>Ga0105049_10001137_pt1 | contig 31145 bp, 31 predicted proteins | sample MAT06_FD_78087 | JGI IMG/M metagenome (GOLD analysis project Ga0105049, IMG submission 78087) | Freshwater microbial communities from Lake Fryxell liftoff mats and glacier meltwater in Antarctica - MAT-06 | ecosystem: Environmental > Aquatic > Freshwater > Ice > Liftoff microbial mat | place... | reverse complement strand
CACGACCAGCAGCCCGACAACCTGGACCCGGAGCTCGCCGACGAAGCGCTCATGCAGCGCTTCCGAGGCGGCGAGGCGGCGGCGTTTCGCGTGCTCGTCAAGCGACACCAGGACCGCGTGTTCAACTTCGTGCTGCGCCAGGTGCGGTCGCCTGAAACGGCGCAGGAGCTCGTGCAGGAGACCTTTCTGCGGGTCGTGAAGAACGCCGACACGTTCCGCTCGGAGGCCCGCTTCACGACCTGGATCTTCACCATCGCGCGAAACCTGTGCGTCGACGCGCTGCGCCGCCAGAAGCACCGCAACACGGTCGCCCTCGACGCGCCACTTCGCGCTGGGGAGTCCGAAGGTGCTACCCTGCTCGACATGGTCAAGGACGACCAACCGGGCGCCGATCATCGCCTCCAGGACAAGCGCTTCTCGACCGCGCTGCGCGGGGCGCTCGATGCATTGCCGCCCGAGCAGCGCGAGGTGTTCCTGATGCGCGAGCTCGAAGGACTCAAGTTCCGTGAGATTGCCGACGTGGTCGGGGTTCCCGAGAACACGATCAAGAGTCGCATGCGCTACGCGCTGGAGGCGTTGCGCAACCACTTGAGCGCATTTGGGGACACCTGAGGTGGCGGCGCGGTCGGTCGCAGCCAGCGTGCTGGTGCTCTGCGCCTTCGTCGGCACCCCTGCGTGGGCCGCGCCGGCGGGCGACCCGGTCAAGGATGAGCCGAAGGACGACGACTCGAAGGAGCCCGCGATCGACGAGGACCTCGAGCCAGACCCGTACGACGACAAGCCCGAGAACACGGACGAGGACGAGGGCGAGCCGATCGTGCGGCTGAAGCTGCCCGAGCACGGCATGGCGCTCCGGCCGACGCTGCCGTTCGTCGAGCGTGATCTCGTGCAGCCGCGCAACTCGCCGGGCGGACGGGCGTCTGCGCAGCTCGGGTTCGCGACGATCGGCGAAGACTTCTTCCTCGAGCTGTCGATCGGCGCTGTCTTCACCCCGGGCAAGTGGCGCATCGCGCCGCGCCTGCCGATGCGCTTGAGGCTCGTCGACGAGGCGCCGCACACCGATGCGATCATCCGCGAGGAGGACTGGGACGAGCCGTCGGATTGGGCGCGCGTGCTCGCGTTCATTCAGTACGGCGCGCTCGGGGACCCGCTGATCCTGCGCTACGGCGAGCTCACAGGGGTGTCGCTCGGGCACGGGTCGATCGTGAATCGCTACTTCAACACGATCGACATCGACCACTATCAGGGCGGAATTTACTTCTATGGGGACCTCGGCATCGTTGGCGGCGAGGCGATCCTGAACGACGTCTTCGGGCCCGAGGTGATGGTCGCGCGCGGGTTCGTGCGGCCGTTCGACCCGTTCGAAAAGCTGCCGCTGCCGCTGCGCGGGTTGAAGGTTGGGGCGACCATTGGCGCGGACTTCTCGGCCCCGACTGCGGTCGATGTCGGTGACGAGGGGCTCTTCGCGACGCCCGAGAACGAGCCGATCGTGTTGGCCGATCGGGTGCTGACGATGTTCGGCCTGGACCTCGAGGTGCCGGTCGTGTCCTCGCCGCATCTCGACGTGGTGCCGTATGCGGACATCGCCTCGCTCGAGCTGGAGGCGTTCGGCCTCCACTTCGGCAGTATGTTCAACATTCGCTTCAACACGAAGTCGAGCCTGCGGCTGCGGGCTGAGTACCGCTTCATCGGCGAGGATCACGTGCCTGGCTACGTCTCGCCGTTCTACGAGATCGAGCGTTACGCGTGGCTCGGCGGCGAGCCAAAGCTCGGGCAGCTCGACCGCTACTACGCCGACGAGGGCCTCGGCGAGCCGCACCACGGCTTTCACATCGAGACCGATCTCAAGATCGACAACGTGCTCGCGTGGACCTTCATCTTCACGTCCAACGGGCGCGATCGGAACAACGATCTCCTGACGCGCTTGCGGCTACCGAACCTCGGACCGGTGCGTTTGACACTGTTCTTCGCGCGGCTTGGCTTCGAAGGCCTCGAAGACCTGTTCGCGGCGGACCGGACCGTGGGCGGCGTGTCGGTGCGGCTGGCCCTCGGGAGCTTCTTCGTGCGCGGCCGGGTCGTCTACGAGTGGAAGCTGGCCAGAAACGACGATGGCAGCAACGGCTACCAGGCGATCCTCAACTGGGATCTCGGCGCCGGTGTCATCATCGACCTATGAGGTGATGGGTCGAGCGACGGTCTTCCTTGACGCGGCGTGCGGGCCGGTCGAATACTCTTGTCGCTGATGCGCTACCCGGTCCCGACTGTCATCAACGTGGCGAAGCACCTGTTCGTGTGCTCGGCACTTGCCGTCGCCAGTGGCTGCGCCGGTTCCGAGCCGGATTTCACGGGCGCGGATGGCGCGGCAGAAGCGGCCTCGGAGTCGATCGCGGTGGTCGCTCTGACGTGGCGAAGCGGCGAGGGCTCTACCCCGTCGAGCGCAAGCTCCGTGTTCGGCGCTTCCGGGCTGGCCCAGGTCTATGTGATCGACCACGCACCCGGAAAGCGCGCGGCGGCGCTCGAGCTCTTGTCGCTCCCGACGGCCGCGCTCGTGCTCGATACCTCGCTCGGCGTCGGCGAATGCCGGGTCGACGGCGCGCGCCCTGACGCGGGGCCGATCCTGTTGCGCGACGCCGGCGAAATCGCGGTCGAGGGCGACATGGGGGTGAGCGTGCTCGACTCGAGCTGGCTCCCCGAGGGGTCGCTCGATATCTCCGGCGTCGCCTACACGGGGCTCCTCGCGCCGCGCACGCGTGGCCCGCGGCGACCGATTCAGGTGCTCGCCGACGGGAGCGCCGAGGTCGGGCCGTTCACCGTCCAACTGACGCCGCCGCCGGCGGTGAAGCTCGTTTCAGTCGGAGCGCACGCGGTGGCGCGTGGGCGCGTGCAGCTTGGCGACAATGAGCTCATGCAGCAGCTCGACGTAGTCTGGGAGCCGCTCGATGGGCCTGCGATCGAAGGCGACCCAGGGGCCGGTCCAGCCAGCTCCGACCTCACGGTCGTCGTTTTCGAGCGGCGAACGTTCGGCGCGACCTGGACCATCACGTGCGTCGCGGACGACGACGGACAGTTCACGATCCCCGCCGGCGCTCTGATGGCGTTGCCCGATGTCGGTCCTGATCGCACCGACAGCGTGCTCGTGCGCCGCATCGCAAGCGCCAGCTTCTCCGCGCGACACGTGCCCGAAGGCATGGCTATCGCGGTGTCCGAGGACCAGGCCTACGTGGAGTAGGTCGCGAGAGCTGCTCTTGGGCCTGGGCCTATTCGCGGTCGGCCTCAGCGCGTGCGATGACGCGGCACCGCCGTCGACCATCGCGGTGTGGCCGGCACTGTCGATCGGCCGCATCGAGCCCGGGGTCGCGCTGCCGGGCACGCGCCTCAGGATCTTCGCGACGGGCCTCGTTCCCAATGACGTCGCGCGCTATGAGGTGACGCTCGCGGGGCAGGTTGATCGGGGAGGCGCGGGGGTCGACGTGCGCATCGTCGCGGCGGCCACGAGGGTGTCGCCGGAGCTGCTCGAGGTACCTCTCGAAGGCACGCTCGGCGCGGCGCTACACAACGAGACCGGCAACTTCTCGGGGCTGATAACGCTCGTGCGCACGCCGCTCGCTGCGGACGCGAACGCGGTCGCGACGATCAACCGGCCCTGCGAGCTGGTGCTGGCGCGTGGCTTGACGCCGCTCGCGACGAGCTTCAGCGCGACCGAACTCTACCCCGGCGATACGCTGGTCGTGGCCGGTGATGGGCTCCTCCTACCGGGGGAAGGTACGTCGCTCGTGCGCTTCGACGGCACGTTCAAGAGCGACGACGATGAACGTGCCATCGACGGACTGGTCGTGCCGGGCGTGACGGCGACCTCCGACGAGCTCGCCGATCCGGCCCACCCCCTGACGCGCACGAGCCTGCGCTTCGCGCTGACGCCGGACGTGCTCGGGATCCGGCCCGGGCGCTTCAAGGGCACCCTGACGCTCGTCAACGTGCACAACGACGGGCGTGAGACGATGTCTGGCCCGATCGACCCGGGGGCACTCAATGTGCGGGCGCCGGTGTTGTCGTCGATCTCGCCCACGGCCGCTTCGCGTGGGCAGATCATCACGGTCAGTGGGCGCGGTCTCTTGCCCGCCGACGGCCTCGCGCAGACGGCCACGCTGCTGTTGCTCGAGGGGGTGTTCTCGCCGCGCCGAGGCGTGGCGGAGGCGTACGATGGCGTCTCGGCGATCGTCATTTATCCCGAAGAGATAGCCCTTGGGCGCGCGACCGCGGTGCTGCGCGTGACGGTGCTCGACGACGGTCGTCTGGCGGGGCTCGGGGCGAACGCGGGGCACTTCGTCGGCACGCTCACGCCGCTCGTGCTGGCCGGGCCCGACGCGGTCGAGGGGCCACCGCTGCCGATCGACTTCCAGGTGCTCTCACCGCGCCAGGTCGTGCACATCCGCTTTCTGCCGGGTTTCGCCGATGCGCTCGTACGCTTTGGATTATTGGCTGAGCGGGCCAACGTCGAGAAGCGCATCATGGACGTGCTCGAGCGCGACTATGCGGGCTTCAACGTCACGTTCACTTACGTGGCGCCGACCGACTTCGCCGAGTACGCGGTGGTCGAGGTCGGTGGCGAGGACCCGAACGGGACCAAGCTTTTTGGTCTCGACAACACCGCGGGCAAGGACAGCGGAAACCTGCGCTTCGACGATGTCATCGGCGGCTTCAACGCGGAGACGCGCGAGCAGAACTTCGCGGCTTATGGCGGCATCTTTGCGTCGGAATTGATGAACCTGTCGCCAGCGATCGGCGACAGCGAGCTGGTGTCCGCGCGCTTCGACGATATCTTCCGGCCGGTCGTGCCCGAGCTCGGCGGCAGGCCGGCGCGGGTCGGCGAGGCTGCCGCTACCGACGCGCGCGGCGTAGCTGTCGCGGCCGCCGTACGCGCCTTGGGGAACCTCCTCGGCACCACGATCACGCACGAGGTCGGGCACAGCCTCGGCTTGACGGCGATCGAGGGCCGGTACCACAACGAGGGCGACACGCCGAACTGGATCATGGACGCGGGGCAGTTCCGGCCGTTCGAGGAGCGCGCGGAGATCGACGGCTTCGGGCCGGCCGTCTTCGAGCCCTACAATCGGGAGTACTTGCAGAGCATCTTGCCGCTGGACCCCGCCGGAGACCCACCCCGATGAGCCCTTTAGGACCTTTGCACCGCGCGGCCTTCGTCATCACGCTGGCCATCGCCGCGCTCGGCGCGTGCGAAGGCGAACGCCCGGCGGCCGTGCCCGCCGAGGTGACAGCGCCTGTTGCGCCGAAGCGACCGACGGTGGTGTTCGTCACGCCGGGCGGCGAGGTACCGGTCGTGGTCGACATCGCGCGTACCGACGGCGAGCGCGAGAAAGGGCTGATGTACGTCGACCACCTGCCGGCTGGGCGCGGCATGTTGTTCTTGATGGGCGCCGAGCGCCCGCTGACCTTCTGGATGAAGAACACGTACATCCCGCTCGACATCATCTTCGTCAGCGCGAACCGCGAGGTCGTCGGCATCGTCGCCAAAGCCGAGCCGCTGACGCTGACGCCGCGCCGCGTCGACAAGCCGAGCGCTTATGTGGTCGAGGTACCAGGCGGCTGGGCCGAAAAGGTCGGAGTCGTGCCGGGCGTCAAAGCGCGCTTCGAGGGCGTCGACTAAGGCATTCGTGAGCCACGCCAGGCGCGGCCAACGAGCCCTTACGAGGCTGGCCTCAAGGCCGCCGCGGAGGGAGCGACGACGGTCCCGCGTGTCGTAGCGTCGGATTTTTGACGCGCTCCAGGAACGCGGGGATGGTCGGCCATCTTCCTTGCGGTCCCAACGGACCAGGATTCCGGAGCTCGACACGATGAGCGAAACACGCGTCATCCAACTCATGGGCCGCGAGCTGCGTATCCGCTCGGATGAGCCTGCTGAGCACTTGCAGGCGCTCGGGCGCTACGTCGACGAGAAGGTCGTGCAGATCACCGGCAAGAAGCCCGATGGCGCCGACCCGCACCTGCTCATGGTCGCCGCCCTGCAGCTGGCGGACGAGATATTCAAGCTGCGCGCCCAGCAGGCCGAACTCACGGCCAAGCTGCGCTCGTCGAGCCGCACGTTGCTCGGGCGCATCGAGGTCAACCAAGCGCGCGCATGATGGGCTCCATGAACGACGCGAAGCAGCGCCTGCGCCAGCAGCTGCGTGCCGCGCGGCGTGCCCTGAGCGCGAGCGAGCGGGCTGCGGCCCATCGCCAGATGGCGGCGCACCTGCGATGCCTGGTCGAGCAGCTACCAGCGGGAGCGGTCGTCGCACTCTACGTGGGCATGGGCGATGAGGCCGATCCGCGGGGCCTGCTCGCGCTGATGCCGGCAATACACGTCGCTTGGCCGCGGGTTATAGGCGCCGAGCTCGAACTCGCGGTCTGCGACCAGGTCGACCTGGTGCCGGGTTTTCGTGGGATCCCCGAGCCGCCGCGGGAGCTTCCGAGCATCCCCATGTCGCAGGTGCGGCTCATCGTCGTGCCGGCGCTCGGGTATGATCGCCGCGGTCATCGGCTGGGGCAGGGCGGTGGCCACTATGATCGACTGCTGGCGAAGCTGCGTGCGTCGCCCCATCCAGGACTCGCGGTCGGGCTCGCCTACGCCCAGCAGGTCGTGCCCGAGGTCCCCTGCGAGCCGCACGACCAGGCGGTCGACCTTGTGGTCACCGAAGCAGGGCTCGTGCACAACGACTGACCGAGCTCGCTTGACGGCGCTCGGAGAAGCGCGCGACAAGCCCGAATTCGCTTGGGCAGCCTCACTTCGTGAGGCCTTCGCCCTGAGTCGACCCTCACGGCCCCGGAGCCCCCGATGTCGTCTACGTCCGCTGCCCCCGCCTTTGCCCCAGTCGATGAACAGCTGGCACTCATCCTGCGCGGTACGGTCGATTGTCCGGCGCTCGACGACCTCACGAAGAAGCTCACGCGTAGCCGCACGACAGGCACGCCGCTGACCATCAAGGCGGGCTTCGACCCGACCGCGCCGGACCTGCATCTGGGCCACACTGTGCTCATCACGAAGATGCGGCAGTTCCAGGACCTGGGCCACCGCGTCGTGTTTCTGATCGGCGACTTCACCGCCATGATCGGTGACCCGACCGGGCGCAACGCGACGCGTAAGCCGCTCACGCGCGAGGAGGTGCTCGCCAACGCCGAGACCTACAAGGCCCAGGTCTTCAAGATCCTCGACCCCGACAAGACGGTCGTGATGTTCAACTCGACCTGGCTCGACGCGCTCGGGACCGCCGGCACGGTCGAGCTCGCGGCGCGCTACACGGTCGCGCGCATCATGGAGCGCGAGGACTTCCGGACGCGTTACCAGAACGGGATCTCGATCTCGGTCCACGAGCTCCTCTACCCGCTGCTGCAGGGCTACGACTCGGTCGCAATGAAGGCCGACGTCGAGCTCGGCGGCACCGACCAGCTCTTCAATCTGATGGTCGGTCGCCAGCTCATGAAGGAGTACGGCTTCGAGCCGCAGTGCGTGCTGACGACGCCGCTCTTGGAAGGCACCGATGCGCACCTGGTCGATGGCCAGCTCACCGGCAAGAAGATGTCGAAGTCGCTCGGCAACTACGTCGCGATCCAGGAGCCGCCGCTCGAGATGGTCGGTAAGCTCATGTCGGTCAGCGACGACCTCATGTGGCGTTACCTCGACCTCCTCAGCACGCGCGCTACCGCTGACATCAAGGCCTTGAAGGAACTCGTCGCTGCCAGCGGCGCGCACCCGATGGAGGTCAAGCGCACGCTCGCGGCCGAGCTCGCCGGGCGCTACCACGGGGCCGATGTCGGGCACGCGGCGGTCGCCGAGTGGATGCGGATCTTCTCGCAGAAGGAGGTCCCGGCCGAGGTTCCCGCGGTCACCGTCACCGCGCCAGGCGACGCCGGGATCGGCATCGTGCAGCTCCTGCGCGAGGCCGGTCTGGCGGAGAGCGGGGGCGAAGCGCGGCGCCTCTTGACCCAGTCGGCGGTGCACATCGACGGCGTCATCGCCAACATGGAGCTGGTCGTCGCGCGCGGTGGGCCGCTGCTCGTGAAGGTCGGCAAGCGCCGCTACGCACGCGTCACAGTCCTCTGACGCTCACGTCGCGAGGCGCCCATGGACGAAAGCGCTTGAAAAGGGCGTGCCGTTCTGCGATCCGGGCCGGCATTCCAAGGCCAGGATCCCGCCATGATTGACTTCGAACTCGAGACGATGATCAGCCAGCAACTGGTCGGTCGCGGGATCACTGACCAGCGCGTCTTGACCGCGTTCCGTCAGGTGCCGCGTAAGCAGTTCGCGCCGGATTACCTCGAATCGAAGGCGTACGCCGACGGTGAGCTCCCGATTGGTCTCGGCCAGACGATCTCGTCGCCGTACATCATGGCGCGCATGCTCCAGGAGGTGAAGCTGCCGGAGAACGGGCGCGTGCTCGAGATCGGCACGGGCTCGGGGTTCCAGGCGGCTCTCCTGTCGAGGCTCGTAAAGACCGTCTACACCGTCGAGGTGCAGCCAGAGCTGGCCGCGCGCGCCCGCAAGATGCTCATCGACGTCATGGGCATCCAGAACGTGCACTTCCACGTTGGCGACGGTTTTTATGGCTGGTCGGACCAGGCACCGTTCGACGCTATCGTCGTCAATGGTTCGGCCTTCGAGGTGCCCGAGCCGCTGATCGGCCAGCTCCGTGCGGGGGCGCGGCTGGTGATGCCGATAGGCGAGGTCGACCAGCAGCTGTACATCGTCGACCAGTCCGAGGACGGCGACATCGAGACGTCGGTGCTGCCCGCCAACGAGTTCAAGTCGAACCTGCTGATGCTCCAGGGCGAGACCGAGGACTTCTGAACGAGGCCGTTCAATGGCGTGGGCTGCCGCATCGCCGCCTTCGCTCACGAATGGGACCGTCCCGGTCGTATTGAGCCTCAGCCTTGACGGGCGCGGGTTTGCGACTAAAGTCCCGGTCGACTGTCGGCTGACTAGCCAAGGAACCAAGACCATGATCGAGATCACCGATTCGGCCGCCAAGAAAATCCGCGAGATGGCGACGCAGCACCAGGTCGACAACGCAGGCGTGCGCGTGATGGTCGTCGGCGGTGGCTGCTCTGGCCTCACCTACGACATGGACTTCGAGCACGAGACGCGCGACGGCGACGTCGTGGTTGAGCACGACGGCGTCAAGGTGTTCGTCGACGCGATGAGCCTCGCCTACCTCGAAGGCACCCGCATCGACTTCGTCGAGACGTTCAGCTACGCGGGCTTCCAGTTCGACAACCCCAACGCCCAGAAGGGCTGCGGGTGCGGGAAGTCGTTTACAGTCTGAGTTGGGTGACGTTCAGTCGCTCAGCCGCAGGCTGCGGCTGATCGGTTCCCGCAAGGCTGGGTGGACACAGACCAGGCGCTGTCGCACCTGGAGGTGCGAGAGCATCTTCACGACCTCGGAGCGGTCCTCGATGAAGGTCATGCGGCCGGTCGAGTCGATGAGGCGAATCGAGTCCTCGCCGTCGCCGCTGTGGCTTCGCGGGCCGGTAAACGGCCGATAGAGCGAGTCGCCCGAGCTATCGACGAGCACCGCGACCTCAGGGTCGAAGCCCTTCACGCGCGCGACCGAGCGGGCCGCGTGGATGAGTTCGTCGGCGCGTGCTTCGTCGCCATGGAGCGGCAGTGGCTTCCACAGCTCGCGCTGTAGGAGGCCGTGGGACAGGGCGCGCAGGCCGGGCTCCGGGTCGGTTGACCAGGCTTTCATCGCGAACATGACGTCGCTGTCATCGAGGCTCGCGAACTCGATGGGTGAGAGCGGCTGGCCTGCGACGAGGCGTCCGAGCGGGCCGTCGGGCCAGTAGCGTGGCGGGCTGCCTGCGTTGTGCAGGGCGCCGGCGCGGCGCAGCATCGCTTCCAGCATGCGCTCGGCGGCGCGGCTGGTCTTGTGCAGGTAGACCTGCTTGTACATATGGAAGCGTGCCAGCAGGTAGCCTTCGACCGCCTCCTGGGCGCCGGTGTGGATGGCGAGGTGGTCGTCGGCCAGCTCGAGCAGGGCGAGGATGCGCGCGAGGTCGTAGCTGCCGATGCGCACGCCGGTCGCGTGGCCGTCGCGCAGGATATAGTCGAGGCGGTCGGCGTCGAGCTGGCTCGATACGATGTCGCGCGCGAAGGCGGGCACGCCGGCCGGTAGCGCGGCTTTGCCGTAGAGCGAGATGACGCCAGCGGCGAGCTCAGGGTCGAAGCCCGCGAGTGTTGCCGCGAGCGGGCCCGTGCCGGGGCGGTCGGGGTAGGGGGCGGGACCGCCGAGGAGGGCCTCGGTCCAGCGCTCGTGCTTGACGCCCGTGACCGCTTCCAGCGCGTGCGACATCGGGCCGTGGCCGACGTCGTGGAGGAGCGCGCCGGTCAGGACCAGCATGCGGGTCTCGTCGCTGATGATCGTGCGCTTGGAGAGGCGCTCGAGCATCTCGTGCGCGGTCCAGACGACGCCGAGCGAGTGCTGGAAGCGCGAGTGCTCGGCGCCGGGGTAGACGACCGAGGTCAGGCCGAGCTGGCGGATCCGGCGCAGGCGCTGGACCTCCGGGGTGTCGAGGAGCTCGATGAGCAGCCGGTCGCCGGGCGTGTCCTGCGGCAACGCTATCGTATCGTGCACGGGGTCGCGGAAGAGCTTGGGCTTGGCGCCGATCATAGGGGTGGACGGTAGCACGCCGGGTCGGGGGCCGTGCTGCAAAGTGTCCTGGCTTCGGGCTGGCCGGTGTAAGCGGCGATTGCTTCGGTGGTTCGGCCAGATGCGTGATTTCAAGGTGTTGGCGGCACGTGGTGGCCGCATAGCGCTGGCCCGGGACTTGCGATGCAAGCCTGCAATGCAATCGCTCGCGACCGACCTTTCGATGACGACTTCTGCGCCCGCTGCGGCGCGGCCGGCGGCCCGCCCCACGCTATGGGCGCGGGTGCTCGCCGGGTTCCTGAGCCTCGTGCTGGCGCTGGCGCTGGCCGAGCTCATCGCGACGTGTGCCATGGGTGGCGCCTATCCGACGCTGAACTTGTATGAGCGCGACGCGGTCTACGGGGTGCACCTCACGCCTGAGGCGAGCACGCGCGTCGTGAGCCCGAACGGGGTGATGACCGATATCACCACGAATGCGCTGGGCTTTCGTGGGGGCGAGTGGCCGTCCCAGGCCAGTGCAATGGTGCCGGGACGGGTGCTGGTCGTCGGCGATTCGCAGGTGATGGGCTGGGGCGTCCCCGAGGCGTCGGCCTTCACGGCGCAGCTCCAGGGGTTCGAGGTGCTTGCTGCGGGCGTGCCGACCTGGGGCCCGCTCGAGTACGTGCACGCGGTCGGCGAGCTGGTGCCGCGTTATCGACCCGAGCGGGTCGTATTCGTGCTCAACGCGGCCAATGATTGGATGGAGGCGCCGCTCCCGAACCTGCGGCGCACGACCGCGCGCGATGGTTGGGCGCGCGTGCCGATGGGGCCTGGGGCTGGGGGCGAGTCGTTCACGGACTTCCCACTGCGTCGCTTCCTGCTCGGGCGATCGCATCTCGTGCTGGCGCTTCGGCTCATGCTCGACCCGCCGCCGCATGGGCTGCCGCCGGCTATTGCCATGCAGTTCGTGAGCGAGCTGCCGCTCTACCTGCGGCCCGATGCGCCTTACCAGTCGCGCCTGACGCGGTCGATCGAGAAGGCCCGGGCGGTGTGCCAGCGGTTCGGCTGCGAGGTCGTGCCGGTACTCCTGCCGATGGACATCCAGGTGGACCCGGGCGAGTGGGCGAAGTACCGCGTAGCGGCCCAGGACACGCGCCCGTCGTTGGCCCTCGCGAGCGCGCTGCAGGCTGATGTGCCGGACCTTGTTGACCTGAGGCCGACGCTCACTGCGGCGTCACCCGGCGCTTTTTTGTCCGACGATTACCACTTGAGCGCGGCCGGTCACGCGGCGGTCGCAACCGCCCTACGTGAGCGGCTCGCGCTGCGTACCGACACCCGACTCGAACCCGCGAGAGGACCTGCGAAATGATTACCGAGACCCAATCCGTACCGTTCGTGCTGCGCCTGTCGGCGCCGATCGCGTGGCGCTCGAATCGGGCCATTGCGACGAAGCTGCACGGCTTCTCCATGACCGAGCAGGGCAGCGCGCTCGACATGTTCAGGGCGGCCGAGGCCGCGACCGACCCGCAACATCGGCGCTTGTTCCTGCGCCATGCGATCGACGAGGCCCGCCACGCGCGGCGCTTTCGCGACGAGGCGCTGAAGCTCATGCCGACGTCGGCGCCGCGTGAGCACGAGCGGCGTCACGCGATCCCACAGAACCTCTACGCGACGCTCGGCACCGAACGTTTCCTGGCGTTTGTGCACCTGTCGGAGGCGCGCGCGCAGCGCCAGTTCCATGTGCTGGCGCAGCACTTCAGCAGGCACCCCGAGCGCGCGCCTGTCGCAACGCTGTTCCGCGAGCTGGCGCGCGAAGAGCAGTTTCACGTCGCCTACTCACGCCATCTGCTGGGCCAGCTGTTCGCACAGGAGGTGCGTGCGCGGCGGGTGCGTCGGGCGTTGGCGCGCGAGCGTCGTGCCCTGGCGTGGGCGGGCTGGAAGCGTGCCGGGGCCCGCCTCGGGGGGCACTTCACGACGCTCTTGATGGCGGTCGTGTTCGTCGCCGTGCTGCCGCTGTTCGCGCTGATCTTGCGCCTCTCGCGCCATGGGGCACCGCCTCCCGGATGGCATGTCGCGAGCGCCGCGCCGACCGACCACGCGAGCGCCCGGAGGCAGGCATGAGCACGAACCCAACAAGGAAGGTCCTCGGGATAAGCGCGTTCTTCCACGACGCGGCGGCGGCAATAGCGATCGACGGGCACATCGTCGCCGCCGCGGAGGAAGAACGCTTCAGCCGCGACAAACACGACGCCTCGATGCCGATCGAGGCGATGCGCTTCTGCCTCGTAGAGGCCGGGATCAGCGCTGACGAGCTCGACGCGGTCGTCTTCTACGAGAAGCCGCTGCGCAAGTTCGAGCGGCTGCTGGTCGATCACCTCGAGGCCTTTCCGCGCGCCTTTCCGCGCTTCTCGCGGGCGCTCTCGACGTGGCTTGGCAAAAAGCTCTGGGTGGAGGCCGACATCGCAAAGGCGCTCGACGTCGACCCCGAGCGCATCCTGTTCATGAGCCATCACCTCGCGCACGCGGCCAGCGCGTTCCTGCCGTCGCCGTTCTCGGAAGCCGCGGTGCTGACAATCGATGGGGTCGGGGAGTGGGCGACGTCGGGCATCTTCCACGGGACCAGCAACGAAGGCCGCGCCCAACTCACGCCGCTGGTCGAGCAGCGCTATCCGCACTCGCTGGGCTTATTGTACTCGGCGCTGACCGCCTACCTCGGCTTCGAGGTCAACGAAGGCGAGTACAAGGTGATGGGGCTCGCGGCCTATGGCGAGCCGCGTTTCCGACGTGAGATCGAACAGATGGCGCAGGTCGCAGCGGACGGCACGCTGACGCTGGACATGCGCTACTTCGCGTTCCAGCGCAGCCCGACCAGAAGCTTCTCAAAGCAGATGGAGCGCCTGCTGGGCCCGAGTCGCCCGCCGCACGCGGCGTTCGATCCACGTTCGGACGAAGGTCGCCGCTATGCCGACATCGCGCGCAGCCTGCAGGCCTTCACCGAAGACGCGGTGCTGGCGATGGCGCGCCACGCCCTGGCGCTGACCGGTTCACGCAACCTGTGCCTCGCGGGCGGCGTGGCCCTCAACTCGGTCGCGAACGGACGGCTCGCGCGTGAGCTCGACATCGACGCGCTCTACGTGCACCCGGCCGCCGGTGACGCGGGTGGGGCGGTCGGCGCGGCGCTCTATGCGAGTCACGTGATCCTCGGGGTGCCGCGTGAAGCGCAGGCCGGCGTGCCCTATCTCGGGCCGTCGTTCAGCGACGACGCGATAGGCCGCTTCCTCGACGACTGCCGGATTGCGCATCACGTCGAGCCGGATCTGGTGACGCTCGACCGCGAAGTCGCGCGCCGGCTCGCCCAGGGGCAGGTCGGGGCGTTGTTCCAGGGGCGCGCCGAATGGGGGCCGCGCGCGCTCGGGGCGCGTTCGATCCTGGCCGATCCGCGCCATCAGCACATGACCGAATTCGTGAATACCAAGGTCAAGTATCGCGAGCCGTTCCGCCCGTTCGCGCCCGCGGTGCTGGCCGACGAGGTGCACCGCTGGTTCGAACTCGCCCCCGAGGGGCGCGATACGTTCATGACGCCTTACATGTTGTCGGTCGCGCGCGTGACGCCTGAAGGGCAGGCGCTCTTGCCAGCCATCACCCACGTCGATGGCACGGCGCGCGTGCAGGTCGTGCGACCGACCGGGCAGGGGCCCGAAGGCTCGCGCTTCCACGCGCTGCTCGAACGCTTTCGCGAGGAGACCGGCGTTGGCTGTCTCCTCAACACCTCGCTGAACCTCAAGGGCGAACCGCTCGCGACGACGCCCGCCGAGGCCTACGCGATCTTCGTCCGCTCCGGGCTCGACTTCCTCGTGCTCGGCAACTGCCTCGTCACCAAACGCACGCTCGCGGGCGAATCGCCCGAAGCCGAGCTGGAGTACGCCGCATGAACGCCACTCTGCCTTCGTCCCCGCCATCCGCCACCCCGCGCGCCCGCCCGAAGCGGCGCTGGGCGTCACGCCTGCGAACGATAGGCCAGCTCTTCGGCGCCTTTCGCGGTACCGGTCGCTGGTGGCTGACGCCTCTCATCGTGGTGCTGCTGCTGGTCGCTGCCCTGCTCATCGTCGTGCAGATCGCGCAGTACGCGGCGCCCTTCGTCTACACGCTCTTCTGAGCGTCGTGACTCGCACTCTGCTGCCCATGCCGACCCTCAGGTCCCCCACTCAGGACACCCCATGACCACCCGTGCATTCATGCTCGCCGTATCCTGTTCCCTCGCGCTGGCCGCGTGCCTCGACTCCCAAGAAGGCCAAGAGCGCGACGTGACGTCCCCCTCGCAAACCGATGGCTACCTCCAGAGCGGCGACGGCGTCCCGATCGACAGCGCGCCTATGGCCGACAATGCGACGGCGCCCGACAGCGCGTTGTCCGGGCCCGACACGCGCGCGCCCGACCCGCAATGCACGAGCACCGGCAGCGCCTGTGAAGCCGATGCGGCGTGCTGCTCGGGGATCTGCGCCTATGGCGGGTCCTACACCTTCACGATCGACCCGTCGCTCTGCACAGAGCCACTCGCGCTGGGCGACTCGTGTAGCCGCGACCACCTGTGCGCGAGCGGCTTCTGCGTCAACGGCGTATGCGCGGTTGGCGCCTGCCTCGAGGCGGACAGCGACTGCAGCCTCGACACCCAACGCTGCTGCTACCCGACCTTCTGCAGCTGGTATACGCCCTACGCGCCGGGGTACTGCACGGCGCCTCAGCCCGCTGGTGGCTACTGTCGCACCGCGACCTGGTGCGCGAGCGGCATGTGCTCGGACGACGGCGTTTGCCAGTGAGCAGGGACGGCGGTCCCGTCAGACGATGAGGTCCTTGCTGACCTCGTCCCAGAACTCGTTGCTGGTCAGGTAGTAGGCCCACAGGCGCTCGACAGGGTCGATCGCGCGGCGCTCCTGGAAGAGGGCGAGGTCGTCGAACTCGCCCTCGAACCAGCCCCAGAGGAAGCGCACCCGCATCGGGTCGAGCTTGCGCTCGTGCGCGACGTCGATCATCTCGGCGACCTCGAGCGCGTCGAACTCGGTGACGTAGCCCTCGGCCTCATCGATGAGCCGGCCGAGGTGCTCGACGCCGCTCTGGGTCAGGCCGTAGAACTCTTCTTTCGACTTGCCGCGCAGCGCCGCGAGCGCGCCGCGCTTCTTGGCACTGACCTCGATGAGGCCGTTGAAGCGCATCTCTTCCAATATCTCCTGGAGCGGCGCCAGCTCCCGCGGCAGCTCGCGTGGGATCTCCAGACCGCCGTTGTCAGGACCCAGATCGATGAGCTTCATGACGATGAGCCCGGCGTAGGTCTGGCGTTTGTCCTCGCTGACTTTCATAAGCACTTCCAGGATGTTGCAGTGAGTCCGCAGATCTGGGCGTCGAACGATCCTTCGGCCCAGGCGTCGACGTCGCCCGTCGCGACCCAGAGCGCGACGCCCTCGGGCATGCTCGCCGGCCGTGCGATCGGCTTCTCGGTCGGATTGCACAACGCCAACACCCACGCCTGCGCCGTTGGCAGGCGTGGCGCCCAGGTCGCCAGGAAGGTCGTCAACGACACGACCAACGCTTCGTCGTCGACGCGCAGCTCCAGGTCGAGATCGCCCGTGCCACTCGCGTCCTCATCGGCCACATGCAGCGCCACGACAATCACGTCCAGCAGCTCGGTCGTGACGACTCCTTGGGAGGCACTGTGCTCGCACTCGCCACCGACCGCTTCGAGGCGCAGTCGGGCGAAGCGGCCCCAACCAAACCCCTCGAAGTCGGCGTCGACCGCAATGCGCCCAGGCACGATTCCGAGCAGTTCCCGCGGAGACTGTTCGACGAATGGCAGGTCACGGGTCGACCCGATGTTGCGGATCTCGGCGATGATCGTCAGGCCCTGCAGCTCAAGCGTCGAGCCGCCGGGTGCCGCCCTTGCGGGTCGCACTGCGTGCCCCGAAGCGACCGCCACCGGTGCGAGCCGGCGAGCGTCCGCCGCCGAAGCTCTTGCCCGAGCCGTAGCTACGGCCGGACTGCGACGGCTTCGAGAAGCGCGCGGGATTGGCCGAGCGGTACCCCGAACGATGCGAGCTGAGCTGCGCGCGCTGCCCAGGCGAGGTCGTGTAGGGCGCCGCCCTCACGTAGCCCGGGCCCATCGGCCCCATGAGCATGGAACCGAGCATCATGCCCGCGACCATGCCCATCATCGGTGAGTGGTAGCCCGCGTACGCGCCTTGGCCTGCGACCGCGTATTCGCCCTTGCCTTCGCCTGTAATGCGCCGGCTAATCTCGAAGATCTTCTCGCCTTCATCGATCGCGCCGCTGTTGTTCTCGTCGAAGAAGCCCGTCACAAGCTGGCTCTTGTCTTCGTTGTCGACGACGGAGACGCTGATGAGCTCATCGCCCTCGTAGATCTCGTTGACGCGCTTCTCGAAGTCGGCCGGGCCCTCGGCCTCCGCATAAGCTTTGCCGACCGCGTCCCAGTCGATCGGCACGTTGGTGTTGCTGGTCGTGACCCAACGGTCGGTCTCGCCGCTCTGGCAGGCGGGCGTGCTGACGAGCGCGAACGACAGGAGGGTCGGGAGGATGAACGATCGGTAGCGTAGTGTCACGCGTGCGAGTCTAACATCCTGCGCCCTTTGGTCAAGACCCTCTCATCTTCTTTGGCGGTCTGGCTGCGGATGCAAGTCGCAGAGAGCCGCGGCACTTCCGCCGCAACGTAGCGGGCGTCTCACTTCGCGAATTGTTGGTTAGGGATGGTCGTGGTCGTGCGCCATGCCAGGCATCGTATCGACCGGCACCGGCGGCGTGGCGCCGGCGGCCTTGGCCGTTGTGCGTTCGGCCTCGGCGCCCGTCTTGTCGCCCTTCAGCTCCAGCGCATCGGCCAGGAAGTAGCGCATCTGGGCCCGCTCGGGTGCGAGGACGAGCACGCGACGCGCAACCGCCTCGGCTTCGTCAGCCCGCTTATCGAGGATGTCGCCGCGCACCTTTCGTTCCAGCGTCTGCACGAGCTTCAGCTGCAGCGACTTGTCGCCCGGTGTCGTGGCGAGCCACGCTTCCAAGAACGCAACGGCCTCGCGCACGAATCCCTGCCGTTCGAGCAACGCCACGACCGCCTTGCGATTCGCGTTGGTCGGGCGTTTCTGCGCCAGATTGCGCAACAGCAGCTCCGCCTCCTCACGGCGATGCTCGGTCTCGAGCACGACGCCCAGCGCCCGCTCGGTCGCGTCGGCCAGCGTCGGGTCGCTCGGGCTTGCCGCAAGTGCCGTGCGACACCGCTTCTCGCCGTCGACATCCTTGCGTTGCGCGGCCAGCAGGCACCCGAGCGCGAGCTTGTCGTCGCCGGCTGGCACCGTGCGCTCGAGCTTCTCGAACGTGCCCCACTCGTCGAGCTCGATGATCGCCTGCAGACGCGCGATGAGCGCCCGCCCCTCGGTCGCTTTACCGACCTCGGCCAGCGCCCGCTTCGGGAGCCCCTCATCGAGCGCCTTGTTGGCGAGCCCGACGTGGTCGATCGAGACAGGCTCGGCCGGCGCGCCGCACCCGCACAACAGCACCAGCACTGTGACGAGGCGGATCAACGCTCCCACGCGGTGTTGCCGTAGCCGCCACCCTTGGACACGAGCAACTGATAGCGACCGTCGGCGCTCATCAGGTAGATGCCCGATCCGTCCGAGCGGGTCGACACGAACGCGATGTAGCGCCCGTCCCGGCTCCAGCTCGGGTCCTTGTTGAAGCCCTGGTCCTGGGTGAGGCGCTTGATGTCGCCGCCTTCGGTCACCGCGAAGATGTCCGAGGCCCCGTCCTCCATACCGGCGAACACGATGAGCCCGTTCTTGCCCCAGTCGGGCGAGTAGTTGTAGCCGCTCGCGTGGGTGAGCCGCGCCATGCCGCCGCCGCCCGAGCCCATGACATAGATCTGCGGGCTGCCGGCCTGATTCGACACGAACGCGATCTTGCTGCCGTCGGGCGAGAACGTCGGCGACACCTCGTCGGCATCGGTGTTCGTCAGGTTCTTGATGACCGCGCCATCCTGCGACAACAGATACAGGTCCGACTGGCCGCCGTAGGACACCGACGCGACCATCTTCGAGCCGTCCGGGCTGACAGCGACCTTGCGATAGTGGCCATCGTCACGCGTGAGCTTCTTGCGACCGAAGAAGAGCTCCGGCTTGCCGTCGGCGAACGACGTGTAGAGCACACCGCCAAAGCCCCAGGCAGGCAGTGTGTTGATGTTGCCGTTCGACACGAGGCCCGTGCGCTCGAGCCCGTCCATCGACACGAGGCCAATGGCCTTGACGCCCGGCGAGACCTTGACCGAGTAGGCGATGCGCGTGTCGAACACGCCGGCCGTGCCGGTGCGCGCCTCGAGCACGCCGTTGGCGAACTTGTGCACGGCCTTCTTCACGCCGCCTTCGTTCTCGCCCCTGAAGCTCTGGTCCTTGATGCGGACGTTCGACTTGTCGGTGATGTTGAAGAAGCGGAAGTCGACGTCGAATGGGCCTTTGCCCTTGATCTCCGCCTTGACCAGCCAGCGCGTGCCGATGTTGTTCCAGTCGCTGAACGACGGCGTCTCGAGTGGCTCGGTCTGCGGGTCGACGAGGTAGCTCCGCTGAGGCAGCACCGAGAACAGGAACGACAGCGTCATGTCGCGCCGAAGCATGTCGGCGACGGTGCGGCACAACGTCTGCGGCGCGCCCTCGGTGCAGCGCACTTCGGGTACGGCGATAGGATCGAGGCCGGTGCCGCCCGGGCCGACGATGACCTGCAGGCCCTCCGCCGGGTCGACGAGCCCCGCTGGGCCTGGCTCTGCGGCGCGGACGGCGGTCGCAGAGGTGACCACCAGGGCCAGGGTCATGAGCGTGCGCATGCGGTTCCTTTCATCGTGTCGGATAGTCGGATGACCCAAGTCGAACAAGTCGTCAACGATTGGATTCCCCTCGATTCCCTGCCTCGGGGCGCGCCATTGTTGCCCTTGTTGCGGCTTCTTGCCAGGGCACGGCGCTATCGGTGATACTTCGCGGCGCTCGTGTGCACCCGAGGCTGGAGCCCGTCATGTCGTTCCGCAACCACGTCATCCATTGCATCGTCAGCCTCGCCGCGGCGACCCTTGCGACCTCGCCCGTAGTGGCCGCCGGTCCGAAGATCCGGGCCCCGGGTGAGCTCACGATCATGTCTCTCAGCAACGGTGCCACGGTCGAGATCGACGGCAAGCCGATGGGCACGATCCCGTTCGAAGACTCGCTCGTGCTGCTCCCGGGCAAGCACACCATCAAGGTCACCAAGCGTGGCTACAGCGAGTACAACGACACCTTCGAGGTCCGTCCGGGCGAGTTGGTCGAGCTCGAGATCGACCTCCTGCCGTTCGCGGGCATCGTCACGATCACGACGCCCGAGCCCGGCGCAATCGTGAAGATCGACGGCAAGGTCGAGGGCGTGACCCCGTTCGACAAGGACCTCTCCGCCGGCAGGCGCATCATCACGATCTCGCGACCTGACTTCGTCGACGAGGTGCGTGAGCTCGAGATCCGCCCTGGCGAGGCTTACGCGCTCGACATCCAGCTGCGCCCGGTGGCGAAGAAGAAGGACGACAGCGGCGAAGCCTTCTACGAAACGTGGTGGTTTTGGACCATCGTGGGCGTGGCCGGTGCCGGTGCTGCCGCCGCCGCGGTCGCGACCTCGGGTGGTGACACCATCAGCCCGACGCCCGACTTCAGCCTGCGCGTCGAGTAGTCCGGTCCCCAGCTCAGCCCACAATCCAAGATCGCGGCTCGCGCAACACCTCGATCAAGCGCGCCTCGGGCGTGCCCGGTGCCGGATGGCTGTCGTAGTCCCAGCGCACGAGCGGCGGCAGCGACATCAGGATCGACTCGAGGCGGCCATTGGTCTGGAGCCCGAACTTCGTGCCGCGGTCGTGCAGGAGGTTGAACTCGACGTAGCGACCGCGCCGCACGAGCTGCCAGTGGCGCAGCGCGTCGTCGTAGGGAAGTGACCGCCGCCGTTCGAGGATCGGCAGGTAGGCCGGCAGGAACGACTGCGCGCTGGAACTCCAGAATGTGTACAGATCGGCCAGGCTGCGGCCCTCGCCAGGCTGCTGGTGGTCGAAGAAGATCCCGCCGATTCCGCGCGCCTCGCCGCGGTGCGAGTTCCAGAAGTACGTGTCGCACCAGCGCTTGAAGCGCTCGTACCGGGTCGGCTCACCGGCCGGCTCGATTGGACCAGGTCCGCAGCCCGCTCGCAGCAGCTCATGGAAATGGCTCGCATCCTCGTCGTAGAGCACATACGGCGTGAGATCCGCGCCGCCCCCGAACCAGCCTGTCGCGCCCCGCTCGAGGTAGCGGAAGTTCGCGTGCGTCGTCGGCGCGTGGGGATTCTTTGGATGCAGCACGAGCGAAACACCCGTCGCGAAGAACGTGGCGCCGTCACCGGGCATCTGCGCCTTGACCGCGTCAGGCACATCGCCCCAGACGGCCGACACGTTGACGCCCGCCTTCTCGAGCACCGCGCCACCTTCGATGACGCGTGATCGCCCGCCGCCGCCGCCCTCGCGCTGCCAGCGATCTTCTCGAAACCGGGCGGGCTCGCCACCCCCTGCCGCCGCCAGCTCGACCGCTTCGAGCGCCGTGCAGATCTTGTCCTGCAGCGCCAGTACGAATGCCTCAGCTCGCTCTCGATAGCCGCTCATCCAATCTCCCAGTGCGCGATTCGCACGCGCCCGATGTTCGAGTCGAAGTGTACGAGACGGACCTCCCCGTCGACCACGTGCAAATCGATGATCGGCTCCGGCAGGACGATCTCCGCGCGCACGAGATCGAGCGACTCGTCGATAACAATGATCTTGTGGCCATTCGAGAGCCACACCCGCTTGCCATCCCACGCCATCAGGTGGCGCGCGCTCCACGGGTACTCCGCGAACCACGGCCGCACCGGGAACACCTTCACGGGCTCGTCGGCAGCCGCCGCGAAGAGCGGTAGCCGAACGAGCTGCACGCCATCCATCACGTACGCCTGCCGTGGTCCGAGCATGAGCCCCTGGGCGTCGTCACCGACCACGCCGACTGGAAAGCCCTTGCGCTCGGACACGGCGATCAACGCGAGCTCGACCGGCCTGTCCCTGGCCGGCCGCAGGTTCAATCCGAGGATGTCGCCCTGGAGCGCCATGGCCGTGACTTCGCCGCCCGTTGCCGGCTCGGCATCGATCGGCAGGCGCCCCGACAAGATTGGCTTTCCGTCGCTCTCGAAGACGCCGAGCACGTCGCGTGACAGGAACGCCACGCGCTCACCGTCGCCGGCCGCGACGATGTCGCAGAAGGCCCCGGGCTCCTGGATGACGCGCATGCACAAGCGGATGTCGGACGGGCTCTCGCCAAAACGGAACAAGCGGAACGTGACCTCGGACAGGTCGATGCGAGGCGGACCCAGGGCCGAGTCGGCGAGCTCGGGCCGACCCTCGGGGAAGGGCACGTCGTCGCTTCGCTTGGCATAGCTCGGGACGGCCTCGCGGGTGGCGACGTACCAGACATTTCGCTGGGCGCAAGGCAGGACCCGCACGATCTGCGCGAGCCGCGACTGCGGCAACACCAGCATCCGCTCGCCGATGAAGGTGCCGGGGAAGGTGCGGCTGCGCGCGAGGCCCAACGCCAGGAGCCGCTGTTTGATCGACGACAGCGCCCAGAACGCGCGCATCGGCTCCTTGCCGTCGGAGAGCTGGGTCAGCTCGTCGAGGCACTGCATCACGACTGCTGCACCGGCCGAACGCTCACCGGCCTGGACCCGCTGCGCGAGCTTGCGCGCGGCCGAGGCGATGCGTTGCGGCGTGACGTCTTTGCCGTTCGACTCGGGGTCGAGGAGGGCAAAGAGGTCGCCTCGCATCACGGGCGGTGGTGGGTCGGTAGCTGCCATCGGGTCGACTATAGCCAACCGGACATCTTGCAGGAACACTCCGGCGCCTGATGAGCTCGAGAGCCAGAGGCTCCTGGCGCGAACGCGGCCTCAGCGCACGCTCACAGCGATGCTCGTGCTTGACTTGCTCGGCCGCGAGCCCTAGGGTCCCGCGGCTTTCGCGAAGGCCTGGCCGGTCGTGAAGCATCTGACCAGGGTGCGCCAAGCACCTACCTGATGAGGCAATCGCATGTACCAGCTCCAGAATGGCACCGACGTCACCGAGTTCTCGACCCGCAAAGAGGCGATCGACGCCGCCAAGAGCATCTCGCTCGAGCTCAAGCAGATCGTCTACGTGGTCGACCCGCACCAGCGTGAGCGCATGGCCTACCAGGGTGGCGAGCTCGAGTCGTACACGTACGAGACCCGCACGGGTAAGATGGATCGATAGTCCTCGTTCGCGACGCTCAGCGTCGGACGAGACGGATCATGTGGTCGACAGGGCCATGGCCCTTGCCGATAGGCAGGGCGCCCGCGAGCGCGTCACTCAAGTAGCGCTTGGCGGCGCCGAGCGCGTCATCGAGCTTCGCGCCGAGCGCGAGATTGGCGGCGATCGCCGCTGAGAACGTGCAGCCCGTGCCATGGGTGCTGCGCGTCGTGAGCCACGGGCTGGTGAGCTCGTAGGTGGAGCCGTCGGGTCGCCGCACGAGGTCGATGGCAAGCGTCGGCGCGCTGTCGTCGACGGGGTGGCCGCCCTTGATGATGATGGTAGCGTGAGGTGCATGCACGGCGATGGCGTCGGCATGCTCATGGGCCGGAGCCGCGAGCGGCAATCCTGAGAGCACCGCCGCCTCAGGGCGATTCGGAGTCACGACTGTCGCCAGCGCGAGCAGCTCGCGCAGGGCCCGCTCGGCGCCCGCATCGAGCAGACGCTGCCCCGAGGTCGCGACCATCACCGGGTCGACGACCAGCGGAATCGGCTGAGCACTCGTGCGCACGGCGGACCATGTCTGCCAGGACTTCACGACCGACTCGATGATGCTCTGCGTCCCGAGCATTCCGGTCTTCACCGCGCGCACCGGCAGGTCGTCCATGACGGCATCGATCTGCGCCGCGACCAGCGCCGCCGAGACCGGCTCCCAGGCCCGCACTCCGAGCGTGTTCTGCGCGGTCACCGCGGTGACGGCCGTCGTGCCGAGTAGTCCATGCGCCGCGAAGGTGCGCAGATCCGCTTGGATCCCGGCCCCGCCGCCCGAGTCCGAGCCGGCGATCGTCAGCGCCGCGAACGGCATTGACAGCCTCGCAGTCCAGGCTTCGCCATCCTTGCGAAGGCCTTCAGTCCAGGCTTCGCCATCCTTGCGAAGGCCTTCAGTCCAGGCTTCGCCATCCTTGCGGAGACCCGCGCGCTCTCCGTGTGCATCCCGATTTGTCATCGACCGGCCCCCCTTCGGCGTGGCACGGTAGCACACCTATGAAGCCGACCGATGTGCAGCACGACCGCCCGACCTTCACGACCCCGAACGGGCTCGTCGTGCGTTGGCTCGGCACCGCCGGCTACGAGTTCACGTCGCCCGAGGGGCACGTGCTGCTCATCGATCCGTATGTGACCCGGGTCGGCCTCGTGCGTTTTCTCACCCGCAAGATCGCGCCGGATGTCGGCAAGATCACCGCCGCCTTTGGTCGCGTCGACGGCGTGCTCATCGGGCACTCGCACTTCGACCACGTCATGGACACGCCGGTCATCGCGCAGCGCACTGGCGCCCACGTCTATGGCTCACGTTCGACGGCGAACCTGATGCAGGGGCTCGGCCTGCCCGCAACCCAGGTGACCGCGCTCGACAAGGATCGCGCGACCACCTTCGACCTCGGCCCCTTCAAGGTCACGGCCGTGCCGAGCCTGCACTCGCGCTTCGCCCTCGGCAGCAAGGTGCCGTACGCGGGCGAGATCCCTTGCACCTGCGACGTGCATCTCAAGGGCAGCGACTACAAGTGCGGCGACGTCTTCAGCTACCTCATCGACTATCACGGCTTCCGTCTCTACCACCTCGGCAGCGCCAACCTCGCCGAAGACGCGTTGCCGCCCGAGGCGAAGGGCGTCGACGTGCTCTTGATGTGCATCGCCGCGCGCTTCGCGACCGAGCGCTACGTGCCGCGCGCGCTCGCCGCCTTCGCCCCGACCCACGTCATCCCGATGCACTACGATTTCATGTGGCGCGCCGCCGACAAGCCGATGTGGCTCCTGCCGCGCACCGATTTCGGGCGGCTCGTCGACGACATCCGCACCTTCTCGCGTGACCTGTCGGTGCTCACCCTGCCGCTCGTCGCCCGTTCCCCCAACGCTCGAGAGCCCTCATGACGATCTCCAATGACCAGCTCACTCAGCTCCTGAAGGCCGCCTTCCCCGATGCAGTCGTCAACCTGAAGGATCTCACCGGCGGCCAGGATCACTGGCAGGCCGAGATTATCTCGACTGCGTTCTCAGGCCTGTCGCCAATCGCGCGCCATCGCGCTGTCTACGCGGCGCTCGCCGAAGAGATGAAGGGTCCGATCCACGCGCTGTCGCTGCGCACCCTGGCCCCAGGCGAGACCGCCTGACGACGCCGTGTCTCGCCTAGGAAGATGTCGAAGCGCACGAGCCAGTAGGCCGCCAGCGCGAGGCCCACGAAAGTCCAGCGACTCACCTTCCAACGTCGGAACACCAGCCACGCGCCGAGTGCCAGCACGGACAGCGCGAAGGCACCGTGGACTGGATACTTGGCGAAGCCCGTTGCGACCCGCCCGAGGACGCTAGGCTAGGGCTATCGGTCCTGACAAAGCTGCCGTTGGCTGGTGCGACCCGCAGATAACGCCCAAGGGTAGTGACCCGTAGTGACCCGTAGTGACCCGTAGTGACCCGTAGTGACCCGTAGTGACCCGTAGTGACCAGTAGTGACCAGTAGTGACCAATAGATAGCTTCCGTCCGGTTGCGTGAACGGTCAGATGTGCCCGATCTCTTCGCAGTCCGGAAGCCGAAGTCCATCGACCGAGCAGGTCCCTTGATGGCACATCTCTCGCGGATAGCCGCTCACCCAGAGGTCGCCGAAATTGAGCTTCCGAGCAAACAGACGGCCCTCGTGGTGGAGCGGCGTCTCCCGTTCCCGGTCGAGCACTCGCCCGTCGAAAATCTGCCGGTCGCGTTCCCAGCGCGACCTCCGTGAACCTCTGGGGCAGCCGCCATGCCAAGCAAGCCGCGACGGCATCAAAGGCCGCGCGCGCGGTGCTGACTAGACGCAATCCAAACGTGCTGGGGTCGCGGGTGTCGCGAGACCCTGGGCGCGGTCAGCGGAGCTGCTAGGTTGTGTTCAACGCGCGTCGCTCAGGGGCCGCGACTCTTGTATTCGTAGTAGCGGTCGAGCACTGCGCGCACGTAGCTCTCGGTCGCCTCATACGGGATCCCGTCGGCCGCGTTCACGGCGCCGCTGCCGGCGTGATAGGCGGCGAGCACCTTGACCATGTCGCCCTCGAAGCGGTCGGCCAGCACCCGCAATAGACGCGTGCCGCCAAGCACGTTCGCGCGCGGATCCCACACGTCCTGCACGCCCATGTCTTTGATGACCGACGGCATCAACTGCATGAGCCCGCGCGCGCCGGCCCCGCTCGTCGCGCGGTAGCGGAAGTTGCTCTCGACGCGGATCACCGCCCGGATGAAGTCCTCCGGGATGTCGTAGAGGCGCGAGGCTTCTTCGACATACGGCGAGTACAAGCGCTCACGCTTTGCCTGATCCTCGGGTTCGTCGCCGCTGAAGCGGGCCGTGCTGTCGCCCGCGGCGCCCGGGTTCGCAGGGATCGGCGGTGCCGCGTTGCCCTGCGTCTTTTGCCGCGTGAACGCGCCGCGGTCGATGATGTCGGCGACCTCCGCAACGGGCTTCGGGGCCGGTGGGGTCTTCGCGTACAGCACGCAGCGATAGCCGCGCAGCTTCCGGTCCGCGAAGCGCACGATGCCCTCCTGGTCCTTGCACGCCCAGACGTCGGCACGCGCGGCCTGGTCGGTCACGAACAGCGCGAGGAGGCATGAGGCGATAAGCGCAGCTTTCACGAACGGACGGTGCCACGATGGACGACAGTTGGCACGTCCCAAAAGACGTGTTTGTGTGCCGGCATGCGCCATGTCTTTGACAGCATCGTCCTCGGTTCCGGCATCGCCGGCCTCACCTTCGCCCTCAAAATGGCGGTCCACGGACAGGTAGCGGTCATCACCAAACGCGAGCGCCGCGCCTCGAACACATACTGGGCCCAGGGCGGGATCGCCACGGTGATGGATCCGGTCGACAGCTTCGAAGCGCATATCAAGGACACCATCATCGCCGGTGACCACCTCAATCATCCCGACATCGTCCGCATCTGCGTCGAGGAAGGCCCGGCCCGCATGCAGGAGCTGCTCGACCTCGGGGTCGCCTTCACGCGCGACCGCGACGACCCGAGCCACCTCGACCTCACCCGCGAAGGTGGCCACTCCGCGCGCCGCATCGTGCACGCCAAGGACATGACCGGGGCGGCCGTCGAGGACGCGCTCGTCACCGCCGTGCAGACCCATCCGAACATCCAGATGTTCGAGCACCACCACGCGATCGACCTCATCTCGCGAAGCCGCCTCGGCATGCGTGGCGACGACCGGGTGCTCGGCGCCTACGTGCTCAACACCGCGACGAACACGATCGAGACGTTCCTCGGCAAGGTCGTGATGCTCGCCACCGGCGGCGCCGGCAAGGTCTATCGCTATACGTCGAACCCGGACGTCGCGACCGGCGACGGCATCGCCATGGCGTGGCGCGTCGGGGTGCCGGTCGTCAACATGGAGTTCTACCAGTTCCACCCGACCTGCCTCTATCACCCGCAGGCGAAGAACTTCCTCGTGACCGAGGCCTGCCGCGGCGAAGGCGGCATCCTGCGGAGAAAGGACGGCCACGCCTTCATGGTCGAATACCACCCGCTCAAAGACCTCGCGCCGCGCGACATCGTGGCGCGCGCCATCGACTCCGAGATGAAGCGCACCGGCGACGAGTGCGTGTTCCTCGACATGACGCACCTCGACCCGACGTTCGTGGTCGACCACTTCCCGGGCGTGCACGGCAAGCTCATGGAGTTTGGCATAGACATGCGCGTGCAGCCGATCCCGATCGTGCCCGCGGCGCACTATTGCTGCGGCGGCGTGCACAGCGACAAGGACGGCTACACCGGCCTCGCGGGCCTGCTCGTCGCGGGCGAGACGGCGCACACCGGGCTGCATGGCGCCAATCGATTGGCGTCGAACTCGCTCCTCGAAGGGCTCGTGTTCGCGCATCGCGCCTCGCTCATTGCGCCCGACCTGATGGCGCGCGCGCCGGCTACCATCGACCCTGACGTGCCCGACTGGAACACCGGCTTCGCGACCGACCCCGACGAGAATGTGTTGATCGCGCACGCCTGGGAGGAGATGCGCACGCTCATGTGGAACTACGTCGGCATTGTGCGCTCGAACAAGCGGCTCGAGCGCGCCAAGCGCCGGAGCGAGCTCCTGAACCAGGAGATCGGTGAGGACTACTGGGCCTTCACGCTCTCACGCGACCTGCTCGAGCTGCGCAACATCGCGCGCGTCGGCCACCTCATCATCGAGAGTGCCTTGTCGCGTAAAGAGTCGCGCGGCCTGCACTACACCGTCGACTACCCGCAGCACGACGACGCGCACTGGATGCGCGACACCATCTTGCGCAAAGGCAAACGGGGTTAGACCGGTCTCATAGGTGATCAATTAGGCGGCCGGCCGGCCAGCCTCGCATGTTTGAGCCCGATCAGACCGGTCGAGACCGGTTTAAGGCTTCGGTCGCAGCAAGTCCGGCAGCCCGTCATGCGGGCCAAGGCCGGTCTTCACCGGCACCCACGAGCGGGATTCGCCCTTCCTCGCCGTCTCCTCCGGGTTGAGCGGGTACCAGATCTTGTTATCCGGCCGCCGATGCTCGCCGATGATGACCAGGCGCGCCGGCTCGGGGGCGTTGTTGATGAACGTGTGGGCGATGCCGCCGCCCGGCTTGAAGCCGATCGCGTCGCCCGGCCGCAGGCGATAGATCTCGCCGTCGATCCACACCTCGGGGTGGCCCGAGATGACCAACACCATCTCCTCTTCGGTGAGCTCGGCATGCGGGTACGACGTGCGGCGCCCGGTCGGCAGCGTATCGATGTGCACGCCGATGCGCTCGAGGCCCATGAGGCGCCCGACCGGCGCGCCAATCGCCAGCAGCTCGTCACTGCCGGCGTAGTGCGCGTCGTCGTCGTCCATCAACTGCGCGAAGTGGCGGATGAACACCGGGCGTTCATCGTGGAGCGCCGCGACGTTCGTCAGCACCACGTTCGAGCGCGGCGCGAACGGTCCACCGGCCATACCCCAGGCATAGTCGTGGCCGACGCGGCCGTCATCGTAGAGCGACAGGCGGATCTCGTCGCGGAAGACGTCCTCCGCGAGGTGGTCGTTGTACGCGAACACCAAGACGCTGCCGGCCCCCGGCGGCGGCAACGTGCCGACCGGCTCGTCGGCCGCGGGGCCGAGCGCGTCGACCCGCACGAGCGAACGCGGGAACACGAAGCGGAAGTGGTTGCTCGACGCCATCAACGACAGTTGCCCGTCGACGCCTACGCCGATGAGCCCCGACTCGTCGTGATAGACCTCGCTGCCGGCCAGCGCCTGCGCGCGAAAGCGATAGGCGACCGACTTGCCGGCGGCCACCTTCGTCAGCTCGAGGTCGGCCAGGAAGACCCGCCCGGTGACGTCGACCCCGCGGCCGACATATTGACCCGCCCGCGCGATGAGGTCGGCGATGACGACGTCGGACTGGGCCGGGGTCATGATCCTCCCTCGTTTACGCGGCCGCCGGCAATGCCGATCTCGCCGAGCAGCGGGCTATTGCGGAAGACGACCTTTTTGTACCAGCGCAGCTCGTCGATCGACTCTTTGATGTCGTCGAGCGCGCGGTGGGCGGTCTTCTTCTCGGGCGGCACGAGGTTGTACCAGCGCCGCACGAGCTCCTTGAGGGTCGAGATGTCAACGCTCCGGTAGTGGAAGAACTCGTCGAGCTCCGGCATGTAGCGCCTTAGAAACCGGCGGTCCTGCGCTATCGAGTTGCCGCAGCAGGGCGACACCCGCGCGTCGAGGTGCTCGCGCAGAAACGCCAGCGTCGCCTCCATCGCCTCGGCCTCGGTCACGGTCGAGCGGCGCACCGCCTCGATGAGCCCGCTCTGCCCGTGGTGCTCGGTGTTCCACTGGTCCATCGTCGCGAGCAGCGCATCCGATTGATGGATCACCAGGTTTGGGCCCAGCGCCACGATCTCGAGGTCTGGATCGGTCACGATGGTCGCAAGCTCGATGGGGCGACAGGTCTCCGGGTCGAGCCCGGTCATCTCCATGTCGAGCCACACGAGCAGGCTCGCACCGCGCGGCGGAGGCTTGTTTGAAACGTCGGAAGGGGCGTCGGGTGTGTGCGTGATGGACATCGGACCTCGCTCGAAGGATGCTCCGGCGCCATGTCTTTTGTCCACCTGCACGTCCACTCCGAATACTCGATGCTCGACTCCACCTCGCGCGTGCACGACATCGTCGCGCGCGCCAAGGCGGACGGCGCGGTCGCCATCGCGCTCACCGACCATGACAACATGTTCGGCGCGGTCGACTTCTTCAAGGCCGCCAAGAAGGCCGGCGTGCGCCCGATCCTCGGGGCGGAGGTCAGCCTCGTTCCAGTCGACCGCACCGATGGCGACGTGCGTCGCACGCCGACGATCCTGCTCCTGTGCCGGGACCTGGCCGGCTATCGCAACCTCTGCTTTCTCCTGTCGCGCGCCTACATGGACACGCCCGCCAAGGCGCGTGGACCGCGCATCGATCGGCCGTTGTTGGAAGCCCACGCCGGTGGCCTCATCGCGCTCTCGTCGAGCCTGTCGGGGGAGATTCCGCAGATGCTGCTGCGTGGGCAGGAGGCCGAGGCGCGCGAGCTGGCGCGCCATTACCAGGCGGTGTTCGGCAAGGACGGCTTTTATCTCGAGATCCTGCGCAACGGGATAAAAGAACAGGAGCGCGTCAACGACGGGCTCATGCGCCTCTCGGAAGAGCTCGAGATCCCGGTCGTCGCGGCGGCCGACTCGCACTATTCGAAGAAGGAAGACGCGGCCGCGCACGAGATCCTGATGTGCATCCAGCTCGGCAAAGCGTTGCCGTCCCTCGACACCAAGGCGCGCATCACCGACGAGCTCTATCTCGCGCCGGCAAGCGAGATGGTCACACGCTTCGCGGACCTGCCCGAAGCGATCGAGAACACGCTCAAAATCGCCGAGCTCTGCCACGTCGAGATCCCGCTCGGGCAGACCTTCCTGCCGACCTATCCCTTGCCTGCGGGCTTCACCGACGCTGGCGGCTACATGGCGCACGTCGCGCGCGAGGGGCTCGCCAAGCGACTTACCAAGTTCCGCGCGCTGGGCGAGACGCCCGATCAAAAAGTCTACGAGGACCGCCTCGAACTCGAGATCCGCTGCATCGCGCAGATGGGATTTCCGGGGTATTTTCTGATCGTCTGGGACTTCATCGACTGGGCCAAGCGCCACGACATCCCGGTCGGCCCGGGGCGCGGCTCGGGCGCTGGCTCGTTGGT
>Ga0105049_10001134_pt1 | contig 31161 bp, 25 predicted proteins | sample MAT06_FD_78087 | JGI IMG/M metagenome (GOLD analysis project Ga0105049, IMG submission 78087) | Freshwater microbial communities from Lake Fryxell liftoff mats and glacier meltwater in Antarctica - MAT-06 | ecosystem: Environmental > Aquatic > Freshwater > Ice > Liftoff microbial mat | place... | reverse complement strand
TATTGAACACCGGCATCCCCAGCTCGCTGCCCGGCAGGAACAGGTGCCGGGGCTTCTTGGCCACCGCGGCCACTCGGCCTTCCTGCACCGATGCGACGCGATCAAAGAACTTTCCTTCCCGCGACACGACAAAGAACTTCTCGCCCAGCTTCAGCTCGGCCCCGACCTTCAAGTCCAGAGCCGCATACCCCTTGTCCGACGGCTTCTCGATTCGCACCCAGGCCAGATCGAGCTCGGTATCGCGGGCGATCAGCTTGGCATCAACACCCACGGTGTCGTCGCCCACCAGCACCTTGATATTCGTCGGCTTGATCGAGACCTCGGTGCCCCGGAAGCGACGCATCATCCCGCCGAAGCCGCCCAGGGTGGTGTTCGACACCATGACCAGGCCTTTGGAATCGACCATGACGCCGAAGGTCTCGGTCTCATTTTCCTGTTCACCCATGCCGCCCACGCTGATCTTGAGCACGAACTTGATGGTGACGATGGTCGGCGCGTGCGTCGCGGCCAGTGCTTCAAAGTCCGGCTCGGCCAGCGCGGCGTCGCGAACGACGGCCGCCGGCGTCATCGACGGAGCCAGTGCCAACGGGCCAACGCACATCAACGCCAAGAGCAACTGCGATCGCATGAGGCCTTCTCCAGCGGGGTCAGGGTGAAGTGGGGGGCGCGTTCCTTCAAACGGCGATCGCCATCCGGCCCCGCGCCAGATGCATCGCACCCAGGACTCGATTATTCACCGCTCGCGCAGCCGGGGCGCGGCATTCACCGCCCTCGAAAATGCTCAGGGATCTCTCCCGACTCAGCGCGGATCACCGACCGGATCCCCCCACGCCCGCGCCAGTTGGTAATCACCTGCAACCACCCCGGCTTGAGCAAGCTGGCCAGATCGTCGCAGATCGTTCCCGTGACCCGCTCGTAGAAGATCCCCTCGTCGCGGAACGACTGGTAGTAAAGCTTGAGGCTCTTGAGCTCCACGCACCCGCTCGCCCCGGAGGGCGTTCCTGCGGCCGCCGGCTGGTAGCGGAGGGTCACCTCGCCGAAGTCCGGATGCCCGGTCTTGGGGCACAGCGAAGTGAACTCCTCTGCGGTGTGCTCGATCACGATCGGCTCGGCGTGCGGCGTCCCGAATGTCTCCAACAAACTCGCGTCAGGCATCATGATCCCCAGAGTCGTCCCCGCACCAATCCTCACTCATCACTTGTACCGCGTGAGCAGTTCCTCGATCCGCGGCTGGTTCCGCGAGATCGCCAGCGATCGCCGCAGCGCCGCCAAGGCCCGCTCTTTGGCCGCGTTGTCCTTGCGATCCGACCACAGGAACGTGTTCAACTCGCTCACCCCCAGGCCATTGAGCGCGGGGAAGTAGTTCGGATCCAGCTGGAGCGACTGCTCGAACGCCGCCCGGGCGTCGGCGTACTGCGTCAGCCTGAACAGCGCGAAGCCCTGTCGCTCGAAGGCCGCCGCGCTCGGCTGCGACTTGATCAACTGATCCAGCGTGTTCCGCATTTCCTCATAACGCTGCAGCCGCCCCAGGCTGTCGGCCAGGTTCAGCAACAACTGCGGCGTGAGGTCCATCAGCTCCGCCGCCTGCTGGTACTCCGCCACCGCGTCGCGGTGCCGATCGAGGCCCGCGTACACCACGCCCAGGTTCAATCGGGCGGCGCCGCTTCGCGGGTTGATCTTCACCGCCGACTCCGCAAACGGCAGCGCCTGCGACGGCTCGTTCAACTGGTAGTACGCCGTGGCCAGATTCAGATTCGCCTCGAAGTTGTCGGGCCGCAGCCGCAGGGCCCGCAGATACGCACTGATCGCCTCGGAGAAGCGGTTCAGCAGGTGCAGCATCAACCCGTGAAAGTACTGAGCATCAAAATTCGCCGGCTCCACCGACGCGGCGTTGTTGTACGACTTCTCCGCCTTCTCGAAGTCGCCATCGAGCCGATACAGATCCCCCATGCCCATGTGCGCCCGGGTCAGACGCGGGTTCACCTCGATCGCCAGCGCAAACTGCCGCAATGCCGCCTCGCGGTCGCCCCGCATGATGGCCGCGTCCCCCGCCATCACCAGATCCTCGGCAAAGTCCGGCGACTTGCTGACCCGCCGATTCGTATCGCACCCCGCACTCGCCACCAACACGGCCAGCCCCAAGGCCAGCGAGCGAGAAAACCAGTTCAAACGGTGGGTGGAGTGTTCTAAGCTCATGGAAGGTTCGTCGGCTCTGTGTCAGGTCGGTCGCCACACTGTACGGCCCAGAGCTTATCGTCGTCCGGTCACACTCGCGGCTTGGCTTTGACGGCCTGCCCGCCGACCGCTCTCCCGCGGGGTCTGCATACCGACTTCTTCGTCACTTTCGCGACCGGCGGCCTAACCCGCTTCTGCGACGGCTTGGTCCGCGGCACCCCCTGCCCGATCGCCTTTGGGGTCGCTGGCTTGGCCCCGACCATCACCGACCGCAGCCGCTCCGCGTTCACCAGATCCCAAGGCCGCCCCGAGTCGTCGTCGCCCTTTTGGGTCTCCATGATCATGGGCCGCCCGCGCAGCCCGGCGTGATTCATGAACGCCGCGAACGAAGCCAGCCCAATCGTCCCCGCGCCGATGTGCGCGTGCCGATCCACCCTCGACCCACACTCCGCCTTCGAATCGTTGACGTGCAGGCAACGCACGTTCTCCAGCCCGCAAACGCGGTCCAACTCGGCGATCGCCGCCTCGGCCTTCGCGTGCGTAGATAAGTCGTAGCCCGCCGCGTGCATGTGACAGGTATCGATGCAGAACCCCACGCGCCCCGAGATCCCTTGACCGCCTGTCTTGACGATCAGCCGTCGCAGCTCGGCCAACTCCTCAAAATTCCGCCCCACCGTGCTCCCCTGCCCGGCCACGTTCTCAAGGCACAAAACCGGCCTCACCTTTGACCCCGCCGCGGGCGGCTCGTTCAAGAGCCCCGCCACCGCCTTGGCAATCCGCGTCATTCCTTCCTCCAGCGCGGAGGTTGTAAACGCTCCCGGGTGCATCACCAGGAGCGGGATCTCCAGCAACTCGCACCGCGCCAGCTCGTCGCGGATCAAGCCCGCCGACTTGATCCGCAGCGTCTCATCCGGCGACGCCAGGTTCGCCAGATACGACGCGTGCGACACGATTCGCGGCGTCGCCCCGTTTCCAGCCCGCCAGCCAAGCCGCCCGAGTTCCGCAAGCCACGCCTCGATCGCCTCGCTCTTGAGAGCCGGGGCCGACCACTGTTGCTGGTTCTTGGTGAACACCTGCACGCTGTCAAACCCGAGCGCCTCGGCTTCCTTCAGCGCGTTCACCATCGAACCGGCAATCGACAAGTGCGAACCGATCATCCGCCCAGCATACACCGCCGCCTTGCATCCGCGTGCCGGTTCGCATTCAATCACCCCCAGTGGCCCTTCGCGTCTATCTCGTCCGCACGGTCGATCGCAACGCCGGAACGGCGGGCTGGGTGAAGGTCCAGGCCGAGGACTTCGACGACGCGCGCATGCAGGCCGAACGCCTCGGCTTCGATCCGCGCGAGATCATGTTGGAGCAAACTGGTGCCGAGCAGCCGCCCGCGGCGTCGGATTCAACCCCGCCACCGCCGCTGCCCCCCAGTCCGACTCCTCCGCCATCCAGACCCCGTCCTATTCACGAGTTCCCCACCACGGCCAGAAAAGCCCTGCTGGTTTCTGCGATCGCCAATCTCTTCTTCGCCGCCAGTTATCTCATCGTCGGAATCTTCCTGTGCTTCCCGGTTCTTTTGGCCTGTCCTCTGTTCGTTCTGGCGATCTTCGAGATGAAGTACCGCGCCAAGCTGGAGACCGGCCCGCTCTCCAACGCCGACGTCATCGCCATCCGCAACCTCGCCATCCTCCAGATCCTCGCCATCGTCCTGGGCAACGTCCCTTCGCTCGTCTGCGGCCTCATGATCCTCGTCAATCAGCACGAGTTCGGGCCGCAAGGCGTCTCGCCGACACGCAGCCGCACGCAATAGCCACGCGCCGCCCTTATCATCCCGCATGCCCGACTACGCCCTCGCCGGCCGCACGGCCATCATCACCGGTGCCTCCGCCGGCATCGGCCTCGCCGTTGCCCATGATCTCCACGCAGCCGGCGCCAAGCTCGTCCTGAACGCCCGCCGAGCTGATCGCGTGGCCGCCCTTGCCGACCGCCTCAACGCGGGCCAACCCGGTTCCGCGTGCTCCGTTCCAGGCGATGCCGCGGACATCGCCGTCATTGATCGCATGCTCGCCGCTCCCCGCGAGCACTTCCGCACCGAGCCCGACGCCATCATCATCAACGCCGGCCGCGGGCTCAACGGCTCCGTCGTCACCAGCGACACCGGCCAGTGGGAAGAACTCGTCCGCACCAACCTCCTCGGCGCGGCCCACCTCATCCGCGCCGCCGCCAAGCGTCTCCTCGCTCAGGTGCCCGCCGACCAGCTCGGCCAGGCGGGCAGCTGGCGCACCAAGCCCCGCGACATCATCATCCTCGGCTCCGTCGTGGGCCGCCACGTCTCTCCGTTCTCGTCCATGTACGGCAGCACCAAGTTCGCCGTCCACGGCCTCGCCGAAGGGGCCCGCCGCGAGCTCGGCCCTAAGGGCATCCGTGTCACCCTCATCGAGCCCGGCTTCGTCGTCAGCGAGTTCCAAGGCGTCGCCGGCTACGACCAGGCCTGGTTCGACTCCATGAAAGAAAAGTTCGCCCCGATGCTCGAACCCGAAGACGTTGCCCGCACCATCAGCTTTGTCCTCGCTCAACCCGCCCACGTCCACGTCAGCGACATCCTCGTTCGCCCCACCCGGCAAGACTACCCCTAGCACGCATCAACGGTGAATGTCACGCGAGCCACGACGATGACGAGCGGAGCCCTCGGAGCGAATCGCCATCAGGATCGCCCCAGACCGTCTGCGCGACAAAGCGCGCTGCAAAAACAAAGAACCCCGGGCCACCACCCAGGGTTCTTATTCGGTGCTGCTTCGGCCCCGCTTACGGGAAGATGCCGCGGACGGTGTAGACCTTGCCGACCTGCTCAAGGGCCGCGATGTACGCGGCCGTCCGCATATCGCAGTTGAACTTCTGCCGGGCCGCCACGGTGCGGCGCGCGGCCATCACCATGTGACGGTTGAGTTCGCGGTCCACCTTCTCTTCGTCCCAGCTTGTGCAGGACTTGTTCTGGATCCACTCGAAATACGACACCGTCACGCCGCCAGAGTTGGCCAGGATGGCCGGGATCACCTCGACACCGCGCTGCGTCAGGATCCGATCGCCCGCGGGCGTCGTCGGGGCGTTGGCACCCTCGGCCACCAGCTTGGCGTTGATCAACTTGGCCTGCGGCTCCTTGATCATCTGCTCTAGCGCCGCCGGCACCAGCACATCGACGGCCGTCGAATAGAACTCGTCGAGCGTGATATTGGTTCCGCCGTGACCTTTCTTCGAGGGACCCGTGCCGTTGACCTTCTCGAAGCCGTTGATCCCCCCGCCGTTCTTGGCGACATACGCCGCCAGCGCGTGGCAGTCGAAGCCCGTGTCATGGCGGATCGCGCCCGTGTGGTCCATCACCGCGACGCACTTGGCTCCCATGTCGTGCAGAATTCGCGCCGTCCACGAGCCCACGTTGGCGTAGCCGATCACCGAGAACTTCATCCCCTTGATCGCGATCCCGATCTCCGGCAGCATCTCCACCAGCACATCGACCACGCCCTGCCCGGTCGCCTTCTCGCGTCCTAGTGACCCGCCGATCTCCACCGGCTTGCCCGTCACGACGCGCATCGCGTCCCACGAGTTGCGGTGATCGCTCTGCGCCTCGTAGGTATCGGCGAACCACGCCATCACCTGCGCGTTGGTCCCTACGTCGGGCGCGGGGATGTCATAGTCCGGCCCGACCGCGTGGCTGATGGCCGAGCAGAACCGCCGCGTAACCCGCATCAGTTCCCCCTGCGACAGCGCCCGCGGGTCGCACTTCACGCCGCCCTTGCCCCCGCCGAAGGGCAGCCGAGCCAAGGCGCACTTCATCGTCATCAAGAACGCCAGCGACTTCACGTCGTCCAGGTGTACGTCCGGGTGAAACCGCAACCCGCCCTTGTACGGCCCGATCGCGTTGTTGTGCTGCACGCGATAGCCCTTGAACAGCCGGTAGTCCCCGTTGTCCATTCGCACCGGGAAGTGGACCATGATCTCGTTCTTGGGCTGGGCCAGGATGATCTGCACTTCCAGAGGAAGGCCCAGCATCTCCGCCGCGTGCAGCATCACGCTCACGGTCTGTGTATAGAGGTTACTGTCGTCATCCGGCAGACCCACCGCGTCGAGCACGGGGCTCCGAGTCATCTGCATCGCTTGGACGGGCTTGGTGGTCTTGGTCTTGGTGGCAGTGCTCATGTGAGTGGCTCAAACCCCGGAGAGGTACCGATCTGCTTTGGTGCCCGGGCACCGGCCCGCACACAGGCCTTCACCATAGCACGCGGCAATCATCCCGTGAACAACCCCGATGACCCGGACAGCCCGCGGCGGACAGATGTATACCGCCGGTCTAGGCCGCCACCGCCCGGCGCCGGCGTAGCCTTGATCCCCATGAGCCAATCCCCCGAACCGACCATCCTCTACTGCGCCGCCGACCTCATCTGGGCCACCCGCATCAAAGCCACCGCCGAAGCCCTGAGCCTCAACGCTCGCCCCGTCCGTAACGCCGACATGCTCACCGCCCGCCTCGCCGACTCCCAAATCCGCGGCCTCATCCTCGACCTCGACGCCGGCCCCGTCGCCTTCGACCTCCTCGCTCAAGCCCGCGTGGCCACCAACCCCATCCCGGTGGTCGTCTTCGGCCCCCACGTCGCCGTCGACCTCCTCGAACGCGCCCGCGCCGGCGGCGCCGACCAAGTCATGCCCCGCGGGGCCTTCGACAAAGGCCTCCCCGAGATCCTCAAGGCCCTCTGGTCCTTGCCACGATAACCGCACCCGGCCCGAACATCTCGACTTGTCCCGAGTCGTCCAGCGGCCAATGATTTGGCTCTCGGGATCCGATGGATCTTGAGGCCGTTCTCCGCTGGCGTGTTGCCAGCGCGGCTCCTCGCACCTCCAACCCCGGCCCCGCGTTTTTTTATCGCGGAGGCTCACCTCTAGCAGCAACACCGGCCCCACTTGGCCCGACGCTGGCGACGTCCAAACCGTCGCGCGGAGGTTGGAATCTCTCCCTACGGCCCCACCAGGCCCGAAAGTTCCTGCAACATGGTTGACGAAACGTTGATCGCGTCCCTCGGCATCAAGATGGACGACGCCGAAGCTCTCCTCGCCAAGGCCTACGGCAGCCTGGTCGCCAGCGGCGACATGGCCGAACTCTTCAAGGATCAGAACGTCAACTTCGCCGAGGGGGCCATCCTCGAAGGCGAAGTCGTCGGCTTCGCCGGTGACGACGTCGTCATCGAAGTCGGGCTCAAGTCCGAGGGCATGGTCCCACGCAACGAGTTCGACAACGGCGACTCCCTCAAGATCGGCGACCGCGTCAAGGTCCTCCTCGAGAAGATCGACGGCGAAGGCGGCCAGATCGAGATCTCCAAACGCAAGGCCGACCGCCAGATCAACTGGCAGAAGCTCGTCGACTCCACCAAAGAAGGCGACGTCGTCGAGGGCAAGGTCACCCGCAAGATCAAGGGCGGCCTGCTCGTCGATATCGGCGTCCCCGTCTTCCTCCCAGCCTCCCAGGTCGACGTCCGCCGCCCCGGCGACATCGGCGAGTTCATGGGCAAGGTCATCCGCGCCAGCGTCCTCAAGATCGACCTCGAGCGCAAGAACATCGTCATCTCCCGCCGAAAGCTCATCGAAGAGGAACGCGAGTCCGCCAAGAAGCGGCTCATGGAGACCCTCAAGGAAGGCGAGATCGTCACCGGCGAGGTCAAGAACATCGCCGACTTCGGCGCCTTCATCGACCTCGGCGGGATCGACGGCCTCCTCCACATCACCGACATGTCCTGGGGCCGCATCAACCACCCCTCCGAGATCCTCAAGATCGGCCAGAAGATCGAGGTCAAGGTCCTCAACATCGACCGCGACAAGGAAAAGATCGCCCTAGGCATCAAGCAACGCGAGGCCTCCCCCTGGGAAGAGATCGAGCAGAAGTACCCCGTCGGCTCCCGCGTCCGCGGCGCCGTCGTCAACCTCATGTCCTACGGCGCCTTCGTCCGGCTTGAGGATGGCATCGAAGGACTCGTTCACATCTCCGAGATGTCCTGGACACGCCGCGTCAACCACCCCTCCGAGATCGTCCAGCCCAACCAGGAAGTCGATGTCGTCGTCCTCGAGATCGACAAGAACAAGCAAGAAATCTCCCTCGGCATGAAGCAGACCGAGGTCAATCCCTGGGAACTCGTCAGCGAGAAGTACCCCCCGGGCACCGTCATCGAGGGCACCGTCCGAAACCTCGCCAACTACGGCGCATTCGTCGAGATCGAGCCCGGCATCGACGGCCTGCTCCACGTCTCCGACATCTCCTGGACCAAAAAGGTCACGCACCCCAACGAGGTCTTCAAGAAGGGCGACAAGCTCAACTGCGTCGTCCTCGACGTCGACCGCGACAAGCAGCGCATCGGCCTGGGCGTCAAGCAGCTCACCGAAGATCCCTGGATCGCCGCCATCCCCGAGCACTACAAGCCCGGCATGGTCATCCGCGGCAAGGTCACCAAGATCACCAACTTCGGCGTCTTCGTCGAGCTTGAATCCGATCTCGAAGGCCTCCTCCACATCTCCGAGCTCGCCGACCACAAAGTCGAGAACCCCCAGGATGTCGTCAAGATCGGCGATGAGGTCGACGTCAAGATCCTCCGCGTCGATACCACCGAACGCAAGATAGGCCTCTCCCTCAAGCGCGCCCAGTGGGGCGACACCACCGGCGGCACCAACACCGGCTCCGGCACCGGCGGCGACCGCGACGACAAGGCCTCGCGCCGCGGCCCCACCCCCACCAAGGGTGGCATGGACGCCCACGGCGCCCTGGGCACCGACAAGATCCAGTTCGGGAAAAAGGGCGAGTAATCCCCTCGCTCCCGTCCTGATCGCAAATTCCACCTAGCCATCCAAAGCCCAGGGGCTCCAGCCCCTGGGTTTTTTCTTGCGCGCTGGCCAGCCCGATCTCCGACATCTGTGAATCCCGAAACCCACCTCCACCGCGAGCCTCCAATCCCCCATGCGAGTTGCTGCTGCCCAGTTCGTGCCCGCGTGGATCGACCGAAGCGCCACGCTCGCTCAGGTCGCCGCCTGGGTTCATCGCGCCGCGGACGAACGCTGCGATCTCGTCGCGTTCCCCGAAGCCCTGGTCCCGGGCTACCCGCACTGGCTCAATTCCACGGGAGGGGCACGCTTCAACGACCCCGCCCAGAAGCGATGGTTCGCGCACTACAGCGATCAAGCCGTCATCATCGAGCGTGGCGACCTGACCAGCATCCAAGAGGCGTGCCGCTCAACCGGAGTCGCCGCCGTCGTGGGCATCATCGAACGCCCGCCCGGATGTCCTGCGGCTTGCCGTCAACCCTGAGCGCCTGCGTGGGGCGTGGTGAGCGTTGTCCCCCCAAAACGAACAACGCCCGAGTGCCTCCACCCGGGCGTTGTCTTGGCGTTATCTCGCGGGGCCGCGTGCAGGTCCGCTAAGCTCATCCTGATGCTTCAGCACATCGCCATGAACGACAGGACGAACAGCAGAGCGATGCGCTGGTGGTTCACGGTCATGGTGACGATCTTGGACATATGTAGGCTCCGCGTTCTTGACCGGCGTATGTGCCAGAACAGAGAACAACACCGATGCCGCCGCCCTTTGGCCGCACTCGCGGGCTCCCCCCGGGCCACAACGCCCCAGTACTGTGTTGCCCTGTCGCCTCAACGCCACAACCCGCCCCGCTGGCGTAGTGTCGCGGCCACACTATTGTGTGTCCTGGGTGTCGCCGCGGCCGCGCCCGTGTGGGCCGACGACCCGCCCGACGAAGCCGCCCCCAAGCGTTCCCCCGCTGACGCCGTGCCCGACGCCGACTCCGCCGTCCGCGGCTATCGGACGCTCCGCACCTGGCTCGACGAGTGGGCCCCGCCCGCGCGGCCCGCGCCCGCGTCGCTCCCGTCCTGCGTCGGTGCCGCGGTCCTCCTCCGCTTCGACGGCCAACTCATCGGGCGCGGCTCCGTCATCTCCGCCAGCGAAGCCGCCGCCCTCGACCGCGACGAGCACGCCGGCGGCGGCGGTGGGGGGCCCCTCTGGTCCGCCTTCCTCGACGCCTTCACCGAGGCCGATCGCCGCCTCCCCGTCTCGCACGATGTCCTACGCCCCGCCCGCGCCCGCGAGGCCGGCCGCCGCGTCACGCTCAGCGTCGAACTCGCCGGCCCGCTCGTCCCCATCACCCCCGCCACGTTCGACGAACTCGACGCCACGCTCGCCCCGGGCCTCGACGGCATCGCCATCCGTCTCGACCGACAAACCCGGGCCATCTTCCCCGGCGTCATGCTCGCCTCCGGCGTAACCCCCTCTTCCGCCGCCCGCCAGCTTGTCGCGACCATGACCGGCCGCCCGGACGCCGGCCTCGAAAAACTCAGCGACCTCCGCGAGAAATCCAAGCTCACCATCAGCCGCTTCCGTACCACCCATCTCGCTCAGGGCACCGAGGGCGACGAGCCCCGCTTCCTTCTACGCGGCTCGAGGTTCGTCGCGCAGGGCGAACTCGACTCGGTGCGCGAGCTGCGCGACTTCGCCGCCGCCGTCGCCCGCCACCTCGTGCGCCGAGTACCCGACGACCGCGCCGCCCCCGTCGTCGGCGTCCGCCGCCCGTGGCTCGTCGATGATCGCGGCGAACCCGCCACGGTCGTTCAACGCGGCATCGCCGCCTTCGCTCTCCAACGCTTCGCCGCGCTCCCGGGCACCGACCCCGCTCGCGCCGCCGAGGCCGCTCAAGCTGCCGATCGCGCCGTCGCCGCGCTGCGCGACCCAGCGTCACCCACCCGCTGGCCCGGTGGCGACCCCGTGATGGCCGCCGCCGTGCTCCTCGCCGGGCCCGGGCCCGAGGCCGCCGCCGCCAACGACGCCGTCCGCGCCGCGTTAGCTTCCGAGGACACCTTGGCCAAGCTCCCTCCTGGAGCCCGCTCCATGGTCGCGATGGCCGGCGTCACCATCGGCGCGCCAGGGGCCGCCGAAGCCGTCCGCGTCATCTTCCGCCAGACGCCTCCGGAGCAACTCACCACCGAGCTCCCCTGGCTCGGCTGGGCCGAGCAGCGTCTGACCCGCTCCGCTGGCCTCGCTCAACCCCCGTCCGCCGCGGGCCTCCGCACCATGCGCGACCGCCTCTGGGCCGCCCAAGTGGGCACCTTCACCGCCGACCCTGACGACGCCGACCTCCTCGGCGGCCTTATCTTCCAAACCACCACCCGCCCGCTCCCCACCTGGCACACCGCCCGCCCCCTCGCCTTCGCCGCCAGCATGCTCAGCGACCCCGGCCTGACCACCCCCGCCGAACGCCCGCGCGAAATCGCCCGCGTCCTCAGCAGCCTGCGCTTCCTCCGCCAGCTCCAGTCCGACGAAGCCACGTCGTGGATGGAGGCCGATCCGACCTCCTCCGCCGGCGGCATCCGCTCAGCCCCGTGGGACGCCGCCATGCCCATCGACGCCGCGTCCATGACCCTGTTGGCCCTCTGCGAGTCGATCGAAGCCCTGGATCGCGTCGCCGCCCAAAAATGACCGCCCCCACCTTGAAAACAGGCCTTTCCGTAAGCAAACACGGGCCAAGGCTCATATACTCAACCCCGCCGATTACGACCCCAAGGATGGAGTTCGCGCATGATGGATCGGGCCTGGCACCTCACACGATCACCGGACGGCGAATCCGCAGCTGGCACACCCTCTGATACACCCGCCAGCGACCCCACCGGCGGCGGCTTCATCATCGACATGCGCATCGAGCGCGAGCTCCAAGACAGCTACCTCACCTACGCCATGAGCACCATCATGGATCGGGCCCTGCCCGACGTCCGCGACGGCCTCAAGCCCTCCCAACGCCGCCTCCTCTACGGCATGAACGAACTCCGCGTCTTCGCCGGCAAAAAGCACGTCAAGTGCGCCAAAATCGTCGGCGACGTCATGGGCAACTACCACCCCCACGGCGACGCCGCCCTCTACGGCACCCTCGTCGGTATGGCCCAAGGCTGGCGCCAACGCGTCACCTTCGTCGATCCCCAGGGCAACTTCGGCTCCATCGCCCCCGACCCACCGGCCTCCATGCGTTACACCGAGGCCCGCATGGCCGCCGCGGCCATGGACATGATCGAAGACCTGCACCTCGACACCGTTGACATGCAGCCCAACTACGACGACTCCCGCGTCGAGCCCTCCGTTCTCCCCGCCAAGTTCCCCAACCTCCTCGTCAACGGCGGCGTCGGCATCGCCGTGGGCATGGCCACCAGCATGGCCCCCAACAACCCCACCGAGGTCCTCGACTCCATCATCCGCTACATCGAGAACCCCCAGATCTCGCTCGGCGAGCTCATGAAAGACGTCTTCACACCCGGCGAAGACGGCAAACCCGTCCTCAAGCGCCGCGGCATCCGCGGGCCAGACTTCCCCACCGGCGGGATCCTCCTGGGCCGGCGCGGCCTCCTCGAAGCCTATGAAACCGGCCGCGGCAAGGTCACCCTCCGCGGCCGCGTCCGCATCGAACCTCTCGAAGGCACCAAGGACCGCCAGCAACTCGTCATCGAGCAGATCCCCTTCAACCTCGGGCTCGACACGCTCATCGAACGCATCAAGGACGCCGTCGAAGCCGAGAAGATCACCGACATCTCCGACGCCCGCAACGAATCAAGCGCCAAGAGCCCAGTCCGCGTGGTCATCGAGCTCAAGAAGGGTGCCGACCCCATCGTCGTCGAGAAGCAGCTCTACGAGTACACCGCCCTTCAGCAGACCTTCAGCATCCAGAACATCGCCCTCGTCAACCGCCAGCCGCGCACCCTCTCGATCCTGGAGATGATCCGCTACTACGTCGATCACCGCGTCGAGGTCGTCCGCCGCCGCACCGCCTTCCTCCTCCAGAAAGCCCGTCACGAGGCCCACATTCTGGAGGGCATGATCTTCGCCGTCTGCGATATCGACGAGGTGATCAGGCTCATCCGTTCCTCGCGCACGCGCGTCGAGGCCATCGCCAAGCTCATGGCCCGCCGCTTCCAGATCCCCGCGACTCACCCCTTCGCCGCGCAGATCCCTCCGCGGCTGCTCGACGCCGCCCGCCGCGCCAAAGACGGCGGCGTGGCCCTCTCCAAGCTCCAGGCCGACACCATCGGCAACATGCGCCTCATCCAGCTCACGGGCCTCGAAATCGAGAAGCTCGTGGGCGAATACGCCGGGCTGGTCACCAAAATCGAGGGCTTCGAGGCCATCCTCGCCGACCACGCCAAGGTGCTCGCCATCCTCACGGCCGACTGCGAGTCGATGCGCGAGCGCTACCGCACCCCGCGCGCGACCGAGCTTCAAGACGTCGAAGGTGAAGACCTCAACATCGAGGCCCTGATCCGTGAGGAAGACGTCGCCGTCACCATCAGCCACCAGGGCCACGCCAAGCGCGTCCCGCTCGCCACCTACCGCCAGCAGAACCGCGGCGGCAAGGGCATCATCGGCTCCACCGCCCGCGATGACGACTTCATCGAACACGTCTTTGTCGCCAGCACCCACGACAACCTCCTCTGCTTCACCAACACCGGTCGCGTCTTCTGCATCAAGGTCTACATGCTCGAAGAGGGCTCGCGCCAGAGCAAGGGTCGCGCCCTCCGCCAGCTCCTCGAGATGCGCGAGGGCGAAAAGCCCGTGGCCTTCCTCAACGTCCGCGACTTCGAAGAAGGCAGCCAGTTCCTCACCTTCATCTCCGTGGGCGGGATCGTTAAACGCACCCCGCTCAAGGAATACCGCAACGTCAACAAGGGCGGGCTCATCGCCGTCGACATCAAGCACGAAGACCAGCTCCTAGACGTCATCCTCACCGGCGGCCGCGACGACCTCCTCCTCGCCACCGCCCAGGGCAACGCCATCCGCTTCCCCGAAGACGACGTCCGCGTCATGGGCCGCGCCGCCGCAGGCGTCAAGGGCATCGAACTCGCCGACAACGACCACGTCGTCGGGGCCGTCGCCATCCCCATGACCAGCGACGCCGACGGCGACCCCGTCACCGCCGACCCCTCCCTCGCCCTCCTCACCGTCACCATCAACGGCTACGGCAAGCGCACCCTCGTCGACGAGTACCGCGTTCAGCCCGAAATCGGCAAGGCCCGCTCCCAATCCCGCGGCGGCAAGGGCCGCGCCGACATCAAAATCACCGAACGCAACGGCATCTCCATCGCCGCCATCGGCGTCCTCGAATCCGAAGACATCGTCGTCGGCACCAAAGAAGGCCAGGTCGTCCGCATGGCCGTCAGCAGCATCAGCACCTACGGCCGCGCCACCCAAGGCGTCCGCGTCGTCTCCTTGAACGGCGGCGATCAGGTCACCGCCGTCTCCAGCGTTCCTCAAGACCCATCCGGCCCGTCCGGCCCTCCCGGCGATTCCGCCGAGCCCACCCCGGCCGAACCGCCGCCCGCTGTCACCTGATCGGCCTCCCAAGCCGATCCCGAATCATCCCCCTTTGTGCTAGGCTTTCACCATGCCGACGGAATGGTCTGAACACATCTGGATCAGCGAGCTCGCCGACGAACCCCAGCTCTCCGAAGAACTCGGCTCGGTCTTCGACCGCGTCAACTCCGGCGCCGCCGGAGCTATCCGCCACGTCGTCCTCAACTTCTCGACCGTTAACTACATCAGCTCTTCCCACCTCGCCCAGCTCCTGCGCATCCGCAAAAAGCTCGTCGACAACGGCCGCCAGCTCGTCGTCTGCTCTCTCTCCGAAAACGTTTGGTCGGTCATGATGCTCACCGGCCTCGACCGCATCTTCCGCTTCGCGCCAGATCCCATGACCGCCCTCGCCACGCTCCAGATCGAAGGCGAACACGCCGGCTGAGCCCGCCGCGTTTCCACTCAAGCCCGCAACGCCCGCCACCCACGCCGTTATCATCGCGTGAGCCCGCCCCCCGGCGTGCCGACCGGGAGTCCGACCGCACCATGAGCACCACGGCCACCCAACCCCAGGGCCTCGCGACGCCCCCCACGCAGGCAATCCTTGCCCTCCGCGACATCCACCGCACCTACTTCAAGCCCGACGGCTCCATCCTCGTCGAGGCCCTCAAGGGCGTCAGCCTCTCCATCCCAAGGGGCCAGTTCGTCGCCATCATGGGCTCCTCCGGCTCCGGCAAGTCCACCTTGATGAACGTCCTGGGCTGCCTCGATCGCCCCACCACCGGCAACTACTTCGTCGACGGCGAAGACGTCTCCCAAATGTCCGACGAGCAAGTCTCCCAGTTCCGCGGCCGCAAGATCGGCTTCGTCTTCCAATCCTTCAACCTCATCCCCCAGCTCAACATCCAGGAAAATGCCGAGGTGCCCCTGTTCTACCAGGGGGTAAGCCCGCGTGAACGCCGCCGCCGCTCCGCCGAAAAGCTCCAACTCGTGGGCCTCTCCGACCGCATGGACCACCGCCCCAACCAGCTCTCCGGCGGCCAGCAGCAACGCGCCGCCATCGCCCGCGCCCTCATCACCGACCCCGTCGTGCTCATGGCCGACGAACCCACCGGCAACCTCGACTCCGCCACCGGCCGCGCCGTCCTCCGCGTCTTCGTCGATCTCCACAAGCAGGGCATGACCATCGTCATGGTCACCCACGACCCCACTATCGCCGCCCTCTGCGAACGCGTCATCTGGCTCAAAGACGGCCTCCTCGAAGCCGACGCCCTCCAAGAGCCCCAGCCCGTGGGCGAAGTCGACCACCAGAAGCCCTAGTTACCGCGACCCCGCACGCCCCCGCCCACACACGCCCATACACGTCAACACACGCCCACGTCGAGTTCCGCCTAATCGTGGCGCTCTGCACGTTCAACGCCAGCGATTCGCATCAACTTCGTCGAGCCCACCCGCGACCATCGCCCATGAACCTCAGTTCCATCGAGCAACGCGTCTGCCAGGCTCTCCAATCGCGCCGCGCCGCACTCCTCGATGACCTCCGTCTCCACGTCGGCATCCCCACCGGCCTCGGCCACCGCCCCGGCCTCGACGAGACCCGCGAACGCTTCGCCGCCCGACTCGCCGCCCTCGGCGCCAAGTCCGAACTCATCCCCGGCGACCCCAAACCCACCTGGCTCTGGTCCGGCACCATCCCGCCGATCGACGCCACCGAATCTTCCCCCGCCGTCGCGCCGCCGACGCTGATCGCGCGCCGCCCCACCACCGGCCCGCGAGTCCTTATCGCCGGCCACCTCGACACCGTCCACGACCCCGCCTCGCCCTTCAACAAACTTAAACTCAATCCCAACGGCCTCACCGCCACCGGACCCGGCTGTGTCGACATGAAGGGCGGCCTCGTCATCGCCATGGCCGCCCTCGAAGCCCTCGAAGAAATCGGCGTCCGCGCCAGTTGGTCTTTCCTCCTCAACAGCGACGAAGAAACCGGCTCCTATCACTCTGACCGCGCCCTCGCCGCCGCCGCCCGTGAGCACGACTTCGGCCTCGCTCTAGAACCCGCCATGAGCAAGGGCGAACTCGCCATCGCCCGCGGCGGCTCGGGCCAGTTCATGCTCGACGCCTTCGGCAAAGCCGCCCACGTCGGCCGCGATTTCACCGCCGGCGTCTCCGCCGTCGCCGCCCTCGCCAGCGGCATCTCCGCCGCCGCCGCGCTCAGCGACCCCGACGCCGGCCTCTGCGTCAACGTCGGCCCGCTCCAAGGCGGCCCCGCCACCAACGTCGTCCCAGATCGCGCCCGCGCCTGGGGCAACGTCCGCTTCCCCACGCCCGACGGCGCGGCCAAACTGCAATCCGGCCTCCGCGCCATCGCCCGCGATGGGCTGCCACGCCTCGCCGTAGAAACCTCATTCAACCGCCCGGCCAAGCCCACGACCCCCGCCGTCGAAGCCCTCGCGCTTCGCGCCCGAGCCGTCGCCGAAGACCTCGACCAATCACTCCCCTTCGCCGCCACCGGCGGAGTCTGCGATGGCAATCAACTCCAAACCGCCGGCCTCCCCACCATCGACACCCTCGGCGTCCGCGGCGGCGGCCTCCACACACCCGACGAGTGGATCGAACTCCCAAGCCTCGTTCAACGCGCGCAGCTCCTCGCCGTGCTCGTCATGCGGCTCGCCAACCCCTGAGGCCTTCTCAAAATTCACCATCCGAGCCGTCCCCGATTACCCGGGCACGCAGTTGGTCGGGTTCTCCGACTCGCCGAAGTAATCCGTCAGGTAGCCCGACAGATCCTCCTGGTTGAACGTGCAATCGCGGTTATAGTCCGCGGCATAGCCCAGCGTGTCATAGGGCGCAGGTTCGCCCGGGCACGGCGCCGCGTTAGTCCCCGATGGGCCCGACGGCACCGACTCATCCAAGAACGCCGTCAGGAACCCGCCCAGATCTTCCTGGTTCAGGAACCCGTCGCTGTTGAAGTCGACGAAGCAGGTGTTGACCACCGCCGGCAGCTGCTGGTAGGTGATGTCATCCCAGAAGATCGTCCCCTGGACATCGGTCGTGCCGTATCCGAATCGGCCGATCGTGATCTTGATACGGTTGGGCTTGCCGTCCACAATCGGGTCGAAACCGTTCGTGAGGAACCGCGCCCGGATATCAGCGATCGTCCACACCGAAACATACTCACGCCACTCCCCGTCGGTGTGCCCGAAGATCAGCCGATCCACGAAGGCGTCCTGAACGGTCCACGGATCAAGGCTCGCGTTGTTCTGGTTGGGATCGCGAGCGCCCTTCACATTCAGACTGATGGCCGCCGGCGCCCCAGCGGTAACATCGCCGAGGTCGTTGCGGGTGAAGTTGACCGCACTGTCGGCCGGGATCCGGTACCACCCGCGGATCACCACGTCGCCGCCGTCGTAGTCGAAGTTCACGTCAAAGAACGGGAACCCCGACGTGAAGAAATCGCGGATATCGGTCGTGTAGCCCACAAACGTGCTGCCGATCGGTGCCTGCAACTCGATGCACCGCAGCCCCGTCCGCGGCGTCACCGCAGGCAGCAGCCCGTCCGTCGCGGTACGCGCCCGCGCCTCTGCATCAGAGTTGTTCGAGTACGCCCTCACCCCGCCAGCCGTAAAGCCCGTCAGCTCAAAGCTCGGGTTCTGATTCGGAACCGACTGAGCCATCGTCTGGCCGGCCAGCGTCACGGCGAGTCCTGCAACCAGCGCAATTCGGGCGATCGTCATCGGGGAGCTCCGTTGTTCGGTACTGATGGACGTGCAAGTCTGCCACGTCGGGATGGTTTAACCAGAAATCGTCCCTAGGACCACAACACGGTCTTTCGGTACGGAAAGAAAGCCCTTACATTGTGCCACAGGTTTGCCTAACTGACCAACCAAAACCAGCATACCTCTGTATTCAGGGAAAGAAATCAGGACATTTACCCAGCCCTAACCTTTGACCCCCTCCGTCGCGATCCCCCTGACAAACGCCTGCTGCGTGAACAGGAACAGCACCAGCACCGGGAGAACTACCAGGGTGCTCGCCGCCATCAACAAGTTCCAAGGGGTCAAACCGGCCTTGGCCTGGTACATCTGCAACCCCAGTGCCAGCGTGAACTGGTCGCGGTGGGTAATGAACACCAGCGGGGCCAGGAAGTCGTTCCAGACATAGATGAAGTGGAACAGGGCCACCACGGCCAGCGCGGGCTTCGACAGCGGGACGATCACTCGCCAGAAGATCCCCCAATGTGAGCACCCGTCGAGCCGCGCGGCTTCGTCGAGCTCCTTGGGGATCCCCATGAAGAACTGCCGCAGCAGGAAAATGTTGAACGCCCCACCGAACCACGCCGGGACCCAGAGCGGCTTGAGCGAGCCGATCCAGCCCAGCTCCCTGAACACGATGTACAGCGGCACCATCAGCACCGGGAACGGCACCATCATCGTGATCAGGATCGTCCCGAACACTGCCGACCGCCCGGGCCATTGGATGCGCGACAGGCCATAGGCCGCGACCGCCGACGAGATGGTCATCCCCACCACGGCCAGCACGGCCACGATCAGCGTGTTGCGTAAATAGAGCGGGAAGGTGATCGACGGATCGGTCCACACGGCCGTGTAGTTCTCGCGCGCCTGCCCCGGCAAGATCGACGGCGGGTCCGGTAAGAGCGAGAGGCTCGCGCTGGCGGCCTGAGCCTCGGGCTTGAGCGAGGTCGCCACCATCCACACCAGCGGGAACAGAAAGAAGACCGCGCACAGAGCCAGCCCCGCGTAGAGCAGGATCTTGGCCGAGCCGCGAAGGTTGGTGTTGGACTCGGACATGTTCTGTTTCAGGACCCCCGGTAGTGGACCAGCCGCTTGGACGCCAAAAGCATCACGCCCGTCAGCGCGAGCACGATCAGGAGCTGCATCCACGCCATGGCCGACGCCACGCCAAACTTCTGGTACACGAACGCGTTGTCGTAGAGCATCAGGTTGTAGAAATCACCCGCCGCCCGTTGCCCGCGCTCGTTGCGGAACAGGACGTACGGCATCACAAACACCTGCATCGACCCGATCGTCAGCGTGATCACGTTGAACAAAATCGCCGGAGAGATCATCGGCAGCGTGACGTGAATGAACCGCCGCACCGGCCCCATGCCGTCGAGCATCGCCGCTTCGTAGAGCTGCCCGGGCACTTCGTTGATCGCGGCCACATAAACCACGATCATCTGCCCGATCCCCCACACCGACGTCAGCACAATCGCCGGGATCGCCCACGCCACATCCTCAAGCCAGTTCGGCCCCGTGATCCGCACGACGCCCAGCAGGTTGTTGATGAGCCCGTACCGCGCGTTGTACAGCCACAGCCACACCATCGCCGTCGCCATCATCGGGACCAGCGTGGGCAGGAAGACCGCCGCCGTCCAGAACGCCCGCCCGCGCAGCCCCGGCGTCGCCAGCATCGCTGCCACCGCCAGGGCCGCCAGCGTGCAGACGGGGATCGCGATGATCGAGTAGATCGCCGTGTTACGCACCACCAGCCAAAACCGCGTATCAGACAACAGCCCCGTGTAGTTGTCGAGCCCCACCCACACCGGCGGCTTCAGCAGCGGGTAATCCGTGAACGAGTAGTACACGCTCATGCTCAGCGGCACGAGCAAAAACGCCACGAACCCGATCAGCCAAGGGGCCGACCAGAGCAGTCCCGAAATGGTGTCGCGGCGCGGCATGCTTCAGTTACACGATAACGACTTCACGCCTCGCCCCGCCGCCGACGCAGCTCGGCCGCATCGTCGAGCAGCTTTTGGGCCCGGGCCTGCACCACAGGCAGCCGCGTCGCCGCCGGCTCCGCCAGCTTCCAGAGGTCCTGCATCGTCGTATCGAAAATATCCTTGTACTCGGTCCAAACCGGGGTCGCGGGGGCCACATACGCCCGTTTGCTTGACGCCAGCGCCGTGTGCAGGCGCACGCCGCGGTTGGGGTGTTTGCTCAGGAACTGCTCGCTCACCTCGACCATCGGCGAGCCTTTGCAGTGAGCCGTCGCCAACGCCTCGACATTTTCCTGCCGCTGCGTGAACGCGATGAACTCCATGCTAGCTTCGGGGTTCTTGGCACCACGCGGGATCATCAAAACGTCCGTGTCGATGCACGTCATCGGGTTGTCGGGGTCATAGAGCGGCGTATCGACCGGGAACGGCGCGACGCCGTAGTCGAGATCCGGCTTGAACGCCTGGATCAGATTGGCCATCCAAGGCCCCTGCACCACCATCGCCACTTCGCCGGTCAAAAACGCCGACTGCGGCGTGCCGTACGGCCCGAAACCCGAGCGGAACTTCTCGACGTGGTCGATCCCCAGCCGCTGCGGGTACGACTGCAACCACTCAAACGCCCGCACAACCTCCGGCCCGCCCGCTCCCGCCCGATCGCTCGCGGCGTCATAAAGCGTCCCGCCGAAGTGATAGCCCCAGATCCACGACCACCACCCCGGCTCCATGTGCAAAAAGCCCGCCCGCGCGAGCGGCCCTTTGCCCAACGCCGATCCGTCGGTCGTGCGCGAGAGCACCTCGCTGGCCAGGTCGAGCTCGGCGATCGTCCGCGGGGCCCGCTCGGGATCGATCCCCCGTGCCTTGAGCGCCTCGGCCTGCTCACGGAATAGCGCCCGATTCCAATACAGCGCCAGCGTCCCGCCGGTGTTGATCGTGGCCACCCAGCGCCCGCCGTGCTGCATCACGGGCCGCATGCCCATGGCGTATTGATCGATCCGCAAGCCCGCCCTGGCCGCCAGCTCATCCAGCGGCAACACCGCGTTCGACTCGGCATAACTAGGCACATTGAACGCGTACAGCCCCACAATGTCCGGCGGCGACCCGCCCAAAATCGAGATCATCGCCTTCTGATGGATCGCGCTCGTGACCAGGTACCGCACATACAGCCGATCCTGCGAAGCGTTGAACGCGTCCACCACGCGCTGCATCGCGGCCCCTTCGTGGCCCGTCCATTTCTCCCAGTAGTCAAGAACCAGCCGGCCCTTGGAGGCCAGCGTGTCGCGCTCCCCACGCGGGCCGAAGAGCGCAAAGCCCAGCCCGGTCGTGGCCATCAACCCCACGGCAGCGCGACGCGGGATGGCGGAGAGGTCAGTCACTTTCTCAAGCTATTCCCACTATTTGCCTGCGGGCGCGGCAACTGGCTTCGCCTCCGCGCGGTCGGCAATCAAGGACTTGATCATGGATTCCCACTCTGACTTATTGAACAAGAACCCGGTCGGTTGCTTGGTCTTTGGGTTCATGATGCCCTTGCTTGGGTCGAGCGTGCCCCCATCGTCGAGAAGCTGCTTGATAAGCCGCCCACGAGGGATCTCCATCGTTTCGCCCGTGTCGGTGAACTTGATCGTGACCATCTCGGACATGCTGTCGCCCGAGTAGATGTCGCCGCTCGGAAAGAAACTTCGCAAGGCGAAAAGAGCGGCCACGCAGAACAGAACGGCGGCAACGGCCCAGCCGAGCCATGGTTTTTGATTGATCGATTCGCGTAGGCGCACATTCAACTCCAGATTGGACGACTCTGATCACGGGACGGTATGGCCCCAGTTGTAAAACGGCGCCGATGCGCCGTAGCGATCGGGAAGCACATAATACTCGCGGAACGTGAGCGAGCGGATGCTCAGGTCGCCAAAGGTAAAGTTATTGGCTCCCGTGCGCTTGCTCCGTTCGATGAGCTTATTGTCGCCGGAGTTTCCCACCGACCTCGCCTGGTGACGCGGAAACTCGTCCAAGGCATCGGTAAGCCAAATGACGCCTTGCGGGAACTTCAGTTTGTCGACACTTCGTCCCGACACCCCAGAGAACTTGCCGGGAGAACCAGCGATCGGCTGCTTGGTCGAGTCGTTGAACCAATACTCGCTCCAGCGCACCGCAACCGCACCCGGGTTGGCGATCAGCTCCTGGATCGGCGTGGCGTAGATTCTCCCGGCATTGAGTAGCCCGCTCAGGTTGGCCACATCGCGAACGCTGGCGACGCCGCGAGCCGCTGGGCAGTTGAATGGCGCCTGCACCTTTACCGCGTTCTTTCCCTCATAGTCGAAGCGAGCGATCGAGTCGAACTTGAAGTCTGGTTCCTTGTCGCCCCCGAGGTAAGGCTGCAACAGGCCCACTGCGCCAACTTGATACAAAAACCCGCCCCACCTCTCTGGATCGGAACCCGGAGGTGGTCCGGCTCCGACGGAAATGGCCGGGAATCGTCGTTGCTTGTTGTCGTCGATGTACGACTGCACCGCGATACCAAGCTGCCTCTGGTTGTTCTGGCAAATCACTTCCCAAGCGCTCCGCCGCACCCCCGCCAACGACGGCAACAGCAAGCTCACCAAAACCGAGATAATCGCGATCACCACCAAAAGCTCGATCAGCGTAAACGCACGTCTGCCGCCGCTTCCGCCAGCGCGAGCAAGGCACCCCGCACGTTCCATCAGCTTCGAAAGACCCATGGCTATGACCTCCCGTTTCCCGGGTCGCGGCGTGGCGAGACCATCGTCCCCGTCGCCGCCGCGGCACCGGCCCACTGCACACTCACTTGAACGCCCGAATCACCCGCGCGGGCCGAATCGCCGGCGAGCATCGAATCCAGCAGCACATTCCCGTCGATAGTCCTTCCGTTGACCGTCAGCCGCGGTTGCACGCCGGGCACAAACTCCGCCGCGTCGAAGGAGACTCGCACCGCGTGCCCGCGCCACGTCCGCGTCACACTCACCCGGCCCAGTTCGCGCGGCGGGCAGGGGTCTATCAACAATCCCTCGACCCCGCGGGCTGTGTCGGCCTTGCCTGATTCCGCGGGGTGCGCCTCGGCAAACACGGGACGGATCCCCAGCACCCACTCCAGGCTCACGCGATTGAGCCACGCGGCCGAGCCCGTGTACCACGTCCAGCCGGCGCGGCCCGGCTTGTCGCTCAAGGGGCCGTCAACGTTGCCGGGCGTGACGAACGGCTCGGCCCAGTAGCTTTCAGGATCTTGCCCGCGCGTGGCTGGCGAAATCGATCGCCAGATCCGACCGACGCTCTCGGCGTCCTTGAGCTTGGCCGCCGCCGCCAGGGCCCAGGTGGCCGCGTGCATGTAAACCCCGCCGTTCTCGCGGCTGCCGGGGCTGTACCGCGTGACGTAGCCGATGGTCGTATCGGGCACGGTGTACGCCGGGGCGAGCAGCAGGGGGCCATAGGGTGAGAGAAGCTTGTCCTTCACATTGGCCCACGCCGCCGCGGCCGAGGCGGTGGTCGCCACGTCGGCGAGGATGGCCCACGTCTGCGCGTTGAGGTGGATCTTGCCCTCGGCACACGAGGCCGCGCCGATCCACTCGCCGCTGTCCTTGGTGCCGTAGCGATACCAACCGGCCTTCGCGTCCCACGCGTGCGCGTTGATCGCGTCGGCGTAGGTGTGCCGCTTGGCGCGATACTCAGTAGCCAAAGCCGGCTGGCCTACTCGGTCGGCGATGATCGACCAGTCGTCGAGGATGTCGCACAGGAACATCCCCAGCCAGGCCGACTCGCCCTTCTCGTCGATGCCCATCGCGGAGAGCCCGTCGTTCCAATCGCACGAGCCGATGAACGGCAGGCCGCGGGCGCTGGTGCGTTTGAACGTCCGCGCGATCGCGCGGCGGCAGTGTTCGAGGATCGTCGCCGGCGCTGGGTCGTCGACAAACCGGGCCTCGCGACGCAGGAGGCCAAAGTCCCCGGTCTCGCGCAGATACGCCGAGACTACGAACGGCAGCCAAAGATAGTCGTCGGAGCAGGCGGTGTGGTTGCCGAAGTCGGCCAGCGCGTGCCACCAGTGATAGACCGAGCCGTCGGCAAACTGCCGCTCGGCGTGCATCATGATCTGATCGCGGCAACGATTGGGTTCGATCGGGAGCCAGACCTGGCTGTCTTGAAGCTGATCGCGGAAGCCGAACGCGCCCGACTGCTGGTAATAGCCCGTGCGGCCCCAGAGCCGGCCGGAGATGGCCTGATACGGCAGCCAGTGGTTGTTGAGCAGGTCGAAGTCTTCGCGGTCGGACTCGATCCGCGTCGGCGCGAGGCGGCGGCTCCAGGCATCGCCCGCCGCCGTCACGGCCGCGGCCACCGTGCCCGCGTCGCTGAACTTGTCCACGAGCGCTTCGACTTCGACCTTGGTGCTGGCGATCGCGAGCGTGTAATGCAGCGTAACGCGCTGGCCGGGGGCCAGCGTCAGATCGCCGCCCAGGGCTGCGACCGAATCGCCGAAGCGGCCAAAGCCCGCGACCGCCGGTTGAGCCGACTTGAGCGCCGCCGGTGCCACCGTCGAGCCATAGCGGCCCAGGAACGTCGACTTGTCGCCGATCGCCAGATCGCGCTCAAACGCCACGCCCCCTACCGCGTGCGCCGCGAAGTATGGCCAGGGCACGTTCCAGTGTTCCCGCTCGCTCTTGGGCCGGATATCCCACATGTTCTTCGTCACGATCATCGCCCGGCGAGCCGGGTCGTGGGACGTGTTGAAGAACAGGCGATGAAACTCGCGCTTGGAGTCGGGCGCGACGCCGCACGTCCACTCGAAGTATGAAGAGATCCGCAGTTTCCGCGGGCGGTTGGTCGTGTTGGTCAGTTCGACCTGCCACAGCTCCACCTGATCCGCCGGGGCGACCGCCAGCGTCCAGCGGGCGTCGATCCCGTGGGCGGCGGTGTTGAACGTCGTCCGGCCCAGAGCGTGCGTGCAGGTATACCGGTCGTACTTCACGCCGGTTGGCGCGGGTGCCAGCGACCAGATGACGCCGGAATCCAAGTCGGCTGCATACAGGAACTTCCCATAGCAATCCCGAACCAAGTCCATCTCCCAGCGGGTCAGGACGTTGTGCTGGGCGTCGTCAAACCAGGAGAAGCCGCCGCCGTTCTGCGAGACGACCAGACCATAGCGGCCGTTGCAAATCACGTTGACCCACGGCATGGGCGTGTTGGGGTCGGTGATCGCGAAGGCGCTGCCGGAATGTTCAAACTGGCCGAACTTATTGGCGAGCATGGGATGAGCCGGATCAATGTTGGCGGGCGAGCGAATCTGCAACCGCTTTCATTCTGTCACACTCCGCAGAGATGTCAAGCACATCGCGATGTGTACAACTGCGGACAGCCGAAATGATGGGCCGAGAATCACAGGGTGCACCAGGAAAACCGCGAGTGAAAGTCGCGACGGGGCGCTACCGAAAAACGCCGGCTGGCCAGATGGGCCAGCCGGCGCAAGTTACTGGAATATTCAACCGCGATTCGCGGTTGCGGGCGTAGTTAAGCCCGGCGACGGCGACCGGCGATCAAGCCACCGAGGCCCAGGAGCGCGGCCGCGCCGGGGGCGGGGATCAACCGCACATGGCTGAGTTCAACGGTGGTGTCGGTGTCGATGGGCTGGAAGACCTGATTCTGGAAACGGAACCCGATCGTGGCACCAGCGTTAAGGCCATTCTCGCCGCTGCCGGGGATGGCATTGAAGTTGAGCAGACCCGAGGAGCGGCTGAAGCCGGTCGTCACGTTGGTGACGGTGGCTTCAAAGCTGGCGCGGGAGCCGGGCGCGAAGTAGTCGGCGGCATAGTAGGTGTAAGACTGGAAGATCAAGTCACCAGCGATCGAGATCGGGGGCCTGCCGGGGTTGTTGAAGCCGCCCTCGCCGAACAGGAAGAAGTCCTGCGAAGCGCCGCCGATGAACGAGGTGCCGTTGGTGATGGCCCAGATCCCGCCCTCATCGATGAAGGGCACGTTCTGCTCGTTGACGCGGGGGTTGTGGATCCAGATGCCCGTCTCGGAGTTCACCGGTGCGCCGATGCCCGTGGGGTGGTTGGTGCGGGTGCGGAAGCAAGCCTCGAGGCGGAAGGAGCCCTCGTTGGCGGCGAACTGGTAGGGGGTCGCGCCGCCGTCGGTGCTCAGCCAGAGCATGTGGCGGTTGGCGAAGCCCTGGGTTAAGGCCGGGTACTGCTCGCGGAACGTGTGGTCGCCGAGCGTGGCGGCCGAGCTGCCGTTGAACGCCACGGCCGCAGCCACGCCGTCCAGCGTCGCGACGCTGGCGATGACCGCAGCGGGGTTGCGGAAGCTCTCGTACGAGTTGAAGTTGAGGCCATTGGCGCTGGTCACGGCCGCCGTAGCGACACCGGCCAACGTGCAGACGGCAAACGCCGACAAAACGGTAATCTTAGACATTGATCTTCCCTCCGATCACTCTCTTTACGCGGATCGCGGTATACAGGTGTACGCCGCTGATGAATCCGCGTGTAACCGGTTGCAGTATGGGGTCAGGAATCCCCCCTGTCAAGGAAAAAACCCGGATCTCACCTCACCAAACCCTGATTTTTGTGTTAATTTGGGGGGTTCACTCGCCCGGATGGGTCATCCCCAACGTTTTCAGGCCCGCTTTCACCATGTCATGCCGGTGGAACAACCGCCAGATGAACCCGGTCCGAGCGTTCTCGATCGCCAGCATCAGCGGCCCCTGATCGATGGCCAAATCATCCGGCGAAACCCAGCCGGTCCCCACGTTGAATGAATCCACGAAGCCGTGACCACCTGTGGCGGGGTCGCGCCAGGTTTTCATCGGTTGACCCTTGACGTCCTTGATCTCGCGATAGTTCCGCAGCGCCATGAGCGCGGGGTTGGGATCGAACATGATCGTAGAGCCGGCGGAATACACCGCGACGGTGCCGTCCCCCCAATCGTCTTTCGGAGTGAAGGGCGAGTAGTCCAGGTTCGGCAGCGCGCCGGGCATCGGCAACATCGTCGGATACAGGTGCGGCACCTGATAGCCCTTCTCGTTGTCGGAGGCCGAGAGTCCCCACATCTTCTCGCCAAAGCCCGGGAGCTTCATCGGATTCTCGATGGCCTTGATCTGGTGCAGCCGAGCCGTGCGCCGCGCGTTCTCCCACCAGTCCACCTTCGGACGATTGGGGATATTGAACTTCGACGGATCATCCGGCCCCATCGCGGCGTGATCCATGAAGCAGTGCGCAAAGAACTGGACAAACAGCGACCCCGACCAGGGGAACCACACCATTGGCCCGGTATCGCCGTGCGAACCGATCTGACGACGCAGGCGGAAGTAGGTCTCGGCCGGAATCCTGTGCTTGGGATCGGGTGCCGCGACCGCGAAAAACGTCACCAGCCGGTGTTCGTCGCCGCTGTCAACCCAGTAATACGGCAACCGCTTGCCTTCGCCTTTGGGTTGGGCAGGGTCCGTCGGCTTCCAGCCTAGCGAGATGTAGCCGTTGCCCTGCGCATCGTCGGTGCCATCGCCGACGAACTGCGTCCAGTCGGCCTCGGCCATCAGTTGGTTGGCCAGCTTGGGCACTGACCCGTCAAAGTAACTGGCCGCCACAGCGAGCCCGCCGAAGAGCAAGGCCGTGTCGATGGTGGAGACGACCCGCTCCGGCGCGTCTTTGGGCTGGCCGGCGGTGTCGCCGTCGATGAAGTGATAGAAGAGCCCAAAGTGCCGGTTCTCGGGGTTCTCGATGAGCGACATCAGGATCAGTTCGACGCGCTCGCGGGCGAGTTTCCCATCGACCCACCCGCGCTCGGCACCGATGGCGTAAGCCGCGAGCTGGAACCCGACGCCCGCGACGCTGACCACCGTGCTGCTGGAGCGATCGGGGATCATGCCGGTTTTGGGGTTGGCCGCGTCCCAGAAGTAGCGGAACGCGCCGAGTTGGATCTGGTCGAGGAAGTAATCGTCGTCGCTCTCGAACTTGAACGGCGGCCGCGGGCGCTCCTTATCCGCCTCGATCACCATCTGGCCAAACGGCGGCCCCGCCGGCTTTGCTGGCTCTCCCTTCGCGCGCGGCGCCGGTTTCTCGCACGCCGCCAGGCAAAGAGCCGCAACCGCCAGTGGGGCCAGGACCGATCCGAGGTAAGAAGCCATAGTCAAACTCCCGAAGCTGGGTAATGCAAACGCTTTCAGACGCAGAGTCTAGCGTCGGAGGTAGACGATGGGCTTGGGAGCCCTTACAACCCACCACGTTGAGCACGCACCGAGCCCCCTCCATCCAGGATGTCGCCGTCGCCGCCGGCGTCTCCACGGCCACGGTCAGCCGGGTGCTCAACAGCCCCCACCTCGTCTCCGCCGAGACCGCCGAGCGCGTCCGCCAGGCGATCGAGCAGCTCGGCTATCGGCCCAACATCTTTGCCCAAGGGCTCATGACGCGTAAGAGCCGCGTGCTGGGCCTGGCCCTGCCCGACATCCACGGCGAGTTCTATTCCGAGCTCCTTCGTGGTGCCGACGCCGAGGCTCGCAAGCTCAAGTATCACCTGCTCGTGGGCACCGAATCCCGCCAGAGCGACGCCAACCACCGCAGCGACGCCTCCGGCTTCGCGCACGCCTTCGGCCTCATCGACGGCCTGGCGATCATGATCACCGAGCCCAACGAAAAGCTCCTTAAAGAAGCCGTGGGCTCGCAGTTGCCGGTGGTGGTGCTCGATACCGAGGTCTTGCAGACCGGCGTCGACAGCGTGCTGGTGGACAACGCCTCGGGCATGCGCGAGGCCGTGGAGCACCTCCTGGGGGCCACCAGCGGCGGGCACCTGTACTTCGTCGGCGGGCCACAAGAGAACTTCGACACCCGGCGTCGCGCCGAGACCTTCGGCGAAGTCCTCAAAGCACGCGGCATCACGCCCCGCGCCGAGCAGATCGCCTACGGCGACTACTCCTTCGACTGGGGCTTCTCCTGGGGCATGAAGCACCTGCACGACGGTGCCCTCACCGGCGCCGGCCCCGGTGGCATCGGCGTGCTCGCCGGTAACGACGAGATCGCGCTCGGCGTGCTCCGCGCGGCCCAAGACGTCGGCGTCGACGTCCCCCGCACCCTCAAAATCGTCGGCTTTGACGACACCCGCGTCGCCTCGCTCGTCCGCCCGCGGCTGTCAACCGTCCGCGTCCCCCTGGCCGAGGTCGGCGCCGCCGCCATCGACGCGCTGGTGCGCCGGATCGAAGAACCCACCCGCGCCGGGGCCGTCACCCGACTGGCGACACGCCTCATCATCCGCGAGAGCAGCGGGGGGTGACCTCGGGTTACAACCTAGCGGCGGCGGCGGCGCTCGGCGAGGAGCCCTACGAGGCAAAGCAGAGAAGCCGCACCGGGGCTGGGGATGACGCCCGTGTAAAGCGGCAAGTGAACTTCGCCGCGCTGCGTGAATGAGTTCACGAAAACGCTGCCGTCAATGTTGCTGGAGTTGGTGAGCGAGGCTCCCGGGGCGAGCACGGCGCCGTAGAAGTTGCTGTTGAGGGTGATTGACGTCGCGGCGGAGAAGTTCCAGATGACGTTCGCCCGGGCAAATGCGGACGTCCAGTTGCCCGTGAAGTTGCCTTGATTGAAGGTCAGGTTGGTGCCGGAGACATTGACCACAATGGCCGTGGCCCCGTTGATGTTGAGGTTGTATTGCTGCACGAGGCTGTTGGATAACAGCGCACCGTTGAAGTTGAACACGGCAATCCCGTCGCTGCCGGGATTGGCATTGAACGTCACCGGCCCAGGCTGGCCAGAGGGGGCGACGATGGTGCTGTCGGGCACCAAGTTCGCGAGCACGGCCGATGTTGTGGTCAACTCGGTGCGGATGGCCGCGACACCGGCGGCGAGGGTGTTGTCGATGATCTGCTGACCGCCGACCCCGTTGAAGTTGATGTTCCCGTTGCGGGTGCCGCCGCGACGAAGATTGCCAGCATTGAGATTGATGTTGCCGACGTTGATATTCCCGGCGACCGTGAGCACGTCCACACCCTGAAAGTTTGCGGAGGGCGTAAGCTGATTGCCGAAGTCGCCGTTGCCGGTGAGATTGCCGCCGATATAGGCCCGGCCCTCAACGTCGGTCTGGATTGAGTGGTCGCCGAGAACGACGAGGTTGTGCGTGCGGAGAATGGACGCATCGGTGCCCGCGACGAGCGCAAGGGCAGGCAGAACGGCGAAAATGGAACGCTTCATGATGGGCTCTCTCTCAAGGTTTGACCGGGCGGTGGCCACGGCAGGTGAAATCCTTCCAAGTATAGCCTTCGAGGCCGATGCTGGCCAGCCGTTTTGCAGATCTTAACGCTTTATCGTGGTTCAGCCGCGGGAGTAAAGGCCCTGGTCAAGTGAACAATCGCTCGCGTGCGGCGCGAGCGCGTCACGCACGCCTCTCGGCATCTTCACCGGCCAGTCTTTACAGCCTGGGATGCCCCCGCTTTCCAAGCACGGTCCTAATCATCATTTTGCGATTGTGGTCCGCGGCTTGGAAGTCTCGACCGTGTGGAAGAAAAGGCACTCCTCCGCAGGACGGGCCAACTCGGCAACCGTCTCGGTTCGCGACCGCCCCGGCTCGACCGCGGAGTCGTTAGGAACGCTGCTAGTTGGAGCCCATTACCCGCTAGATTTATTCGCGCATTTCATGCCGGCCGACCGGCACGCCCGGATTGGTGTGGTCGTATCTATTCAGCGACGCCCTTCGCAAGCCATTCGCTTTGGCAGGGTGTCGTTCCGGAGCAAGGCCAACGGCTATTACTCGATTTCTATGTATTGCGGCTGCGGGTGCCATGTCCGCTCTGCTACCCGTCGCGGCTCAAGCCCAACCCCTCACCACTGCCCTTACCTACCAAGGTGAACTGCAATCATCCGGGTCGCCTGCGGCCGGGCCGCACGACCTCCGCTTCCGCCTCTTTGACGCC
>Ga0105049_10001133_pt1 | contig 31172 bp, 21 predicted proteins | sample MAT06_FD_78087 | JGI IMG/M metagenome (GOLD analysis project Ga0105049, IMG submission 78087) | Freshwater microbial communities from Lake Fryxell liftoff mats and glacier meltwater in Antarctica - MAT-06 | ecosystem: Environmental > Aquatic > Freshwater > Ice > Liftoff microbial mat | place... | reverse complement strand
GTTCGCTCAGCTTGAGCTCAAGCTCATGATCCTGCAGCTTCAAAGCCATCGCCAGCGCACGTTGCACAAATGGCACCATCGGGGCCGGATCTTCCAAGCGCAAAGCCTTCCCCACGTCACGCAAAGCAACCTGGATCTCCAGTGGCGGCTCGACCTCGCGGCCCAATCGCTCGAAGAAGCTCTCTTCCTTTTCAGCCGCGCCCACATGCGTTCCCTCCAGCTTGTAGAAACGCGGACGCCGGGGGAAGGGCGAATTCCGGTCCATCCCCTGTGACCGATGCTGCCGGTAGCCTTCCATGCCGATCTCGGCATAGGTGCGGCCCAGCACCGGGTCGAACGTATCCACTGGAGGCTGCACCGTCCAAGGCTCGTTCTCGCCCCAATTGCCGGTGTAGAGCTTTGAAGGCCGCCACTTGCCGGGAGACGCGAACAGCAGTTTTGCCATCTCTCCCGCGGCGATATGCTGCCCATGCCCATCTCGTGCCGTGCCCTGGAAACGCGACATCACCACTTGCGGCCGCAGCTCGTCGCAAATCCGCCGCACCTCGGCTAGCACCTTCTGCCGGTCCCAAACCCGCCACGTCTCGGCCACGTTTTTTGAGAAGCCAAAGTCCGTGTACGTCGTATGGCGCACCGTCACGCCGTAATACTGGGCGGCCTTCTCGAGTTCCACTTCGCGTAGTTTGCCCAAGGCATCGAAGAAGTCGCCCGTGATCACATTGGCCCCGCTCTCCCCCCGTGTGATCGACAGCAGCGTCACTTCTGCGCCCAGCCCGCGCGCCAGATAGGTGAGCGTCGCCGCGTCCTCGTCGTCCGGATGCGCCGTAATGTAGAGCACCCGGGCCGTCGTCTGCGCCCGCTTCCAGGCCTGCCACAGTCCGGGGGCGCCCAAATCTTCACTCAACGGCTGGGCCGCCAACATCCCAGCGCTCAGAAACATCCATACAAAAAGGGCTCTCATGTACTGATGATTATAGGCAAAGCGCGCGCTGTAACCAAAAATTAGCAGATGGGTCAACGCCCGATGCATCAACTTTTTCGTAAATAGAGAATGCGCCCGTAACCGTTGGGGCTGAATCTGGAATAGAATTCTATACACAAGGTATGTGGTGGGTGTTGGCTGCCCGTTGTCACAAGACCAGACTGCTTAGGGATCGAATCGAAGGGTTGAAGAGCATGCTTTCTACTTGGCGATTAATGTTGTTGGGCGTCGGATTGAGCGCGCTGAGCTTCGCGGCCAGCGAATCCGCGACGCGCGCCCGGCAAATGGAAAAGGCGGGTGACAGTGCCGGCGCGCGCGAGTTGCTACGCCGCACGGCTGGAGCGCCCAACGCCTCCGCCGAAGATCTGGCGGCGTGGGCCGAGTTTCTCGATCAGCGCCGTGACCCTGGCACACGCGCCGCGTATGAGCGTGTGCTCGTTGCCGCTACGCCGCAGGAAAGGGCCCGCATCGCCCGGCGCTTGATGGTGCTCGACCTGATGACCGAGGACATTAAGTCCGCCGAGAAGCATATGGAGGCGTACCGCGCCGCCGGCTTGAAGGACCTCAAGATTCCGGTCTACACCAAGCCCGAAGCCCCTTGGCCCACCGTCGACATTCCCGGCCCCCTGCGCTCCTTCAATCGCATGGCCGCCCTCTCGCCCGAACTTCCTGCGGGTGACGTCGTCGGCGCCATCGCGCGCAACGTTGTCACCAATGGCTACCAAGCCGCTTCCAGCAACGAAGCGCTCGAGCAAACCGAATACCTGAAGCTCGTCATCCGGTATCTCTCACAGGCCCGCGAACTCGAAAAGCTCTCCGGCACCGGCAAGGTCATCAAGATCGAGATGTGCGAAAGTCCGGTGACGGCCGAGTTGCTCAAAGTCCTCGGCTACCGCATGCGCGGCGGCTGCGGTAGCGACGTGGTGCTCGAAACCGTGAACGCGACCCGCGCCTTCCTCACCATCGACTCCGGCTTCCCGCTCTCCGACCTCGAAGTCGCCCTGCGCACCAACAAGCCCTTCATCTACGACTACTCGCCCACCAAGGTGCCCGTGGTGTACGGCCCCGAATACTGGCTCTCCTCCCGTGAGAAAGCGCCGGAGAACAAGGCCTTCATCGATTCTTTCCTCGAAGATCCCTCGCTGTGCCGTCTGTACCTTGGCCTCTCGAAGCTCGACCGCGAAACCGCCGAAGAGCTCAAGAAAGCCATGCCCGCCAGCCGCATCCGTGCCTTCTCCCACGTGCTCGACTTCTACGGTGCCATGTTTCAGATCCGCAACGGCAAGGCGATCGTCCCTGGCCCGCCCGCGGCTTGGCAGGAGTTCACCGGTGTTTCTCCCGATCAGGGCGCGCTCTTCTTCGAGAAGCTGATCGCCCGCGACGACGGCTGGCTCGCCTCCTACTTTGACGGCCTGATGCGGATCCAGGGCTCGCCCACCGCGTCTTACCTCACCGACGCGGCGCGCATCAAGCGCTTTTACACCGCCATCCGCGGCCGCCTCACGAGCCCTGGCCCGGCTCGTCCGGTCTTCCGCGCCAACACCGACATGATGCTGCTCACGAATCGCCTGCGCCTGGAGCCGGATGGCAAGCCGCATGTGCCGGGCGGCGTCGCCGTTTGGAAGAATCTCTTCGTCAACCATCCGCACGGCAAGTATGACGGCAAACTTACCAAGTCCGCCACCGGGTGGAAAGAGCCGGATGACGTCGTCGAAGCGCTCTTCGCGCTCTCGCGCAAGGCGGTCGAGAACGATCCGCTCAAGATGTTCATGATGCTCAGCGACATCAACCGCCGCCGCGCGCAGCCGTTCACCGCGCCGATGGTGGAGCGTTTGCTGAAGGACTACAAGCTCTATTCGGCCCAGTTCCCGATCTTCGCCGAAGTCCCCTCGCTTTCGGAGAAGACGATTATCCAATTTCTCGACGATGCCGCCGTCGCCAACCAGATTCGCGATGTGAACGCCAAAGCGGAAAACGCCGGCATGCTCCAATCGCTGGTGGGCCTGTGGCAAATCCTGGCCCGGCAACGGCTGATTCCGGAGAGCGCCGCCGATGGAGCGCTTTCCGAAGTGTTAACCGCGTTTGCGACGATTAAGAACAGCCGGGACATGTTCGACGCGGGCCGCGCCGGTGTGCAGTCGCTTTTCAAAGCCGTTTCGCTTACCGGCGGGGATCCTCAAGAGAACATGCTGAATCTCATGGCCGGCCAAGCGAAGCCCGGTGACGATGACGCCCACTTCCTGTTGATCGAAGACATGAAGCGGATCTTCGAAGCCCAGCGCCTGATTTCGCTCAAGACCATCTTCGACCTCGCCGACAACCTGCAAGCCGTCGCTAAGGGCGAGAAGATGAACACCGCCCTCGTCAACCGGCTCTCCGCCCGCATCATGGAGACCCAGCCGCCCCGCTCCAGCCTCACCGGCGCCGAGAAGAATGCCATGGCTTTTGGCTATTGGGTGGACAAGCACATCGAGAGCCAGCGCAAGGTGAACTTCCGCCAGATCGTCGAGAAATCGGCCACCGATCCCTTACGGCTCAAAGAAGCCCGCGGCTTGCTCGCCCAGTTCCTACGCGACACCCTGGTCGGCTTCAACTATATCCACTACGCCCCGCCCGGTGCGCAGATCCTGATGACCAATCCGCACTTCGTCCGCAGCCACGATTTCATTGGCATCCAGAGCTCGAACCAGACCTGGAAGCAGACCGAAGTCTTCGGCACCGGCTGGCCTTCGAGCGCTGGCGGACGCCTCGTCGGCTCGTTGGCTGGCTTGCCTTATGCCTTGGCTGAAAGCGAACAGAACTTCCTGATTCCGACGCGTGAGCAAGCCCTGATCTGGGGTGACCTGGTGCCGCAGATGATCCTGAGCGCGAAGATTCCGCGCTTCTGGACCGTCACCGCGCCCCAACTCCACTGGCTCGCTCTGCATCTGCGCGCCGGTGAGAGCTTCCTCGCCGAAGCTGTCATCGACGAAAAGCGCCGCGAGCAAGTGCTCGGCGCGCTCGACAAACAAGCCGCGCCCGCCCGCGCCCGCGAGGTGGCCCAGTTGCTCTTCGGTGCCCAAGTCCGGAGCGCGATGGACCTGGTGACGCCGTCCGAGCTCTTCGGCATCGCCCGCCAAGTGCTTCGTGCCGACACCTCGTCTACCGACCCTATCGCGATGGAGATTCGCCGGCTCGCAACCGAATCGCCCGATACCGTTACTTACGCCGCCATCTCGCGCGCGTTCGGTACCCCCAAGCCGACCCTCGCCGCCTCCTACACGCCCGAGTTGCTCAACCTGCGCACCTTCCCCACCTTGATGGGCTATTCGAGCCGCATCCTGGCGGAGAGCTGGGAGTCGAGTAATCTCTATTACGCCGCCCTTGCCGACGAGATGCAATTGCCCCCGTCGCAGCTCAATGTCGTCATCCCGCAATGGACTCAGAAGACCGTCGAGCGCATCTTCGCCACCCACCTTGAAGATTGGCCCGCCCTCCTGCGCTCCTTGCGCCTGGTGGGCGACGACATCCGCGCCGACTGGCGTAAACAGATGGCCGTCCAGCAGAAGGCTGCTTTGCAGTAAGATTTGAGAACTACCCCGTGAGGTCCAACTTAGTGAACCGCAGACGATTCCTCAATATGGCCGCTGCCTTGCCTTGCGCCGGTGGTTATCTGGCCTTTGGCCAACAGACGCCCACTTTCCGCGTCAAGGTCGACATGGTGGTGCTCAGCTTCACGGTCACCGATTCCAAGGGCAAATACGTCAATGGCCTGAAGCACACTGACTTCCGCATCTTGGAAGACGGCATTCAGCAGGGCATTTCCACCTTTGCCGAGGGCAACAAGACCCCGCTGCAAATCCTCGACAACGGGCAGACCCGGCCGTTGGTGACTCAGGCCGACCCCGAGGCCAAGGCCGGCCCCGTGGATGCCTTCGTCGGCACCAACGTCTTCGTCCTCTTCGACACTAGCAACTACATGTACCGCGGCTTCGTTTACGCCTCGGACGCCATCGCCGACTTTGTCCGCGGGCTCGACCGGGCCGACTCCGTCGCCGTCTACACCTTCTCCCGCAACCTCACCCGCGCCGCGACCCTCACCCGGGACCGCAACGACGCCGTCGCCGGCCTCCGCAAGGCCGTCGCCGGTGACGACTCGGCCCTCTACAACGCCCTCCTGCTCGCCCTCCGCGACGCAGCCAAGGTTCCCGGCCGCAAGGTGGTCATCGTCTTCTCGAACGGCCCCGACAACGGCTCCATGGTGGCCCCTGACGATGTCCGCGCCGTCGCCGAAGACGAGGGCATCCCGATCTACGTCATTTCGACGAGCGACGTCAGTAAGGACGCCATCTCCAGCGCCGTCTTCCGCCGCCTCGCGACCCGCACCGGCGGCAAAGCCTACTTCGCCAAAACCTGGCAGAAGCAAGTGGAAGCCTTCGAGAACATCCGCGAAGACCTCGGCAACTCCTACACCATGACCTACTACCCGAAGCCCAACCCCAACGAAGGCTTCCGCAAAATCGGCGTGGAGATCATGAACGACACCGCCAAAAAGATGCGCATCCGCGCCCGCCCCGGCTACCGTCCCCGGTCCACTTAATCGGCGAGGCATCCCTTCCTGACGGTCAGGGTTCTGTTGACTCTCGAATGTTATTACAATGGTGCCTAGCCCACAGCGTAAGCTGCGGGGTGAGGTCGTCATCCTATCATGCTGATTCGATGGGAGTTACTGTGTCGAATGTGACCCGTCAATTAGGGGACGGGCTAGCCGGTTTGCCGGGTCGTATGTCGTGCAGTACTCGGGTTGAGTGGCCCTTATATCCCCGAATCGCCGCAACACCAGCGCCACCACGCCGCAGGCCACCGCGCTCCACATCAGGATCAGGGCGAAGCGGCCTCGCTTAGGGTCGACCTGTCCCGTGCGGATCCGGTGCGACATCAGCCGGGCCAGCAGGATCAGGCCGATCAGGGGCAGCGCGGGAACAAGGGCTCCAAAATCCATAGCTTTCGACTATTATGAGGATCCGCCGTGACCGAAAGCTTCGCCAAGGCTTCCAGAAACGCGCGGCTCATCCCGCTTGAAGGCGCCGGCCACTTCGAACTCATGCCGGCGTCGCCCACCTGCGCCAACTCGCCGGAATCGACCTCCAGCGGGTCTCGCTCTCTGACCACTTTCTTGCACGGCACCGCAGACAGCGAGTGGAGTGGCCCACAATCCGGCGCGCCCTCACTCAGTGGTAGCCCGGACCGGAAATACGCTCGCCAAGCTCTGCCGTAGCTGCGCCAACTCCCCAGCCCCCCCCATCAGGCCGGCCGTCAGACCCGCGATCAGATCGGCCGGCAACGGCCACGGCTCCTTCCACCGCCGTTGCGCCATCCGTAAGGCCTCCTCCGCGTTTACGGCCCGCGAGAAGTAATACCCCTGGCCCAAGGCGCAACCCATCCGCGCCAATTGCGTCCAATGCTCCTCCGTCTCAATCCCTTCCGCAATCACGCTGATCCCCAGATTCGCCGACAACGTCACAATCGACTCCACCACTTTCCGCCCATCGTGGCTTGACGACGGCCCCAATTCCCGGTCCATCGCCTGCACAAAGCTCCGGTCCACCTTCAGCGTGTCGAATGGCAATTGATGCAGTTGGCTCAGGCACGAATAGCCCGTGCCAAAGTCGTCCACCTCCAAGCCAATCCCCATCTTCGCTAACGCATGCAAGATCGATTGCGCCACCTCCGGCTCATCGGCCACCATGCTCTCTGTCACTTCGAGATGCAGCCGCGCCGGTCGCAAACCGGTCTCTTCGAGAATCGCTGCCACGCTCGCAATCAAACCCTGATCGCTAAACTGCAGCGCCGACAAATTGATACTCACCGTCAGTTCGCTCGCCGCGGCGTCCTCCCGGTCCCACGCCGCCAACTGCCGGCACCCGTTCTCTAACACCCACCGCCCCAACGGTAGAATCAGGCGGTTCTCCTCCGCAATCTGAATAAATTCCGCCGGCGCCAGCAATCCGCGCCGCGGATGATTCCAGCGCACCAAAGCTTCAAAGCCCGCCAACCGTCCGGTGCGCAGATTCACTTGCGGCTGATAATGCAGGACGAATTCGCCCGCTTCGAGCGCCTGCCGCAGGTCGGTTTCGAGCTCCAAACGCTGGATCGCCCGCGCATGCATGCTGCCGTCGAAGAGCCGGTACTTTCCGTGCCCCTCCGCCTTGGCCTGATACATGGCCGTATCCGCATTGCGCAACGCGTCTTCGGTACTCCGGATCCCCGTGCCGCTGTGCGCAATCCCGATGCTGGTCGAAGTGAAGATCAGCCCGCCGTCGAGATGCATGGGCGCCGTCATCTCCTCTTGCACCGCCTGCGCCGTCCGCACGGCCACCTCGGCCGTCGGCGAATCGTCCAGCACGATCACAAACTCGTCCCCGCCCAGCCTCCCCACGCAGCCCGTCACGTCGAATTGACGTTCGAGCGCGTTCGTCAGCCGCCGCGACACGCCCAGCAGCAGATGGTCCCCCTTCAGATGGCCTAGGCTGTCGTTGATCAGCTTGAAGCGGTCCAGATCCATAAACAGGAGGGCGAACTCGCGGCTCGCGTCCTCCTTGCGCCGGGCGATCAGCCGATCCAAACGCTCCACAACCGCCAGCCGGTTTGGCAACCCCGTCAGCGCGTCCACCAGCTTGCCGTCGGTCACATCGGACGTCGAACCCGCCACCCGCAGCGCCGCTCCGCTCTCCGATCGCACCGCCGCGCCGCACGTCAACACCCAACGCCACGTCCCATCCGCATGGCGCACCCGGTGCTCCGCCTCAAACAAACCCTCCCCCGCTTCCACGTAAGCACTCAAGTCCCTGCGCAAATCCCGCGCATCGGACGGATGCACCCACCGGAACCAGTCCTCCAACCGATCGCACACCGTGCCCTCATCCCACCCCAACATCTGCTTCCAGCGCTCCGAGTAGTACACCTTGCCCGAGCGCAGATCCCAATCCCAAATGCCGTTATTGCTGCCCTTCACCGCCAAGGCAAAGCGCTCCTCCGCCTCGCGCAGGGCCCGTTCGGCCACCTTCTGCAACGTAATGTCCCGCGCGATCGCCTGATAGCCCATCACCCGGCCCTGTTCATCCAGCAGCAATTGGTTGCTCTGCCCAAGCCAAATCGCCGGTCCTGTTTCGGGCTGGAGTGCAAATTCGAGGAAGATGGCGGGGGTCCGCGTCCGCACCTGCTCCCGCACCTGCCGCCGGATCTCGCCTCGCGTCCGGGCGTCCACCTGCTCAAACAAGGATTGCCCCATCAGGTCTTTGCCCAGCAGCTTTTCCACCGCCACGTTCGCAAACGTCACCCGCCCCGCCGCGTCCGTCCTCAGGATCAGATCGCCTGAATGCTCCACCATCTGCCGGTACCGCGTCTCACTCTCCGCCAACTCCCGCGTCCGGTCGCTCACCTGCCGGTCCAGGTTGCTCAATGCTTGGTCCCTCTCCCTCAGCGCCGCGTGCCACCGCTCCCCCATGCGCAAAAACGCGGCCTGAATCTGGTTCAACTCCCGTGCCGCGTAATGCTCGGCCGCCCCAGGCCGCCCCGCCGGCGCGCTCAAGTCGTACTCCTCCATCTGCCGCACCATCGTCACTAGCGGCGTCGAGATCGAATGCGCCATTAACCTGGCTGCCCGCCACGCCAACCCCACCAGCAAACACAACATCAAAGCGGTCAGCCGGTAGAAATCCAGCGCTTCCTGGTTGAATTGGCTCGCTGGTAAAAACGCCACCACCCGCCAACCCGCCATCGTCAGCCCATACTGCACCGCGTACTGTTCCGCGCCTGCCTGCTGGGGATCCGGCCACGCAAACCGTTCGCCCTCTGGCGGCTGCCCCATACCGGGCATAAACCGTTCCAGCGGCGGATGTATCGCCGGCGCGCTCGAATAGACCACTTGTCCCGCCCCATCCCGCGCCACCACCATGGGCGCCCGCGTTGCGTTCGGCAGTTGAATCGGGATCCGGGCGATGTCGATCGATCCCTCCACCACCCCGAGAAACTTCCCTCCCGCATCCACCATCGGCGCGCTCACCGCCACAATCGCATCCCGGCCCAGCCCACGGCCCTGAAACACCCCCGAAAGGTAGCTCTGTCCGGTTTGCCGGGGCCGCTGGAAGTACTCGCGATCCCGCACGGATCGATCCTTGCCGGGCCCCGGCATAAAGCTCTTCTCCCCGCGTCGCACCGCCCGCACGATTCGCCCGTCGCCATCGGTGATCAATAGCGTGAGAAAGCCCGGATAGATGGCCGCAGTCTCTTCGAGGATCCGGCCCGCCTCGGCCACCGTCAACGCCCCTACCCGGCCCCGCGCCGCCGCCGCCTCCACCGCCGCCCGGTGCAGCGTCAGGTAGCCACCCACCCCATCTCGCACCCGCAGCGCTAACTCCCGCAGGTGCTCTTCCCCGGCTGACTTCATCTGCCGGCCCAGAAACCGCGCCCCCCACAGCGAAATCACCAGCACCGATACCAGGGTCAACAACAGCAACCGCCGCACCAGCAGGTTGCGGAAGGTCGATGGTTTGGGGGTAAACGGGGACATCAAAAAAGGTCGAGGGTCGGCCCCCTCGACTCGTAGTGACTTATCGGCCCGCGCCGCCCGGAAAATAGAAAGGTGACCCGCATCGGCGCAAAACCGGGGGAGGACCGGCTATCCGTGTGGGGCGGGCTTCAACCCCCGCCGAGCTTTAGCGCTGGCTTTTCCTTAGGCCAAATGATTGATTCTATTACTAGATAAATCTGAGTTCTTCACCCCCCGATTGCACCGGGGGCTGCACGGGCCATGCCAGCGCGGTCGTTAGACCTCGTCGGCGAAGAGGTTACGGAGCCACCCGGCGACGTGGTCGCGTTCGACGGGCATGCCGAGGTCGCGAAAGCCTTGGTAGGCTTCTCGCATGCGCCGGTGCCCCTCGTCTCGCGCGCCTTGCTGATGCAGAATCAGGGCCTGGTTCCCCAGCGTGCGAGAGAGACCGGCGCGGTCGCCCAAGTCGCGGCAGATGGCCTCCTTCTGTTGATGCAGGGCCATGGCTTCGTCGAGTTGCCCGCGGGCGTGCAGGATTAACGCTTGGTTCCCCAGCGAAGCCTGCAGATTGGCGCGGTCCTGCCGGGCGTCACAGTGAGTTTCGCGCAGACGTTCGGCGGCCAAGGCGAGGTCCAGCAGGCCGGTGTCGGAGGCGGCATCGTAGACCGCGTAAGCAAAGCGCTGAAAGTCTAGTGACGGTTCCTCGCGTTCTGACCAGCGGAGCGCGGCCTCGGCCTCAGCTTTTACTTCGTGGCAGGGCCGCCAACGGGTGCCGGCAGAGGCCTTCCATGCGGCAAAGCGGCTTCGCACGGCATGGGCGTGTTGTCTCGCGATGTCGGGCGCGGCGGGTTGGCCCGGGAACTGGCCACGGAGCCACTCGCGCAGCAGACTGTGGAGGGCGACGCGGGAGCGGGTTTCGTCGCGCTGGCCCGGGGTGAGGCGGAGCAGACCGCGGCGGAGCAAGTCGGCGACCACGGGCTCCTCGTCGGGCTCCTCGTCGGGCTCGACTATTTCGGCGACCTCGGCGGCGAAGCGGGAGACAACGTCCGGCCCCTGCGCCGTGGCTACGGCCGCCAGGTAACGTTGGGCCACCGGGTCGGCGGCACCGACCGCGACCCTCCACAACTGGGGAACATCGAGCCGCCCATGGTGCAGGGTGGCGAGGGTCAATTTCTGGAGACGCTCCGGCGCGCCGGTGAGGCCCGGCGCTTGCAAAAGGCCGGCGACCACGGCCAGGGCGTAGGGCTGCTCCTCGTATTGGACGGCGAGTGGATCGAGGGCCGTTTGCAGTGTGGGGTAGAGGGGGCCTAAGGCCTTGGCAAAAAACTCCTGGCGCTCCAGCGGGGTGAAGCCGACGATGGCGTGGGCCGGCTGCAACTGAAAGCGGCCGCCATCGTGCGCGCTGATCAGCAGGCTGGCGTGGACGCCTTCAAAGACCGGGCGGAGAGCGTCCGAACGAACGTCGTCGAGCACCAGGAGGAGGCGACGCCCGGCGGCCCACTCGCGCGCCTGGCGGAGTTGGGTGTCGGCGTCGAATTGGGGGTTGTAGTCGGGCAGCAACTCGCGCCAGCGGATGCCGGCGGCGGCGGGCGAGATGTCGCCGCACTCGAGGAAGAGGACGGAGTGGAAGTGGGCGGCGAGGTCCTGCGCGAGTTGGTTGAGGAGGGAAGTTTTGCCGGAGCCGGGCTCGCCATAGACCAGGGCGGCTTGGCCGGGTTGGCGCAGGAGGGCGGCGAGGGTTTGGCGGAGGTCCTGCCGGCCGGTGAAGTGCGGGACGGGGATGGGCAGGCGGTGGTAGTGGGAGGGCGTCTGGTTTCGCGCCAACCGGAGAAGTTCGTCGATTCCGGCGTCGGACTTGGCACCGGTGAGTAGCACGAACTTGCGAAACGCGACTTCGTCGTTGGCGAGTGCCTCAAGGAATTGCGCGCTGAGCGCCGGGAAGCCGTCGCGCCGCCAAAGGTCGGCCACCTCTGGGGGGACAGGCACGGAGTGACGGTTCTTGCGGCTTTGGACGTGGTCGAGGGCGGTTTGGAGGGCGGCGAGAATCTGGGTGTGGGCGGCGTCGATGACTTGGCTGAGGGTGACGCCGGGGTGCACCACCTCCTGGGGAAGCGGGAGCAGCGCGGCCGGGCCGTTGTCCAGTTCCTCAACGGCTTCGAGCAGCAGGTTTCCTAATCTTTGGTCGGATTGGACCTTTTGCCAGCTCTGGATGAGCTGGCGGAGGGCCTGCTGAAGGCCTTGACGCATGGCGCGTTCGATGTCGTGATTGGGAACTTTGAGGAGACGGTCGAGGACCGATTGCGAGCTTTGGCTCCAGAGGCGGTCGGCGATGTTGCCGAGGAGGCCGGTGGCGATGGCCGTGGCGGCAGCACCGGTGCCGCCAGTGAAGGTGGCGGCGGCAGCGGCGGTGAGGATCTGGAGGGTGGTGAACACGAGAGCGGTGGCCTGAGATTCTATGGTAGGCCGTGCGGGGGCTGGCTTTGCGGAGGTGGCAATGAACCCCAGGGCGGCGTTTCGATTCGATAGGGCATCGGGCTAAGGCACCCCACGGCTAAGCCGGGAGGTATTGTGGCAACCCTCTATTCTAGCCGGACCCGCAGGGCGGTTTTGAGATCCTGCACGAAAGTTGCGTAGCCTGCCAAGTCTTCGGCGGAAGCCAATTGCCGGCTACTTTTATGGACAAAATACGCTGAGTCGCCTTCCCAGAGGAGAACCGCTAACCCTTCATCGGTAAGCCTGCAGACGGAGCCCATTTCACCAAAACCGGGAGGTTCTGTTTCGGTGCGGCCGATCAGGCAAACGTAAGAGCCGCGAGCCAAGGCGAAATGGCTTGGGAGATTTGCCACTTCGATCTGGGCTTGGCGGAGGCGCTGCAACTGGTGGTGCAAGAATCGCCTACATCTTGTAGCGGCCGAAGTCCTCGTCGTTCAACTGTTCGAGCCAACGGCGCAGTTCTTCGTTGTTGTTCTTGTCACTGGCGGTCGTCACCATCTTCGAGTTCTTGAGCACCTGATCATCGACAAAGATCGGGCAATCTAGCCGCAAAGCCAGCGCCAGAGCATCGCTGGGCCGCGCGTCGATTGATACGGACTCACCATTCTTCTCCATCCAGATCAAGGCATAAAAGGTGTCGTCGCGCAGTTCGTTCACCACCACCTTTTGCACTGTAACATCGAGTCCAGTAACGATAGTCTTGATCAAATCATGCGTCATGGGCCTGGGGGTGGAGACCTTTTCAATCTCCAGAGCAATGGCATTGGCCTCGTAGACGCCCACCCAAATCGGGAGGATCGTGTCGCCAGCCACATCGCGCAGGATCACGATGGGCATTTGCGTGACGGGATCCATCATCAGCGTGCGAATTTTCATTTCGACTTCCATCGGGATTTCCTTTCACCTCAATTAAAGCATCTTTCGTGGAACCCTCGTTCCTCTTACCCGTTTAGCGGCTGAGGACAACAGTCAGGTCCCGGCCCGGAGTTCCGGCGGCCGACGACGGAACATTCACGATATCGACAGTGAGCCGCTCGCTTGCCTGAAGAGGTGGTAGCCCGAATCCGCTCACGGCATTCGATTGGGTTCGGCCAGCGATGATCGTCACCTGAGCATAAGGGAGTCCGTTACGCATCACTCGCGCGACGATCGTGCCTCCGGTCGGCGCGTCAGCCACGACAGCGAAGATTTCGCCGATGGCTTGCTGCCGTTCGACGACCAGAATTGGAGTGATGCTCGAACCAATGGCGAGGGGACCATCGACCTGAAGCGTGAGTTGCCCGCCAGACAGCGTGCGCAGGCCAAGGTCGGTAGTGTCGGTGAAATTCCGTTCGGTCGTCGGAGACGTGCCGAAGGAGTTGGTCACCGTGAAGTCGGCTGCTGCGACACGCATATCGGGCCAATAGATCGGTTGGCTGTAGCGACTACTTGCGGGGCTCCCAAAGAAATCGCGCACGAACACGACGACAAAGATGTTGCGGTCGAGATAGTAGACTGGCACCCCAAGTTCGTGCACCGCAGCGCTTGATTCATGGGAGGCGCGCTCGACCGTGTAGGTCAATCTATCCGGTGAGATGGCAGTAATCTTGAGAAGTTCCGCCCCGATCTGAAGTAAATTTTCTACTTCTGCTCCGGCGCGGGGAGTGGTTACGGCGATCGATGTCGCCACGGCGCTAACCTCAGCGGCGAGCAATTGGAGCGAAGGCGACAGCAGCTCATTCCAGGCGTAGAGGGTAAGCGTTCCTCCGGAGATGGTGCGGGTATTAGTCAGCGTGGCGAAACCCACGCCTGACAACTCCAAGGAGCCATCTTGGGTTCGCCCCAAACCGTAAACAGGTTCCGGTGGCACCCCAGTGTCTAAGGATCCTCCGCCACTCCCACCGCCGATTTGCCACCGGGTAATCGGCGAAAGTTCGGGCGCGCTTTCGTGCCCATTGGCGTTTGCCGAGCGGCCAGCAATTTGCAGCGTCACGCCTCCTCGATTCGGGATCGGAAATGCCACCGGGCTCGTGGCGCTGGTCGTTCCCAATTTCCAGCCGGCTTCCGCGATGACGAAATAGCTCGTGGCGTCGGGGATAACAATCCAAGCTGGAGTTACGGCCACCCCCGTCGGTGAGTTCGCTTGAACGAGCCGTTCCTGGCCCGCCCCCCTCCCCCTCATGATCCTCACCACGGCGCCATTGAAGGCATTCGGGGTCAGTGCCAGCGCTGAATTTCCGATGGTCGTAGCCGTGAATTGATTCGCGATCACTTCTGGGTACAGCTCAAGCCGCCAATAAAAGCGAGCCTCCTGATAATTTTCGTCCGGAGGCGGAACTAGCTCGGGCACTAAGCCAGTGTCGACAAATTGGGAAGATGGCGCTACGTTGTTCGCAATCCGCAAAAGTTGCTGCGGCGTCGTGCCGCGATAAACAACAAAAGCTGAGGTGCTGGGAGAAAAACTAAGGTTTACCAAGCGAACCAGGTTCGTGCTCGTTTGGGAGCCAAGTGTCGCTCGGACAATAAACGAAATTCGACTCTCGGCGCCCGAAAGGTCCAGTGCGCTAACGGCGTAGTAGTAACTGTTTCCGCCCGGTAATGTACCTCCGGTATTCTGGATATCGGGGGTGAGGCCTAGCAGCGGGCGGGAAGCACTAGAGGCCTCGGGTCTCGCGGAAGGCACGAATGTGATTTGCAGACTCACCTGATCGTTAATGACGAACTCCGTAACACCGAAGCGAGGAATTCCGTTTGGATCTAATTCTGTTCCTACTAATGGGCGCGGAATTCCCAGACCTCCGCTTCCACTGAACCGGGAACCACTGCCAGGAAAACCGGGTTGTAAGTACCAGTCCTCATTGTGTATCTGGGCGGTTACTACGGCAGTCATGAAATTAGCTTGGGGCTGAATTCGCTGTACTCGGAATAACTGCCGTTCCAAGCCCTCTTTAGGATAGGTTATGGTGATAAGGTCTCCCGGGCGCAGCCCTAGGGCTTTGACGCTGGTTGAAAATTCAGCGAAGGTGTTTCCCCTAAGCGATTTGTCGAGTTGAAGGCGAATGATTCGCGCCGCCTGATCAAATTGAGGAATGCCTAAGGCATTGATCGAAGCTGCAATATCCTGGCCTGTGCGTTCAGTATCCTCGACATCGACAATCGAAAGGCTGTCCTGTTGATACTCGTTAAAGGCGTCCTGAAATTCCAGGCTGAATCGATTCGGTGAATCGGCATTTGTACGGCTCGATAGTCGAAACGCCGCGCTGCCATTCTCCCGCCGAAGAATTGCGCTTTCGGAAAACTCGTAGGCTGGCCACCCCCCATACAACGGAGCTTGCGCATTGGAGCCCGCAGGCTTGGTTGGATGGCTGATCGCGAGCTTACTCTCTAGCTTTAGCTGCAGCTTGCCCCCGGGTCCGTAAGTTAAATAGAGCGCCGCCGCGTTTCGGAGTCCACGCAAGATCTCCGCGGCGGAGCGCCGGCGGCGCAGCACCAAGTTAGTCTCATAGCGTGGTACGGTCATGTTGGTGCCGTGGAGGTCACTCGTGGTCACGGGTCCGTCGCAATGCGCAGCCACACTGGCAAAGCTACTGAGGTCCAGTTCATCTAAGGTCCAGCCGGAGCGCCGCAAGAGGTCCACCATGATCCAACTCGGGTTAGCCGTGAATGCGTCGTCAAGATAGCTACCGTCTTCTTCGAAGCGCGAGACCTTGATGCCCTGAGCGAGCACCTTGACCGTAGGCAATCTTCGGCCGTCGGCGATACGATTGGGCACCACAACCGAAGCAAACGCCATACTTCCGTATGGATCACCGAGAGGCTTGCCGCTGGTATCCGAGAAGTTAAGATTAAATCCGCCCGTTCGATTCCCCAGCGAGACTACGTTGTACCAACCGGTAGCTGTCATATTGGTACCGTCGACGCCAAGCGGCACTTCAATGTCGTTGACAATAACCTTCAAAACCCCTTGCATCTCGCCCATGCCCAGCAGCACTTCGAGTCGCGTCAGGTTCCCGTCGTTTCGGGCGAACACAACCGGAGGCTGATACCAAGCTGTTCCATAAATCATCGGCACGAAATCGTTGTAACGAGCCTCGTTCGCCAGAGGCTCGGAAGTGCGGGAACTCTGCTCCCCAGCGCCCCTTACGAGAATCGTGGACGGGACGAACTCTATGCCGCCAAACCTTCTGGTTGGGCGGTTGTTTGCGTCAACGGAAAACATACCTCGCTCTTCACAAGAACTGCGGGTGAAATCACACGAAGTGAATGGTTGGCCCGCGCTATTCAGGTTACCCGCACCGTCCGGTTGGTCCGGTGAGTAGCCACAGCGGAAAAACCTTGAGTACTTACCATCGTCTAATCCCGACGGTGCTTGTGCCCGATCCAGTACAGTGGCTGGAAAGCGCCACGGGCAACGTTTCTGAATGCGAACGCTCGGCAGGAGAATTCGCTGCGGGCTAAGCCGGTTTACGAAGCTCATCCGCATGGTGGCCTCAGTCACCTCTTCCGGGGCGTTCGCCAGACCGCGAAATAGCATTACGGGCGTCGACGCGGCGGCGCCGGTGGCGAGGTTCCAGAAGATCAGTTGGGCATCGAGCCGGGAGCCCTTCAATCCCACGTTTCGCTCCACCTGGGAAAAGTAGCTGTCCGCGTTTGCCATCAGCAGGCTGACTTTTGAAACTCCATCCTCTTCCGCTCTCATGTCAAAGGAGCTGTGCTCCAGAACGCGCGCTGAGTAGGTGTGGCTATTCCAAACCACTTGGTGCGTACTCCATCGCTCAATGCTTCCATTGGCGAGTCGGCACTCAAACAAGAGTATCGGCGTCTGCGGGGTCTGTTGTTCCTTCAATTCAAGTGCGGTTGGCATTCGGTTTCCTCTTAACGTTCATTAAAGCTAGCTATAGGCAACGACTTGGCTGCGGATGCGGATGGAGGTAGAGTGTTCGCCAGGTCCGGTGGAGGTCTGGGCCAAGGTATCCCCCGCAAAACGGGCTTCCGGGTAGCGCCCTGTGCGTAACCCGTTTCGCTGATAGGGTGACGGCGACGGCTGGGCCTCTAACTGCGCTCCGAAAATCTCAATGGCTGCGCCGGCTGGAATCTGGATCGCCACCTGAACCATCTCCGTGTACGCCGTCATGGCGGAGAAAAGCGGGTATCTTTGCCAGTCGGACGATAGCTCGAAGAGCCGCTCCGCAAAGGCTCCGTCCGTCGAAGCGATTAGCCGCATCTGCCCCGCCTGATTCGATCTGGCGTATACGCTAAATGAATACTGAAACCAGGCTGGGATTGCTACGGTCTGCGCGACGGATTGCAACGTCGCAGCGGTGTTTGTCGCTTGCGTCGCCCTTGGGCCGCCCTCCGGATCAGTTAAACCTTCGGCTAGCCCAATGCCCGGTTCTTTCGTCCAAGAGGCACTGACAAAGGTTTCACTGTCGGCAATCAAGTTAGACCAGGGATCGAGAAAAAGAAACGGATAGCGCCTTCCCTCGCACTCGCGAAACAGGCCTTCCATTGTTAGCCACTCGTCGTCGCTCAAACCCTGGTGTGACACTTCCCATTCCAACGCCGATGCGCCAACATCGGAATACCGGATCCTTCTCCCATCACCTAACTGATTAACCAAAGTGCGAAAACGCTCCTGGATTCGAAGCGGATACTGCGTTATTGCGCCCGTCGCGAGTTGCGGGAAAATTCGTTTCACTGGCATAGCGTCTTCCTCACCTGCATTCCTTTACTACTAGATTCACGTTTCCACGGCCTTCTCCCCGCAGGAATACCTCAAGGTCGTCGCCCTCTAGCGTACAGTTCGGGTATTCCGTCCCATCCCAGGGGTCGACGAATCGAAACACCTGCGCTTGCCCAGCTTGACTACGGAAGAACTGCCGAAACGCATTCAGTTCCTCTTCCGTCAGTAAGTCCAGCCAGATAATCCATTGGCGCAGAGCTCCCGGCCATTGCCGGAAGCGTTGCTCAGAGCCGTCCAGAAACTCAAGTACCTGAGTCGCGAACATCAATTGCCGGCGTGCGGGATACTGAACTACCGCTTGTGTGCGAAGCTGGGGAAAATCAGGCATTACTTAAATCTCCGAGATGACGTCGTTCAGCGAATGGGAATTGAGCATGGCTTCTCGCACCGCACGAGCGATTTCATCGCTATGGTCCAGAAATGAGCGAGAGTCTATTGCTTGTACATTTACACTTATGTTGGTCCGACTTGGCGTCACCGCTGCCGCTTGTCGAGGTAACCCATCCTGTCCGTAGGACACCCCGGTTAGGGGAGACCTTCCACTCTGGCGGACCGCGGAGTCGAGGTTGATCGCGCTGGGTAAAGCGAAGGACGATAGTGCCGGTTGCTCTTCTTTGCGCGACCCAAATCCAAACAGTTTGGCAATCCCGGAGACCAATGGCAGCAAAGTGAGTCCGCCCCCCAGCACGCTGCCTGTGGAACTAGCAACGTTGGCGACGGTTGATGACAGCTCTGACCCTCGCGACTTGGTACTTTGCACAATTGCTGCCGTGTTCTCTGCCACCTGAATCGTTTGGGTTTGGTAAATACCCCGCAATCCTTCGACTTGGCCAGTCAGCGCCCGAAGCGATTCGCCGACCGGATCCCCTGGGATCGCCCCGCCTATGGCCGGCACTACCGAGCTCGGCAACGCGACTTTTAACAACTGATCGATAAGACTATTGGGCATCGGATTGCAATGACCTCCATTCGTTTTGAAGTACAAAAAGCGCGTCTACGGTTTTGGCGGGCATTTCCCAAACTTGGCTCGGCCCTAGGGCCCGCCACGCGGCGAAGGCTTCCAGCAGCGTAAATGACTCCGCGGTTATCACTGACTTCGGGCACTGAGTGGTTGACGCTCGCCCTCGGGCCCACACGGTCCGGACCGGACCCAAGGATTCCATCGGCAAGAACGCGCACCGGCGTGTTTGATCCAGCCGCTGTTGACGGCATCTGTCGCACTTCCAAGCGGCTGGATCCGAGAATTGAAAGTGAAAGGCGACAATTAGTTTTTTCGTTCTTCCTCACTAAGCCCACATTCTGACTTAATGTGCAAGAGTATCTCGCAGACAAGTGGCTCGGGCCCTCTTTCGAAAACGTTTTCCTTCGTGGCGATTTCGTCGCCAATGAAGAGACCCTCCAAACTTACTAGGCCCCAGTTCCAATAGATTCGATCAATCTCCATCGAAAGCAGAGCTGCCTCGACCTTGTCCAGGGGAGAGTCGCCGACGGCGTGGAACTCCTGGCGCGCCAATAGTCCACGCACTTGTTTGGTAAGCTCTTGTCGTCTTCCGAAGGACATCCGCTCAATCTGATAGGTAACTCCGGGGGCCCATCCCGACGGGAAAGTTCTGATAGATGCGTATTTCATTGTGAACTCTAAGCGAAGGCGATGAATACTTCATCGTTCACCGTGCCGTGGGCGCGAGACCCGGAGAACCGCCACTGTAATCTGGTCTCGCCGTCGTCGAACTCTGGCACTTCTGGAACGATGCTCTTCAGAAAAATTCCGAACAATTGGCCAGACTGTTGGCCGAGTTGGAGCATAACGCTGATAGGGGAGCGCTGGCGGGCCGCCTGGTACAATGCTTTCGTCGCCGCGTCGTCTTGTTCGTGCAGGGAGAAATTCAACCGAACGTCACGAAGGCCGGCCGAAAGGCAGCGCGGCAGCGTCGAGCCAAACTCACGGTCCCGAAGGTCGATATTATTATCCAGCGTAAACTCGGCTTCGGTGATGGTATAAAAGCGCTCCGGACTCGCCCCTAACCAAGCCTGACCAAGGTGTCCGGGCACGATATTCGACTCGAAGTCGCCGATGTTCGGCTCAGCCGGAAACGAAGCCAGCCCACCCTCACCCGCCGCGAAGCTAACACTATCGATCAGATCCCGAGCCGGTCCGCGAAATTCGAACTCATGAAAATCGCCGTTGATCTTCACTCCCATGCGATCGACCGCCGTCCCCGCGAGGATTCGGTGTACCGCAGTGTTAGGCGTCCAGTAGTCGAAGACGTTGAAACTCGGCAGGCTATTCGCCGGTGCATAGGAAGCCGTAGGTCCAAAGACGATTCCGGCCGTGGGAGCCAACGTGAACGGTACGTTGACGACGATAGTTTGGGAGTTTGTGATCGCCGAAACAAATCGAATCTCTGATCCAAAGGCGACGGCCTGTCCGAGTTCCAAGTTATGCGCGCCCGTGAAAGTCAGACTCGTCCCCGATGCTGACGTCAGCGTCAATCCAGGCGCAAGTCGTACCGGAGCTCCGAGCGCCGCTCGAAACAGCGTGCCCTGGGACGGTTCGATGTTTTGGACGTTCCAGCCCGATAGATACGAACGGAGCTGATATGAGGTTTGACGCTTCACGGTCTCTGGCAGGCCAAGGAAGGTGCGGCTTCCCGTCTTATCCCGGCGATCGAGTTGCAAGGACTGCTGGCGTGTCTTCAGCTGGATGCCCGCAAAGCGCCGGGCGTTTGCAACGGCTGATACTTCGCCATATGACGGCTCCAAGGCCACGTAGAAACGATTATTGTTGGACGAGATGTAACAGGCCATCGGTATACTCCTTTTATGAGTGCTTATCGGATATCTTGACAATACAGTTGCCCTGCGTTGGGGACTACCCTTGGCTGGCGTTGATTTCGAATGAGATTTTCGCGGCTTGAATAAAGTTCTTCCCGCCGTGTTTCATCGGCGAAAAGCCTACCTCGTATCCTCCGGTGAAGAAGAAGCCGCCGCCCCAGTCCCCACGGTGGCTATCGAGTACGTCGGTGACCGCGTCCACATACAGCATCAGCGAAGTTTCAAGGTTTTCAGTTCGGTCCTGAGAAACTCGCACCTCAGCTACCAAACAGATCGTCCCGGAAAAAGTCCTAAATTTCTCCTTCAGATGGTTCGTGATCTTTTCGCAGTAAAGATGGACTCTTGGATATTGTGCGCCCGCACTCTTTTCGAGTAACTCGGCGGCTGCGTGTTGTGATACGATGTGGGTTGCAGTGATCGGAAGAAGAGCTGTGTTCTCTCTTTCCGCCACCGCATCGACTGTAAAGGCGAGGCCGGTTTCAGCCTGCATCTGATCGGCCAAGATGCGAAGCGCGTTTCGTGCAGTTCGTGCCATGGAGTTATCCTCTAAAGATTAGTCGTTGAAGCCTAATGTACTGGCCAGGCGCCTGCCCGAACGGAACGCTCGGTCCACTGACCAAAGCATTCGAAGGCATAACCCAAGGGTCGCCGAGCGCGATGGCTGCGGAAGTTTGGCGGGTCAACTGACCCTCCGTTGGCCCCGCGTAGACGTGCCATCCGGTCACTCGCGCGGGCGGGTTGTCTGTAGTCAGTTGTGGCTTGCCGCCGCCTCCGCCGGGAAACAATACCGCGTCACTAGCAGCACTTTCTTCGGCCGTTGCCCTTACCCAAGTCACCTTGAAGAGTAACTGAGGAAATTCGTCATCTGCCGACAGGGTGTCTAACTTAGGCGGCGCGGGTCGCCTGAGCGGACTGGTCACTAGTCCGACCCCCACTTCCCAAAGCAAACGTGCCGCATTCCTGGCTTCCGATTCGTAGGCGCTCCATTTTGCCCGGTAGCGATCGTTCAGTTGATTGTGATGGACGTCTCGGAAGAACACAGAAAGCGTTCTCAGCGCATGCCAGCGGCGCAGCGGCTCGGTTGCTACCACTTGGTCTAACTTGCTGGGGTCTACGGATTGCGTCGGCTCCAATTGTTGAATCAGGAAGCGCAGTATCTCTCCCCCTAGTTCCTGTTGTGCCAAGTCCAGTTTGTTTGTTAGGCTAACACCTTCGATACTGGCGGTGTCAAGCAAAGAAGTTTCATAAACCCGTAAGTCGTCAAGCGAGGAGATTGGGCCGTCGTTAAAGAGTGCCATGGCGTTTCCGTTCCTTTCTCGCGGGGACTATTTCGGGCGCTTCGGAGACTTCGGATTCATTTCGCCCTGCAATTCGCAGAACTGTTCTACAATTTCTGCGCCTTGAAATCCAAGCTTGGTTGAGTAGAAACGGCGTTCGGCCTCGACCGAGTCTCGCTTTGCGTTTTGGTCAGTAAAGTAAAGAGCGGACTCAGCGTCCGTCCCTAAGCGCGCTCGATCTTCAACGATTAGACGCGCTGCCGTATCTCGCTTTACAAGTGTCATGACCCCTTCTTTGCCGCCGTCAGGCGTGTTCTTGCTGACAAGTACCACGAAAGGACTTTCGATGGTTGCCAGAGTATTGCGGACTTTTGCGTAAAAATCTCGAAGATTCATAATGGTTTTCCTACGTGAGAGTTGAAAATAGGGAGTCTAGGCGTTGGACGCGTGCGTTGGTTGACGGGCGCACCGCGACTATCCTGAGATAGTCGCGATGCACCAAGAAGGAAACTCGTATTAGGTGCGTACTTGAACGCCGTGGTTGTTACGAAGAATTCCGGTGCCGTACAGGATATCCACCGTGAACTGTTGCGCTAGGGTGTTCGGTTGATAGCTCATCAACACCCGCACGCCGAATCCGCCCATCTCGGCATATTCAGCGATGGCACCCGTGCCGGGAATGGGCTGCGGCAAGCGGCGAATCGCGAGCCCGATCGCATCTTTTGCGAAGGCCAGATTGTAGCTAACCTGGGGAGCGTTGCCTGATTTCGCGACAAACTGCGAGCGGAAGACGTAGAAGTCTTTTATTCTGCCCACGTTGCCTTCCACCAAGGCTCGCAGCCCGGCCTCACCGGCCGTCCGGTACTCGCTGAAACGGGCGATTTGTCGTAACTGCGAATAGGCAGTGGGGTCGACCACCAAGTACTTTGACTGGCCGGCCGGAACCTTGGCATTGAAGAGCGCCGTTTCCGCCGAGTCCACCAAAGCTTCGGTAAGTGGCGTACCACCGACACCCAATGGGCTGTTGGCGGTGAACTGTTGTGCCAACGCCATCAAGTCACTTTCCACCCGTTCAGCCAACGCGGCGATCGCGGGCTGCATATAGAGCTTCAGCAACTCTGGCACCGCGACGACCTTCGTAACGTCTGGGATCTGAAAACTGGCTTCGGCGTGGGTATCGAGAACGATCTGGGCATTGCCTAGATTCGGACTCTGCGGCTGGATTTCCCCAGCCTCGGCGATATTGTTCGCCACCATCACCGGCGGAATCGGCACGTTGACCGTGTTGCCCGCTTGCGATAGTGTCGGCTCGAAGTCCCGATTCACGAGGTTCCCCAGCACGAGGTTACCCACCAGGGCCGGCAGCGCGTCGGCTGCCACGAGCTTAACAATCGCTTGCGCGAGATTTGCGGAAGTAATCATGGGCATTCGAAAGTCTCCTTTGACTTAGTTAGTTAATTGTCCAGGCTTGGGAAATTACTGTTCCCCGGCCTAAGTTTGCGAAAAGTTCACGTTCTACGAGCAACTAGCTCGTCTTCAAGGATTGGTTCGCCACACGGGCGATCTCCTGCCTGACTCGCTCGAGCTCCTCTGGATTCATCCCCGGACGGATCCGGTCCAAGTCGAGATTCGAGGTTGTCGCGGAATGGGATGTTCCTCCGCGAGTCGCTCCCGTACCAAGACCGCTGTTGATGCGGGCTGGCAGTAACTCCGGATTTTCCTCGACGAACTGCTTTAGGTAACTTTGGATCGTTACGTCTTCGCCATCCTGACGCCCGATCAATCGCCCATCGTCGGTTCGCTGAATATCGTCCTTCACTGCCCGATAGGCAAGGTCGAGCTTCACGACTCCGAGACGCTGCAGTTCACCGCGGATGGTGGACGTGCGCTCCGCCTCCTCCGCCATTGCGCGGTTCTTTCGATTTTCCTCGGCCATTTCGTTCATCCGGCGCTCGAGTTGCTCCCGCCGTTTCCGTTCCTCAGCCAACTCGGCTTTGTAGGCCGGTTCAGCTTTGGATTGTTCGGTCGCCACGAAGTCTGTAATCGCCTGCCTAATGACATCGCGGACATCGGGCTGGGTCTTGTTGTTGTCTTCTTCCATCGAAGTTCCTTTCAAAAAACTCGGCGGAAGTTGAGAGCTCCCGCCTGAAGCGAGATCCACCCAACTGCCGCCAAAAGGTTCGCGCAAAATCGTTGTAGGTTTTATCCGACCGTCGTGTTGTCTATCTCCGCGGCAATCTGATCTTTAAGCTCCTGGCGTACATCACAAAGGTATTTGAGCGCGAGTTTCTTAAAGACTTGGCGCTTCATCGTCGGAGATTGAATCCCGAGCTTCAGGAGCCGCTCGGCTTCATCCAGATCGTTGCCAAAGTCACCAATATCGAATTCATCCAGGCCAGCGACATCGATTGCCAGATTGTCCTCTCGAGTCGCTTCGATCGTGCGAAGGATCCGTTTCATCGTATCTTTGACTAAGTCGCCGAATCCGCGCAGAATTTCGATGGTGATTGCGTAATCGCGCAGTTTGCTAAGACCCGATTGCGAACCATTAGTAGGGCCTCCCGCCTGGGCCAATAGATACGAAACGCGGTAGATCTCCTGTTGGAGCCGTTCGAGGTTCTGGGACGCGATGTGGTGCACGTTACCTTGCGGCTCGGTCCACCCAAAGCGGTCGCCGGCGCCCAATTGGAGAAAGTAGCTCTCACCGATACTCTGGGTGAGTTCCTTGTCGCTGTAAACTACCGGCGTCGCGAACAAGCCATTCGTAAGAGCCCACGAAAGTGCGTTTGACTTGTTAAAGTGCTCCAATTGGAGGGAGGCGGCCTTGTTCATGAGCCACAGGCCATCTGTCACGCGGAGGTCAAATAGCGGTACACGGTTCAACTTCGCTAACGCATGTAAACCGTGATCTTCAATTTCAATTGGGCTCCCGCCGGTGGGCCTTGAGGCCTGGCGCCAGAGTCGATACTCGGTGCGGTCAAGATAGAGCCAGCGCTTCTCCGGCGTCCAGTCGCCTACATCGATCCGCTCCTGGCGCAACTGCTCCGTCCGTAAAACGACCCATTCGTAATTACCATCGGGATCCCGGCTCCAGTTGATGAGCTCTTCCGAATTGTAGGGAACCAGGAAAGCTCGAGAAACACCGCGCGCGTCTTCATCGGCCCGTGTCAATGGGGCCTGCTGAGTGCGGGGAAAATCCACCAGGATATGCGAAGCGCCCTGCACCAGCGTGTCGATGAAGCAGCCGCGAAAAAAGTCTGTAAGCGCGGTTCCCTTGCGGTCGCAGTCATCGTTTAACTGCCCGAAGAATCGTTTGCCGCTCGGGTTATCGCCTTCGAGAGTGATTACGGGCTCACGACGGAATAACGTTGCCGCGTACCAATCGATAATCGAACCGATATAGTTCTCATAGTAAGCATGACTTGCACGTTCTGCGTACACGCGCTCCGGCTCTTTGTGACGAGGTGTCAAATATTGGTAGGCGTTGCGTATGAACTGTTCCCCGCCCGCGTAGAGGTCGCGATAAGTCTGAAAACTAATTCGTCTTCTCACATAGTCGGGATGTTCGCGCGTGATATCAAGCATAAATCCACTACTCCTTGCAATAACTGTCTTTTCACCCAAAAGATGATTTGTTCGAATCATGTTCAGAACAACGGAAACGTCTTATCGCCCATAACGGGTCGCGGTCCGAACTCTTGCCAAACTAGATAGCCAAGCGCGTCCGAAAGATGAGTCCGCCTTGAATCCGCGTCTTTATCGATCAATCCCGTGCCGTCGCGATATCGCACCTCGGCGAAATCTTTGAGTAACTCTTTACACCGATCACTCACAAAGAGCTCCACTTCCCCTGCCGCATTCTGCAACTTCGCATTCACCAATCGCACTCGATCGGCGACGCGCGGATTGGCTGCCGGGACATGGTAACTTATCGTTCTTAGTCCGGTTCGGGAAAAAAAACGCCGGATCATGTCGTAATCAGTGGTCCCTGAAGTCTGGCGATGGTTACCGGAAGCATCGCCTGTAACCCTCACTCCTGCCGGATGCCGGGGGAACCGTCGCACGAACTCTTCACATGCTTCTTCAGTCGACGCTCGAGGAATAACAATCTCGTCGATTACACTCAATCGACTACCTGACCGCTGGACTACCAGCGAGCACATGGGGTCAACGTTGAAATCGAGCGTCCACAGCAGCGGCTCTCTTCCTTCGACGGAAATCAATTTCACGTTCCGATCGCGCTGAAAGGCGCTGTAGACCAGGTCTTTGCCCGATTCGTGATAGGCTCCCAGAGCCTCTTGCTCATAGAAGCGCACATCGTAACTATGTTTCAGCCGCTCATAATAGTCCGGAACCGCGGATAGTAAGTAGCGATTCTCGAACGGTTTCGCCAAGACCGTTCCATAGCCTTTGATCCTGTTTTCCACAAAGCGACGATAGACCCAGTCGTGTCCGTTGGGAGTCCAGACGGCAAACCCACACCGCGCTTTGGCGAGCGGGTCTCGCAATCGAGCTTCCAGTCGCAGCCACGCTTCCTCGGCAGTATAGGTCAATTCGTCCAAACCGAACCACGCCAGGTTCGTGCCGCGCAACCGCTCATACTCTTCCATTGACCGGAACAAAATCTTCGCTTCGCAGTCTTTCAGAACCACGTAGTTGTGCGACTTGTTATGTTCGTAGGGCACTCGAGCCCGGTCTAGAATCTCTAATAGGCTGTGCTGTGTTGCATCCTTTAACATCGGATAAGTAGGTGCTCCAAGCAGACCCAGTCGTCCCGGATTCTGGTAGGCCAATCGGATTGCCTCTTGGCAAAGCGCGGCGCTCTTTCCCGACCCTACTGGCCCCGAGAAACCCTTGAATCTGGTACTCAAACGGTGGAATCGCGCCTGGGAAGGCAGCGGGTTGTAACCAATATCTCGCCATCGTATTTCCTCGTTTTTCGCGTCGTTCATCCGGCTCCGTTGGCGAGATTTCCTTTCGCCCGATTTGAGAATAGCAATTGGCTCTCAGTTTCTGACCCGCCCATTTTCGACAAGATGTTGAAAACAAGGAGGTTAGAAAGTTTGAATTCATTGTGAATGACTATCGATCGAATCGAAGTTGCTGGCGCGACCTTCCTAAGTGACTGAAACGAAAAGGCTTTTCCGGTCAAGTGCCGCTCTGTGCTTACCATTACCGTGGACTTTGTGTCTAGAATGGAAAGTACCTATGTCATTCGCCCGTATTCCTGAGGCCTTAGAAGATTTTCGCCGCGGCCGCATGCTCGTTGTCGTCGACGACGAAGATCGCGAAAATGAGGGCGACCTCACGCTCGCCGCCGACTTCGTAACTCCAGAGGCAATCAATTTTATGGCCGTCCATGGGCGCGGCCTCATTTGCTTGGCACTCAGCTCTGAGCGTTGTGATGCCCTCGGGCTTTCGCCGATGTCCCCGAAAAATACCTCCAACTTTGGAACGGCTTTTACCGAGTCGATTGATGCGCGCTATGGCGTCTCAACGGGTATCTCTGCCGCGGACCGATCTCTCAGCATTCAGGTTTGCATGCAGAGCGACACGCGACCGGAAGATCTTGCTCGCCCGGGACACGTGTTTCCGCTTCGGGCGCGCGAAGGTGGTGTGCTTGTCCGGGCTGGCCAAACCGAAGCCGCCGTCGATCTGGCGCGGCTATCGGGACTCTCACCCGGTGGCGTAATCTGCGAAATCATGAACGAGGACGGCTCTATGGCCCGCTTGCCGGAGCTGGCGCAGTTTTGCCACAAGCATGACCTCAAGCTCATCACCGTGGCCGATCTCATTCGTTATCGCATGCTCCACGAGCGGTTCATCGCCCGCCAAGCTGTTGGCTCCGTGGAAACTCCTCACGGTGTCTTCCGAACCCTTAGCTATTCGAGTTCCATGAGTCCCGAACGCCATCTTGCCTTGGTCTTCGGTGATCCTGAGTTGCGACCTGCCGCCTTGGTCCGAATGCACTCTCATTGTGTCTACGGTGACGTATTCGGATCATCTCGCTGCCAATGCCGCCAAGCGCTCGATCAATCGATGAGTGCTATTGCTCTCGAGGGCGCCGGCGTGGTCGTCTATCTTCATCAGAGTGGTTTGGGCATGCGCACCAGCGCTGATCGCATCCTTACCCACGGCGATGATTTCCAACGCTTCACCCCCTCTGATCCTCACCACGAAACTCAGCACGAGGCGGGCATCGGCGCTCAGATCCTGGCTGATTTAGGCCTTCGGCGTATTCGGTTATTGACGAACAATCCGCGCAAGGTCCCAGGGCTTGAGGGATTCGGCATTGAGATCGTCGATCAAGTACCGATTTCTTTTTCCCCTAACGTTTCGCATTTGGCTTGACTGCGGTTTATGGTGTCGGTTTTACACTTCTCACCGCGACGCTCAGCATTCTCGGGTCGTTGCCAATGCGCTTCGCCGGCCATGCCCTTAGCTCGATCCTAAGGTCGCGAGTAAGATCCGAATGGAGCAATGGAAAGATCATCTTTTGCGGACCGTGATCTTGTACCGTGCGCTTGCCGATGCTGTTACCGTCTTGAAGTACCTCCAACTCGTCGGCTGGTATCGAAACTAAATCGAGTAGGACGTGACGGTGCCCCGGTAACGCCTTGACCCGTATCTCGGCCCGCTCACCCATCCATCGAAACGAACTGTCCCAGCCATACCAACCACCCACCAGTTCTCCATCGAAACGGGTCAACTCGACCAATCCGGCCTGATTCGGCATCTTTGTCCATCGAATCACCGGATCATTCGGGCGTAGTTGCTTTAGATCCCAAGGGGAGAGTTTCAGCATCAAGTTACCGCTGCAGAGGCGGTATGTGGCTTCTACTCCCCACACGTTTAGCCCCTGCGGACCAGCTTCGTAAAATGCTTGCGCCAGGGATGATCTATCCTTGAGCACCAGGCAGGCGGAACTTACGAATTCCTTGGTTGTCTGTGCTTGGGTCAACTCCGCTCGTCGATAGATTCTCAGCTCACGCAGCCCGATTCCGGCGTAGATAAGGAATGCTAAGGTGAGCGCCCAGGACGGCCAACGATTCACTACCGCGCCGACCGCTACCGCGCCAAACATCAACGGCACGTAGAGATAAACGGAAAAGAGGCGCCCCGGTAAAAAAAGGAGTGGTCCCAAGAGCGCCGTGGCCGCCATTATTCCCATAACCAGCCAGCGTCTCTCGGTGCCTCCTAGCCATCGCCACCCGGCCAGAAGAATCCAAGGTAGTCCCGCCGCCATCCCGCCGTAAAAGCGCAAGCAATCGGTAAATGCAGCCATGGTGAATTGCAACGTGTAGGCCGATGGCAAGCGGACTTCGTTCTGCATCAGCGCTTGGCTCCCGAAGACCAACGACACAGCGAGAAATGGCGCCACCCGGAGCCACCGTCGCTGATCTTGCCATTCCTCCAGGAGAAGCACCAATGGGAAGAAAATCGCGATTTCTTTCGACTTATAGGCGCACCAGAATAGAAGCAGTGCGACGCCCCAGCGTCCGCTCCGGTAGAGCGAGAATGCACTAATCAAAGCCATCCCACAAAGAACATCGAAAAGATACATCGGTTTCCAATGCGCCGACAACAGCGCTGAGTGGAAGGCGAAGAAAACCGCGGCTGACATGGCTGCTCGAGGTGTCAACACGGTCCGCACAAGACGATACACGAGAAGCGCATTCGTCAAATGCAGGAACTGCATGACGGCAATGTAGGGGGGAAACCAGAGGCCCCAGAGTTGCCCGAGCCAACGATAAGTCACATGGCCCACGGGACGGAAGTTATACCGATCGTAAAGGGGAGAAACGAATCCTCGCCAGAACGCATCGAAGCCGGCCAATAGTGTGCTCGCTAAGTTATCGAGATCGTCGTCGGAAAAATACCCTTCATGGGCGCCCCGATTGGCCACGAGAAACAGAAACAGAAACGCCGTACCTAGCGCGGCTTTAGAAAATCGAAATCGCATCCCAGATTCGCCTGTTCCACATGTTCGAGAAACAATTTACCGTATCCCCTGTCGTAAGCCGGCGACGGGGCTTTCCAATCCCGCCGTCGATCGCTGAGCTCTGCGTCGGAAACCAGCAGATCAATACGGCGTCCGGCGACATCCAAAGCGATCTCGTCCCCTGTCTTCACCAGTGCCAGCGGCCCGCCCACTGCGCTTTCGGGAGCTACATGGAGCACCACCGTGCCGAAGCTCGTTCCGCTCATCCTCGCGTCCGAGATCCGAACCATGTCGCGCACGCCTTGGCGGATTAGCTTCTTGGGCAAGGGTATCTGTCCCCATTCCGGCATGCCGGGGCCACCGAGTGGGCCGCCGCTCTTCATCACGAGAATCGTGCTGGCATCCACCGGCAAATCCTCATCGTCAATGTGGCTCATTAGTTCAGCGCGTGATTCAAATACGAAAGCGCGGCCACGATGCTGGAGTAACTCGGGCGATGCTGCGGTTGGCTTAATTACCGCGCCTTTCGGGGCCAAATTACCATAGAGGATGGCGGTCCCGCCCTCACTTGCTAACGGGCGATTCCATTCCCGAATCACATCCCGGTTGTAACATCGCGCTTCGCTGACGCACGCCTCAAGAGTAAGTCCGCTCACATTTAATGCCGTGCCATCTAAATAGGGAAGTAATTCCCGCATGACTGCCGGAACCCCGCCGGCCGAGAATAAGTCCTCCATCAGGTACTCGCCCGATGGCTTCAGGTTCACCAGCCATGGAGTATTGCGCGAAACGCGATCGAAGTCATCCAAAGTCAGCGGTACTCCGGCTCGCCCCGCAATGGCCAGTAAGTGGATCACGGCATTGGTGGAACCTCCGATCGCCATGTGGACTCGCAGCGCATTCTCAAATGCTCCTCGAGTCAAGATGCGGGATGGCTTCAACTCTTCCTTGGCCATGTCCACAATCCTTCGTCCCGCCTCCTCGGCCATGGCGAGTCTCCGCGAATCGGGCGCCGGGATCGCCGCACTTCCCGTGGGCGACATTCCCAGCGCTTCGCTCAGGATCGCCATGGTCGAGGCCGTCCCCATCACTGTGCAATGCCCTGCCGACCTTCCCAACGCGCACTCCACCTCTGCCATCTCTTGATCCGTCACCTCGCCCGCCCGATACAAATCGAACAACTTCCGCCCATCCGTGCCCGCGCCCAGTTTCCTCCCATGCCAGTCTCCGGCCAGCATCGGCCCGCTGGTCAGTAACATCGCCGGTACATCGGCGCTGGCCGCGCCCATCAGCATTGCCGGCGTGGTCTTGTCGCAACCCGCCAATAGCATCACTGCATCCAGGGGATGCGCGCGGATGCTCTCCTCCACCTCCATCGACATCAGGTTTCG
>Ga0105049_10001129_pt1 | contig 31214 bp, 15 predicted proteins | sample MAT06_FD_78087 | JGI IMG/M metagenome (GOLD analysis project Ga0105049, IMG submission 78087) | Freshwater microbial communities from Lake Fryxell liftoff mats and glacier meltwater in Antarctica - MAT-06 | ecosystem: Environmental > Aquatic > Freshwater > Ice > Liftoff microbial mat | place... | reverse complement strand
CCCCGTTGCATCCCAAGGTCCGCATTGTTTTGGAAACAACCGCAGATGTAGTCGAAACCCGAGTTGTCGACTAGATCGCCCCCATCGGCTTCGGCCAACGTGGACTGATCGTCTCTCCTCCGAGGTCCGGCAAGACCGTCTTGTTGCAGAAGATGGCCAGGGCGGTTCTCCACAACTATCCCGGAGCCTACGTCATCATGCTCCTCATTGATGAACGCCCCGAAGAAGTGACCGACATGCAGCGCGAGGTGCGAGGCACAAACTGCGAAGTGATCAGCAGCACCTTTGACGAACCCGCGTCTCGTCATATCCAAGTGAGCCAAATGGTTTTAGAAAAAGCCAAACGCTTGGTCGAGGACGGCATCGATGTAATCATCTTCCTCGATTCGATTACGCGATTAGCGCGAGCTTGGAATGGCGAGTGCGTGCAGTCTGGGAAACTCCTGTCAGGCGGGCTCGATGCCAACGCCATGCAAAAACCGAAGTCCTTCTTCGGTGCAGCCCGCAAAGTGGAAGAGGGGGGCTCCCTAACCATAATTGCAACAGCCCTGGTCGGAACCGGAAGCCGAATGGACGATATTATCTTCGAGGAGTTCAAAGGGACCGGCAATTTGGAAATCGTTCTGGATCGAGCGATGGTCGATCGACGAATTTGGCCGGCTATCAATATCAATCAGTCGGGAACGCGGCGTGAGGAAACTTTGTTCGATCTGAACGAATTCCAGCGCATCTCGATCGTACGCAAAACGCTGGCAGACGTGAACGCGCCCGATGCCATGGAGATGCTAGTCCAAAAATTGAGCAAAACCAAATCGAATGCAGAGTTCCTGCTGGGCATCAGGCCACAGTAAGGTGGATGCGAATCACTAACCCACAAAAGCACCTATGCCTCGAGAATTATCGATGCCGGAGAGCGTTGCTCCCCATCCCGACGCGCCCAGAACCATCTCGATCGTAGTCTCAGAATACAACGACAACATTACCAGCAAACTTTGCAAGGCTGCTGTCGAAACCTTGCTCTCTGCAGGTATCGACGACCAAGATATTCTCATTTTACGCGCGCCTGGGGCATGGGAGTTGATCTATGCCTGCCAGCTTGCTATCGGGAGATCGGATTGCCGAGGCGTTATCGCCCTAGGGGCCGTCATCCAAGGGGAGACAACGCACGATCAGCATCTCAACCGAGCGGTGAGCCTGGGGTTGATGCAGCTTTCACTGGAGCACCGCAAACCGGTTGGTTTGGGTTTGTTGACCGTCAAATCGCTCGAACAAGCGATCCAGCGAAGCGGAGGAAATGTCGGCAATAAGGGAGACGAGGCAGCCAGCGCGTTGCTCGCCTGTCTCCGATTGAAAGACGGGATCGGCCACCAATAGGGTGTGATTTTGGTTTTCTGAGCTGGGCACCAAATTAAATCAGTTCGGCCAACAGGTTGTCGATGGCGAGCGAGACTGCAAGGTCTTGCTCGCTTCCATTGTCCTCTTCCTCAGTAGTATCCAAAACGCTCGACCAGTCGAGTGCATCGACTGCCAGCGATGGACCGACTTGCGATGCAACTTGTGCCAGGTAGCTGTCGAGCGACTGAATCGCATTTCTAGCCACTTTCTCTTCCTGAGCTCTTGCGGATTCACGCGTCGATGGCCCTTTTACTGCAGGGGCGGCCAAGTTGGCGGCTGAAATCCATTGGTCGGCCCCAAAATCAGCTCCCTCGCCTTCACCGCCACCACCTGGGACTCCACCACCGCTGGTTTGGCCGTTGATGAAATTGATGACCACCAATGCGTCCAGCGGAGTGACGGCACCGTCGCCGTTGACATCCAAGAACGGAGGAGGAGCAACTGCCGGCGGGAAGGGCAAAGCCCCCGACCCATTGAAATTGAGGTAGTTTACGATCTGGAGTACGTCGAGGGGTGAAACCCCACCGTCGCCGTTCACGTCCAAAGGATTCGCTTGATTAGTATAGGGATTCGCCCGAATGGTGACGTAGTAATCTTCGACTTCTCCATCTGGTGCTGGTCCCGTCGGTAGAAGGACTTCTTGAGAGCTCATGCGAACTCGCAAAACGACAGGTACGTTCGTTTTCGCGTCGGCAGGAATAGTCCTTAAAGGAATAGGAATGACGTTGTCGCCATTGCCGATACGTCCGATATTGTCGGTTCGGATTTTTTCCGAGAAGTCGAAACGTCCGTCTCCGTTGTAGTCGATCCAAGCATTGATGAATGCAGGGCGAGATATCAAAACGCCCTGGACGTTGACAATAATGGAACCGCCGAAGACCGTGGTAAGCGAATTGACTCGGACCCCATCATCGATATCCAAATCGATCAGCTTTGCGTCTGCATCCGCTGTGACAGTCGGACCTATCGAGAAGCCCTCTACGACAGTGTGTCGTGGGCCATCATTGGCTTTTTTGGATGCGTACAATGGATCAGCGGCGTCGCCGTAATCGAGACCTTCGCCAAGGAAGATCGTGATAATCGACTGACCATTGATTTCAGTCGCCCGCATCGCATTACCAGCTAGATCCCGAATACCGGAGACCGAAGAAGCTCCGAGTCCAGCAACTCCACGTGCCCCTTCGATTAGGATCCGGGAAGACAGCTGAGTGACTTGAACACCCGGCAGATTGCTGGCGATAATCGCATTGCTCAGTACGGTCGCAGCGTTAGCCGCGCTTTGGTTGATCACCAGATCGATAATCACTGGAACCGCTGCGGCTCTGCCGGGTACTCCGACGACTCGAAGAGCGGAGTTGATGATCTGAATTCTCAGGTCGGGTTGTGTTCCCACGGAGATAAGTCCACCGCGGGTTGCAAACGCGGTGAGATTTAGCCCAGCGCTGTTAATAGCGTTAACGATGGCTGCAGCCATACCGTCGGTTGAGGCCGTATTCAGCGGAATAGGGATGGCACCTGCAGCTACCGATCCAGAGCTATCTAGTTCGAACACAACAACGGTATTTCCCCTTTGAATCCCAAAGGACTGACCATCCGTCAAACCGATTGGCAGTCCGTTCTGTGTGGGGATTTGAAGGCCGTAGACAGGAGAAGTGCCCGACCGGCCCGAGACCGAGATCTGACTGTCGACTGGGCTCACGGTTGCGTAAAGACTTCCAAGGATTTGAACTCGTCCGTCACCTAACGATCTGACGGTCAGCTCGAGCCCTGCATTACGAATGGCTGTCGCTACGCGTTCGCCCAGAACTGCAGGCGGTTCTTGCGAGTTGACGAAAATCGGAATGTTGCCGGGACGGGCGTTGCTGTTGTTGTCGAACTCGAACGTCACCAATCGGAAACCGTCATCGACTCGGAAAATTGCTCCATCCACCGCACTATTAGTGAAACCATCGATCGATGCCGGAACATTGAGCACGAGGCCCGTTTCCAGTTCGAATCGCGTGTTCCGGCCGCTGGAATCGAGAATCGTGTAGATCGTGCCATCGACGATATCGTTTGGCCGGACCACTTGGATCGACGATTCGTTGGTATTGATAAATCGAACTTGATAGACCGAATTGCTATCCCAAAGACCGGATAACGGAGTGAGTCGAATAATGTTGCTCGTGGAGTCGAAACCGAATCGATAGTCCAAACCTTCAACCAGGATCTGTCCGTCTTGATACAACAAGATCGCGCTCGAAGTGACCGACCGGACATCGATCCCTGTGCCTTGAGTTTGATTCCCGATTTGTGAGGTATCTACCAGCTGAAAATCAAAGTACGTGAGTGTCTGGTTGGACAGCTCCACAATCCCAAGCGCAGGATTACTATCCTTACCCAATGCGTCATTGTCGAGCGGGTTGATTGCGATTGCATTTGGGCCTACGAAGTCTGATCGGTCCGAGGCACCGCGATCTTTGAAGATCCCTTCGCCGAGTCCCGGCGGGGTTTGCACATTCGGATCATCGACTCGCAACAGGCCATTGATGTCCGTACTTGGGGCCACGATCGGGGATGCAGCCAATCCTAATGGTTGCTTGACCGAAAGCAACGCAGGTCGGTCAGGCAACGTGTCGATGGTAGCATCGATCGCTGGCGAGTTTGGAACCGGGTAGAGGTTTCCAGTCGCCGGATCGGTAAACAGTGGAACATTATTGGAAACGACAATCGCGAACTGGCCGAGGGACGCCGAGCCAGTCGCATTGAAACTATTGCCTTGGTAGAGATTCGCACCGATGACCGTGGATGTGCTCGTGCCGTCCACGAAGATCCCAGCGGCATGGTTGGCAATGATGTTGTTGATGACGGTTGGGCTAGCATTGGCACCTACACGAATACCCGTGCCCTGAGGACTGTACAGCAATCCTGGACGGGACGATATCGCACCGATTGCGTCGATGTCAGCCCCTACGGAATCGCCGCTGGTCGCACCATCATTGATCTGATCGGTTACCCGTACGAAGTAAAGTTGGCTCAATGTACTGAAGCCAAACGCATCCAGATCAATGTATCGGTTATCGAACGAAGCGATTCCGACGAACGTATAGTTGGTTCCGTCCGCACTCACTTCAACCCGAACCTGTTCCGATACTCCGACTTCGTAAACCGCCAGATCCGGGCTCGCATTGCCCGAGCCTGTCAGGATGTTGTTCGTGAATTGCACGATCAAGCTGCCGCCTCGGCCGAGCGACACGGCTCCTTGATTGGCTATCGGCTCGCCGATACCTGAGTAATTCGGTGCACCGATCGCATTGGTCGGGTCCTGTAACGCAGGGATCGGAACGGGACCACCACCTGCACGCGGATTGTAACCATTGAGCGGAATCACATCGGCGAAGGAAATCGATCCCAAGGCGTAGAAATCATCACCAAAGGTCGCTGCAGGAGGGACGGGGACAGTGTTGACTGAACCGCCCAAAATCGAATTATTCAGGATGCGAGCAAAAGGCACGGAGGCAGCGGGGACATTGCCTGTTGCGGTGTCGCCCTCAATGTTGATACCGCCAGCAAGATTGCCGACCAATTCGTTGTTGACAACCACTGCTCCGGGAACGAGCCGTTGGTTATTGAGAGTGATGGTGTTGCGTACGGATCCTGGATTCGGGGCGTTAGAAACGGCGTCGCGTGCATCGGCTTGGAGAGTGATTCCAAAGCCGGACGAGTTCGATATTCGAGAATTCTCGATAACGATTTGTCCCTGTTCACGTACAGTATTGCGATCACCGTCCAGGACCAAGGATTGGGCCACGCCAATAGAACTTGGCAACGTGACCGTAATCGTTCCGACGATCGAGATCTCATTGGTGTTTTGACCTGTCAAACTGCCGTCGCTCGAAATGGCGGCAATGGTCAGTAGACTCTGGATGCTCGCCGAGTTGATGATGTCTCGAACTCGAGAAGCGATCACATTTCCAGACTCGTTGACGGCTGCATTGAACGGGACCGGGAAACTGCCTGGCCGAACTCCCTTCGAAGGGGAAGAAGCCAACAACGATTGGTCCTCGAACTCTAACGTTACCGTGTTCAAACCATCGTTCAGGACAATCGTCTGGCCATCGCTGATTTGGAAGGAACCGTTGAATCGAACCGTCTGCGAACGAGATTGTTGCTGATTCGGTGCGAAGCTGTTGGTCAATACAATTCCGCGAACCTGTCCAGTGGGTAGCGGCTGACCGTATTCTTGTCCGCCCCGAATCTCTAATTGATAGGGGCCAACGAGAATTTCGCTTCCGCCCGATGGTCGCGAAACGAAATCGGTAATACCAGGCCTAGCTCCGGTAACCATCTCACCACGTTCTGCCAAGCCGATAATGAAGTCGTCGAGATAGAGTCCTTCGAAGGCGTTGTTTCTTGCGCGGTTGACTCCATAGTCGGTGAAAACCTCCTCGACGCGAGGGGTCGAAACAGTGAAGGGGCCCGCGTTGCTGACTGTTACCCCGGTCAAATCGATAAAGCCACCGCGAACGCTGAAGGTCGAGAATGCATCGACACCACCCGCAAGTGCTTGCTCCATGGCTTGCGCGACTCGCGATGCCACTTCCGCTTCTGTCATGTTCTGCCGTATCAAAATGGGCACGTTGGCAGAATTGGTTAACCCCGACGCCCCTGTTAGTACGAGCGGAGAATTGGCTGGAACGGTGACCGGATCGGCACCATCCAATTGGATTTGGTTTCCAACCACGGAAACATTGAACCGCGGAGTGACATCGACCAATAATTCGTACTGACCAACTGTTCCGCCGCTAATTCCACTTCCGGCTACGTTCGGGTTATACCGAGTATTGGCCGCACCCGAAACTCCAACGTAGTAGCGTCCCGCCGTAGGTACCACGAAAGAGAGTCTCGCGTCGCGAGAACCAGCAAAGTCGTTGTTGGACGCAACTTCCCGACCCGTTGCGTCAAATAGCCGAATATACGGATCCAGCAACGAACCAGGAATGCTCGTAGCGGTCGCACTCGCAACGACTGTCGAGCCGGCGTTCAAGTCCACGCGGAAGAGATCGATATCTCGGTCCGGTGTGACCAAGAGGTCCGGGTTGTCGCCGATGGAACCGACACCCGTCGATCGCACCGCACCACCTGTTACCCCGATCGAAAGTGCACGCCTGATAACATCTGTTCCTCCCGCCGGATCAGCCAAATTTGTGACCACCGATGTCTTCGGAAACACGGTCGCATTTATAACGGTAAAGATGTTCTGAGCGATGGTTTCCGAAGTATCGCTGGCGTTGAACGGAATGATCGTGCCGGCCGGGGCGACCCCTACCCCATTCCAAAACGCAAAATTCACTCCCGAAACACTAAACGTGTCGCCGTTGGTAATACTTAGCCCTGTCGGAACGATAAGGCTGTAGCCCATCTCGATCTCAAACTGACGACCGCCTACCGTAAACGTTTGGCCATCTCGCAATCGGTTGCCGCTGACGACCTTCATTTCCAATCCGCGGCCATCCTGCGTTCCAAAGCCCATACTGCCAGCAGTGTTGAATTCAAAGCGAAGTCGTGAATTGCTGCTACCCGCTAGAACAGCTAAGTCCACGCGTGCTTGTCGCCAAGCTCGCCCAGGACCAGTCAAGCTGCCAGGTAGATTATTCGTTGTCTTTTCAACAGCGAATTCGCGTGGATCGGCGTTGTTGGTCGTCAGAAGATTCCAAGTACCCGAATCGTCTAAACCATACACGCGGAACGAATCCGTCATGAAGTTATTATTGAGCGATGAAGATCCGTCATCGCTGTCCAGGAAGTAATTGAAGTAAAGGGTCGGAACGTCTTGAACCGTCATCCCGGCAAGCGAGAAAGGTTGGCTTTCCAGCACCCCTAGAGCGCCACCAGGAAAGTTGTAAGTGTTTTGCAAAGGTGCTCCGCCTGAGCGAGGAGCTCGCAATGGATCTCGATAGGTATTCAAACTGCCATTGTTGTTGACAAGGGTGTTCTCATAACCGAAGTACCAGCTCGTTTGCCCTTCACTTGCGACATCGCTACGATCGTCCGGAGCAATGATACCATGCCCCGCGTCCGAACCGCGTCGTATCGTTTGGTGGAACAGGTTGTAATCCAAATTCGAGAAGGCAACTCCGTTCGAGTTGGCAATACCGGTCGCGACCGACGATTGCCCGTTAGCGAACACGTTTTGCAGTTCGCCCCGAGTGTTGAACGCGTAGATCCGCCCATCCGCTGCAGTACCAAACAAAATGTTAGCGTACTGCCCTCCACCTGCGTTCGTCGGACCCGCGGTCAACCCTGTGAATTGAATTCCTCGCAATGGGAAGGAAGTGTCGACATAAGTTCCGATAGCGCCTGGTGTATTGGTCGATAACTCAGCGGCCGAAACACGGTACAGTCCACCTTGATCGCTGACTGCGAACAAGGCGTTTCCGATCGGAGCGATACCACGGATCAGGCCGCCCGGGGCGACGCCTACAGCTTGGGAACTGCCCACGGTGCTGACGATCTCGCCGCCGAGCAACTGGACGAGATTGCCGGTAGGAGTTGCTGTCAAGCCTGCAAAGCCAGTTTGTGCAATGACTTGAGCCAATCGAACGGCCAAGGTCTCAGCAGTATCCTCGGCCAGGAAGTTGACCGCCACTCGACCTACACCAACATTGCCACCATTGGACGGAACGTCGGTCGCAACCCCACGTGTTATCAATGTCGTAAACGAAGCCGCGATGGCATTGCTGAAGTTCACTCGGTTGCCATCAAATCCGACTTGGATCGTGGCCGGAACCGCTTGTCGCAACGACTCAACAAACTGCTCGTTATTGAAAGATGGTTTGTAAAAGACGGTCCTGAATCCGGGTGGGACGGTAGAAACATCACTGGTTTCAATTTGGTAGTTCAGGCCATCAATGATGAACCGATCTCCGTTGAGCAAGGTTCTCGACGGGACAGCTGTCGGATCGAGATTGAGCAAGAGTTCGGGACCGGCATTGAACTCAAACGTGACCAAGGTGTTTGGAAATGCGCGAATGGTTACCGAATCTCCATCGCGAACGAGCGATCGCGTGGTCGAGGATCGGACTTCTGTCGCTTCTGTTAGTGCTACCGAGCGAGCAGGCGTATTCGGAGGCGAACTGGTCTGAATGAAGCCGCGCTCGGTGATGCTCGTTCCGGCGCCACGGATTTGGTCGGGAGGATTCGGATTGCCTGCGGTGACGACGTTGAATACATTGTCGACGGCCGGAGAGCTTACGCCTGCACCCGTTTGTGGGTTGAATCGATAGAGAATATTGTTGAAATAACTCACGCCCACGCCAGGGGCACGGTTAGCGACCAAGAAACCGGTTTCGCCTTGCAAGTCCATGAAGGTTGTGGCCTCGATGTCGAGCCCAATGTTTTGGACCGTAACATCGAATGTCAGGCCCGTAAGCTGACTCGTGGTCGATCCAAAGGCTCCATCGATGGTGGCCGCACCGGTGCCAGAGTTAATGTTAAGGTAAACGGAGTTTGCATCACCTGCATTCCCTTCCAAGCTTCGGAAAGCCCTGATGTCACCGTTGGTTCGAATGGCTATGTCGCGAATATCCTGAAAGTTGTTGCCAACCTCACCGATAAACGAACCGGTGAACGGATTGGCCATCGATACTCCGGTAGCCGATACGCCGAAGTCGCTGCTGACATACAATGGAACATCTGCGAGGATATATTCGACGCGAGAGGATTCCGGGACGAAGCTCGGTGTGATCGGCGGTTGGGCTGTGGCGCTTCTTCGGTCTGTCCCGACTCGATCCTCAACTATGTAACGCCCGCTATTGACGGGTTGAACGCGAACCCCTGAATCATTGGAACCGGTTCGCACCAGTCGATTGGCGAGGACCGAAGGGACTTGGGTCCGATTGGTCAACGCTAGGAAATATCGGCCGGCTGGCAATTCTACCGATCCAATGAATGGATCCAATGTTCCCGCCGATCCACGTCCTAAATCGGTGTTGTCCGCACCGCGAGCGCCCGTAGCGCGATCGTCGAGCACGTTGCTATTCTCGCCGAACTGGACCAGCTGACCGTTGGCATTGAAAAGGTACATCGACATATCGGCCCGGCCGATACCGTCTGCATAATCGACGTCGAACACCGTCGATAGGTATTCAGCCAATGGGGTGAGCAACTGTTGGTAATCGATCGTGAACGAATACCAGTCGACGTCGGTTGGGCTGGAAAGGTTGCCCGCCACAGAAATCGTGCGACGGTCCGTTTGAAGAATATTTCCAAGCTCTTGCGCATTGGCGATCAAGTCATTGGCCGTCGTTTGCACCTCTGCCGTTTCACCGACCAAAGGGGAGTGACGCGGAACGCCTACCAGGGAAATACCGTTGGCTGCGAAGCGAATGTCTGCATAACTAATCGACGAACCCGGGATCTCTTGGTTTTCGCTGAGGCGAATCTGGAGTTGGTAGGATCCTCGCGATCGACCTTTGCCAACCGAAGCCGGATCACCCAGCGCCGGGGTATTGGCAGGCTGACCAGGAAACTGGTTGCTGCTGCGAACTCGCACATGGTACAGCGATGCAACGTTTTCCTGTCCTGGGAGTAGAACCCGCATTCCCGCATCTTTGGGATTCGTTCCATAGTCATCGCGAGCTTCGCCGCGAGAGGTTTTCGGGACCTGAATCAGAGATCCTTTGCGAAGTGGGTTAGCACTGGAGCCTGAAAGGGTTGAGAAGATTGGAAAGGCGGCCGGTTGAGTTTCTTCAAGGTATGAATTGTCGGAGAGAGCCAGAATGGTCCCGTCAGCCGAAACCAACTCCACGACGGTATCCAAACTCGAGGTCGTGCGATCGATATCCAGCCAGACTTCGGTTCGCCCGTTGGCGGTAAAGCTGTACACGTCAACGTCCGAAGGTTTGTTGAGGACACCTTGGATTTCGAAACCTAGCCGAGCGTTTTCGTCTCCGCTGGACACTTGACGAGCTAGTTGACCGAGGTTCTGCGAATTCGATGGTAAATCATTGGCTGACGGCGCACTTGCACGGGGCGATTCGCGTTCCGAGAGACTGGCTACATTGCGATCGTTGGAATAGGTTTGGGCAGAAACGCCACGCCACGCCCCGGGCGTGGCAGTGCGCTGAATTGCCGTCGGAACCAATTCCAAGAAGCTAGTGATTCTGGCGGTGGTTGAGTTTGGATCGACCCGCCATGCTAAAGCCGTAGTCACGTCCGCCAGTCCAAAGACCTGGCCCAACACGGGATCGTTGATCGGTGGCAGGTTCGCCAGATTGATGTTGCCGGGGAGTGAGTAAGCGGTCCCTGTGGTTTCGATAGCGGTGGCCAAAGATCGGAAACGGTCAGCCGCCCAACCCGAGTACGTAGCGTTCTGTAGATCGACCCCTTGCTGGTAAATGCCAGCGTGCGAAAAACCAAAACGCTCCCTACTATCGATGGTGAACGCGCGGAAATCCTCTTGTCCCGGTGTCCCAGTCACATACAAAAAATCATCGATGGGCGACTGGATGTCTTCATCCAAGTAGTTGATGAAATCGATAGTACCCAGAGGCTGGTCGCTCTCTAACACCAGCGTATTGAACAGTTTCGATATTCCGTTATCAAATCGCGATTCGATTCGCCATCGGACTACAGCATTGTTGTTTCCGACAAAGGTTCCTGAGCTTGTTACCAAGTCGGGAGAGACGAGCGTCGGTTGTTGCGTAATCGTGGTATTGCCCAGCTCGATGCCGCCGCCATTGCCGCCGACGTCAATGTAATTCGTGAAGTCGAAGATGACATCCGTATTGACAAACCTCTGCGTGGTTCCTTGAGCTGTGATCCCCGAATTGGCACGGAACGAGTTGTTCCCGCCAGCCGAAGGTCGGAAGGAGAAATAGCCCGGAAGGTTGACGTCGACGTCGTTGTCGATCAGCGTGCCACGATCCACTTCAGGACCGGTAGGAAGGCGAACCGTTCCTCTACCCCTACCACCGTCATTGTCGGTATCGAAAGCAGCGCGGCCATCGATTCCGAAACCTGCACCCACCGAGTCATCGGCTAGGGATGTCAGGACCACAGGGAAATTGGGTTGACCAATAATCTGGATGCTTCCACCGATCCGAGTGCTGATATCCGACGGCGTCCCGGTCGCGTTGATTCCAGCCAGAGTGGTCCCCCCGCCTAGTTTTACAACCAAGCTTTCTCCGGGAGCACTCTTCAGTCGAAGCCCTCCGAAGGTGTGGAAGTTGTCCGATGTGATTTCATTCTGGACGATGTGAACGATGTCGGTGTCGTCCCAAACACTTTGGGTCGTCAGGATTTGTCCACGGACCAACATGCCGTTGAGCTGATTGCGCGATAGACGATTTCCATCTACTAGCGGGCCTTGATTTTCTGCATAGTCGAGCTTGGTCCCCAAAAGTCCAGATTGCCGACCGGAGTCATTCTTCAAATCTGGACCTAGGGAGTTCACGTCGATGCTGATGGCCGCCGCTGAATTATCGTAAATCAGATTGTCGACCAAAATGGGTTGTGAACCACGAACAAAAAGGGCCGCCGGCGAATTGGATCCACGACCGCCACGAGTCGAAGATGTCGCACTCTCACTGCCCGCAGTGTTGTTTTCGAGCCTGGAATTCGTTAAGCGGAAATCCGCTTGATGCACTTCGATCGCATTGAAGGAAGCGAATCCACCCTCGATTCTCGTCGTTCCTCCACCGTAGGAAATACGGCTGTAGTCGAGCGAGGCGGAACTACCGTGACCAACGAATATCCCACCCCAGTCGCCAGCGACCGGCGAGCGAGTGCCGCGTGTGTTGGCGGTATCGAAGGTCCCGCCGAATCCATAGCGAGTGTCATTCAAGCTGGTAATCACAATCGGCAAACCGTCTTTACCTTCGGCGATCAAGGTCCCGCCATCAGCCACCTCAATGCGAGCTCCCCGCATTTTGAGGATTGCACCTGGATCGATGACCAAACCACCGTCCAATCGCGCCCGGATCTTCGTCGCCAGCGGGACCAATTGCTTGCCCGATACCGTACCATTGTCCACAAAACTGCTAGCGACCGCATTCAAATCGGCAACCAGTCGATACGTACCTGCTCCCGTTGCATCGCTGCGATAGATACGTCGAGCGACGTAAGGTGAACCGTTGATGACGGTCGGTAGATTTGCCAGCGCGATCGATCTTCCAGCCGCTACGGTGATCGATGTGGTTGGAATGGAAGCTAGGCTCTCGCTTCCCGCCGCATCTACGTACACCAAACGATAGTTGTATGTACCAGCTGCCAAAGAACCGCCAGTGACCGAGTTCAAAGAAACGATGGTCGTCGGTGGGGCCGCCACATCGACCACGCCGCCGCCGGCACGTCCAGCGATGACAAGATTCTCACCAATGACGTAGGGAAGATCGATGTCATCGAATCTCGCTGATACTGTCAGGGTCTCCAGCGACTCAGCTACCCCAGTGCGTGTCTTAACGAACAGACCGTTGATGGTGTTATTGATCACCGTGTTGCCACGGATATCAGGACCTACCCGATCGTAGTCCGGAACGAATAGTTCGTTGACCAGTTCATTCGCTACAGTCGCTGGATCGTCAGGAATGTAACGCTGTGTTGCCGGATCGACAAAATCATCTTCCTTGAAACTGTTGGGAGTTGCCGACATGGCCGCGTCAGCACTCCGGGTGATCAAGTTGTTCGCGATTGTCGGACGCGAATCGATCATGTGGATAGGCGTAATGATCTGCGAGACACCGTCCACGACCACTTGTCCGCCACCAAACCGGATATGCGAGTGAACCACGGCGTTGAGGAACAATCCATTTCGTTCTTTGTCGATACGCGTCGCGTCACCACCGTCGATACGATTGCGGAAATCGATTCCACCCCAATCGCCGGCAGCCGCGGCTGGGGGCGTAAGATCCGGGTTCACGCCGATGCCAACGGTATCGTTAATGGAGGTAACAATTACCTTGGTGTTAGGAGTTCCCAGCAGTTGCAATGCTCCACCGCTTCTATCCACACTGACCGTCGAGCTACCGGCACTGATGCGCGCCCGTCCCATCTTGATGATAGCCCCGGCATCGATCATGACGGTGACATTCTTTGGAACATCGAAAGTGGCTCCATCAGCCAACGGTGCTCCGAATCGATTGAAACCGATTTCGTAGGCGCGGTTCGCGGTATTGCCTGCGATTCGAACCGTCACGGCGCGCCTACCTGTAGCATCGTTCCGGACGGCATTGTTCGCGTCCTGCAACGCTTGAGCGATCGTAGAGTAAGGAGCCGCCAGGGTTCCGTTCCCACCCGTGGCCGCCGTCTTGTCCACCCAAACCGTGTACGCAAACTGATCCAGAGTCCCTACCGCAGGTGTTCCGCGGTCAGGTCGAGTAGGTACAAACCAATAGTTAAACGTGCCGCCAGGCCGTCCATCACCATCCCCATCGAGCGGAGTGGGCGTGCCGTTCACATCGACCAAAGTCGCGCGGGCTGGTGGCTGGAAATCGATACGCAGTTGGTACTTGCCTTCCGATTTTCCACCAAGGCCGGAATCTTCGATCTGCGGATTGTACGCAGTATTGCCCTTGGCACTGACGCCCACGATATAGTCACCACCTCGAATGTTTTCGAGTGTGATCCGTGGGTCTTCGCTGTAGTAGTCTTCGTTGGCAGCAATCTCTGTCCATCGCGGAGCGGATGCGATACCGTCGTTTCGATAAAGCCGCAATGATGCATCGAGCAGGCTTGAGTCCGCTTGCCGTTCGGCCGCTATCTGCAATTGCAAACTACCACCTTGGGCTGGCACAGAGAACCGATACAGATCGATGTCTTTTCCTTCGGGCCTCAGCACGAACTGGCCGTGGATGATGTCCGCATTGCCTGGAAAGACTCGCTCAATGTTCGGGTCGGTGATCGGAGCATTGTTTTGAACCGTGGCTTGCGGCAATTCATCGGCGTTGCCCAAACCGAGCAAAACTCCGATACCGCGCATGAAGGACCGGAATAGTTCTGTTCCGAAAAGATTGTCGTCGGCCGTATTAAAATCTTGGATGTCGATGATGACGGCGGATTGAGCCGGATTCGAACGCAACGCACCGGCAGCGTAAGTCAGACCACCAGGTCGATTCGATTCCACCGGGGTCAGCGAAGTGAGCGGATCGATGGCTTGCATGTCACCGACAGCAATCGTGAACCCTAGATTGTCACTCTCGGTGAATCGTACCCCGAGATAGCGCTCGTACAGCGACACGACTTGGCGAACCATGTTCCTCTGGGTTTCGGTGATCGCATTCAGCTGCACGCTGTTGTTGGCGTTGCCCAGTTGCGACGCAAAGTTGTAGCTGACGACCGCGATACCATCGGTATCAACGCGGGTCACGTGATGCTGATAGCGATTGTCCCGGTTCCCTTGTTCGTCGTTGGCGCCCGGGAAATCTAGCGTATAAGGAGTCGGGTTTTGGATTTCCGAAGTAACGATTGCTGACTTGGCACCTGGACCGGTTAGCCAAGCGCCTCCGAGGTCCGTCGCTGAGTCGAAGCGGCTACCAGCATCACCTACCGGATTGAAAACCGATACGGGCGCAGTAGATGGGGCATCGCTATTTCCAATTCGCAAACGCATAGCCGTGACTGGCAGCAACTGACCGTCGGCTGGATTGACGAACGCGTCCAAATTGCGTGTGAAGGTCAAGGCGACGCGATTGAGAGTCGCGTCATAGCTCACCGAGCTTGGGGAAAACGTTATGTCATCGAGACCACTGACCGTGTTGTTGGTGTAAATCAGTTGGTAGTACTCTGGCTTGACCGCTTCGATCGTATTCAAATCGTCGTCGTTGAAGAAAACGTGGATCTGATTGCGAAGCTGACTGAGACTGCCGTTGGGAGCCCGAACAACAGGCTGTGGGACGACGGCTTGAATGGTCGTTCCCAAATCCAAATCGAAGCGAACGCTTTGGTTGTTTCCGCCGTTGAATGGCAAGCCCGCAGCGTTTCTGAGCGTGAAAGGACCACTGCCGAGAATATCGATCAGATAGAAATCGTCGGGCAGCGATTCTGAAAATCGAATGATGACTTCGCGATCGGAATCTCCAAAGCCGATGAACGCAGGCGTGATCGACACGTCGTCACCAGCGATGAGAGTCAGTTGCGTGAGCGTTGGAAAGTTCGCGCCGATGCGAGATGAGGGGGATCCGCTAACCAGTCTGGATTGCAGGACGAACTGAGCCTCGGTGGAGGAGTTGACCGCGTTGATCAACTCTTGTGTGGTCGTGAGAAAACGTGAGTTGCTGTTGACGATGATCGCTACGGTTTGCCCGGTGACCGAGACCTGTGGGGGAAATTGCCCACCGAAGTCTTGGGAGATGATCGTTACGCGGCTGTTCGAGCCAGCGGAACCTTGGCGAGTAGACAGAAACTCGACTTGGAGTGTATTGCTTGCCGAGTTCAGATTGGAGGAAACGCGAGCCGCATCGGCACCTTGCAACGTGAGGACGCGATCCGTTGGAACGGTATCGGCGATGATGGTGCTTTCTACCCCTCGCAGCCGCTTGACCAATACCTTCGAGGAGACCGTGGTATCTTCGGTCATAGCTCGAATAAGATCGGACGCAGTTGTTTTGCTTCCGGCCAGCGTGTTGACTTCGATATTGATCCGAGAACCGATGACCGTCAAAATGGGCCAGCTTGCGGGTTTCCCCGGAATGCTCGAAGTCCGCGCAACTTTCGTGAAGCGCAGCTCAAGACCGTTCCCCTGCTGGCCTGGCAAGGAAGCACTAAAATCCAAGATCACTTGGCCAGCAGTTCCCAAGTCGGTGCTCAGGTAAGCGGAATCAAGAATTCCATCTTGGCCCGCTCGCTTGACTTGAATGCCGGATAGGGTATTGCGGTCCAGACCTGCGGTATCGTCGAAGCGAAGCACGATCTCTCGCGGACTGGTGTTCAGAACCGTGGCGTTAGCACCAGTGCTTCCCAACGCAATCGCTGACCCTTCATTGGGTTGGGCACCGATGAGCTGCGGACCTGCAGCCATCAAGTGACGAGCTTCGAGAGTTTCCATCAGAGAACGACGTACGTGAAGCTGCTTTCGCTTCTTTTCGCGTTCTTTTCTAGGAGTATTGTTTGAAAAAGAACCACTTCCGAAACCGACGGTGGTCATCGACGAACCTCAATCAGGTGCCATAAACAAGGGCCAAAAAAGTAAGCGACTCGATAGCGGGCCGCAATTTCGAGTCTAATTCACACCGCGCGCATTGCAACGAATCAACTGCAGTTAGGCAGGACTTCCTTCGATGCAAGTCGTTTTTAGTACGATACTTGGCCGTCAGAACCCCTCACAAGCTGCAGGATTAGCGCAACCCCACGCCCGACTTGGAGGGAGATAGCACGTCAAAAGTTCCCCGAAGCCCCTCATCGATCGAAATGGACCCAAAAATCCCCCACAAGTCTTTCGTAGATCCTTCTGCGAGAATACAAATTAGGCTTCTACGCCAGCGATTTTCCCATTAGCTCAACCGATTCCACAATGTTTCAGTCTCTCCAAGAAGGCCTCCAATCCGCATTCCAATCGCTTCGCGGCAAAGGGAAACTTACCGAAGCCAACATGCGCGACGGACTGTCCATGGTTGAAAAATCCATGGTCGAGGCGGACGTTAATATTGATGTTGTCCGGAAATTCATGGCAGACGTGTCCGAAGCAGCTGCCGGACGGCGTGTTCTGCTGTCACTCCGACCCCACGAAGAACTGGTCAAAATCGTATACGAGGAGCTGGTAAATCTGCTCGGGCCGGTCGATAACTCCATCCCGATGCGGCGTGGGGAACTGACCAGTATCATGATGTGCGGCCTCCAGGGCGCCGGCAAAACCACCACCTGCGGTAAACTGGCGTTGGTCATCAAAGAAAAGAAACTGAAGCCTTTTTTGATCGCAGCTGACTTGCAACGCCCCGCTGCGATTGAACAGCTGCATGTCCTCGGAAGCCAATTGGGCGTTGGCGTTTTCAGTAAAGCAGGCGCCAGCGACCCCGTGGCCGTTTGCCGCGAAGGTCTCGCGGCAGCCAAAGCAGCTAACGCGGATGTGGTGATCTTCGATACCGCCGGGCGACTGGCCATCGATGCCGAATTGATGGAACAGCTCAAGCAGATCGACAAGCAGATCGCACCTCAACAGGTCTTTCTAGTCGTCGACGGCATGACCGGTCAGGATGCCGTCAACAGCGCCAAAGCGTTTAACGAAGCGTTGTCCCTGGACGGCGTGATCATGACCAAACTGGATGGCGACGCCCGCGGTGGTGCCCTGTTGAGTGTCAAGGCGGTGACCCAAGTTCCCATCAAGTTCATCGGTACAGGCGAGCACATGGACGCCTTGGAGCCCTTCCGTCCCGAGGGAATGGCTAGCCGTATCTTGGAAATGGGTGACATCTTGGAGGTCGCCCGCGAAGCCCACAAACTGATCGACGAAAAAGAACGCCAAAAGCTCGAAGAACGGATGTCCAAGGGGATTTTCACCCTGGGTGACTTCCGCGACATGATGCAAAAGCTTCGCAAACCTGGCCTCATGACCAAAATGCTAACCCTCATGCCGGGCATGGGTGACCTTTCCAAAATGATGGGGAACGCCGATAGCGAAAAAGAAATGCGACGATTGACCGGCATCGTCGACTCGATGACTCCGGACGAACGAAAAAGCCCAAAACTCATCGACCCCTCCCGTCGAAATCGTATCGCCAAAGGCTGCGGCGTTCAGCCCACTCAAGTCAGCGACCTGGTCAAACAGTTCGAAATGCTGGCCCCCATGCTCCAAATGGCCACCTCTGGCAGCATCGGCGACAAAATGAAAATGCTCCAACAAATGCAGGGCATGGCCGGCGGCGGAAACCCGATGGGTGGAGCAAAACTCAAGCAAAGTACTGGAAAACGTTTAACCCCAAAAGAACGGGAAAAGATGCAAAGGGATCGGGAAAAGCTACTGCGGAAGAAAAAACGTGGCTGAGAATGCTACCTCCGCCAAAAAAATAGAGAATTCGACTCCACACGCTTTCGCAGATTCGTTATCATCTCATCCCTCGTAAACCTAATTTTCACGGAGAATAAGCACAGTGTCGGTTCGTATTCGAATGAAGCGTTTGGGCAGGAAAAATCGCCCGTTCTATCGTCTTTGCGCTATTGATCAGCGCAGTCCACGCGATGGCCGAGTTTTGGAGGAATTGGGGCACTACGATCCAAAGTGCAAAGAGACCGATGCACGCGCCATCCTCAAGGGTGAGCGAATCGATTACTGGATCAGCGTCGGCGCCCAACCCAGCGAAAATGTCGGCGTTTTGATCAAGAAGTATGGCTCCAAAGGAACCCATTTGCAACAGCAATCCGATGCGCTGACGCGACTCGGCCGAAGCGTTAAAGTTACGGTCTCCGCTTCTTAGTGGAAGGATTGGGCGGAAGGATTGGGCGGAAGGATTGGGCGGAAGGATTGGCTAGTGCGTTTCGACGTCATCACTCTCTTCCCACAACTCTTCGCGGGATACCTGACCCAAAGTCTTCTCGCCAAAGCCATCGAGCGAGAGTTGGTCGAAATCCACATCCACGATTTGCGTGATTGGTCGACCGATTCCAAACACCATAAAATCGACGACCGTCCCTACGGTGGCGGCCCGGGTATGTTGATTTGCGTTGATCCGGTGGTGCTCTGCGTCGAAGCAGTTCAAGCGATGAGCCAAGAGTCCGCGGTTGTCATCCTGCTGACCCCCCAAGGCGAACGACTGGATCAGCGCTGTGTGGAACGCATCTCCCAGCACCAACGTCTCATCCTTTTGTGCGGTCGTTACGAAGGATTTGATCAACGCGTTATAGATATCCTCAAACCCATCGAACTCAGCATTGGTGACTATGTTCTCAACGGTGGCGAAGTGGCTGCGATGGTCGTGATTGATTCCACCGTTCGCATGATTCCTGGCGTGCTGGGTGATGAACAAAGCAGCTGGGACGATTCCTTTTCCCGCGGCAATCGAATCCTAGAGTTCCCGCAGTACACGCGCCCCGCAGAGTTCCGAGGCCATAGCGTTCCCGAGGTTTTGATCAGCGGTGATCACAAAAAAATAGCCCAATGGCGCGCTGACCAAGCAATCCAAAAAACTCAATTGCGGCGCAGCGATTTGTTAAACAAGGATGGCCCGGACGAACAAGCTGTCGTTCAACAATAAGTTGCGGCAAACGGGGTCCGAGGACTCGGTCCTTTTCATAGTGGGTGACCGAAGCAATCAAGTAGCGATCAAGGCGTCGTTCACAAGTCGGGCAGGACGTGGTTTGCCAACGAAGTCTGTGCGATCTTTTTTGGACACTTCTCGCTGATCACACGTTCGTTCGATTCGATCGCGAGCGAGACAACTTGGTTTTTCGTACTCGTTCAGCACTGCCAAAATCGAGTACGAGTACCATTTTATTGAGTACGAGTACGAATATGCTGCCCAAACGATTGGCGTTTGGCGAGAAGTGTTCGGACGGATGGTTGCCAAGTTTCCGAACAAGCCCTGTCCAAATCCGTCGCAATTGTCCCCTTCGCATGTGTCTTCCCTCCGTAAATAGTCCCATAGTTTGCGACTTGACACCCATACGCCTTCAGCGTTATTGTAACTGCTCCAGATACGATTGAGCAAACGACATGGACACGAGCTTTACGGTAGCAGCGCATGTGTTGGGCTATCTCGCTTGGCGAGAGAGTGATGGTAACGCATGGGTTTCTTCCAACGAGTTGGGAGAGAGTATCAACACGCATTCAGTCGTAGTCCGCCGAGTTATCTCCAAACTTCGAACGAGCGGGCTTATTGAAACACGGCGAGGCGCAAGCGGCGGCAGTCGACTTGCGAGGCCCGCGAATTCGATCCACCTCGCGGACGTATTCGATGCGGTCATGGCGCCGGAGGCATCAATGATCAATTTCGGAACGAACGAGAATAGTAAATGCCAAGTCGGACAGCATATCGAGGAGGTTTTGCGAGAAGTCATTGCGGAGTCGGAACTGGTCTTTCGAAAAAAACTTCGCCAGACGTCCATCGCAGAATTTTCCAAGAAAGTCCTCGATCGATTGAATAAGGAGGGCAAGTGCAAACCTCCGTGAGGCGAGCGGCAGACTGGCAACTACCTAGCACGACGCTTAAGCGAGTGGTCGTCGCGCGCATGTGAGTCGGGTTAGGATTGCTAGTTTCCAAACTGCCGCTCGCCCAACCAAACGCAAATTATACGGTAGCCAAATCGATTCTATACCGAACACCATTCATCGCATGCCAAGGAGATACGAAAATGTCCAGCTCTGAGCAATCCAAGATGTCGACCGCTACAGGTCCGAACCAAAAAACACTGCGTTGGTGGCCAGCCGCCTTGCTCATCGTTGCGATGGTTTTGTTGCGCAAACTGCCCGGCTTGTTTGAGTCCCCGAGCCTTCCCGTTTTTATACTTGGCTTTATGGGACCGGCGGGTTTGGGCGCGCTCATAATGCTTTGGTGGGTCGTGGCAAGTCGGGCCAACTGGAAAGAAAAGCTCATTGGCTTCTTTGCAGTAGCGATCATCGGTGTTGTTGCGACCGCGCTCCTTCATTTAAGTATGCAAGGAATGGGGTCGATGATCTTCCAAATTCCATATGGCATTGCTGCTTTTACAATTCCATTGATTCTCCTGGCTAATCAGCCATCGATCCGACTTCCGATTGCTCTTGTGAGCTCGGTAATCGGATTCGGCTATTGGAATTTTTTGCAATCGGAGGGGGTTTCTGGCGAGTTTGTTTCGGATCTATCGTGGAGGTGGGAAGCGACCGCGGAAGAGAACTATCTGAAGAGCCGAGCCAAAAAGGAAGCGCCAAACAGTTTGTCGATAAATGAGCCGGCGGTGACACTCGCTTCGGCTGCCTGGCCTAGTTTTCGTGGCGCCTCACGCGATGGTAAGTTGATGGGACTATCGCTCAGTGAAGACTGGATTGCATCACCGCCGAAGCTAATTTGGAAAACGCAAATTGGACCAGGTTGGTCTTCATTCTCTGTTGCTGGCAATCGCCTGTTTACGCAAGAGCAACGGGGCGAAAAAGAAGCTGTCGTTTGCTTGGACGCCAAAACCGGCCAAACCGTTTGGGAGTACGAATACCTGAGTCGTTTCTGGGAGTCCGTTGCAGGCGCAGGGCCGCGAGCTACCCCCACGATTGCAGACGAAGGTCTTTTCTCGTTGGGTGCCAACGGTATTTTGACATGCCTCAACGCGAGCACAGGGGCAAAAACTTGGGTACGTGACATCCAAGTCGATTCGAAACGGAAGCCGCCGATGTGGGGATTCTCGTCTTCACCTTTGGTTACCGAAGGGGTCGTTGTCGTTCATGCGGGTAGTGGTACGAAGGAAGACGGCGTCCTATTAGGATATGAGGCAAGCACAGGCGAACCCCGTTGGTCGACCGCCTCTGGAAGCCACAGCTATAGTTCAGCTCAAACCGCAAACTTGGAAGGCGTTTCTGGAGTGCTAATGGAAACCAACTCTGGTCTCCAATTCGTAAACACAAAAGATGGAAGCACCCTTTGGGAATTCGATTCGCCAAGTTCAAATTACCGCACGTTACAGCCGTTGGTACTCGGCAATTCCATCCTGTTGGCGAACAGCTTAGGCGAGGGAACAAAACGACTGTCTGTAACTCGCGACGGAGAGTTGTGGTCCATCAAAGAAGAATGGACGTCACGCGATATGAAGCCGGACTTCAACGACTTTGTCGAGCACCAGGGAAGTCTCTACGGATTCGATGGCAACATCTTTGCTTGCGTCGATTTGGCCACTGGCAAACGACAATGGAAAAAGGGACGTTATGGAAATGGCCAAGTTCTCTTGCTTTGCGACGCTGGCCAAATGCTGATAACATCGGAAGCAGGCGAATTGGTTCTCCTGAAGGCAGACTCGAGCAAAATGGTAGAGCTTGCTAAGTTTCAAGCCATCGAAGGCAAGACGTGGAACCACTCGGTAGTCGTTGGCAACCTAGTATTTATCCGCAACGCCGAGCAAGCAGCCTGCTACGAACTACCAACCCGATAAGACTATCCGCAGGCATCTTCTACCTGCGGCCCTGTGGGCATTTTCGAGCCGAATGGGTTTGGGCTGTTCGACATGCATGGCAACTTATGGGAGTGTTGTGAGGACGTTTACGATTCGAAAGCTTATGGCAGTCGTGGCAGTCTGACGAGCGATCCGCTGGTCTCCTCCGACGGCTCGGGTCGGGTAAACTGAGGCGGCTAGAGCAGCGCTGGTGTTCAGGCTTTAGCCGTCCTCTTGTGGCGTTCATTGCCCGTGGTCGTAGGAAGTGACTGAGGAAGTGCGAACTGGCGGGGCATCTAAAACTCCGATTACAGAATCGCCCCGTTCCAAACCTGATGCCCGCCTGCCATCCTTGGAAACCCAACAGAATGCTTGATAATAAGTTGCAGAGGAACGGGACGCTCCCTCTACCTACGCTCCGAACGAAAATACATAAGAGTTTTAGGACGACGAGGTCCGTAGGTGCTCTTACAATAAACGTGTTAGAATGATTGTATTAGCCTGCCAGTAAATTCCCCACGCATTCCTCCCCATGCCTTCATCCAGAGCCGCCAATCCATCCTACTTCAGCTCGCCGTGCACCGGTACCGCGGTGGCCGGGTGGATTCTCATGTTCAGTGCGATATGGACCAGCACGCTTCAGGGTCAGGCAAACAGCCATTCGGCCGAAGCCCGTTTCGAGAAGGACATTTTTCCGATCCTAAAGGATTTTTGCTTCGACTGCCATTCCGGAGATGCTAAGGAAGGTGGAGTACAATTCGATGGCATGGACAGGGGGGCTCTTATTGGCGACCAGAAGTTATGGCTCAATGTGCTTCGTAACATTCGTGCAGATATGATGCCCCCCCAACATAGCGAACAGCCGTCACCGCAAGCCAAAAGCCTGATCGCTAGTTGGATTCATTCTGACGCCTTCCAGGTCAATGCAGAGGACCCCTACCCTGGCCGGGCACCGATCCGCCGGCTCAATCGCAGTGAGTATCGAAACACGGTTCGAGATTTGACCGGCGTCGATTTCAACGCCGAGGTGGTGTTTCCTCCAGATGACACTGGATTCGGCTTCGACAACATCAGCGAAGCCATGACGATTTCACCGATGCTGCTAGAGAAGTATCTACAAGCGGCCAAGACGATATCCGATGAATCGGTCCCGATCTCTACGTGGGTAATGCCCTCCCAAACGTGGTTTGGCAAGGAACTGCGATCTAAAGAGGAAGGGGTGAATGGAGCTCGACTTCGACACGATAAACCAACGACTGTTGTCCAGGAGTTCCAGCTCAAACACCAGGGCCTGTACCGCATTCGGGTCCATGAGAAACTCGACGGCTCCTTTGAGTTTCATCCAGGGCGTTACCGCATCACTTGTAAGCTTGATGGAAAGGAGCTTTATGTGGCCGATTACGCTTGGGAGGACGACAGAAGGCTCGTCCAAGAATTTAGTTTGGAGATGACGCCAGGAGCACACCAGATCGCATTGGAGTTGGCGACTCTCTCGAACGAAATCAGCGATACGACCGCATCCAAAGACCAGTTTGCTCTTTACGTCATTGAATCGATTTCCGTGGATGGCCCCAGCGACGAAACGCTATGGGAGCATCCCGCTGGCTACGACCGTTTTTTTCACAAGCCATCGCCACCCACAGACGAGGAAGAAAAACGTCGTTACGCCAAAGAGGTTCTGATGCGATTTGCGACACGAGCCTACCGGCGTCCCCCATCCGATTCGGTTTGCGATCGACTGGTCGCAATCGCAGAAGCCATTTATTCCCGGGAGGGCCATTCCTTTGAAGAAGGGATAAAGAAGGCGATCATGGCGGTGCTGGCCTCTCCGAATTTCTTGTTTCGGGTAGAGGATTTGAAGACGCTGGATGAATCGAGTCAGTATCCAAAAACAGACGAGTATGCGTTGGCCACGAATCTCTCCTACCTTCTTTGGAGCACGATGCCGGATGCCCAACTGTTTGAGTTAGCAGACCAATCGAAACTGCGATCGAATTTTTCCGAGCAATTGCAAAGGATGATTCGCGACGAGCGGTCGAACGAATTCATGGAGAGCTTTGTGGGACAGTGGTTGCGTGCTCGGGACGTGGAGAACGTTTCGATCGATCCGATTGCCGCCATGGGGCATCAGAAAGAATTTGCTTCGTTGCGAGTACGATTTGCCGGTCGGAGGCGGGCTAGCGAGGGTGAACCATCGCTCGATCCGGAATCAGAAAAGGCATTAGCCAGATTCCGGGAGTTGGGAAATCTGCGAGATAACTTCAACGCTGAAATTCGTAGCGCGATGCGGAAAGAAACAGAAATGTCCTTTTCCCACATCGTCCGAGAAGACAGGAGTTTACTGGAATTGATTGATGCCGACTACGTATTCATCAACGATGTCTTGGCCAAGGTGTATTCGCTGCCCCCGGTTAACAGCAAGGAGCTTAACAAGGTCTCGCTACCGGCGGGGAGTGCTCGTGGCGGTATATTGACACAAGGAGCCATGTTGACGGTCACTTCGAATCCGACCAGAACGTCGCCGGTAAAACGAGGGCTATTTATCCTTGATAATATTTTGGGAACTCCAGCTCCTCCTGCGCCGCCGAATGTACCAGCCCTGGAGGATGCTGCCGACCGTTTTGGCGGTCGAGAGCCATCGCTTCGCGAGTTGCTCGCCGCGCACCGTGAGGCGGCGCTCTGTTCGTCGTGTCACTCGCGAATGGACCCGCTCGGCTTGGCGCTCGAGAATTTCAATGCGATTGGAGCTTGGAGAGAACTGGAGAGCGAGCAACCGATCGAGTCCGCCGGTGAGCTGATCACGGGAGAGAAATTTGCAAACGTGCAGGAACTGAAGCAGATTTTGGTGACGAGCCGGCGCAAGGATTTCTATCGCTGCGTAACCGAGAAACTGCTAATCTATGCGCTGGGTAGGGGCTTGGAGGTTTACGATGAAACGACCGTAGACAAAATCGTCGATCAGCTCGATCGCGAAAACGGCAGGTTTAGTGTGTTGCTCGAGGGGGTTGTCCTCTCGGCAGCGTTTCAACGAAGAGCCATGGCGGCCATGGCGGAGTAAGCAGCTAGTTTATCGAACAGGGCTAAAGAATATGAAACAGACCAATGCTTCGCGTCGCGCCTTCCTGAGAGGTGCTGGGGTCGGACTGGCGCTTCCGCCAATGTTGTCGTTGATCGCAAGGTCGGATGCGGCCTCGACTCCCGCAATATCTGCGGCGACAACGGAGACAGGCGCTCCTCTCCGGATGGCGTTCATGTCGATTCCTAACGGTGTGCAACAGGACCACTGGTTTCCACAAGGCGATGGGGATAGCTTCGCGTTGAGCAGCACGCTCGAGCCGTTGGAATCGGTCAAACATCGATTGCAAGTCATAGGTGGTCTCGATCACGCGAACGCCACGGCTGGCAATGACGGCGCAGGGGATCACGCTCGTGCAAATGCAACCTTCCTGACCGGAGCTCGAGCTCGGAAGACTGCGGGCAAGGATATTCACGTTGGAGTCTCAGTCGATCAAATTGCCGCTCAGCGGGCGGGCAGCGCCACGCGTTTTCCGTCTCTCGAATTGTCCTGCGATGCCGTTCGTAACTCCGGAAGTTGCGATTCGGGTTACGCCTGCGCGTACCAGTACAATCTCTCCTGGAGCTCTGCCAGCACACCGGTTACTCCCGAACCGAATCCTCGTTTGGTGTTTGAAAGGCTTTTTGGCGCAGGCGAGCATGGGGAGCGGAGGAAGAATTTCGAACTGCGACAAAACTCCAATCGTTCGGTTCTCGATTTCGTTTTGGAGGACGCTCGCGATCTTCAGAAAAGGTTAGGACGGGACGACCACTACAAACTAGATGAGTATGTAACCAGCGTTCGGCAAATTGAGGAAGGGATCCGATCTACGGAGCGATTTGGTGAGGTACCGGACCCAAAGCAAACAACTCCAGCAGGGATTCCCAGCGATTTTGGAAAGCACATCGAAATCAACTTTGATTTAATGCTGTTGGCCTTCCAAACCGATTCAACTCGAATTGCTTCACTGTTGATTGCCTACGACGGTAGCAATCGCGCGTTCCCAGATCTAGGAATTAGTGAGGGGCATCACTATTTGACCCACAATCAACGAGTCCCCGAACTGGCGAAGAAGGTCGCGAAAATAGATCGGTTCTACATGGAGAGATTCGCAGCGTTTTTGGAGAAAATGGACCAAATCAAGGATATCGATGGCAGTTCGTTGTTGCACAACAGCATGATCGTGTACGGCGGAGCGATCGCTGATGGCAATCGCCATACGCATGCGAATCTTCCGGTTGTGTTGGCCGGTTCAGCGGGTGGCAAGTTCAAGACGGGACGATTCCTCCAACTATCAGGCAAGCCGATGTCGAATTTGTTTGTCGAAATGCTGAACCATTTCGGCGTGGCCACGGAGCGCTTTGGTGACTCCGACGGTAGGTTGGAAGAACTCTTTGTTTGATCTACTTGGAAAGCAGGTCTGAACGCCCGCAGTCGACCAAGCATCTGCCGGCGAGCGCCGATCGGCCTATCAGCATTCGACATTCCAGCGTTTCGCGGTTGCTCAAGGTGACTTCGATCGGCCATTGAAAACCACCGATATAGAGAATGGTCTCGATCACAGGACGGGACTCTATGAACCCGTTGGAGGACCGTATGCTTCGGTACTCAATGAGCTTGGCATTGCAATGGTAGGAAGTCTCTTCGTCGTCGTGATCTCCGAGGATAAAGAATCGAACCCAAGTCTGTTTACCTCGTGAAAATTCTTCGATGCGCTCCGCGTGCAAGGAGGACATGGTGGCTCCCGAGTCAAACTTGGCGTGCAAGCGATCTACACCGAATTCGGGTAGAGCGATCCACTCACGCCAGCCCACCAACAAAAGATCGTCGACATCCTGGACTGTCATTCGGTTTTTGTAACGATCAAAGGTGGGGACGTCAGGGAGCATTCGCATGGACGGGAACTAGGTCGGTGGTGGCTTACCAATTTCTCGCAACAACTCCATTGTAAACAGTCCCGAGCTGTGCCCATCGGAAAAGTGGATGTTGTAGGCATAATTTCCTACCGGCCGCATTTGAGAAACGGTAAGAGGCACCGTTTCTGCACTAGAAAGTACTTGCAAAAGCCCTTTGGGCTTATTAGCCTCTGCCCTCTTTTTCTCACGGCAGGTAGCGCACGGACATGCTTGTCGAAGCACTCCAAACGGGTAGTCCAGCGTCACGCCATCGCTCCAAGCGATCTCAAGCGAACGTGTTTCCGTTAGTTTCAAAGCGGTCGGTTGCAGGTCCATCCCTAATCAAACTTGCGCTGAGAGGATTTTTCGGCGGTAGGAAAGTCAGCCGGCACAGACGGATCGACAACCGAGCCCGTCGCGGCCCAATCGGTACCCCGCACCAACACGGTGATGAAGCCAACGCATTCCATGGAGTAGTCCGCATGCCCCATCGGTGTATGGAACACGCGCCCTTGGCCGTAGTCGATAGTCATGATCATCGGCTCATGTCTGTCCGTCCCGTTGTTCTCTTTGCTTGAGAACGCAGTCGCCAGGATCTTCATGTTTCGACCAGGACCGCGCAAGCTATCGTATAACTCGTCTTTCGCATGAAGCCAATTCTTCGGCAATCCTTTGGTGATTGGATGTTCCGGATCGCGAATGATCAGTGAAAACTCGTGTTGTGGTCCATGGCTGCCCCCTTTGCCTGGCGAGCTGTCGGTGACCCGTTTGCCCGAGTCATCCAGATAAACATACGGGCCCGATTTTTCGTTCCTATTTCCCCATCCACCTAAACCAATCATTTGGTTGTACTCGTCCCAATCGCCGAAGCAATTGTCGGCCGCATGAAGAATAACAAGGCCGCCCCCGCGCGATACAAATTTCTGGAAAGCCTCGTTCGTTTCCTTCGGCCAGGGAGCAGCCCCAAAACCAAAATTATTGATAACGACGTTGTACTTCGAGAAATCCGGCTTGAACTCAGGATCCGACACTGCCGACTTCAGTGCCTCGCGCTTAACCCCATCGTTGAGCGGGTACTGCTCCAGCAAATTGTCACCTTGCCAGGTGCTTTTTGTTCTCGCAATATCGACTTTGTAGCGTTTGGTGTCTTCCAAGTACTTTTTGACCATCATTGTGGTCTTGGGCCATGCGGCGTGATTGTTTTGTCCGTCGATGATCAGGGCTCGAATCGCAGGACTCGATTGGCCACACAGGTTGGCTGAGAAGACCAACAGAAGACACATCCCAAGGCAAAGGGTGCGGAGCATATGGATGGGGTCCGATAGGATGGAAAGGAAATCAAACCTCTATTGTGGCCGACCCACGATCGAATGTCCACCCGGTTACTCTAGAGCGTCCCCCCTTTTTTTCTCTAACTGCAAACATCCTGCTTGTCAATCAATCAACGTGTCCGTTGCAATTGCTCCGATTCCAAAACCGGCTTTCGGCTCAGCAAGACGGGCCGCCAAAGCGTCCCCGAAGGAATGGGCTTGGCCTGGCGAGCGTGCCTTTCCTTTCCCCCTTGCTTAGTGTATAAATTACACGAACACGGGAGGAACGAATGGAAAACAAATCACTGGCGTTACTGACAGATCTGTACCAACTTACGATGGCCTACGGCTATTGGAAGCATGGCAAAGCGGATCAGCAGTCGGTCTTTCACCTTTTTTTTCGAAGCAATCCGTTCCGAGGCGGGTATGTAATTGCGGCTGGACTGCAAACGGCCTTGAAGTTTGTTCAGAGTTTCCGATTCTCGCCCGACGATGTGCAATTTTTGGCGACGCTACCAGGCAACGACGGACAACCGATCTTCGAGCCGGCATTTCTTGAGTATCTATCCCGGCTCGAATTGAACGTTGACGTCGATGCGATCCCAGAGGGTACCGTCGTGTTTCCGCACGAACCAATGCTACGTATTCGCGGTTCGATATTGCAGTGTCAGTTGTTAGAAACAGCGTTGCTAAACATCCTCAACTTTCAGTCACTGATCGCTACGAAAGCGTCTCGAATTGCGATGGCCGCGCAGGGAGATTCAGTGTTGGAGTTTGGACTGCGAAGAGCGCAGGGAATCGACGGAGCGTTGTCGGCCAGCCGGGCTGCATTCATCGGCGGTTGTGCAGCCACCTCGAACGTTTTAGCCGGTAAACTCTACGGAATTCCTGTCCGAGGGACGCACGCACATAGCTGGGTGATGTCCTTCGACACCGAATTGGAGTCGTTCTCGGCTTATGCGGAAGCCATGCCAAACAACTGCGTGTTCCTAGTCGATACGTACGATACGCTCGAGGGTGTCCGGCAAGCGATCCTGGTCGGCCAGCATCTGAAAGTATCAGGACACCGAATGGTAGGTATTCGTTTGGATTCCGGCGATCTCGCTTGGCTCAGCATCGAGGCTCGAAAACTACTGGATGCAGCGGGATTCAAAGATTCTGTGATCGTCGCCAGCAATGATCTCGACGAGCGACTGATCCAAAGCCTCAAACTGCAAGGTGCGACGATCGGTGTCTGGGGAGTTGGAACAAAGCTCATAACTGCTTTCGACCAGCCAGCTTTGGGAGGTGTCTACAAGCTGGGCGCGATCCAGTCGGCGACAGGTGATTGGTTGCCAAAGATCAAGCTGTCGGAACAAATCATCAAAACCTCAACTCCAGGCATGCTTCAAGTGCGAAGATTTTTTGATGGCGACGGGAATTCCATGGAGGACATGATATACAGCGAGCTTGGCCCCCTGAGCCTGCCCTCCAGCATCGTTGACCAAAGCGATTCCTCAATCTCACATCAGATTCCGTTATCGACAGTTTTCGAGGACTTGTTGCAGCCCGTGATCAGGGACGGAAAGCTGTCGCGCGAGCACCCGACATTGCATTCCGTTCGAACGAGAACGATGGAGCAATTGCAACACTTTCACAGCAGGTATCTTCGCTTCGATAATCCGCATCTGTACCCAGTAGGTCTGGAACAGCAACTGCACGAATTGAAATCGCGATTGGTTCTCAAGGCCAGATTTCCAAAGCATGCCGACGATACAGCATGAATGGCACCCACGTTTTGACAAGATTTGCGTTGACCGTCGATTGCGTCGTTTTTGGCTTGGACGAACGCGATCTGAAAGTCATGCTTATTCAGAGGGATCTTCCTCCGTTCAAAAACCAATGGGCCCTTCCCGGTGGCTTCGTTCGCACGGACGAAACTACGGAAGAAGCAGCAAGACGCGAGCTTCAAGAAGAGACTGGCCTTATCCAAGTTTTCCTCGAGCAGTTGTACACATTCAGCGAAATGGATCGAGACCCACGCGAACGCGTTGTTACCGTCGCCTACTTTGCTTTGGTGCGACTATCTCAACACTCATTCAAAGCCTCAACGGACGCCAGAGATGCTAAGTGGTTCGCGGTGGATGACTTGCCGCGACTGGCATTCGATCACCAACGAATTCTCCTCGCTGCACAACAACGCTTGCGAGCGAAGGTACGCTATCAGCCAATCGGATTTAATCTGTTGCCTCGCAAGTTTTCGCTAACGAAATTGCAATGGATGCACGAAGTCATCCTCGGTCATTCACTGGATAAACGCAATTTTCGCAAGAAGATTTTAAGCATGAACATTCTAAAAGAACTGGATGAAGTCGAGACTGGCGTCGCGCATCGAGCTGCAAAACTCTATCGATTCAACCAGAAACGCTATCGCGCGATGGTAAAGGAGGGACTCCATTTTGAAATCTAAAGCAATGAGTCGACGAGCTTTGATTTTGGTCGACCTTCAGAACGATTTTGTAAAGGGCGGGGCGTTGGCGATAGCGGACGGTTCGGCCGTGG
>Ga0105049_10001128_pt1 | contig 31224 bp, 26 predicted proteins | sample MAT06_FD_78087 | JGI IMG/M metagenome (GOLD analysis project Ga0105049, IMG submission 78087) | Freshwater microbial communities from Lake Fryxell liftoff mats and glacier meltwater in Antarctica - MAT-06 | ecosystem: Environmental > Aquatic > Freshwater > Ice > Liftoff microbial mat | place... | reverse complement strand
TCACGCTAGCTGGCGGCTCAGGCGGCCTTTGTATTTTTTGCCGAGCTCGCGGTTGTGTTCGATGGCGTTGGGCATGTTTTGGCTGCGAAGAATGGGGAGATGATGGCCGTTGGTTTTCAACCATTCGATGGTTTCGAGCATCAGCAGATTCAGCAGTGTGGTGCCGATCAGGGTTGAGGTGGGGCCGGCGTTGATGGTGTCGGTCACGGGGGTGATGGCGTCGCCAGGAAGTCCCAGATTATCGAGCGTGTAGTCGGCGACCTCGTGGAGCTTCTTGCCGCTGGGATGGATGGTGGCGGCGATCTTCGCCATCTCGACGCTGGTGAGGGCGATCACGTTCATGCCTTTTTGCTTCGCGTAGAGCGCGACCTCGATGGGCGAGGAATTTTTTCCGGAGTTGGAAATCACGATGATCGTTTCGCCGGCAAGCAGGCCGTGGGCGCGATCATAGCGTTCCGCGAGTTTGGTGCCGTAGCCGACGAGGTTTTCGATGAAGCCACCAGTGGCATCGTAGATGCCGCTGACGCAGACGAGACCGCCGGCGCGGCCGATGATCTCGCGGCCGATGACATCGCTGTGGCCGCTGCCGAAAGTGTGGATCACGCCGCCGTTGGCGACGGACTGGCCGAGGATCACGCCGAGTTTTTTAATCGTGGCAGCGTTGGTGTCACGCGCGCGGGCGAGGAGGGCGGTGGCGGTGGCGTAGTAGGTGTCGGCGAGGGAGGGCATGGGTGCGGAAAAGTTGAGAGTCTAGAGCTGAGAGTGGAGAGCCAGAAAAGCAAGGCCGGTAGATCTTGGCTAGTAGCGAAGGAGATCTTGAGGGTGGCACGCATTGACCTCAAGGCGTAGGTCAGGGGCGAGCGAGAGAAGCGTCTTTAGGTCAACGCTCCACCTCGAGGTGGCTGGGACCAGGCGCTACGTTGCGAGGCAAGCTCGCAACCTACATTGTTGGCACTTGTCCGTAGGACATCAGTGAGAGAACGAGATTCCGACGGAGCCAAACACATCGCGCTGGGGTTGCCCGTAAAATTCTTTGGTGCGGTAATTCTGGGTGTAGGCGATCTGGAAACTCGGCCAACTGAGGACAAAGCCAAGACTGAGATCGGCCACGACCGGACGTTTGGCAATCGAGGGACTGTCGCGCCAGGTGTTACCATCCAGAAAAATATCGCGGGCGATTATGCGGGTTTCGCCACTGGCGTAGATTTGGGCCGAGAAACGCCGGGGCACGCCACCGTTGGGGGTGCTGCCTCCAGTGGGACGAATCAGGTCCGCGCCGAAATCGGCGGGCAGCCGCCAGCCCAGCCGCACCACCACACCACCGGCCACATGAGTGGCGACGTTACCGATGGTCACGCGATGCCGGAGGATCAGATCGCAGCCGAAGGGTGTGGCCGCGGCGGGAGCAAATTGCCAGGTGCGGTAGCGTCGCTCCCAGGAAACTTGCAGGCCGGGCTCATCGTGCAGTTGGTTGTCCCAGCCTTTCGCGTGCGGTACATTGATGACATCGTGCCAGGAGTTTTGGACGGCTTCGCCCATGGCCGAGGGACCGACGACGCCGGCTGAAATTTCGATCAGCCGAAGCTGATTGTCCAATTGGGCCTGCAGGAGGATCGAGCCATAGAGCCAACCGGCGTAGGGTCGGTCGTTTGGTTGGAGTGCGGTGGTGCTCGTGTCGGTCGGGGTATAGATATTGTGGCCCAGTGCGAAGCCGACTTTGTAACGCCAGTCCTTGTTTTGCTGATCCATCCAAGGTAGCAGGCGGGTGACGAGCTGCACAAAGTCCGCTGATTGGTTCAGATCGGTTTCGCCCAGCCAAGTCAGCTTGAAGCCGTTGGTGTAATGTCGGTCGGTACCGGCGAAATACTTGTCGTTTTCGCTGATCAGTGTGAGCGTGTAGTGCTCGATTTTCAGCTCAGGCAGCTCGGCGCGCAGAGCTGCGGCTGCTGGAGCCAGCAAGACCGCCAGCAGAAGGCAACGCATGCAGCGGGAAATACTCATATTCATGCTCGGTAAGCAATGACCTCGATCTCGACGCGGGCGTCGAGCGGAAGCTTGGCAACCTGCACGGTGGAGCGCGCGGGTTTGTGCGGCGCGAAAGCGGCTTCGTAGAGCGCGTTCATCTTGGGGAAATCCGCCATGTCTTTCAGGAACACCGTGGATTTCACCACCTGCTGCAGCGTGACGCCACCGGCCGAGAGGACGGCTGCGATGTTGGCGAGCACTTGGCTGGTTTGGGTTTCGATGTCGTCAGCCACGAGTTTGCCGGTCTTGGGATCGAGGGGAATCTGGCCGGAAGTGTAGAGAAGATGGCCGGCGGTGACGGCGTGCGAGTAAGGGCCGATGGCGGCCGGAGCGTCGGGAGCGGTGATGATTTTCATATTGGAAATTGGGTCTGGGTGCTGGGATCTGGGGTTTCAGAGCTGGATTAACAAGAATGATGCCGTCAAGTGCTGAGAGTTGAGAGACTAGAGCCAAACCATGCCGTGAATACGGCGTTCCGCGACAAAACCACGCACACCAGTTTTGAAGATCGGGCTCTCAGCGCTCGACTCTGGACTCTCGACTTCATCGTTGGCTCACGCCGATTCCCAGCGGCCGTAGATGCCGCAGGGGAGGATTTTTCCGTCGCGTTGAATCGGCAGGCCGACTTCGCCGCCGTGGATGCGGCCACGGGTGTCGTGCATCAGGCCATCGAGGAGATTGATGACAACCGAAGGAGAGAGGCGCGCGGTGTAGGCGTTGATCAGGAAAAACAGCGGGCGATCGGTGAGCAATTGTTTGCACTCGCTGAGCAGTTCCCAGAGGTGATCTTCGAGTTTCCACATTTCACCAGTGGCGCCGCGACCATAGGTGGGCGGGTCCATGATGATGCCGTCGTACTTGCGGCCGCGTTTGATTTCGCGACGCACGAATTTCAAGCAATCATCCGTGATGTAGCGGATCGGCGCGGCGGCGAGGCCGGAGAGAGCGGCGTTTTCTTTGCACCATTTCACCATACCCTCGGCGGCATCGACGTGGCAAACGCTGGCCCCGGCGTGGGCGGCTGCGACCGTGGCGGCCCCGGTGTAGCCGAAGAGATTCAACACACTCACTTCACGGTTGGCGGCACGGGCCGTTTTGATTTTGGCGGAGAACCAATCCCAGTTCACCGCTTGCTCAGGGAAAAGCCCGGTGTGCTTAAAACTGGTCGGATGGATTTTGAAAGTGAGCGCGCCGTAGGTGACGGTCCAGTGATCGGGGAGAGGTTTGCGATATTCCCATTTGCCGCCGCCCGTTTCGCTGCGGTGGTAGTAGCCGTCCCAGCCTTCCCATTTCGTCGCGCCGCCGCTGCGGGGCCAGATGATCTGCGGATCGGGACGCACGAGCGTGTAAGGGCCCCATTTTTCCTGCTTCAAGCCGTCGCCGCAATCGAGCAACTGGTAGTCCTTCCAGTGGTCGGCGACGATGAGTCCGGGGCGTTCGATTTTCATGTAAGAGAATAATTGCCCACGAATCACGCGAATGAACACGAAAAAATGAAATACTCTGCCACCTGCGTGCTCTCATCCGTATGCGCCACATAATTCTCTCTTGCCTACTGCTGTTGATCGCAACAGCCAGTCTGGCCAGCTCGCTAAAATTCTCCAGTGGGGAAAACCGCACCCATTTGATTGAGCTCTATAGTTCCGAAGGTTGCAGCAGTTGTCCGCCAGCCGAGCGGTGGCTGGGTGAATTGCACGATGCCCCGGGACTATGGCGTGATTTCGTGCCGGTGGCGTTCCATGTCAGTTACTGGGACCGACTCGGCTGGCCCGATCGGTTTGCCAACAAAGAATTCACCGCCCGCCAATATGCTTATTCGCGTCAGTGGCATAGCGGCAGCGTCTACACGCCGGAGTTTGTGTTGAATGGCGAGGAGTGGCGGGCGCGGCAGACGCCCACGGCTTCGACGGAGAAAGTCGGCGTGCTGTCTGTTGAGTACACGGCGGAAGGGGAGTGCGAGGTAATGTTTCCAACCGTCGGTGATGGCGAAGTCCATGTCGCTCTGCTCGGAGCCGGGATTTCCTCGGTGGTGCGAGCCGGCGAGAATCGCGGTCGTACCTTGCGGCATGATTTTGTGGTGCTGGAATTGAAGTCGGTCCGCTTGGTCAACGGCAGAGCTGAATTGCGTCTGCCCAAATCGAGTGAACCCGACATCCCGCGCCAAGCCTTGGCCCTATGGGTTACGCGCCGAGGTGAACTCATCCCGCTGCAGGCGACGGGCGGCTGGCTCAACTGAGCCAGCGCGCCGCCCCAACGGCAAAGTAACCTATTGGGTTACTTGTGAATTGGATCTTTGGAGGGGCCAAAGTGAAGAAGCCACAAGTACCCTATTGGGGTACTTGTGGCAGGGTGACGCAGGGCTGATTCATTCTCGGCTCGCCCAGAGGGAATTCTTGGTTGCACCACCAGGGACCGATGTTTGCAGAGCCTGTGTCTCTTGTCGGGCCGTAGCCATGGCGAAGGCTGATGTACGGGCCGGGTACGCGCGCCTCCATCCTCGCTCGCGGCGTCTGCAAGACAGACGCTCTGCCAGGAGGTCACAACGGAAATAGAATGAATCAGTGCGGCGACCAAAACGAAAAAGTGACCTATTGGGGTACTTGTGAATTGAGCCTTTTTTTTTGGGGGGGGAGCAAAACTGAAGAAGCCACAAGTACCCTATTGGGGTACTTGTGGCGGGAGAAGGGCTCTCTCCATAAAGGATTATTGACCCGAACCTAACTGTCAGACATTTGTCAGGCATGGATACAACGGCCCGAGAATTCGCGCGAAACTTTCGCAAGCTTCGCGCTTTGGCGGCCCGGGGTAAGACGGTGCGGGTAAAGGCTCCGGAGGGAGTCTACTTGTTTACCCGAGAGAAACCGGCCAAGACTTGTGGGGTGGTGTTGGCCGGGTTGGAGGCTTATGCCGGTCGCGGATTTCTGACGGATGCGGGAGCCGAAGCTCTGAAAGCAGTGAAGCGCAAGCCAGCTCCGGCCAAATCGCCTTGGGATGCGACGCCGTGATTTTCGACTCCACCTTCTTCGTTACGCTTCATCGAGAATTACAACGCGGGGAGCGCGGACCCGCTCAGGAATTTCTCGCGCGTCATGCTGATGAAATTCCGGGCATGAGTGAAATCACCCGAGGAGAGCTGGCGCGTGGTTTCGCCTCGAAAGCGGCGTGGACTCATTTTTGCGATCGGTTTGTGAGTTATCCTTTCAACGATGCGGTGGCTTGGCGAGCAGCGGAAATTTTCAACGACCTGCGCAAACGTGGGGTGATGATGGGAGAAAACGACCTGTGGATTGGGGCCACCGCCTTGGAGGCGGGTGGGGTGCTGGTCACCCGTAACGTGAAACATTTTCAAAACATCCGAGGTTTGAAAGTGGTGGCACATTGAGCCGGGTTCATGCCGTGGGTGGACGTCGGTTTCCACACCGACGCTTTGTCGCCGGGGTGGACAGCCTTCGCCGGGCTTCGGCCCGACAAGAACCGGCGACTCCCTTTCAGTTTGCATCGGCTCATTCGGAATAATGAGTTCAACGTCATAAGCCCGGCTGAGTGGTAACGTCACGTCCCGTACAACCGGTCGCCGAAATCGCCGAGGCCGGGGAGAATGTATTTCTTGGCGTTGAGCGTGCGGTCTACGGCCGCAGTGAAGATGGGGACATTGGGGTGAGCTTTGTCCAGAGCCGCAACGCCCTCGGGTGAAGCGACGATACAGATGAAGCTGATATCTTTCGCGCCTGCCGCATTCACCACCTCGAGGGCTTGGATCGCGGAGCCACCCGTCGCGAGCATGGGATCGAGCACGAGTACGCGTTTGCCATCGAGCGGCGGCAGTTTGCAGTAATAGCTGCGGGCAATCGCGGTGGTGTGGTCGCGCTCGAGCCCGACATAGCCGACCGAGACATCAGGAAAAATATCCTGAAACGGCTGCACCATGCCGAGACCGGCGCGTAAGATCGGCACGATAGCGAGTGGCATCGCGAGCACGCGGCCGGTCATCGGTTCCATCGGGGTTTCGATTAATTTATCCTCGGTGGCGAGATCGCGGGTGGCTTCCAATGCGAGCAGCAGCGATATCTGGTAGCTGAGCGTGCGGAACAGCACGGGCTTGGTGGATTTATCGCGCAGGTGGGTGAGGACGTGAGTGCCGAGGGGATGATTCAGGAGGTGGAGTGGCATGGGGGATTTTCGATTTTGGATTGGCGATTTTCGAATCCTGAAACCAGCGGACACTCATACGGATAACGAGTATGAGAAGGAGAACGAGAAAGATAATTTCAGCCGCCACTCGTCACACGGTTCCGCCAGTCACGACTTTGAGCCCAGGGAAATCAGGGTATACCGTTTGGTGGCGCGGCAGAAAAATTATATCTCTTCTCTCTTTCGCGTTGGTGGTTGCGACCATCTCGCTTTGTTCAGTCGCGGAAACAACATCGTTTCAGGTCAAGGTCACCGACACGGCGAACGGCCGCGTCGGGACAGCCGACGCTTATTCGCGTCTTCGTCCGCGATGGGAATCGTTGTGGGTTCGCGACGCTCAGCAACGGTCACAAAAAAGCAATGTCCCGCCGCCAGTCTCTGCGGTTGCGGGAAATCATGGCGCGGTGAGGGTGGGGGGAGTCATGGAACCCGGCCGCCGGACGGGTTGGGCTTGAAACGCAGATCTGAAAACGCGTCCGGGGGTGTTGTTCCACCCAAACAATTGGCTGGCGGGATCATGCAGTTGGTGGGCGTCGGTTTCCAAACCGACGCTCTATCGTCGATGTGGAAATCGGCGACCACCTTATCGATTGTCTCTGCTCATTCGGAAAAACACATTCAATCAGTCCGCCTACGGTTTCAGCACCAGCGTGTGCTGCGTGGGACCGGGGAGCAGGGGCGTGGCTTCACCTTTAACCCAAGTTTCGTGACCGGCCCGGTAATAGGGCGAGAGGGGATGGCCGCTTTGGCCGCCGGGCATGGTCAGAATTCCTTCCGCTTCATGGCCGGGGGCAACGACCAAGCGTTGGGTTTGGCCGAAACTCGGGCCTTGCACGCGAGGCATGTCGCTGTCGCCGGGCAATTGATGCGGCGGCATGTCGAGGAAGGTGGAAATAAATTTTGGCAGCATCCGGCTGAAGGGATGCAGCATCGCGAGGGTGTTGCGCCGGCCCCACGTGAAATTGGCGGGGGAAACTCCGGCTTCATCCGCGTCGTTCAAGACATCGTCTGCTGCGGAGAGCAGCAGCGCCTTCCACGAGGTGTGTTCGGGATTGAGCAGACGGGCGGGCTGTTCGTGGACGAGTTGCCAGAGCGCATCTTCATAGGGAAAGGCGGTGTAAGTGAACGCTTCGTAGTGGGCAGTGGCTTCTTCGACGAAGGGAGCGAAGGCGCGCTCGGTGACGTGGCTGCGAAACGATTTCACGATGCGGTACGCGGCGGAGTCGGTGCTGGCGTGACCGTTCCATTGGCGCACGACGTGGCGCAACTTGGCGCGAGCGGACTTTTGTTCGACGGCTTTATCGTCGAGGACTTCGAGCAGGAATTTCTGCCAGCGTTCGAGGAAGACGGCGCGATCATCGAGCTGGATGGCGTGCAAATCGGCGGGCGCGGCTTTTTTCCCGGAGGCGACGAGAGTACGAAGGTCGTCGCGAATCTGGCCGGCTCGAGCACCGTTGTCGTAGCCGTTGTCGCCGAGGAGGGCGTAATCCTTGCCGCCGACCGCGCGATTATTGCCGTTCCACAGCAGGCCATCGGCGGGATCGAGGATGACGGGGATTTCTTCTGGTTTCAGCCAGCCAGCCCAGCGGCGATCACCGTAAGCCCAGGAAACCGGCAAGCGGCCATCGTAACCGACGCGGCGCGGGATTAATCCGGCAATGGTCCAGGCGATGTGGCCGTCGGTATCGGCGAGGAAAATGTTTTGGTTGGGTAGGCCAGTGCGATGGGCAATCGCGATGGCTTGGGTGGCGTCGGTCGCGGTTTCGAGTTCTAGCAACTTCAGATTGGTGGCTTCGACGTCATGCGCCGACCAACGAAGGACCGGGTAGCGGTCGGCGTTGAGTTCCCCGATGATGGGGCCCCAGTCGGTCCAGCGGGTGGTGAGGGAGAGAGCCGGCTTGCCTTTGACTTTGATTTCTTCGGTCAGGTCATGGATGAGATTCCAACCTTCAGGCGTCCGATACTTGATATTGGCGATGCCGTCGGGCTCGACCAGAATGACGTCGGTGGTATCGACGTAGGCATCCGTGAAACCCCACGCGAGCTGACCATTGGAGCCGGCGACGATAAGCGGCATGCCGGGCAACATCACGCCGATGACGCGGTGCGGGCCAGTGGCATCGCTCCATTGGAGAACGCTGCGATACCACACTTGCGGCACGTACAGGCCGAGGTGCATGTCGTTCGCGAGGAGAGCCGTGCCGGTGGCGGTGTGGCGACCAGCCACGACAAACGCGTTGGACCCATAGACGTGACGCGAGGCAACTTCGGGAGGAGAAATGTTTCCGACCGCGGCAGATTTTTCCGATGGGGCAAAACGCAAGGTGGGCAGGGCGGGTGGAGCAAATTTGCTGTTATCGTAGGCGGCGTCCCAAGAGTTTCCGGGCGGCGCGAGAAAATCGAGCGAGGCTTGCCCGAGGCTTTGCCGCACCGCATCGCGATTCAACTCATAGCTGCCGGTGGAATCCTGCAAATCAAACCACAGGGTGTAGACGCAGAGGAAGGAATCTTCTTCACGCCACGGTTGGGGCGGGGTGCGGAGCACGAGATATTCCCAGGGCGTGTTGCCTAGTGAGGCGAGACCGGCGTTCACGCCGGCGGTGTAGGCTTCGAGCAGTTCGCGTTCGGGGCCGGGGAGTTTTTCGAGGACTTGATGGGCGAGCCGGCGAAAGCCGTGCAGGCGGGCCTTTTTGTCCAGCTCGAGGGCGGCGGGGCCGAAGAGTTCTGCGAGTTCGCCGGCGCCGCGCCGACGAAGCAGATCCATTTGAAAGAAACGATCCTGCGCATGAACGAAACCGGTGGCGCGGGCGACATCGTTGCGGGTCGCGCCGGCGATCGTGGGTACGCCGAGGGCATCGCGGGTGATTTTGACCGGCGCGGAAAGTCCGGCCACAGCGTGCTCGCCATCGAGCTGCGCGAGACGGTGGCGCATTTGCTGCCAACCGTAGAACAGCAAAGCCGCGGCGATGAGGGCCAGCACGCTCAAGAGCGAGAGCAGGAGCGAGAAACGCTTTTTGGTCGGACTCATCAGCAAGGCACTTTGCTTGGGGATTTTGGAGGGCTGCCGCTTGCCCGTTCGAAAGGCTCAGGGTCCCGAGCTTGTCGAGGGATGGCACGCCAGGCCGGCGCAAGCACCGGCCCTACAAATCGGAAGGAAATCGTGCAGGGTGACATACGCCGCAGACGTTTATTTTAGCCAATTCTGTGCGGCGACGGGATCGCGGCCTTCGTCGAAATCGATGTAGTCGAAGAAGGTTTCGATGGTTTTATCCTGGAGACCGGATTCGATGATGCGTTGGCGCAGGCGGACCTGGGCGGCATCGCGCCAGCCGCGTTTCATCATGAAGCCGTTCCAGATCTCGCAGTCTTGATCGGAGCGTTTCGCGCCGCGCGGTTCGCACCACGTCAGGATTTCGTCATCGGTGCCATCGGCGAGGGTGCGGGTTTGGATCTCGGCGAATTTCACGCCGAGGAAAAGACAGCAACGCGTATCGAAGACGCCCGGCTGGGTATCGCCAAGGTTCGCGACATAGTCAGCCGGAAGTTGGCCGGCAGCGTGCAGGCGGATCTTATCGAGCATGCGGCCGAAGTAGACGAGACGACCGACTTTGACGTAGGGACTGCGGAGACCGGGTATGTTGGGCATGGTGTGGACAAGAATCAGTATTCAGAATCCAGAAGCCAGAAGGAAAAGACGCCGGGCGCGCTCAATCTCGCCGGTGGTGGTAATAGTAGATGATCGTGGCGCTGACCGCGAAAATCCACGTGGGCGCATTCACCCAGAGCTGATGGATCGGAATATGGTAGCGCGGCACGGCCCAGATGACGGCGACGTGTTTGATCGCGATCAGAATCCAGCAGATAAGAATGAGTCGTTCGACGCGTGGATCAGGCGCGGATGATTCTCGCGCGTTCACCTCGTCCACAAAGGCGCGTTCGTAGTCGGGGTTGGGGCGGTGGGATGGGAAGAAATCGGCGAGCATAACGAGGCAAACAATATAGCCAGCAGAGCGGAAAAGGGAAAGGGGAACTTGGTTTAGGCGGACGAAGGCAGTCGAATGCGCTGTTCCATATGAGCTGAAGCAAGAATTGAGGCGGTCGCCGATGCTTGTCGGGCCGAAGCCCGGCGATGGCTGATCCACCTCGGCGACAGAGCGTCGGTGTGGAAACCGACGCCCACCTACTGCACGATCATGGATTGGGCTCGAAGCGTTCGACTCTGGACTCTTGACCGGATTGTTCCGCCTCACCCCACCACCGTCAGAATGATCCCAGCTACGATGCCGAGCACCGCAGGAAGTTTGCGCAGGCCGTGGGTTTCATGAAACAGCCAGATGCTGCCAGCAAAGGCCACGAGCGTACTGCCCCGGCGTAGGCTGGAGACGAGCGAAACCAGCGCGGCGGGATTTCGGAGGGCATCGAAATAGACAAAGTCCGCTATGAGCAGAGTGAGCGCGATCAAAGGGATGCTCCAGCGCCAGTGAAATTCTTGACGCGGCCACCAACGCCGCCACCAGCCGACCGCGAGCGGCAGCAGTACGATTGGCAAATAGAGCGTGAACCATGATTGAACCGCCGCAGCGCTGAAGCCCGCGCGGCCGAGGAGAAACTTATCGTAGAGGCCGCTGACCGCACCGCACAAGGTGCCGGCGATCATGTAGCCAACCCATTTGTTGCGGAGGAAATGCACGCCTTCAGCGCGGCCGGCAACCGACAGGCCGAAAAATGAGCCGAGCGTGATCATAATGCCGGTGATCTCGAGCCCCGAGGGTCGCTCGCCCAAAAGCAACAAGGCACCGAAGAGCGTCCAGATTGGACCGGTGGCGCGGATGGGCGCGGCAAGCGAGAGGGGCAGATGCTTGATCCCAAAATAAGTGAAGGCCCACGAGGAGGCGACGATCATGGATTTCAGGAAAATCAGGCCGTGTTGTGCGAGGGTGAGCGGTTCCGGTTTGAAAGCCGCCGGCAGCCAGCCGGGGTTCGTCTGGCCGAGCAGCAACAGACCAATCCAAATAACGGCGCCGCAAACCGTGGCAAAAAACAAGACAGGCACCACGGCATTGTCGCGCAGCGCATGCTTCTTCGTCAGGTCATAGAGCCCGAGGAAGAAAGCGGAGATAAGACTGGCGACGATCCAATGCATGAAAGGCGAGATGTGGTGCCGGTTGGACGCCACGGCAAGCGGCAAGCCTCGCTCGATGATATGTTGGACTGGGCTGATACATTCTCTTTGGGTCCGATACCCCGGAGCTCGCTTCGGTTTGGTTGGGAAGTGGCACGGGTCTTCTGCCCCGTGAGGGAAGGGATCGCGGGTCCAGAGACCCGTGGTACGACAGCGGCGATGAACGAGACCCGTGGTGCGACAGCGGCGATGAACGAGGGTTGGCCTGAGGGGTTTGATCAAAAACCCGGAGCTTGCTCCGAGGATCTTTACTCTCAACTGCTCGTTTTTTCAATTCTTCCCTGAAAAATCAGTGAGCGGATGCATCTGGCAAAATCGAGTCTTCCCTCGGGGAACGCCGAGAATGAATCCATTTCCCCCCGGCCACAAGTACCCCAATAGGGTACTTGTGGCTTACCCAATTTTCCTACGGGAGAGGTAATTCACAAATAACCCAATAGGTTACTTTGCCGTTGGTCGCGACTGCTGGCTTGCCTAGCAGTCAGGAGTTTTATCTGACTGCTTCGAGCAAGTCACTCCGCGCCTCAGCGCCAAGGCGGATTCATTCCATGCTGCTCGTTTTTAATTCTTCACTGAAGAATCAGGGAGCGGACGGAGCTGGCAAAATCGAGTCTTCCCTCGGGGAACGCCGAGAATGAATCCATCCGGGTGAGCTGGAGGGATTGATTCTCTTTGGGTCCGATACCCCGGAGCTCGCTCCGGTTTGGTGGGGAAGTGGCACGGGTCACGAGACCTGTGCCACGACAGCGGAGATGAACGAGGGTTGGCCTGAGGGGTTTGATTAAATACTCTGGTGCTTGCTCCGGGGTTCTTTACTTGGGCTAAAGCCAAAAAACAGTGGTTTCCTGATGAGGAGTATTTGAAGCGGTGATATTCTTGAAGGAATGATGTCCGCCGTATTGCGGTCTTGCCGAGCAGGGGTGCAGGTGTTTGCCTCGGGGTCTTATGGGACGTCAATGGCTCCATGCAAAACGCGCGATCGTTAACCTCAAGAAAGGTCAGACGGTCGGCAAACTCGTCAAAGAAATCACGGTCGCAGCCAAACTCGGCGGCGGCGATCCGACCGGGAATGCCCGGTTGCACGCCGTCCTCGAAAAGGCGCGCAAGGCCAACGTTACCCGCGACGTGATCGAGCGCGCCATTGCCAAAGGCACCGGGGTGGGCGGCGATAAAATCGTCATGGACCACATCGTCTATGAAGGTTACGCGCCGCACAAAGTGCCGGTGATTATCGAAGTCTATACGGATAATCCTCAGCGCACGGCACCCGAGGTCCGGAATGTATTCAGGCGCGGGGTTCTGGGAGCGGGTGGCAGCAATAAATTTTTGTTTGATCACGTGGGGATTGTGGAAGCGTACACGACCGCAGCGGCCGCCGATCTCGAAGCGGCGGCCATCGAGGCGGGCGCGAATGATTTCAGCCCATTGAGCCATGCGCAGAATGACGATATTCCCGAGGGTGTCACCGGCGCGCACTTTGTCACGGAGCGTACCGCGGTGCATGCGGTTTCAGTCTGGTTGAAGGCGAATGGCTGGCATGTGATCACCAGTGAAATCGGCTACGTGGCGAAACAATACCCGGAATTGACGGACGCTTTCCGCGCGGACGTTGGGGAATTTCTTCAGGATTTGGAGGAGCTCGACGACGTCCAGCGCGTCTGGGCGGCGGTGAAATAAAAAAATCCGCGCCCGTTAAGGCGCGGATTATTTTTTAAAAACGTCGGCCCGTTTTAAACGGGCCGGCGGTGGGGGAAAAAGTAACCAAAGGTTACTTCTTCTTCTTCTTAGCAACTTTCTTAGCAGGTTGTTTCTTAGCCATGGGAAAATATTTATACGAGATCGCGCCAAGAAGCACGACATTTTTTCATGACGGAGTTTTGTGCGCTGAATTCAGCGTCCGAATAATGCGGCGAGTTCGCGCAAATATTCCGAAGTGGGGCCGTTGAGCCGGTCGAGTTGTTCGCGTGTGCAACGCCAATGCCAGTTGCCATCCGCGCGACCGGGTGAGTTGAAACGTGCTTCAGTTCCGAGTGAAAGCAGGTCGGGCAACGTGACGACGGCGAGTCGTGCCGGAGAAGCAAAGGCCGAGCGAATGAAGTCCCACGGAATTTCCGCCCCGCTGATCCGCAGATAACAATTCACGTGGTCGCGGGCTTTGTCGTTGAGTGCGCGATACCAGCCGAGCGAGGTGTCGTTGTCGTGCGTGCCGGGATAAACGGCGGCATTTTGCGTATGCAGGTGAGGGAGGTAGGTGTTGGTGGCGTCGCCGCCGAAGGCGAATTGGAGCACGACCATGCCGGGCAGACCGGTGTCGTGGAGGAGTTGGCGGACGGAATCTGTCAGGAGGCCGAGATCTTCGGCGATGATACGGGCCGAGGGAAAACGACGTTGGATCGCGGCGAAAAGGGCGAGTCCGGGCCCAGCGGTCCACGTGCCGCGACGCGCGGTCTTGGCGGGGGAAGGAATGCGCCAATAAGAATCGAAACCGCGGAAGTGATCGATGCGGACGATATCGTAGAGCGCGAAGGAGGCTTCCAAGCGCGCGAGCCACCAGTGGTACCCGTCGGCGGCGTGGGTTTTCCAGCGGTAGAGTGGATTGCCCCAGAGTTGGCCATCAGCGGAAAAATAATCCGGGGGCACCCCGGCCACGGCGAGCGGCCGACCGGTTTGCGCATCGAGTTCGAAGAGATGCGGTGCGGCCCACGCATCGGCTGAATCGCCGGCGACAAAGATGGGCAAATCGCCGATGATCGAGATCCCGCGAGTCTGGGCGGCGGCGTGAATTTGGGTCCACTGGCCGAAGAACAAATATTGCGTGAAGGCGTGGGCGTCGATCGCGGTCGCGAGTTTTTGGTAGAGCGGAGAGTGGCGGGCGGTCTGGTGTTGGCGGACATCGGCGGGCCAGTTTTGCCACGCAGTGCCACCGAAGTGATCTTTCAATGATCGAAAATAGCCGTATGCATCGAGCCAACTGGCGTGCTGTTGCTTGAAGGCGGAAAAATCACCGTAGGGCAGCGCAGGTTTGTTTTCAAGGAAGCGGCGGTGCGCGGTGTAGAGCAGCGGCCATTTCAGTTGAAAGAGCGCGCCGTAGTCGACGCGCTCAGCGGGTAAGGCCGCGAGCGGAGCCAGTTCTTCTTTCGTCAGCAAGCCTGCCGAAACGAGAACGGTAAGATCGATGAGCAGGGGATTGCCCGCAAAAGCTGAGAAGCATTGGTACGGGGAATCACCGTAGCCGGTGGGGCCGAGGGGACAAATCTGCCAGTGCTTGAAACCCGCATTTTTCAACTGATCGAGAAAGGAGATCAGGTTTTCATCCAAGGTTCCGATGCCGTGGGCGCCGGGAAGACAGGTGGGATGGAGCAGGACGCCTGCGCTACGATCTTTTAGCCAATTAAAAAGCGGCAAGGCGGCAGTCGTAGGGAGCGGTGGAGTGGGTGGCTTGGGGACCGGGGGCCGGGAGGAGATTTTAATCGGGGCAGTCGAAAGGGGGCGAACGGGCGCTTTTTCTATCGCGGCTTTTTGGGGAGCAGGCAGACGCTTGGGCTTAGCGGGCGAGGTGGGCTGGGAACGAGAAGACTTCATAACGGGTGGGATCGAAGGACGACGACGTTGGTCACGCGTTCAGCAAAGCCGGAAAACACGGCAAGAACGAGGATGATTTCGACCGGAGTGGGAAGAGTATCAAGCAGGATTCACCTGATTATTTCTCCTACTGGACGCAACCGCCCACGTTGTTCAGCAGCTCAAGTCGCGGGTTCAGCGGACGCCGGTGGCGCTTCCAAGGTGGCTTTGACTGCCTCCAAGAGCTCTTGGGGACTGAACGGTTTTCTTAACACCCGGTCAGCGCCAAAGCGGGTCGCCATGTGGAGATAAAGCTTGGGATCGTAGGCGAAGCCGCCGGACATCGCGATGATCTTAACCGTGGGGTTAAGTTTTCGCAGCTCGAGAATAGTGGCGAGACCCTCCTTCTCCGGCATGACAAGATCAGTAAGCACGAGATCGGCCGCCTTGAATCGGTACATTTCCATTCCTTCGACGCCATTGGAGGCCTGCCGGATATCATGGGCACCCCGGGCTAACATCGCGGCGATCGTCGGGCGGACGTCGTCGTCATCATCAATTAGAAGTATGGAGGCCATGGGGTGGGAAAATCTAGTGGAGTCGTAGGTTGGGCCGTTATGGCGTCTACGCCAATGATAATTACGTGGGGGAAAAATTATCGCTGAATCAATTCATGGGTGGGTCGACAAGGAGATTAGCGGGAGGCGAGAATGATGGGCAAACCGACCACCCTATGGGAGGTGATGCGAGGGTTGTTAGCTCTATTGTTAGCTCAAACTGGCTTGATTCTTTTTCCGGTAACCAACGGGTGATTTTGGCACGGACTGAATCATGGCGCGGGGCTTTTTAAGCGGCTTTTTCTTCGGCGGCTGCGGCGACGATCGCCCGGTTTTACCGGAGTTTGAGGGGGGGCGAGCAGCCAGAGGTTGTGCGGGAGCATCGCCCACTCACCGCGCGTTCGCGGCCGGCAAATCCTTTCGCGCGGCAGGGCTGCCGGCGAAACAGTGCTGGAAGATCGCGATGCGCGCCTCGGTGGTGTCGCGGCGACGGAGGTCGGCGCAAATGATACGACAATTTAATAATGATGAAAAACCAATGATTGCGACCTATCGCCTTCACACACTTTTCGCGTGATCGTTGGTCCTTGGCTGCGGTTAAAAGTTCGGCGACGCGCGAGCCCATTTTGCCTCGCTCGCCCACGGCGGATTTTTGCACGGTCTTTCGCGCTGGAGGAGCGGTTTTACGCCGCGATGGAAATCCGCATACACTGGATCGCGGCATAAAGCCGCTCCTGCAAGAGGGATTCGACGGGTCAATTCCGCGCCAGCTCGCCGTGCAAAAATCCGCCGTATCGCTCGCTTCGCAAGAGCGATTCGTGCTCGCGTTGTGGAGCCACTTCGCGAACCTTTTTGGCCCCCCCCTCTAATTCGGTTTAAAACATTAGCCAGCGTTCTTCATCGAATTTTCCTTAACCGCAGGAATATCCCCAATGAAAATCACGCTGCTAAAATCACTCCTCGATCTGACCGGTCAGATCGCCTATGAACTCGAGATCACGAGCGGTCTCGTCACGTGGTACGGCACCCAGGCCATCGAGCCCATCACCGGTTATACTACGGAAGAAATCACCGGGGACGGGTTGGCCGGCTGGCAGACCTTGGTGCATCCCGATGATCAAACAACCGTCCGCGTCTGGGAGAAAAACAGTCTTATTACCAGTGAGCCTTTTCACGCGGAATACCGTCTGCGCCATAAAGACGGGAGTTATCGTATGCTGGTTGAGCAGGGAGCAGTGCGCCGCGATGAAACCGGCCAAGCCACTCAGGTGATTGGGTGCATCAGCGACATTACCGAGCGCGTGCAAGTGAACGCCGCCCTTGTACGGGAGCGCGCGTTGCTCCGCCAGATCATCGACCTCGTGCCGCATTTCATTTTTGCCAAAGATAGCGGCGGAAAATATATCCTGGCGAACAAAGCGGTGGCAGAGGGCTATGGCACCACGGTGGAGGGGCTGATTGGCAAGACCGACGCCGATTTCTCCGCACGCGCGCATGAGGTGAAGCGCTTTCGCTCCGATGATCTTGAGGTGATCCGCAATGGCCGCATCAAGATAATCCCGGAGGAAACCACGACCGATGCGACCGGTAACGTGCGGATTCTTTCCACCATCAAGATCCCGTTTCTATTCGAGCACGCCGAGATTCCCGCAGTTTTGGGCGTGTGCGTGGATATTACCGATCTGAAAAAGGCCGATGAGCACCGGCAGAAAATTGACCGAAAACTACTGGAGACGCAGAAATTGGAAAGCCTCGGCGTGTTGGCTGGCGGCATTGCCCACGATTTCAACAATCTCCTGACGGGGATTTTGGGCAACGCCAGCTTGGCGCGCATGGATTTGCCTCCGGAATCGCCCCTTTTATCGTACGTTGAACAAATCGAACAAGCGGCCCATCGCGCCGCCGATTTGTGCAAGCAGATGCTCGCGTACTCCGGCAAGGGCCGTTTCGTGGTGCAGCACTTGAGTTTGAATCAGCTGATTGAAGAAACCACGCACCTGCTCAATATCTCGATCAGCAAAAATTGTGTGCTCCGATTTAATTTGGCGAAGGCGCTGCCTGCGATCGAGGCGGATGCCACGCAAATCCGTCAAATCATCATGAATCTGGTGATCAATGCCTCCGAAGCCATCGGCGTGCGCAGTGGTGTCATTGCCCTCTCGACCGGGGTGGCCCGGGTTGACCACGACTACATCGCCACGCTGTTGCACCCGGGGAAGATTGCGGAGGGTGATTACGTGTTTTTGGAAGTGAGTGATAATGGCAGTGGCATGAGCGCCGCGACGATCGAGAAGATCTTCGAGCCGTTCTTCACCACCAAATTCACCGGGCGCGGACTTGGGCTGGCTGCGGTTCTGGGCATCATCCGCGGACACAAGGGCGGCTTGAAAATCTATAGCGAGCTCGGCCACGGGACGACGTTTAAGATTATGCTGCCTTGCGCCAACATTTCGTCGGAAGATCTGGATTCTGCGCGCCCGCCGGAGGCAACGTCGTGGCGGGGTCAGGGAACGGTGCTCGTCGTGGACGATGAAGAAACCATTCGGACGGTTTCCGCCCGCATTTTGGAGTCGTTGGGGTTTTCGGTGGTCTTGGCTTCCGATGGCCGCGATGCGCTCGAAATCTACCGGCAGGATCCGGCGCGTTTTGCCGTGGTGCTGCTCGATTTGACCATGCCGCATCTCGACGGTGAAGAAACTTTCCGGCAGCTCCGGCACATTAATCCGGGAGTGAAGGTTGTGCTTATGAGCGGTTTTAATCAGCATGACGCCGTGAGTCGTTTCAACGGCAAAGGCCTCGGCGGATTTCTGCAAAAGCCCTTTGAGGTCGGCGGCATTTTGGCTGCTATGCAGGAAACCTTGATGAAATCCTGAGCAACCCGCGACGGCGGCGTCGGCCCTCAACGCTTAAGAAAAAACAGCCGCAGACCTCCTGATCCCAGCCCGGGAGAGACTCGGGACGAGAAAACGAGCTGAACCTGTCACGGCGCAAACCGGATGAACGGTATCGAGGCGGAGCGCGACCTTTCGACTTCGCCAAGGCACAGACATCCAGACCCCGAGGAATTCGGGTGAGCTCAACTCCGTCGTGAATCGGGATAAAATACATTTAACGCGGAGGACGCGTCCGTTCGACTTTGCTCAGGACGGCCTGAGCCTGTCGAATGGCCGGAGAGCGCGGAGCCTGAAGTGATTGTAGCACGGGTCTCCCGACCCGTGTGGGAGGTTTTGCCGGGTGCGTGTAGCCTCGTTTGAGGGCGCAGCCCGAAAACGGGGCCGGAAGACACCGCGCTTTCGCCTGCGGCTCAAACGCGGCTACACTCCGGCTTCCCCGTGGCGAGTGGCCGTTAGGGCAACGGCCGCTACCTGATACCCATCGCCCTGACAGGTTCAGCTCGTTTCCTCGTGCCTCCTTTCTCCACGGGCTGGGATCAGGATGTCTGAGGCGAATGGCGCTAAGTTAAGGAGGTTGGTCGTCATGCTACCGTGCGTGATCAGGCCAACCATTTTGCATGAGGAAGGTAGGGCCGGCCCTTGTGGCCGTGCCGGAGTACGCCACTGAAACGGCACGCCCACAAGGGGCGGTCCTACAAAATTCCGCAGCAAATCATCGTAGACGAAACGTCAGGCAGGCGACGATCATGCTGCTTAACTTAACGCCATTCAGGTCTGAGGCTGATCGCGGCATGGCACTGGGGTGCACTCCGCCGCGACCGGATGCCGGTTAATACCAATTCCTCCCGAAAATTACACCAGCGCCGGCTCACAAGCATTTGTCGGTCACGGCGCCTTCGGAGGCGGTGCTGACGAGCTTGGCGTACTTGGCGAGAACGCCGCGGGTCTCGCGGGGCGGGAGCGGTTTATACGCCGCCATTCGCGCCGCATAATCTGTGTCGGGAATTAGGAGACTGATCGTGTTTTTCACGGCGTCGATTTCGATCAGGTCGCCATGGCGCACGATGCCGATCGGGCCACCTCGCGCTGCTTCGGGTGTGATGTGGCCGACGTCGAAGCCGTGGCTGCCGCCGGAGAAACGGCCATCGGTGATGAGTGCCACTTCCTTGATGAGCCCGCGACCGGCGACCGCGCTGGTGGGTGAAAGCATTTCGCGCATACCGGGACCGCCGACCGGTCCTTCGTTGCGGATGACCACGACATCACCTTTGACGACGTCGCCCCGGAGGATGCCTTTCAGCGCGTCCTCTTCGCTTTCATAAACTTTGGCGGTGCCTTTGAAGTAGAGTCCTTCCTTGCCGGTGATTTTGCCCACGGCACCAGCGGGAGCCAAGTTGCCGTGGAGGATGCGGAGATGGGTTTCCTTTTTGATCGGTTGGTCCCACGGGCGAATGATGTCCTGTTGATCAGGGTAAGACGGATAGGGCTGCACGTCTTTGAGGGATTCGGCCATTGTCTCGCCGGTGACGGTGAGGCATTCGCCGTGGAGCAGGCCGCGATCGAGGAGCAGCTTCATCATCGGGCGGATACCGCCGACGCGGATGAGGTGGCTCATGCCGTATTTGCCAAAGGGCTTCACATCGGCGAGGAGGGGGATTTTTTCGCCGATGATTTTGAAATCTTCGAGGGAAAGCGGGACTTCGGCCGAGTGCGCGATGGCCAGCAGGTGGAGAATGAGGTTTGTGGAGCCGCCGAGAGCGAGGCAAACCATGATGGCGTTTTCGAAAGCGTGGCGCGTGAGGATATCGCGCGGCTTGGTGCCTTGGCGCAGCATGGCCATCACGGCGGCACCCGCGCGCTGACAGTCCTGGCGCTTGGCTTCGCTGATGGCGAGTTGGGCGCTGCTGTTGGGGAGACTCATGCCGAGGGCCTCGATGGCGCTGGCCATGGTGTTGGCCGTGTACATGCCGCCGCAGGAACCGGGTCCGGGGATGGCGTTGGCCTCGACTTCGCGCAAGCCGGCATCGTCGAGTTCCCCTTTCGCGTGTTTACCGACTGCTTCGAAAACCGAAACGATATCGAGCGGCGTTTTGTGATCGCAGTCACCGGGGGTGAAGCCGGGAAGTATGGTGCCGCCGTAAATGAACACGGCGGGGCGGTTCAGGCGCGCGATGGCGATCATGGCGCCCGGCATGTTTTTATCGCAGCCCCCGATCGCGATCAGACCATCGAAACCCTCGGCGGCCACGGCGGTCTCGATGGAATCGGCGATGACATCGCGCGAGACGAGACTGTAGCGCATGCCTTGCGTGCCCATGCTGATGCCATCGGTGACGGTGATGGTGTTGAAATAAACCGCTTTGCCGCCAGCGGCGTTGACGCCCTTGCGCGCGTGCTCGCTGAGGTCGCCGAGATGGACGTTGCACGGCGTCATGTCGCTGGGTGAAGAGGCGACGGCGATCTGGGGTTTCTTAAAATCGTCGTCCGTGAAGCCCACGGCGCGCAACATGGACCGGGCCGGGGCGCGGTCGTGGCCGTCAACGACGACGGAGGAATGGGGACGGGGCGTGACGTTCGAAGGAAGGGAGCACATGGGAGGATGAGCAGTAGAGAGAAAAGCGGGGCCCGGCGGCAAGGGGAGATTTGCGGGGGGGCTGGAGCCTGCATTTCAAAGTCAGGCCGCTTCGCCGCGCGATGCGCTAAACCGCTTCGACCAACCGCGCCTGATCATCGGGCTTAGGGTAGGGGCCGTTGCCCGCAACGGTCTGGCAGGATGTGGTCCACGGTATCATTGGCGGTTGAGGGCAACCGCCGCTATCTTTGGGGTTCGGTGAAGGCAAAAAAAGGTCAATCAATCAAGCGTGACGTGTCAGGGTTTCGCGGGTGTGGGTTGGGCCGGCGTGAGAGAAAGCAAAATATTGCCCGGGGTGGTGGGGGCGTTTTCCCGCAGGGTGATTAAAGCGGCATCGATTATTTTCGCGGCAGCGGAGGAAAACCGCGCTACGGAAAACCATTCCGCCACGCAGCCAACGCGCCGGCTTCATCAGATGGGACAAGGCATTATTAAACATCGAATCAGTCTCAGTCATCCTGCTTCCGAGGAATCAGGGTGAGCTCAACTCCGCCGCGAAGCGGATTAAAATTAACGCGGAGGCGGCGAAGCTTGATGTGATGGCGCTCCGCGTTGTGCGGGGCCGGGTCGTTTTCATTGGTGGAGATTCGTGCTTAGGAGGAAAACCGAGGTTCGTTCTCTGAAGTTTTGCCTCCGAATCACGAATTGACGAAGGAAGGCCTGATGCCGAACGGTCTCCGGATTAAGACCCAGCGCTGGGGTTCGGAGATTTTTATTCGGAGATTTTTTGCGCGTTGATTGGCGTGATTCGCGGGCCAACCCGAGTGCGTTGAGGTCAACTCCCTCCACCTTTTCTTATCCAGTGCTTAGCGCCTGCTCGGTCGCAAACCCTGAGCTGGCCGAAGGGGGCTCAGATGATTAACTCGCCACCCTTTCCGCACGGGCTGGACTCAGGATGTCTAAGCAGAAGCTGACCTCAGGGCTGGCCAAGTCACGGATATATTGTATTTTTATCAGTTGTTAAATATTTGTGGAGCAACTGTTAGCAATTAGTAATTGAGATGATTTATTCGGCATTCACCGCCTTCTCTCTGATCGATCAGCTTGGTTGAATTGGAGGAAATGTGTTTATAGAGAATTTCTTGCCGAACTTTGAACGTTTCGGCTGCCAGTGCGTCTTACCCTGTGTAGTTCAATGGTTAGTTTGGTGTTAGTTAGGGTAGTGAAGCCGCTCAGGGGTGAGCGGCTTTTCTGCGTCTAGACACGAAGATTTGCAGTGAACGTCTTCGGCTACGTTTCTGGAAGATTGCAGTTTATAGAGTTCACCTGGAATTCACCCAGCTCACTTGTCATGATTGCAGGAAAATCAGATGAATGCACGGGTGCTATCCATGCGCCTATTCAGTAAATTGATTGCTTTTGTTCTGCTATATAAAGCTGGAAGGATGGAGTTAAGCAAATGGGGCCGACGCATGATGCTGATCGCTGTCCTCGTCGCCGGGTCGTCATCACCAGTTCATGCGATCATTTTTTATTCCACCGCTGATGCGAACTATAACACGACCGCACCCACCGGCCTGCTCGCTGATAGCGGTTGGCAATGGGTCGGACATTGGGGCGGTTTTCAAGGCGTGCCGATCGGTCCGCATCATTTCATCACGGCGCGCCATGTGGGTGGCGCGGTGGGCGAGGCGTTTGTGCTGAACGGCGTTTCCTGCACGACCACGGCATTTTTTGATGACACCGCGAGCGATCTGCGAATCTGGCAAGTGAGCGGCACTTTCCCCTCGTGGGCTCCGCTTTATCGGGCGAATAATGAAGTGGGTCGCAAACTCGTTGTTTTCGGTCGCGGTCTGACTCGGGGAGCGGAGGTTCGTGACGTCGCCACGCACACGCTGCGTGGCTGGCAATGGGGCGCGGGCGATGGTCGAATGCGCTGGGGGCAGAATGGCGTCGTCGCGGTGGTTGATCGCGGCGCTTATTGGGGCGCGTTGCTCTATGCGGTTTTTAATCCGACGGGCGGGAGCAATGTCGCCCATCTCGCTCAAGGGGATTCCAGTGGTCCGGTTTTCATGAACGATGGGTCCGGCTGGAAACTGGCCGGGGTGGCGGCAGTCGTGGACGCGGCGTTTAATACCACGGACAAAGGGGAAGGTTTCAACGCGGCCCTCTTCGAGCTGCGTGGTCTCTATGTCGGCAACAGCAGCAAATGGACTCCGATCTCGGGTGCGAAGCCAGTGCTGAGTGGGTTTTACGCCTCACGGATTTCGGTGCACCTCGATTGGATCGAAAGCGTGTTGGCGCAGGAAAGTCCCGTCCTTGCCCACCAAACCTTGCCTGCATCGGTTGCTCCTTTGCCGTGATAGTGTTGGTGACCGGCAAGGTTCTGCCACCTACCTGATGCACGGCTGTCGGGCAATCGTTGCGTGATTGAAACGTGGATTTCACGCAGGCCCACTTGCCAGAATAGTTGGGGGCTTTTCTCTTCGGGCGTGCAAGCAACACCTCCTACTCGTAACGCAGGCCGAGATTTCTTTTCTTCGGCAAAATTGACGGCCAAAATTGACCCCGTGCCTATTCTGGGTACGGGCCTGTTCCCGCGGCCACAGTGGCCCAAGCGCACCACTTGGGTGCGTAGCTTTGGCCCGACCCTCGCCCAGCCCTACACGCGTATTCAGCGCGTGGGCTGATGCGGCCAAACCCGTCTTGGCCGACACATGAGTGGCCTGACAATTCTGCCGTCAAAGTGCGTTTCCCAGGTCGAGTCCAATTTAGGAATGCCGGCATCAGGCGTAGCCGGAGTGTTGTAGTCGAGAGTCCAGAGTCGAGAGCTGAGAGCTCGATCCTCAGAGCTGATATGCGTGATTTTGTGACGGGAAACTGTATTTACTGTATCGTCTGGCTCGAGACGCTCAACTCTCAGCTCTGGACTGCATCGTTCCGGCTGAAGCTACCTAGTCGTGCGCTCCTCGTGGTGTTATTTTTCGTCGGGTCATTCTCATCGCTGCAGGCGATGATTTTTTATTCCACGGCCGATCCAAATTACAACACCACGGCACCGACCGGAATGTTGGCTAACAGCGGCTGGCAATGGGTGGGCGTGTGGGGGGGCTTTCAGGGCGTGCCGATCGGACCCAAACATTTTATCGCCGCCCGCCACATCGGCGGAACCGTGGGCGATCCATTCATTCTCAATGGCGTCACCTACACCACGGTCGCGGTGTTTGACGACACCCTGAGCGATCTGCGCATCTGGCAAATCAGCGGAGCTTTTCCTTCGTGGGCACCGCTCTACCGGACGGGTATTGAAGCGGGCAAGCCACTGATCGTCTTCGGCCGAGGGCTGACCCGGGGCACCGAGGTGCGCGATGCCGCCACCAACACGCTCCGCGGTTGGCAGTGGGGTGTGGGCGATGACTTATTGCGTTGGGGCCAAAACACGGTCGCTGCGGTGGTGAACGGGGGTTCGTATTGGGGTGACCTTTTGAATGCCACGTTGGATGCGTCGGGTGGAATCAACGAGGTGCACCTCGCGGTGGGCGACTCGAGCGGGCCGGTCTTCCTCGACGACGGTTCGGGCTGGAAGCTCGCCGGGGTCGCGGCGGCCGTTGATGCGTATTTTAATACCACAAACTTAGGCGCAGGTTTCAACGCGGCGATCTTTGACGCACGCGGACTCTATTATGGCAGCAGTGGCAGTTGGAATTTGGTCGGCGGAACTTCTCCGGTGCCCAGTGGATTCTACGCGACCCGCATATCGGTTCGTGCCGCGTGGATCGATGGAGTGGTTCCTCCGGTCGTGGCCCGTCAGCCGACCAGCGTTCCGGTGATGTCTCCGGCCTGGTCTCTCCTGCTGGTGGCGCTGCTGTTCGGCAGCGGGGTTGTGTTTGCGCGTCCGTGCCGGTCGGACGATCAAGCCAAAGAGCTGGATACGCTATTGTAACAATCGGAACCTTGCTTGGCCGATAGATTCTTCGCGACGCTGCTTTGCTGCCGCAGGCCAGAGCTGTAGACGCAAAATAAATCTCTTCTTTGCATGATGCGAAAACGTCGTCCTCGTAAACCCGCTGATTCCGACGCCCGGCCAGCCGGCGGTATAATATCCGCAGGATCCGATCGTGACCGGGCTTGGTGGAGCATGTCGGCCAGGGCCGCCGGAAATCGACCGGTGTTGTGCTTTATCTTCACCTTTAGCGGGGCTTTGGGCCTGTACTTTTTGTTGACGCTCAGTCTGCGCATGCCGGACGAGGGGTATGCGAGCAAACATCCGCTCGTGGCGCGGCTGGTGGCTGTGAATGAATGGACCCAAGATCACGTCTTCCGGCCATATCAACGGCTGATCGCCAGCGCTTCCTCTGGGACGGTGAATTTGTTCGGTTACCACACGACGGTTGATGAGCGCGAGATTCGTTCGGCCCAATTCGCAGTGACCGTCACCAACGGATGCGACGGCATCGAACTTTCCCTCCTACTTGCAGCGGCCATTGTGGTGTTCCCGGCGTCCGCTCGTCGGAAAATGGCCGGACTTGCCGCCGGCTTGGTCCTCATCGCGCTGCTAAATTATCTGCGCGTGGTCAGTCTCTGGCTTATCGGGGTGCATTGGCGCGCGGGTTTTGATCTCGTCCATTACAACCTCTGGCCGCTGCTGCTCATCTGCGTTGTTCTCCTCTTTTTTGTTTCCTGGCTGAAGCATGCCACGTCGGTCCTCACCGATTTAACGGAGCCGGCCGATGGAGCTGCGCAAAGCTAGACCGGCACCATGCTCGCGATGAAACCAAGGCGGGGCCGGCCCGGTGCAGAGGGAAGTATCGCCGGAAAAAAACCTGCGGCGCGCCGCGCGACCGCTCCGCGTTTGATCTGGCCCTTCATCGGTCGGCTCATCGGCTGGTATCTCGGGCTCCTGTTGCTCTGGTTGCCGTTGGGCCACCTCTACCGGGCAGGATTGATTGGAGCCGGCAATCTGACCTTGGGAAAAATTTTCCCTGGAAAGGAAATTCTTTTTCAGCATCACACCCAAGAGAAGGCGCTCGGTATCACCGAAGGGGTGGACCTCGTTGTGTTAGTCCGAACCGATGACATGTATGATCGCGACCACCACAAACAATACGTGTTGGCGAAACCGGTGATCACTTTCTATCAGCCCTACACGGCGGCGGCATTTCTTGGCGCACTGTTTTTGGCCGGTCGGCCGCGTTGGCGAACGCGTTTGCTCAAGGGTGTGCCTGCGATGGCCGGGCTGCATTGCTTGATGCTCGTCTGCGTTCTGGTCGAGGTGAACTACACCATCGGCCTGCACCTGCCTGCTGCGTCAAGCCAGGGACCGTGGGTGAAGACTGCGTGCCAGTTGTTGCATTCGTCGGTCACGGACTGGCCGGCCGGGGTGTTTTTGGTCCCGTTGATATTTTGGACGCTGTCCAATTGGCCCGCGCGACGGTCCGGTGGCACGGCGGAAAAACAGCAGACGCTCCAAGAGGATCAGCGGTAATTCCAATTGCTCGCTGCCATTCCCGTGTCATGGCGAGGAGCCTCGCGTTACAGGACGATAAAGCGGTCCGGCCTCTTTTCACCCGGAGACATCCAGGTTCGCTCGACTGGCGACTGTTCACGCGCAAAACACCTGCCAAGCATCCGCTCGATAATGGTTCGATGGACTCTGCGCGCCAAGCCCGTCCTCACTCCGCATCGGCACGATAGCGCACGGTGGCACCGGCATCACGGAGTGGTTTCATAGTTTGTCCGGGTGGCGCTTTGCAGCAGGAGCTGGTCGTTGAAGGAGAGATAGGTCGCGTCTTCCGCCATCACGGAGACGAGTGTGCCGGCGACAATTTTCACATAACAAGCGCGCGCGTCGGTCGTCAGTCGGCCAAATTCGGCGGCATTGAACGTGAGTGATCCGCCAGCAGAATTCAGTGACGCCAGCTCTATCCCTGCATTGGTGTTGATCAACACGGCGGCCGTCCCGGGTTGATCCAGCAAGATCCTGATGCCCTGCGCCAGGGTCGTTTCATCGCCCACCCGGACATGGGGAAACAACACCTGCACAAACTGGAGCCGTTGCCCCGGACTGACGTCGCCCGTCCAGGCGTAGCGGGTTTTTTTCATCGGACCCTGGCCCGAAGGACCATCGGGAATGTCTTCCACCGTCATCGCCGCGCCCTCTTTGTTGCCGTAATAAATGAGCAGGTCCATCGGCGGAACCGTGTAGCGCAGGACATTTTGGAAGGAGTGCGTCTCAAACCAAGTGTTCACCCAATTATTCCCGCTGGCCTCACTCACGTTCTGGGTATTCCAAACCGGACCCACGGTTGCCCGGAAGGAGTCGTTGAAAACGGTTTCGTCGCGCACGAGTACGAAACGATTTTTCACCAGCAGAAATTCCCGCGTTTGGGTCGCCTCGTAGCCCATATATTTAGTGACGTTGATCGTAGCATGGCTCGCCGTGGCGTGATCGGTGGGCGGCTCCACGCGGGATTCCATGCCGGTCCAGCCCAGGGGCAGTGTTGTACGGTCGCCCTTAAAGTTTTTTCGCCCAAGGAAGATTGCGCTCTGAGCGGGATCGGTGATCTCCACCGCATTTTCCCGGCTGACGAATTTTTCCGAGACCATCTCGGCAAAGACTGCCGAGAAACGTTCCAGCCCGAGAATGGCCGTGGGATTCATCGGATCATGCCGCACATAACATTCGGCGAGGAGAAAGAGGTCGCCGGGTTTCCAGCCACTGCGCAACACCAGCTTGCTGGGCATGGTTCGCTGCGTCATGTATAGGTTGCAATCCAAGCCTCCGGCCCCGGGGAAAGTCGTTGCCACGACAGAATTTGGCATCCGGAAAATTTCTTTTCGCCACAGCAGGCTCGATCCTGAACTCGGCTCCACTGGCACCACGCGGTCGTCGCAAATGAGGCTGGCCACGGCGATATCCTCACAATCGTAATCTTTCGGCAGTTGATATGCACCCAGCGTTCGGGCCTGCAGGTGATTCATGAGGCGTTGCGCGACCCACTTGTAACGCCCGTCCCGCGTGTAGCGGGCCGCCAGTTCCAAGGCGAAAATCCGGGCCCCGGCGTGGGTGTTGTAACCAAAATTCGAGCCATACGGAATGACAGTGCCATCCGGCGTGACCTCCTCCATCAGTCGATCAAAAAAGGCTTTGATCTGCGGATCCGTGAATGTCGCCGTGCGGCCCAGAAGTTCGGCGCCCAGCAAATTACTGGAGAGTGTTAGAAAAAAATAGCCGGTATCGTTGATGCCGATGTCGCGAAAGTCCCACCAATCGCTCCACGTGTTCGCGGCATACACCGACCATGCTGAGGCACCCGGTTCATTTGGATAAAAGGCAGCGGCTAGGGCGTGCGCGATTCCTTGGGCTTGCGACCGGTGGTGGGAGCCGCGCCAAAGACCGTCGCCCGGTCGCCACGCCATTTGATATTGGCGTACCGTCAGCAAGAGATCGCGCGCCCACCGTTCGTCGTCGATGGTCATAAATCCCCGCCGACGCAGTTCACGAAAATAGAGGGCACACAGCGTGGGTCCTTCTTCGGAAGCGATGCCTCCATCTTGCCGCACGGTCGTATTTACCCAATCGGAGTAGAAATGCAGGGTCTGCTTGATTCCCGCGGCCAGACGAGCGGCACGCAGCGGATCCGTTTCTGTGACGAAGACGGCGAGCGCACCTAACGCATGCCGGGGTCCGTACATCGCGTGATCGGGACCGGATTCAAATGCTGCTGCACGGTCGCGCACGAAATCTACATAATCGGCGCGGGTCACCGGCCGGCGCGTCACGCCCAGGTTGTTTTTCGTCGGATCGAGTCCCAGTAAGTAGGCATCGCGATCAAACAATCCATCGAGGTTGTTGATCGAAGCAGACGTGCACGTCGTTAGATTTCCGAAGTAACGCAGTTCCCACGCGTCATCGATGCCGTTGCCATTTCCGTCGGTCGAGACGGAAGATGCTGCGTCCGCGTCGATGGAAATCACACAATCCTGCGGCGGCATCATCGCCTGATTGGCCAATGATAAAGTGGCCGGCTGGGCGAAACCGCCCAGAGTTCCTCCACCGATGAGAAACCCCGCGATCAGGAGCGAGCGCACAAACTGATGGATACGATTCATACTGTCAGGCGCGGCCGGAGTGTGTTGCGACTTGGAATGGAGGTGAACATGATCGCCAAAATTAAGGCAGAGGCAGCTGGAGGATAGGTCGTCCGGTCGATGAGTATTGATGCAATGATTGAAGTCATAGGTGCGCGGCGGGAGTCGTTGAGTACGGATCGCTCAAGGCGAGTTGAGGCCTTGCTCCCGTTCTTCGTCCCAAAATTGCGGAACTGGTGAAACGAAGTGTTACGTTTTTCGTGAGCCCGGACGTCAAGGCTTCTCACCCGGTTTTGACCAACCCGGTGGGATGCCAGCGGCTGCGTGGGGCCACGACAGGTATTGCCGTAGCCACAGGCCTCGGTGCCTGTGAGGTCGGGGAATTTGCAGGTTGCGAGCATGCCTCGTTCTGCTGGCCAGCAGAATAGCGCGACCAGCGCGTACCCAGTGTCCGCCCGGAAACAACCTGAACGAAAATTCCCCGAGCGAGCCGCGATTATTTTTGGACGATATCGGACGTGAATCTTTCCGGCACGGGTAAGACAGAAGACGTCAGGTCTCTGACTCTTGACAAGAAGCCAGGCGCAACGCGCGCAATGATCCAAGCGGCACGTCTCGCGCCAGCACAGCTGACGCTCGCCCTGCTTCCTCCTGCGCCCCCGATGGTCGCTCCGTCCGGTGAGAGCAGCCCCACCGGCGCAGGCGCTTGTGGCCCGAAGGATCGGGCCACGGGCCGCTGTTCCACCAAGTTCAGTTCCGCGGCGGGGCCAGGCCGGCCAGCGACATCCCGGCGCGGACTTGGAGCATGGCCAAGACCTTCGGCACGTACATGCGGGTTTCGGCGGGGAGCGAGGAGGCGATCTCGGCGAAGGTTTTGGCTTTTTGTTCGTTGAGCGTGCGCTGGACCCGGCCGGCACCGGCGTTGTAGGCCGCGAGCGCCAGCGGCCAGTCGCCGAATTTTTTATGCAGTTTGCGCAATAGCTGCGCCGCCGCGCTGGCGGATTTTTCCGGATCATTCCGTTCGTCGGGCAAAAGGGTGCTCAAACCGAGTTCCTTGGCGGTGGCGGGCATGAGTTGAAATAAACCGCGCGCACCGGCGGGACTCCCGGCCGAGGGGTTGAAAGTGGATTCCACTTCGGCCAGCCAAACCAATTCGATGGGCAAACCCGCTGTGTTGAAAATTCCACTGAGCAAAGGAATAAATTCATCTGCGCCGGCGGGCTTGGGACGGGTTTGTAGCCGACGCAGCCAAAGATCGTAGTGGGGAATGAACTGCGCCAACGAGGGAGTTTTGGGCGGAGACGTCGTGACCGGCGGCTTGAGCGGAGGGACCGGTGGTTGCGTGGTTTGTTTGGCGGCCTCGATGTAATCCAGTCGTTCTTCCAGCCAGTTGATATATTCCTCATTGCCCGGCAGGGAGCGCAGCGCCGCCAAGGCTCCCCGCGCCTCGGGTTCATACTGGGCGAGCGCTTCGAGATTATTGCTGTCCAGCGCCTGCTGGAGCCGGACGGCGAAATCATCCCATTGCGCTTTGTCGGGAAACGCAAAACGCGCCTTGATCGAGGGTGGGGCGTAGGTATCGAAAAGATCCCGACCAGCCTCGAAAAGATCATCGGTTAAAATCTCCTGGGCGGGCGCTGGCGCCTCGACTTTCGTCGGCTCCGCCGCCGTGGCCAAGCTCACGCCCAGCAAACCGGCATAACACAAGTGACGGAGTTTCATGCCCAATGGAGACCCGTGAAAAAACCTTAGGTTGCCCGGCATCTTGGTGGTACGGGAGGGTGTGATTAATTCCGTGTCCGGGCGAGCTCGGTCCAGTAGGCGGGCCAGCCGCCGTTTGCGCGAACGGCGCGGGCGTGGGTGATGGCTTCGGAGTTGGCGCGCAGCCACGCTTCGCCGGCGATTTTGAGGCGGTGCTGGAGGACGTGCCGATGGCCGCTTTCAATCAGCCCGGAGCCGAGCGGCAGGTCGCGCGAGAGCGCGCGCGGGTAGTCGAGTTGATCGCGGCGATTATCCATGTAGCGGTGCGCGGCGCACACGGGGGCGGCGGCGGGGTATTCGCTGACGTGGAATAGATCGAGGTGGAAATAGCCTCGGGTGCCGAAGCACTGTTTGGCCAGGCGGGCGATCCACTCGGCCCCGTCGCCCACG
>Ga0105049_10001126_pt1 | contig 31262 bp, 23 predicted proteins | sample MAT06_FD_78087 | JGI IMG/M metagenome (GOLD analysis project Ga0105049, IMG submission 78087) | Freshwater microbial communities from Lake Fryxell liftoff mats and glacier meltwater in Antarctica - MAT-06 | ecosystem: Environmental > Aquatic > Freshwater > Ice > Liftoff microbial mat | place... | reverse complement strand
TCATAGAACTGGAAGTGCGTGCCAAGGCCGAGGCCGAAGGGATGTTCGCGGAGGAAAAGGAGCCCCGAAACGTAGTAGTTCGCGCGGTCCTGCGCCCTCAGCAGATTCGTCACGCGGTGCCAAAGGACGTCTCCGCCAAAGAAGACGCCCACCGCCGCGATGGCGATTGCGATGGCGAGAACCTTGGGCAGTTGCCGCCGCAGCGCCGGGTAGTGGACGAAGAGATACACGCCGCCCAGCGCCCCGCCCACCATCGCTCCCAGCCATCCCGCGCGCGCCGCCGTCAGCACCAGCGCCATGGCCACGAACGCCAGCGCGCCGGCCACGGCGACGTTGCGCTTTCCGCGCCCCCACGCCCACCACAGCAGCAGGCCCGGCCACATCAGCACGATCCACTGGGCAAACCAGCCCGCGTGGCCGGCGGTGCCCTGAAAGCGCCCCGCGTGGAGCGGATCGGGATTGGGCGCGCGCACGTGATGAAGCGAAAGCCATCCGCGCCACTCCAGAAATCCAAAGAAGCACGCCGCCAACAGCGCCACGCCGCCGATCTTCATCCATCGCGCCGCGATGATTGGCGTCGCGCGGCGGGCGACTATCACGGCGACCAGCGCGCCGGTCGCCCAGTTCCAGAGAGACTTGAGCGCCCACTCCGGCGCTGTCGCGGCGAAGTAAAACATCTGGCTCAGGCCGTTGATCAGGTTGTTCTGGGAGAAGCGCGCCTCGCCCGCGTTCTCGCGAAAGACCACCAGTTGCAGCCCCACCAGCGAGGACGCCGCCAGCATCAGCAGCAGTCCCACCAGATAATGGGGCCATACGCCCCAATACACCGGTGGCGCCGCGCCGCCCACGTCCATCGTGGCGTCGCGTTGGTCTTCCGCGTTGGCGCCGCGGATCGGCCTCCCCACCAGGCGAAGTTCTCCGGCAAACATGCCGAGGATGAACACCTCGATTCCCGCCAGCAGGTGTGTCTTGGACTGGTCCAGGAGATACGTCGGCCCCATCATCGCCAGGGCGTAGATGCTCCATACCGGGTTCAGCCAGCCGGTCGCGAAGGCCAGCAGATAGAACGACCGGCTCTCGATGGTGCCCACGGAGAGGAAGTAACCCATCAACACGGCGATGGCCACATAGGCCGCGCCCCGCGCCAGGCGAACGACGACGGAGAGCGAGGGACCCCGCGCATCCGCCGCCGACCCGGCGGCGATCATGCGGTAGTCGGGATTGCTGGTCAGGGCCAAGGCGCGTCGGTTCTCGCAGGGGGGCGGGTTTGCTTCAGGCCCCCAGTGAAGGAGCCGGGAGCCTGACCGTCAAGCCTCCATGCCGCCAGGGAGGAGGTTACCACGAATGGACACAAATCAACGCAAATGGAAGCGAGCACGCGGCATGGTCTCCACCGGGTTCAGGCGGAGATAAATTCGTGTTCCTTGGTGTCTATTTGTGGTAAGCTGGGCTCACAGCACCACGCGCTTGTATTCCAGTGTCGCCCGCTTGAAATTCAGGATCGGGCCGACCCGGAGCCCAGTGATCCGCAGGTAGTTGATCGCCTGGCCGATTTCGTTGGGGCCGATTTTCTCGACCGTTTTCGATTCGACGATCAGTGCCTCGTGCGTGATCAGGTCGGGGATGGATTTCCCGACCGCCACGCCTTTGTAGCGCACGTCGAAATCCGCTTGCTGGCGGACAGCGATTCCCCGCAGCGCAAACTCGACGACAAGGGCGTTCTCGTAAACCTTCTCGTGGAGTCCGTGGCCGAGGGTATTCAGCACCTCCATGGCGCAGCCCACCACGGCGAAACACTCTTCCTTTAGCGGATAGTGGCGCCCCGCGCTCCCACCTGGAGTTGCCCCGTGCCCCACCCGCCGCCGTGAAAAGGTTACCACGCATGCACACAAACCAACACAAATGGAAGCGAGCCCGGCCGCATGGTCTCTATCGGGTTCGGGCAGGGAGAATTCGTGTCTATCAGTGTCCATTCGTGGTAGGCGCACTTCCCGCATCCCCCGCGCCGCCCGGGCGCCGCGATTCCGCTTCCCCTTCGCGGGCCCCGGGTCCATGCTCCCGCCATGAGGTCCGTCTCCGTCGTCATCATGACCGCCAACCGGCGGGCGCTGCTGGCCCAGGCACTGGGCGCGCTGGGGTCGGGGACCGCCCTTCCGGCTGAGGTGGTGATCGTCAACAATCAGTCCACCGACGATACGGAGCAGTATCTCGCCTCCGCGCGCTTCGCCTTTCCCCACCGCGTGATCCCCGGGCCCGAGGGCACCTTCACCGAGTGCCGCAACGCCGGCGTCGCGGCGGCTACCTCGGAGCTGGTGGCCTTCATCGACGATGATTGCGAGGTTGACCGGTTCTGGCTGGAGCGCCTGCTCGCCGCCCTCGATCGCAACCAATGGGTGGCCGCCGGTGGAGCTGTCCTTCCCGCGGCGGAGATGCTCTCGCCCAACTGGTATTCCCCCGAACTCGCATGGACCATCGGGTGCAGCACGCCCACGTTCTTCGGAAAGCTCGGCGGACGGCTGGACATTCCCACGACCTCCAACCTGATCTTCGAGCGTCGCCTGGCCGCGGACTTTCCCTTCCGCGAAATCACCTCCGACAAGTCTTCCCTCACGTGGAACTACGAGTACAGCCGCGAGGATTCCCAGTTCTGGAGAGAGCTCCGCCGCGCGGGACTCCCGGTCGGCGTCGAGCCCACGGCCCTCGTCTGGCACCACCTGCCGCTGAACCGCATCAACCGCGACCGCGCCCGGGAGCGCGCCCGTCAGGACGGACGGGGCTTCTGGAGCCGTGAGCGCCTGGTGGAGGAAATCCGCCCCGCCGCGCGAGATATCGCCTTCGCGCCATTCGGTGCGCTTGAGGACACCTATCGCCGCGGGATCCCACTGAGTCAGTCGTGGGAAAGCCGGACGGTTTGGGCGCGGCGCCAGTGGGCCTTCCTCGAATACGCGCTGGACGACCCCGACACCCGCATCTCGCCGATGGACCGAGTTGGGATGCTGCTGGGGGAGGGCGCGCGAGCGCTCGCTTCCGCCGCCAAGCAGGCCATCCGCCCCGGAATCGCCGCCGCCCACCACGCCTCGCGGGGTGACCGCGCCATTCCCCAAGCGGGTGAGAGCCCGGCCCGGATCCAAGTGGTGCTGCACGATATGCTGGGTGACGCCGTGCTGGCGCTCCCGATGGTGGGGCAGTTGGCTTTGGCTTTTCCCGGGACGCGGATTGACCTCCTGGCGGGCCCCGTCTCGGCGCCGGTGTTGAGGGCAAACGTGCCGGAAAACGTGCGCGTTCGCGAGATTCCCGATGCGGCGAGAGGGCGATCTCCCCGGGCCGCATGGCAATTCGCCCGGTTCCTCGATTGCATCGTGCCCGATGCCGTCCTGCTGGCATATTGCCACGGAATTTCCCCGGCGCCCCTGTTTGTGCAGGCCGGCGCGCCGGTCGTCGGCTGGCGGGGGGATAACGGCCTGAAGGAGCAGGTGTGGGGCGACCTGCTGGCCGCACCGGTGGCCAAGAGCATGGAAAAGCCCGAGGTCGCCGCGATCCTCGACCTGCTGGCGCCCTTCGGGATCGCCGCCCGGCTGGAACGCCCGCGCGTCCTGCCGAGCGCCCCTGCCCTCGAACGCCGCACCCGTTTACTGGAGCGCGCCGGTGCGGATCCCGGGACCTACGCCGTGCTCCATGTGGAGGCCGACGGCCGGGACAAGTTCTGGCCCCTCGCAAGTTTTCTGGGACTGGCCGACGAGCTGCATGCTCGCGGCTTCCCGGTGCTGCTTGTCGGCTCGCGAGAGGGACGCATGGCGCTGGCCGGTCCGCTGCGCAAGCGCCCGTGGTGCCACAGCCTGCATGGCGCGTTGGATTCGGACGAGTTGGCGGCGTTACTTGCGGGTGCGCTCTTCTTTGTTGGGTGCGACTCGGGTCCCGCCCATCTGGCCCAGGCGGTTGGTGCGCCAGCGATGGTGCTTTTCGGCATGACGGGTCAGCATCGCTGGGGGCCGCTGCCGAGGCTGGAGGGCGAGGAGCCACCGCCAATCCGGACGCTATCCGCCGGGCCCGGCGACCTGCTCCCGGAGGAGTGCCGCGGCCTTCCCGTCAACCACGCGATGCGGCTGCTGGCGGTGGAGCGCGTCGTCGCCGCGCTCGAACTTCCCACCTCGATGGCGGAGTTTGTCGCGGGGTCGGAGGAATCACGTTGACCCTTGCACCACCCCACTCTGCAATGGCGGCAAAGTTGGAGCCCCGGAGTCTGCGGGGACCATTGCGGGACACCCGCCATCCGGTCCGCCCATTCTCCTGCCATGCCCCGCCGGGGGAGAGATTGACGTTGCCCTTGCAAGCGCTAGTCGTCAGTTGCTGGTGCGAGCGCGAATCGCGCCGTCATGGGGGCCCGGGATTCAGCAGCCCGGCCCATCAAGCTTGTTGTACCGCTCGGCGACCCCAAGGAAGGAAACTTTAGCATCACATGCCCCTGCTAAAGCAATGCCTCGGCGTCGATCTTGGCTTCAACACGGTCAAGATCGTCGAATTGGCGCTCGACAAGAAAGGCGTTCGCGTCCTCCGTGCCGAATCGGCGCCAACGGGGGCAACCCCCGGCATGGCCGACGACGAGGTTCGTCAGGCCATCGCGATGACTGCCCGCGAAGTGCTGAAAAAGGGGCGCTTTTCCAGCCGCAAGGCGATCTTCACTATCTCTGGACAGAAGATTTTCACCCGGCGTTTCCGCCTACCCAAGACTTCCGACGAGCGCCTGGCCCGCATCATCCAGTACGAGGCGCGCCAGCAGATCCCCTTCCCGCTCGACAAGACGATCCTCCAGTATCAGCACCGCGAACTAGCCGACGAGGGCGAAGTCGAAGTCCTCCTCGCCGCCGTCCGAATCGACGAGGTTCGTGACTTCATGGCGCTCGCCGCGAAGACCGGCCTGACGCCCATCGCCATCGGGGTCTCGTCCTTCGCCGTGTTCAACGCGCTTGAATTCGTGGGAATGGACGAGGCCAAGGCCGCCAAGCTGTTCGACGCGCTCTCCCACGGGGGAAAAGCCGCCGGTCCCAAGGCAAAGGCCAAGGGCGCTGGCTTCCAGATTCCAAAGTTTGGCAAGAAGGGCAAGGCAGAGCCCGAACCCGAGGCGGCGCCGGAAGAGGAAGCCCCGGCGGAGTTCGCTTACGAGGAGGTCAGGGGCTACATCAACCTTGGCGCCACGACGATGGACCTCGCCGTGGGCCGCGGGCGCGTGGGGGAAATGGTCCTCTTCAACCGCACGATCCCCCTGGGCGGCAACGAGATGACCAAGGCGATCCAGCGGCGCTGCTCCGTGGAGAGCTTCCACGACGCCGAGCGGATCAAGACCACCTCCACCCAGTTGATGTCCTACAATTTCGATTTCGAATCCGAGGGCCAACTCAACGAGGACGCCTCCGCCGCGGCGACCGAAGTCGCCGACCGCATCGTGACGGAAATCCGCCGTTCCCTCGACTTCTACATCACCCAGCCCGACGGCATGGCGATCGACTCCGTGATTCTGGGCGGCGGCCTGGCCCAGATGAAGGGCATCGACACCTACCTCGAGGAAAAGCTGACGATGAACGTCTCCATCGCCAACCAACTCCCCGCGGATAGCCCCCTGCGCTGGCCCGACACGCTCGGCGCCATCACAACGTTCCTCCCCGCCATCGGCCTCGCGCTGCAGGGCATGGGCATCGGCAGTTGCCGCGTGGACTTCCTGCCAGAGGAGCGCAAGATCACCCGCGACTTCCCCTATCGGGTGGCCGCAGTCATGGCTGCGGTGGTGGGTGGCACGGTGTTCTTCGCCTCCCAGGCAGGCAACGACTACTCCGTCAAATATGGCGCAGCGGCCTCGTCGCTGGAGGGCGAGTACCTCAAGAACTTCGCCCAGTCCAAGCGCTTCACCGATGCCCAGGCTGAGCAGCAGGACATCGCCGACAAGTTCCTGGGCCTCAACAAGGCCGTTGGCCAGCGGGACTATTGGATCGATGTGCTGACGCTGCTCGCCGAGGCCCGCCCGCCGGGAATCACCATCGTGGACATCGAGACAGGCCACGATGGCTCGCTGACGGTGGTCGCCCAGAGCGAGCAGTCGGTTGACGCCGCGACGTTCAACTCCGCGATCAAGGAAAAGCTCAAGGGCCGGACGCTGATCGATCCCGAGATCGACGACATCGTGAGCATTGCGGGCCCCGCGGGCAGTTCGCCGCTGGGAGTCCAGCGGTTCACGATCAAGACCAAGATGATCGACAAGGTCAACCACCTCAAGATCACCCCCACACCGGTTCCCACCGCAAGGGCGGGCGCGCAGCCCGGTGGAGGATTCACAGGTTTCGAAGGCGATCCGACGGTTCCGCGCCGCCCCGGCCCCCCAGCGGGCGGATCGCGCCGCCGCCAGTAGCAGGAAAGCAGGAATTTGGTAACACGCCAAGGTGATGCCGCGATGAACGACCAGGTGAAGGAAATCCTCGAGAAACTCCAAAAGCGCGCCGACTTGGTGGCGACCGGGGTTCTGGTTGGGCTGCTCTGCCTCGCGGGCTACATGCTGCTGAACGAAAGCAACTTCACGCCACCAGAGCAGCCCAATCCCACACCCAAGGAATTCACGATCCTGCTTCCCTCCGAGCGGATGAAGGACAAGGTGGTCCCCGTCTACCGCGATGCGATCATGGCCGTGGAGGGGAAGTTGATCTCCACCCAGACCGACATCACCAAGGACACCAAGGCGGTGAAGCTGATCCGCCCCAACATGTTCGACCGCAAGTCCACCACCGAGGAAGGCGCCGCCCGCGAGGAGTTAAACAAGGAATACCGCAATGCGGAGTCCTTCTTCAAGGAGAAGCGGTATAGCGATGCCCTGCGGGTGGTGAACGGGATTCTGGATCGTGATCCGTCCCACCGGGAGGCGCTGGACCTCCAGAACCAGATTTCCGCTATTACCGCCCCGACTCCCGTGCCGGATCAACCGGTGGCGCCAACCCCATGATTTACAGCATTTCGGAGTGCACCACAGGATTGCAGCGATGATGATGGACCGCGAAAAGAGCCCATCTGTTTCCTTGACACCTTTTCGGTTGCCGGGTGGATTGAAGCCCCCGGAGACGAGTAAGGTTGTCTTGGTAGTGGAAAACCAAGGAGATGCACGAGGCCTATGAATCGGCAGAGCAGCAGGCGTTGCCTACGAAAGCTAACCGGAGGCGTGGCTATCCAAGCCACTCTGGCTGCCAGCCTCATGCTGGCACCGGTGGCGATCCAATCGGCCCCCAACGACACCGCATCCAAGTCCAGCCAGACCGATGCCAAGAAAACCAATGGCACCGCTCAGGCGGAACAGCTCCTCAAGTCGGCTCGCGCCGAGTTGAAGAAGGAGCAGTTTTCCGCCGCCCGCGAGTTCCTCGAGAGGGCGCGCGCCGCCGATCCCAAGGCGCCCGGTCTCGACCAGCTCGCCAAGGATATCGCCGCGGCCGAGCAAGCCGCCGTCGCCAGCGCCCGCGCAGAGCGAGTGTCCAGCATCCTGCGTTCCGCGGACGACCGCCGCAATGCAGGCCGCTATGACGAAGCCGCCGTCGAGGTCACCAAGGCACTGGAACTCGACCCGGCCAACTCACGCGCCAAGAGCCTTCGCGAGCGCATCGAGAAGGAGCGCACCAAGGGCCTCGAAGAATCCCTCGAGAAGGCTGTGGGCGACCGGATCAAGGCCGCCGAACGCGCCTCCAAGGAGAAGCGTTTCGACGAGGCCCGCCGGAACGAGGCCGCCGCGCGCGAGACCGCCAAGGGGCTCTTCAAGAATGACCTCGATAAGCTCTCCGCCCGGATTGCCAAAGAGGAATCCGCCTTCAACGCCGCCAAGAACAAAACCGCGATCGATGGCCTCCTGAAGACCGCCAGCGCGGAACTCAAGGCCAACCAGTTCGACAAGTCCCGCCAGACCGTCGGCCGCGTTTTCGCGCTCGATAAGCAGAACAAGCCCGCCACTTCCCTCCTCGCCAAGATTGGCTCCGAGGAGAAGAAGTTCGTCGCCGCCTCTCAGGAGCGGAAGCTCGGGGAAGACCTCGCCGCCGCCGATCGCCTGCTTAAGGCGAAGAACTACGATGGCGCCGCCAAGGCCTACGCGGCCGTGCTCGCCTCCGCGCCCACAAACTCCAAGGCCAAGAAGGGCCTCGAGTCGGCCAACAAGTCGCTGGGAGCAGCAAGCTCCTCCGCCATGAAGTCCGTGGACGCCGATAAGAAGGCCGCTGCGGCGAAGAAGGCGGAAGACGACAAGAAGGCAGCCGCTCTCGCAAAGAAGGCTGAGGACGATAAGAAGGTCGGCGAAGCCGCTGCCGCGAAGAAGGCTGCGGAGGACAAGAAGATCGCCGACGCGGCCGCAGTCAAGAAGGCCGGAGAAGAGAAGAAGGCCCTCGCCGCTGCCGCCAAGAAGGCAGAAGACGACAAGAAGGCGGCCGCCGAGGCCGTCAAGAAGACCGCCGTGGTGGCCGAGGCTCCCAAGCCCACGCCCGCCCCGACGCCTGCTCCCACTCCCGCGCCTCCTGTCGTCATCGAACGCCCCGTGTCGGCTGCCGCCGCGACCGTTCCCGACAGCCCCTTCGCTTCCGCTCCGGCGCCCACGCCTGCCCCCGCGCCCGGCGTCCCCGACAGCCCCTTTGCCAACGCCCCCGCCGCCCAGTTCACACCGGCCCCCACCCCGGTTCCCCCTGTCGAAGCGACCGCCCCCACTCCCGCAGCCGCGGTTGCCAAGGCCGATGCCGCCGTCAAGGCACAGGAAGCCGCGGCCAAGGCCGATGTCGAACGCCTCTCCAAGGAGCGCACCCGTCAGGCCGAGATGGCCTATGACGAGGGCGTTTCCCTCTACAAGAAGGGTGAACTCGCCCGCGCCCGTCAGCGCTGGCTGGATGCCAAGGACCTCGATCCTTCGTTCCTCAAGCCCGATTCCTACCTCGCCAGCACGGAAGCCGAGTACAACGCCCTCCAGGCCAACGAGGCCGCAAAGCGGAACCTTGAGCAGAGTGAGGCCGACGCCGTCGAGAAGATGAACACGCCGATTCCCCTGCGGACCATCGGCGCCATGTCCCTCGCGGATTTCCTCCAGAACCTGCGCGTGCTCTCGGGCATCGACTTTTCCATCGTCGGCGAAGTGAATGCCAAGATCGAGGGCGCCTGGGAAGACGTGGCCCTGCACGAGGTGCTCGATTCCGCGCTCCTTCCCATCGGCCTCCGCTGGCGCCGCGAACCGGGCAAGAGCATCGTTATCATCGAACCCGACCTGCGCACCGAGGTCTTCCGCCTCGCTCCCGACCAGATATCCACCATCGAGTCCCTCATCGAGGGCGGCACGCTTCCGCGCCTGCTTTACGGTGAGAAGGGCGTTCCCAGCCTCCTCGGCCAGGAGATCCTCCTCGATACCGCCCGCAACCTGCTGATCGTCACGGATTCCGAGGCCAACATCTCCAAGATCCGCAAGATTCAGGAGAGCCTGCGCGGCCAGCAGCGCACGCAGCTCATCTTCGATAGCTACGAGATCGACGAGTCCAAGGCCCCCGAGATCAAGGCGCTCCTATCCGCCCTCCTCGTCGCCGACGACCTCCAGCCCTTCAACCCCGAGCGCAAGCTCATCATCGAGGGCAGCACCCTTATCATCAAGGACACAGCCGACAACGTTCAGAAGGTCCGCAATATCCTGCAGGACCAGAATTTCCTCGCCAAGTTCTACAGCAATGAGCTCACCATCGCCACCTTCAACCTGACGCCGATCACCCAGTTCGCCGACAACCCCGACCTTGCCCGCGCCTTCGCGGATCAGGTGCGCTCGGTCGTCGAGACGCTCCTCTACTCGCAGGACGGCTACAGCAAGGCGGAGGCCGAGGGCCGTCGCCTCTGGTTCGACCCGGCCTCCCTCCAGCTCACCATCACCGACACGGCCGACCGCATCGCCACGGTGCAGAACTTCATCGAGAACCTTCCCCAGATCGATGCGCGTCGGCGCAGCAAGATCATCTTCCTCGATCACGCCAACGCCGCCGATCTGGCCGGCCAGATCGAGTCCTTCCTCGGAGTCAGCGCCAGCGCGGATTCCAGCGCGTCCAGCGGCACCGAGGTCAATCAGACGCTTGGCGTCCAGGACGACTTCGACTTCAACGGCGGCAACTTCCGGGTTACGCGCGTGAACGAGAATGACACCTTGGACGATGTCGACGACAGCGTGGAGATGGTCGTCCGCACCGGCACCACCAGCCAGGATGTCACCATCGAGGAGTTCCGCTCGCAATTCATCGAGGACTTCGAGATCGTCGCCGACGACATCAAGCCCTCCAACACGCCCGGCGAAGGCCGAGTCCGTTTGACCATCCGCTTCGTCCCCGGCGGAAACACCGGCGGCGGCGACACCCAAGTGCAGGATCAGGCTCAGGCCGACGTCGAGGCCCAGCGCGATCAGGTTCGCGCCGAAACCGGCCTCACCATCGTCGAGATCGAGAACCTGAACGCCATCTTCGTCGAGTACGACAGCATCGAAGAGCTCCGCCGCGTGGAGTTCTGGGTCCGCACGCTGGACATCCCGACGCTTCAGGTCGATATCGAGATCAAGTTCGTCGAGGTGGCCAGCAACAAGGCCAAGGAAATCAAGCCGGAGTTCACGATCGGCAACCTGACCGATGGCTTCGATCTCTCGGATTCTCTTCTCGGTTCGCGATTCGCTCAGGACCGCGATGAGTTCCGCAGCCCCTTCGAGGCCCCCGTCGAGGGGAACGAGGCCGCAAACCTCCTCAAGGGCTCGACCGTCTTCAACTACCTGGTCAGCAACGGCAGCTCCCCCATCTCGTTCACGCTTCGCGTGCTCGAGGCCCAGGGAATCATCAACGTCGTCAACGGACCCCGCGTCACGGTGCTGAATACCGAAACCGCCGACTTCATCGTCGAGCGCTCGTTCGGCTCGCCCCGCCCCATCGAGGGAGCAACTGGTGGCGGCGCGACCGGCGGCGGCAACCAGCAGCTCAGCTTGGTCACGGGCCTGACGCCTGTCGATCTCTCGATCACCCCCAACGTCACCCGCGCGGGCAACATCACGCTGGATATCGACGTGAATATGGAGGACATCGATCAGAACATCGGTCAGATCGTCACCCTTGATCCCTCTGCGGTGTCGGCACTCGCTCCCGCCACCACGCTTCCCCAGGCCAGCCGCTTCGCCGACGTGGGCCGCATCCGCAAGGAACTGACCACCAGGGCCCGCATCAAGGATGGCGGCACGGTGGTCCTCGGTGGATGGCGGTCGGAGCGCACGCAGGACCTCGAGTCCGGCGTCCCGATTCTCCGCGACATTCCCTTCATCGGCAAGTACCTGTTCAACCGGACCCAGAACACCGAGGACAAGATTACGCTCCTCATCTTCCTCACCGGTAACGTCGTGAAGGACTAACACCCCCGCCAAGCCGCCTCACCTTCGCGCCCCGGGGCTTTTTCCCGGGGCGCGTTTCATTCCCTCCCCCGCGCACGGCAGCCCGCCCCCATGAGCAACTCCGGAAAGACCCTCGTCCTCATCGATGGTCACTCGAACCTCTACAAGGCCTACCACGCGATCCGCGAGCCGCTGACGAACGCGCGCGGGGAGCCAACGTCGGCCATCTACGGGTTCATCTCCACCTTCTTCCGCCTCCAGCGGCAGCATGGCCTCCAGCACGTCGCCGTCGTGTTCGACGCCCCCGGCAAGTCCTTTCGCGACAACCTCTTTGCCGAGTACAAGGCCCACCGCCCCCCCACGCCCGACGACCTCAAGATTCAGTACCATCGCGTGAAGGAACTGCTCGGGATCCTGCGCGTGCCGATGGTCACACTCGATGGCTTCGAGGCCGACGACGCGCTGGCCGCGCTAGCGCTCCGTGCGGCGGAGAGCGGGGGAGAGGCCCTCGTCTGCTCCTCCGACAAGGACCTTCTCCAGATCGTCCGCCCGGGGATCAAGGTCCTGCGAGAGCATCTTCAGAAGACCGAACTGCTGGACGAGCAGGGCGTCTTTGAGAAGATGGGCGTTCGCCCCAACCAAATCGCCGCCTACCTCGGCATCGTCGGCGACACGGCGGATAACATTCCCGGCGTGCCAGGCTGCGGAGCGAAGGGCGCCGCCAAGCTCCTCGCCGAGTACGGCACCATCGGGGCCATCATCGCCAACGCCGACGCGGTGAAGCCCGCAAAGGTAGCGGAGTTCCTCCGCACCCAGCCCGAAGCGGTTCGCCTGTCGGAAAAGCTGGCAACGCTCGATACAGACTGCATCGCGTCCTTCGACTGGGATGCATTCCTCTGGTCCTACGTGCCGACGCCAGAGCTGCGCGAGTTCTATCGCGAGATGAACTTCCAATCGCTCCTCGCCGATCTCGGCGGCGCCACCGTCGAAGAGCGCACCGTTGACTACCGCGTCCTGCGCACGCGCGCGGAACTGGAGGATGCCGCGAGCGCGATCCGCTCCGCGGGCGAGGCCTCCATCGACACCGAGACCACCGACCTCGACGCGCTCGTGGCGAGCCTCGTCGGCATCTCGATTTCGTGGGCCACGAATCAGGCCGTGTATCTCCCCGTCGGCCACGGCGGTTCTGAGCCACAGCTTGCGCTCGATGACGTGCGCGCGGTGCTCGGTCCCCTCCTTTCCGACCCCGCGATCCGCTGGGTCGCGCACAATTGGAACTACGACTGCAAGATTCTGGGCCGGGCCGGATTCCCGCCGTGCGCCATCGCGGGCGACTCGATGATCGCGGGATTCCTGCTCGCGCCCGACCGGTCGAATTCCCTGCGCCTCAAGGAAATGGCCGTCTCGCTTCTTGGCATCAAGATGACCGAGATCTCCGAACTCATCGGCGGCGGAGACGACATGGTCACGATGGCCGGTGTCACCATCGAGGACTCGGGCCGATATGCCTGCCAGGATGCCGACGCCACGCTTCAGCTATGCCGCCACCTTGCGCCCAAGGTGGCCGAGGCAGGGATGGACCGGCTCTATCGAGAGGTCGAACTCCCCCTCGAATCGATCCTCGCCGAGATGGAAATGGAAGGCGTCCGCATCGACCGCGACCACTTCCAGCGCCTCTCCAAGGAGGCGGAAAGGGAACTCGCCCGCCACGCGGAGGAAATCTACCGCATTGCCGGGCGCTTCTTCAACATCAACTCCCCCAAGCAGGTGGGCGCGATCCTCTTCGACGAGCTGAAACTCCCCACCGGCAAAAAGGGGAAGTCCGGCACCTACTCCACCGACGTTTCCGTGCTCGAGGAGCTGGAGGACAAGCATCCACTCCCGCGCAAGTTGCTGGAATTTCGCCAGGTGGAAAAGCTGCGCAACACGTACCTCGAACCGCTACCCGGCATGGTGCATCCCCAGACGGGTCGCCTCCACACGAGCTTCAACCAGACCATCGCCGCCACGGGCCGGCTCTCCAGCTCGAATCCAAACTTGCAGAACATCCCCATCCGCACGGAGGCGGGGCGCCGCATCCGCGAGGGCTTTCTCCCGCGCGCCGACGGATGGGTTCTCGTTTCCGCCGACTATTCCCAGATCGAGCTCCGCATCCTCGCGCATCTGAGCGGTGACGAGGCCCTGCGCGAGGCCTTCCGCACCGGCGGCGACGTGCATACGCTCACGGCCTCCAAGGTCTTCGGAATCCCCGAGGCAGAGGTCAGCTCCGCGATGCGCGGCCAGGCCAAGGCCATCAACTTCGGGATCATCTACGGCATGTCGGACTTCCGGCTTTCCAAGGACCTGGGAATCAGCCGCGCCGAGGCCAAGCGCTTCATCGACGATTACTTCCGCATCTACTCCGGCGTGGCCCGCTTCATCGAGGAAACCAAGGAGGCCGCGCGCCGCGATGGCTACGTGACCACGCTGCTGGGTCGCCGCCGCTTTGTCTCAGACATCAACGCGCGCAACGCCAACCAGCGGAACTTTGCCGAACGCATCGCCGTCAACACGCCGATCCAGGGGACCAGCGCCGACATGATCAAGGCCGCCATGTTGCGCATCGCCCCCCGAATCAAGGCCGAGGGGCTTGCCTCCCGCATGATCCTGCAAGTCCACGACGAACTCATCTTCGACACCCCCCTCCCCGAGGTGGACCGCCTCACCATCCTCGTCCGTGACGAGATGGCCAACGCCCTCCCCCTTGATGTCCCGATCCGGGTGGATGTGTCGGCGGGGGAGAATTGGGCTAGGTGCTAGGGGAACGGCGGGAAAGGCGGGGACGGCGGGAAATACGGGAACGGCGACGAAAGGCAGGGCGGGGATTATGAACGACGTGTCGATATCGAACTCGGTCGGATGGCATCGACCTTTCATCTTTTCTCCCCCTTTCCCGCTCGTCCCTTCCCTTGGAGCAGTCCCATGCCCTTGATTCTCGGCTTGACGGGCTCGCTAGGCAGTGGGAAGACGTTCGTATCGTCGCTGATGTCACGGTGCGGCGCCAAGGTGGTCTGTGCCGACACCATCGCCCGCGATATCGTCCAGCCAGGAAAACCCGTTCTTTCCGCGATTGCCCGCCAGTTCGGCGACGGCGTTCTGCTACCTGATGGCTCGCTCGACAGGCATGCACTGGCAAAGATCGTCTTTGCCGACCCCGATAAGCGACTACTCCTCGAAAGCCTCATTCACCCCACTGTCCGGGAACGAGAACTCGAATTGATCCAGTCCTACCGCGCCGACCCGCTCGTCGTGCTCGATGTCCCGCTCTTGTTCGAGACCGGGCTCGACGCCGAATGCGACCAGACGGTGGTGGTGACGATCAACGACGAGGAGCGCTTTCGCCGCCTCGCGTCCTATCGCGGGATCGACCGGGAGGAGGCCCAGCGGCGCCTCTCGGCCCAGATGAGTCAGGCCGACAAGATCGCGCGGGCCGATCATGTGATCGACAATTCGGGCTCGCGACGGGCGACGGCGGCCAAGGTGGCCGTGCTGCTGGCCCATCTGTTTCCCGGCGGATTCCCTGCTGGTATTTCGACGGGGGCCGATCTTGGGCCCGAATCTTGATGGCTCTGTGAGATAGACCACCCCGCCTCCGCGCCCCTCGCTCTTTTCGAGGCGCCGCCTGCCCAGCCGGGCCCCCCTCCCCCTTTATGACTTTGCAAGCAAACCACCAACCACTCGGCAACCAACCACAGGAGAAGTAGCTTCATGCGCCGTAGAAAAAACTCGTCCGGACAGGGACCCCAGCCCGGCAATTCCGCCGCCGCCCCCCAGCCTCAAATGGGGCACAACGGGCCGCGCCCGCGTCGGCGCAAGCGCCCAGGTGGCAACGGGGGAAACCCCAATTCCCAGCCGATGCCGCCGGGACTCGACGAGAACTACTACGACGAGTTCGAGGACGATCCCGAGGAGGAGGACTTTGCCCCCGCCGACGGTGGCAGCCTGAATCCCAATGTCGGCCACGTCGTCGATCTCGGCCAGCTCAAGCGCATGTCGATGGCGGAACTCGCCAAGATGGCCCAGGAAATCGGCGTTGATAACGCCGCGGGCATGCGCAAGCAGGACCTCATTTTCCAGATACTACGCCACAACGCCAACATCGAGGGCGGCCTGCGCGCCAACGGCGTACTGGAAATCCTCCCCGATGGCGGTTTCGGATTCCTTCGCTCAGCCAGCTACAACTACCTGTGGGGACCGGATGACATTTACGTCTCGCCGTCCCAGGTGCGCCGCTTCGGCCTGCGCAAGGGCGACACCGTCGTGGGCACCGTCCGCCCACCCAAGGAAGGTGAAAAGTACTTCGCCCTCCTCAAGGTGGAGAAGATCAACGACGTCGATCCGCAGACGGCGAAGGAGAAGATCCTTTTCGACAATCTGACGCCGCTGTATCCCAACGAGCGTTTCCGTCTTGAGACGCTTCGCGGCAAGCTGACCACCCGCGTCATGGACTTGCTGACGCCGCTGGGCAAGGGCCAGCGCGCCCTGATCGTCGCCCCGCCGCGCACCGGCAAGACGGTGATGCTTCAGGACATCGCCAACGCCATCACGACCAACCACCCCGAAGTGTTCCTGATCGTCCTCCTCATCGACGAGCGTCCCGAGGAAGTGACCGACATGGAGCGCACGGTGAACGGCGAGGTCATCAGCTCGACCTTCGACGAGCCCGCCGACCGCCACGTCCAAGTCGCCGAGATGGTCATCGAGAAGGCCAAGCGCCTGACCGAGCACGGACGCGACGTGGTGATCCTGCTCGACTCGATCACCCGCTTGGCGCGCGCCTACAATACCATCGCCCCATCCTCGGGCCGCGTGCTCTCCGGCGGTATCGACGCCAACGCCCTCCACAAGCCCAAGCGCTTCTTCGGCGCCGCGCGCAACGTGGAGGAGGGCGGCTCCCTTACCATCATCGCCACCGCCCTCGTCGAGACCGGGTCCAAGATGGACGACGTGATCTTCGAGGAGTTCAAGGGCACCGGCAACAGCGAGGTGAAGCTGGACCGCAAGCTGGCCGACCGCCGCATCTATCCCGCCATCGACATCATGATCTCCGGCACGCGCAAGGAGGAGCTGCTCCTCAGCCCCACCGAGCTTCAGCGCGTGTGGCTTCTCCGCAAGATCCTCAACGAACTCAACGTCATCGAAGCGATGGACTTCCTCCTCGAACGCATGAAGAAGACCACCAGCAACAAGGACTTCCTCGAGGCCATGAACTCGTAGTCGGTTCCGACCAGCTCCACGGTTCGCTTGCGTCCCCGGGATGCCATCGCTTCGATGGCCACCCGGGGACGCCCCGCATTCAGGCACGGACGACAAGATCGCGATGAGTGAAACCGAGTCCCCCGCCACATCCCCCCGCCAGCGAATCGCCGCCGTCACCGGCGCGGGGGGCTTCATTGGAAGCCACCTGGTGGAGGACCTTCTGGCGGCGGGCTACCGAGTCCGCGCGCTCGTCCACTACAATGCTGCCGCCACGCGGGGGCATCTGGAGGAGGTCGTTGCGGGCCTCGCCGCCGAGGCGCGCCAGCGGCTCGAAATCGTCGCGGGCGATGTGTGCGACGCGCGCTGCGTGCGCGACCTGGTTCGCGGCGCCGACGCGGTGTTCCACCTTGCCGCGCTTATCGGGATTCCCTACTCCTACGCCGCGCCACAATCCTATGTGAACACCAACATCGTCGGAACGCTGAACGTGCTGGAGGGCTGCCGCGACGCCGGGGTGCCACGGCTGCTGCACACCTCCACCAGCGAGGTCTATGGCAGCGCCTTGACCACGCCGATGGACGAAACCCATCCGCTTCAGGCGCAGTCGCCCTACTCCGCGTCCAAGATCGCCGCCGATAAACTGGCGGAGTCCTACTTTCTTTCCTTCGCCACCCCCGTCACCATCGTGCGGCCCTTCAACACATTCGGCCCGCGCCAGTCGCTGCGCGCCGTGATCCCGACGATCATCGCCCAGGCATTGTCGAAGGATGTCCCCGCGATTCGCCTCGGCTCGCTCGATCCAGTACGCGATTTGACCTATGTCCACGACACGGCCCGGGCATTTCGCATGATTGCGGAGGCGCCCGCTGAGAAGGTCATCGGAGTCACCTACAACCTTGGCGTGGGGCGCGGCATCAGCGTGGGAAGCCTGGCCCAGGTGATTCTGGATGTGCTCGACGTGAAGAAGCCCATCGAGGCCGACGATTCCCGCGCGCGCCCCGCCGCCAGCGAGGTGCGCCTCCTCGTCAGCGACAACCGCCGCATCAAGCGCGAGATCGGCTGGAAGCCCGAGACCAACCTGCACGATGGGATCAAGGCGACGGCGAAGTGGATGGAGCCGCGCCTTGCGACGATCCGCGTTTCGGAGTACGCCCGATGAGCGGCCCGCGCGCGGTGGTGCTCGCCGGCGGAAAGGGGCGCCGCCTGCTCCCCTATACCACCATCCTCCCCAAGCCACTGCTCCCCGTGGGCGACCGGCCCATCCTTCACCGCGTGTTGGAGAGTCTGGGCAAGGCGGGCTTTCGCGACGTCACGATTTCCGTGGGGCATCTGGTGGAACTCATCATGGCATTCTTCGGCGACGGCGCCAAGTATGGCCTCAAGCTGGACTACGCCATCGAGGACGAGCCACTGGGCACCATCGGGCCGCTCGCCTTCATCGATGGCTTGGGCGAGGACTTCCTGGTGATGAACGGCGACGTGCTGACGGACCTCGATTTGCGCGCGCTGTGGGAGGACCACCTCCTGCACCGCCGCGCCCTCACCATCGCCACCCACGCACGCAAGGTGCAGATCGACTTCGGCGTGCTCCGCCGCAATGAGGAGAACCGCGTCACCGATTTCGTGGAGAAGCCCACAATCCCCTACGAGGTCAGCATGGGCATCTACATCCTGAACCGCCGGTGCCTCGATTTTGTGCCGCGGGGGCAGCCATTCGGGTTCGACCAACTGGTGCTCGCGATGCTGGCCACCGGGGAGCCGATCCACGCCCACCCCCACGCGGGCCACTGGCTCGATCTGGGCCGGCCCGAGGACTATGAAGCCAGCAACCGCGACGAAAGCGCCGCCCCCTGACGCACCGTGCGCCGGGTGGTGCATGGCGACACATTCGGGCCCTCATGAATCGCATAAATTCAGTATTCAAAGCCCTCAAAGCCGGTTCAGGACTTGCAAGCCAGCTCTTCAAAAGACCCCCCGACGGGAGGACAGCCGCCACCATGAGCACGGATCAGGAACCAATGGACGACAACCAGAATCAGGAAGAGATCATCCTCGAGGAGTTTGAGGAGTCTCCGGCGGAGAAGCCCCAAGCCGATCCGCTGCTCCTGCTGCGGGCCGACTTCGATAACTACCGCCGCCGGACGAACAAGGAGATGGGCCTGGCCCAGCAGAAGGGTCGCCGCGAGGCCATCGAACGCCTCCTCCCCGCCATCGACTCCCTCGCGATGGGCCTCCTCACCGTCCCCGCCGACAGCGCCGCGCGCCAAGGCATGGAAGCCGTGCAGCGCCAGTTGCTCACCGGCTTCGAGCAGCTCGGCGTCAAGAAAGTCCCCACGCGCGGCAAGCCCTTCGACCCGGCGGTCCACGAGGCCATCGCGAACCTCCCCAGCGCGACGTATCCCGAGGGCATCGTCTGCGAGGAATCGCGGCCCGGATTCCAGGACGAAGTGGGCCTCCTCCGCGCGGCGCAGGTGATCATCAGCACCGGCGCGCCGAAGTCGGAGTAGGCGGAGTCGCGAAGAAGAACCCATTGGCGTTCATGATCGTATTGGAGGTTTTGAAGCCATGAGCGAAGTGAAGGAATCAGAGGCCCAGCTCTTCACCTGGGAACTGAAGGACGCCGCGTGGGCAGAAGTTTCCCACCCGCTCCTCGATCAGGCCTCTCGCGAGCTGGATCGGCTCTCCTACGAAGCGGTTCGGGAGCTTGGCATGGAAGACCAGTTGAAGGATCCGCGCGTTCTGGCGGGAATGCGATCCCGTGAATAGCGGTTTCATCGAGACGCTGATCGAAGGCCTTGAGGCACTCCCATGAGCGTTAAATTCAAGGACTACTACGAGACACTTGGAATCTCCCGCGGCGCCACCGCGGAGGAGATTCGCCGCGCGTATAGACAGCTCGCGCGCAAGTGGCATCCCGACACCAACAAGACGGACCCCAAGGCCGAGGAGAAGTTCAAGTCCATCAACGAGGCCTACGAGGTTCTTAAGGATCCCGAGAAGCGGAAGAAGTACGACACGCTGGGTGCCGACTGGAAGACGGGTCAGGAGTTCCGTCCGCCGCCCGGCTGGCAGGGCAACGCGGGCGGAGGTGGCGCCGGGGCCGGCAACTTTGGCGGCTTCAGCGATTTCTTCGAGCAGTTCTTCGGCGGCGCGCGCGGCGGCCCAGGCGGACCGCGCGCTGATTTCCGCGGCGCCGGCGGCGGGTTTCCCGGCGGCTTCCCCCAGGAGGCCGCGCCGGTCAGCGAAGTGGATTTGGCGGTCCCGATTTCGCGCATCGTTCACGGCGGCGTCGAGCACCTCTCGCTCTCCATTCCCGGGGTCGGCACCAGAACCTTCGACGTGCGCATTCCCAAGGGAATCGCCGAGGGAAAGAAAATCCGCCTCGCCGGCCAAGGGCCTGACGGCTCCGACATCCACCTGAAGATCCGCTACGCCCCCGACGACACCTATCGCCTGGAGGAAGGCAACCTGGTGGTGGAGACGCGCGTCTCGCCCGCCACCGCCGCCCTCGGCGGCAAGGCGCCCGTCGCCACGCCCGATGGCAACATCACCATGACGATCCCCCCCGGCAGCTCCTCCGGCAAGCGGCTCCGAATCCGCGGCAAGGGCCTCGGCGGGGGAGACCTGCTGGTGCAGGTGATGATCACAGTTCCGGTAAGCCCGACGGCGGAGCAGCGGGAGTTGTATGAGAAGTTGAGGGGGTTGGAGGAGTAGCGGGGGACAAGGCTTCCGCCCCCGCACCACCGGCGATGTGGAGGCGCAGTTCCCAAACCACTTGCCGGTGGACATCTTCGCCGATGCGCGCGGGCGCCCGTTGACGGTGCATCCCGGCCAGCCGCCAATCATCTTCAGCTTCCGGCCCAACGTGGACGAGCGCAACTACGCCACGGGTGGGGACTCGTCGGCGAAGTGGCTCGATGCCGAACCCCAGTACGATCCCACGAATGGGACGATCTCCGACGGAAGTCTCTACTACCGCTGGTGATTCACTTATCCTCTGTATAGACGCCAACGACGCCGATGCCGCGGATTTCGCATTTCATGCCCGGGTAGTTCGCCGCTGGCAGTTCCAGGATGAAGGCGAGTACTTCGTCGGTGGGATCGAAGGCGGGGTTGTCGCCGATGTCGAAGGTGGCGTATTGCCAGTCGTGGGTGCCGGAGACGGTGGTCCAGATGGAGGGCGAATCGGCGACGAGGGGGCGGCGGGTGGTGATCCACTGGACGCGGGCCCGGGAGTGGTCGATGCCGATGCTGTCGTGGCGGAACTCGATGGCGAGTCGGCGGAAAGGGGCGAGCGGGACGCCGCCGGCGACGACTCCGATGCGGTCGCTTCCTCCCCGGCTGATGAATCCATCCATGGCGGGGTCGCCGGTGTACTCGATCCATTCGCCGGTGTCGGTGGCCACGATCCAGCGGACTGGTTTCCACGGGGCGTATCCAGCGGGGGGGGCGGCGACGTGGGACAGATCAGGGCGCTCGGGTAAGGTGGCCATCCACGCGGCGAACGCCGCATCGGGCGCGGCCTCGATGCGATAGACGGCTCCGCCGTCCCAGCGAGTGATGGGCTTCAGGCCCGCCATATTGTCAGCAATGGGGAGGTGGACGGCATTCTCCACGACGAGCGTGTTCGCGCCGGTCGCGGCGATGCGCGCCAGCAATTGGTCGCTCATCGGCGCGGTCAATGCGTCCCTGATCGAGCGATAGCGGTGATTGTACACTCCGCCGACGGTGCCCGTCACGGTGGGGTGGAATTTCAGCGCCGCCGTGGGGAGCCATTGCTCGCTGTCGAATGGGAAGGGAGCCAGAATGGAATCGGGAGGGAGCTCTGCGATCGCGCGCGTCGCGTCGCGGGAAACCTCGGGTGTCGCGGGGGCGCTGATCGGTGTGTATTCAACCAGCAGCGCGATCAGCATTCCCGCCAGTAGAATTCTCAATCCCGCCGGAGCGAGGCGCCGCGACGCCTCGATCCTTGCCACGGCCACGGCGCCTCCCACGGAAATCGCCAACATGCACAGCACCGAGAACCGCGCCGTCGCGCGCAGGAACCGGAGCGGGGGAATGTACTCGTAGATGAAGTAGAACGGCAGGCGCCACGCGATGGCCTTGTTGCCGGTCCAGAGGAACGGGCCGAGGGAGAGGACGAATCCCACGAGCGCGAGGGCGCTCATCTGGCGGACGATTTCCGCTTCCGCGTTTTCGCGCCGACGCCATGCCCACGCAAGGGCGCTCGCGGCAAGCGCGAGCGGGAGCCACCCAGCAAAGGAGGCCTCCTCCATGCGCGTGCGGATCGGCACAACCTTGCGGATCGCCACGCCCGCGAGGGGTTCCGGCCCGCCCTCCATGTGGGAGGGGAGGAGGTAGCTCCACACGCTCGCCGAAAACAGTGTCGCCTGGTCGAGGCCGCGCGACGCTCCCAGGCGCTCGTTCATCGCGCGATAGGGCGATGCCAGCGCCAGCGACACCGCCATCGCTGCGGCCACCGCGCCGATCAGCTTGAGTTCGCCACGGCACAGGATGCGGCGCGGCGCCCGGGCCGCGTCGAAGAGCCACATCGCGCCGAGCCCGATTCCGAGGATGACGCCGAGATACAGGCTCGCCGCGAACTGCAAGACCATCGCGACGCCCACGCCGATCGCGGCGGGGGCGCGACCGTCCTTCCTCCACTTCAGATAGCACAGCGCCGCCAGCGGGATTGGGAACGTACAGCAGATATTCGGATGCCCCCACAGGTGCCAAATCATGTAGCCATTGCCGGAGAAAACCAACCCGCCAAACACCGCCGCGATGCGCCGGCGTGTAACCCAGAAACACAATGCGTATGCCGCCATCCCAGCCAGCACGGCGTTCAGCACCATCAGCACGTTGTAGCCGAGCACGGGATTGCGGAAAATGCGCAGCGGCGCCGTCACCAACTCCATCAACTGGTTCGTCTCGGTAACGGCCTTCATCCCCTGGACGGGATGGAAGAGCGGGATCGCGAAGTAGTCCCACGGCCTCGTCCACAGGACGTGCTGGCCCCAGCTGATCATGTAGCTGGTGATGCGGGCGTCGTCGTTGTGCAGGTGCGTCCCCCAGCGCCAGGGGGGAAACATCGGGAGCAGCACGATGGCCTGAAGCGCCAGCAAGAGCAGGAGGGCCGGAATGTGAGAGCGCCATGCCCGCTCGCCGGGCATCGTCATGGTGGAATCACGCTCGGCCTCTGGAATGGTTTACCGCGCCCTCATCGTGCGGACGCCGCTGGTGATGCCCTCGACCATGAGGCGGAGTTCCTCGGGACTCGTGGCATAGGTCATCGCCATGTCCATCGCCACCAGGTCCTTCTGGATCAGGGTGTGGAGCGCCTGGTTGAAGCTCTGCATTCCCCAGTGCCCGCCTTCCTCGATGGCGGGAAGGATTTCGAGGGTCTTCCCCTCGTTGAGGAGCTTCTTGATGAAGGGCGTGGCGACAAGTGTCTCCACCGCGGGGACGCGACCGTTGCTGCGCTTGCGGGGAAGAAGTCGCTGGCTGATGACGCCCTGCAGGCCGAGGGCCATTTCCATGCGGATCTGCGCGTGGAGATAGGCGGGGAAGAAGTTGATGATGCGCTCCACCGTCTGCACGGCGTCGATGGTGTGGAGCGTGGACAGGACGAGGTGACCCGTCTCCGCCGCGGCGATGGCGGTCTGCACCGTCTCCAGGTCGCGCATCTCGCCGATCAGAATCACGTCGGGCGCCTGGCGAAGGACGTGGCGCAGCGCGTCGGAGAAGGACTTGGTGTCGAAGCCCACCTCGCGCTGGCTGATGATCGCCTCGCGGTCGGCGTGGAGGAATTCGATGGGGTCTTCCACGGTCACGATGTGGCACTTGCGGATCGTGTTGATGTGGTTTATCATCGCGGCCAGCGTCGTGGACTTGCCGGAGCCGGTGGTGCCCGTCACCAGAACGAGGCCACGGTTCTTCTCGGCCAGCTGGCGCACGGTATCGGGGAGCATCAGATCCTCGAAGCTGAATCCCGGCGACTTGATGTGGCGGAAGACCATCGCGATGGAGCCGCGCTGGCGGAACAGGTTCACGCGAAAGCGGCCCACGCCCCGCACGCCGAGCGCCAGATCCATTTCGGGGATTCGCTCGAAGCGCTCGATCTGCTCCTCGGTCATCATGCCATAGGCGATTTCCTGGGTCTCTTCCAGGGTCAACTCCCCATAGTCCATCATCTGAATTTTGCCATCCACGCGGATGTGGGGGCCGACGCCTGCCTTCAGAAACAGGTCGGACGCGCCCTTTTCAACCATCTCCACGAGGAGGTCATCGAGGCGAACGGACAGCATGGGGGAGGTATCCTTGACGGGATGAGTTTCGGAAAGCCGTCACAAGTATCTGGACACTAAAAACAATCGGTCAACGACTGGCTGGTAAGCAAGCCACTTATCATGGAGTTCCCGGCTTTTCCTCGGTGAATTCCACGCGGACGCCCATCTGGGCCAGTACGTCGAACCACGCGGGGAAGCTCTTGCTCACGTGCTCGGCGCCCCGGATGCGGAGGCCCTTGCGGCAGCGCAAAGCCACAATTGACAGCATCATGATCACCCGGTGGTCGCCCCGGCCATCCACCTCGATCCCGCCCTCGAAGCCCTGGGGGGCCCCCGTCACATGGATGGTGTCGGGATCGTCGTCCGGTTCCCAGCGGATGGCGCGGTTCCCGGGCAGGACGCGCTCCCCGGGGAGCGCCGTCGCCCACACCTTGCGCAATTCGGCGATCGGCTCGCGAACGCGGTCGCATTCCTTGAACTGGAGGTTTCGGATCTGGACAAAGCGGCTGTTGCCGCGCGCCACCAGCGCCGCCCCCATCATCGCCAGCACGGCGTCGGTACACAGGTCGCCGTTCACCGACGCCGCCTCCAGCGTATCCCCGGCGGGACCGCGGAACTCCAGGCGCGGATCGGCGCCTTCGCTGGTCCATTCGGGGACAGAGCAGCCCATCTTCTCGAAGAAAGGGACACATTCCTTCTCGCCCTGCTCGTCGCGATAAAGGCGCTTCACGGTGATGTGGCTCCCCGGCACGACGGCGGCCGCCGCCAAAATCGCGGAGGAGCCGGGCCAGTCGCCGTTGGTCTCCCACACGCGCGGCTGGTACTTCTGTCCCGCGCGGATGCGGTGGATGTGGCGGGCCTCGCTGGACTCCACCTCGATCCCCGCGGCGGAGAGCACGTTGCGCGTCGTCTCGATCAGCGGGAGCGACTTCAGCCGCCCCGTCGCGCGAAGCTCGATGTCCTCGCCGATCAGCGGCGCCAGAAACATCAGCGCGCTGGTGTACTGGCTGCTGACAGCGCCAGAGACCTCGATGGGCACGGGATCGTGAGCGGCAATGCCGAGGTCCTGGCGCACGGTTCTAAGGTGGGCGAGGATGCGTTCGGCGCCTCCGCGCAGCGTGATCGGCAGACAGCCGTCACCACCGGCGTATTCCACCTCCACGCCAAGCCGCTCCAGCGCCTCCAGCAGGTCGATGTTCGGGCGCTTGCCCAGCGAATCGACGTAGTCGGTCTCCCACCGCACCTCCGGCAGCAACGCGCTCACAGCCATCACCATGCGGAACACGGCGCCGGCATTGCCGGGGTTCAGTGGCTCCCCGGAATGGCGCAGCCTGGGCGCGGCGCCAAAGCCGATGATTTCCAAGCGCTCCACGCGGCCGTCATTCTCCACCTCATAGGCAACCTCCGCACCGTCGCGGTCCAGCGCGCGGATCGTGGCGCCCATCGCGCGGCAGCACCCGACCAGCGCCACCGCGTCGTCCTGCACGGCGGGGCGGCGGACGACGCTATGGCCCTCCGCGAGGCAACTCGCCAGCAAATAGCGCGTGGTGAAGTTCTTGGACGATGGCGGATCGATCACGCCGGAAAGCGGTGCCACAGGGGGGAAGACGTGGGCGATCATGGGCGGGGTCAGCCGACGCTCCGGATGGAGTCCGACACGGGATCCAGCAGGTCGTTCCATCCGGCGCCGGGCTCCTTGGTCACCGTCACGAAATCGTTGAGCAGAAAAACCGCCACAACGCCGGGATTCTTGAAGACGGCCTCGGCGATGGGGTTGTTGGCGGCCGTGTCCTTCTTGAACGTGGCGGAGCCCGAGGCGATGGCCTTCCCGTTGATGGTGAACTTCATCGCGTTCTCATTGGGGGTAGGATCAATGGAGAGTATTTCGGGCATGAGGGTTCCTCCGGGGATTGACTGTCGGAGAAAGCGTGGGAGTCGGTGGGCGGGTGGGCAAGCGCGAGGATGGCGCGGGACGACGCTTATATGACCTTAATGACCATGGTGACCTGGATAACTCGACACTTTCCAGTGATCCCAAATCGCTGGTGGATGCCCCATCCCCCAACCCACACCTCGCATTGACAGCCTCGAGCGGGCGTTCCATCCTCTGGCCATTGGGCACGCCCAACCAACCGTCCGCGCGGCGCATCCGCCGCCAAGGAGCCGCTTCACCCATGGCAATGGACATCAACGAGATGCTGAAGATCATCGTCGAGCGCGATGGCTCCGACCTTCACATCTCCGTCGGCAAGGCCGCCGTCATGCGGCTTGGCGGCACCTTGGACGTGGTCGATCCCGACATCCTGACGCCCGACGATTCCGAGCGCCTGATGCGCGAAATCACGCCGCCGCGCTATCAGCAGATGCTTCAGGAGCACGGCTCCGCCGACTTCGCCTACTCCTACTCCGACCAGGCCCGTTTCCGCGTGGCCGTGTTCCGCGCGCGCGGCAACATCAGCATCGTCATGCGACTCATTCCCTCGCGGCTGCTGCCGTTCGAGGTCCTTGGCCTTCCCAAGGAATCGATCATCAACGTGCTCCACGCCCACCGCGGTCTCTGCATTATCACCGGCCCCACCGGCTCCGGCAAGACGACCACGCTGGCGACGCTGATCGACTACATCAACGTGAACCGCTACGTCCACATCATCACCATCGAGGACCCGATCGAGTACATCCACCCCCACAAGAAGGCCATCGTCACCCATCGCGAAATCCACGTGGACACGCCCAGCTTCTCCTACGCGCTCCGCGGCGCGCTGCGTCAGGACCCCGACGTGATTCTGGTGGGTGAAATGCGAGATTTGGAAACGATGGAAGCCGGCCTCCACGCCGCGGAAACAGGCCACTTGGTGTTCGGAACGCTGCACACCATCGACGCATCCTCCACCGTTGACCGCATGATCGACGCCTTCCCCGCCAACCAACAGGAACAGGTGCGCGCGGTGCTCTCCGTGGCGCTCAAGACGATCATCGCCCAAACGCTCGTCCCCCACGCCTCCGGCAAGGGCCGCCGCGCCGCCTACGAGATCCTCCACAACGTCCCCGCCGTCGCCTCGCTCATCCGCGAGCACAAGACCAACCGCCTCTTCTCCCAGATCCAGATCTCCGCCAAGATGGGCATGATGACCATGGACGATTTCCTGTTCCGCCTCTACAAGGCCGGTCAGGTCAACGGAGATGTCGCCCTCGAACGCGCCACCTATCCCGACGAACTTCGCGTCAAGATGATGGCCCACACGAACGAGGCGGAAGATCCGGTGGTTTAGGGGGCGGGAGAGGCAGGAAAAAGCAGGGAGAGGGGAACTCCAGCTTTTCGTTCCCTCGGCCCCTGCAGTCCCTTACGTCCTTCTTACCTCGGTTCCTTGCGACTGTCGATTGATGCGGGCGCTTTCGGGGTTTCCTCGTCCTCGTCCACGCCCTTGGTAGCGGCGTCGCGGAAGGAGCCAATGGTCTTGCCGATCATGGCGCCCAGCTTGGGGAGGTTGCGCGGCCCGAAGATAAGCAGGACTACCGCGAGGACTATCATCATTTCCCAGAACCCGGGGAATAGGCCTGCCGATAAGAGTAACATGGGCTGCGCGGCTCCTTCGCGGGTAATCTGGTGGAAAGTATAGGCCGACGCCCGCCCGCGTGTCAGCAACGATTGCGGGGGGTCACTCTGGGGGGATGCTGGAGCGGTGGGGGTCCCGGGGGGCGTCGCCGGTCTCGCGGCTCAGGCTTTCGCGCATGGTGCGGTCGGTGATGTGCTCCAGAACTTCCGCCGTGGAATGCACGTGATCGGGTCGGAGCCCCAATTTCTCCACCAGATACGTCTCCCACAGCCGATGCGACCGGACAAGGCCCCGGGCCGTGTCGCGGCCAGCGGGGGTGAGGGCGATTCCGCCGCCCTCCGCCGCCAGCAGGCGCCGATTCCTCAGTTGCCAGATCGCCGCGCTGACCGCGACGCGGGCACGGATGGCCTCGCGGAGGTTGCTTGCCGTGGGGCGCGGGCGGGTGCCCAGTGGATCAAGTTCGCCGTGGCGGTACAGGTAGGCGAGCACATCGTCGCGCGCGATGCCGAGGGCGAGCTGGAGCGAACGGGCCGCGCGCATCAGGATACCATACTTCGGGGAACCCAGCGCCATCGCGACGAAGAGGATCCCCGCCGCCACGCCGGTCATCCCCGCGGAGCTGGTGTCGGGCAGTCCCAATCCATCGACCATCCACACCACCATGCCGTGGCCGAGCGCGGCGGAGAGCGCGCCGAAGACGAGACTCCCCACCAGCATGATCGGCAGCCGATCCGTCATCAGGTAGGCGGTGGCGGCGGGCACGATGAGCATCGCGATCACCAGGATGCTGCCGACGCTCTCGAACGCGGCCACGGTGGTCGCGGCGATCAGCGTCATCAGCGCCAGATTCAGCGCGCCGACGGGAATGCCCTGTGTCCGCGCATAGCCCGGGTCGAACGCACAGAGCTTCAGCTCCTTGTAGAAGATGCCGATGAAGACCGCGTTGATCAGCAGGAGCGCGCCGCTCGAAATTGCCGCGCGGGGAATGTCCCAGCCGCCGACGGAGACGGTATCCAGCGGCGCCAGTTCCAGCGCGCCATAGAGGACGCAGCTCGGGTCGAGGTCCACATGGTCCGCCGCGCGACGGATCATCACGAGGCCGAGGGCAAAGAGCGACGTGAACACCACGCCCATCGCGGCGCCTTCCTCCACCTGGCCGCCGCGCTGCACCGCCTGAATCAGCAACGCCGTCAGGACGCCCACCACGATGGCGCCGACGAACATCGGCAGGCTGTCCCGCGATCCCGTCAGCAGGTATGCCGCCGCAATTCCCGGCAGCACCGTGTGGCTGATCGCGTCGCCCATCATGCTGCTGCGCCTCAGCAGAAGGAAGCATCCCGGCAGCGCGCAGGACATCGCCGCGATGGCGCCCGTGGCCACGATCGCGGTGTCGAAGGTCGTCCACATCAGGCGGTGCCCTCCGCCGGACGCAATGCGTGCGGGCTCGGCGGGACGTGGCCGTGATTCTCCCCGGCCATCAATCCCTCAAGCTGCGCGATCATTCGCTCGTCCAGGATGTGCTCGATCATGTCGGCGTCGCGATCCACGTGGGAGGGCGCGATGTCGGCGTGGGTGATCAGGAACAATTCCCAGAGGCGGTGATTGCGGACAACGCGGCGGGCTTCCGCCACTCCGGATTCCGTCAGGCGCCAATGGCGCGCATCCACGCGCTCCACCAGCCCATCCTTCATGGCGCTCGCGAGGAGTCCCCGCACCGTCGCGGTGTGCCACGATCGCCGGTGCCGGATCGTGGAGAAGGAGGCGACGTCCTTGCCGGATTGCTCTGCAAGCTCCGCCAGCGCGCGGAGCAGATGCTGGCGACCGACGCGCTTGCGCAGCGTCCACGCGCCGAGGCCTCGGTGGAGCATCCCGCCCTCTGTGCCGAAGACGAGGCTGACGCAGAACAGCGCCGCCGCGGAGAGCACGATGATCGCGCCCGCGGGGAGATTCTCCATCAGCGCGCTGAGGGCGCTCCCCACCAGGCAGGCGAGCCCGCCGATCACCGCCGAGATCGCGGCAAGCGGGCGCAGCCGATGCGTCCACAGCCGCGCCGCCGCCGGCGGTATGATCAGGAGCGCCACCACCAGGATCAGCCCCACCGCCTGCAAGCCGATCACCGTGACGGCCACCGTCGCGCCCATCAGCAACATGTCCAGCAGCCCCACGGGCCAACCCTGCGTCGCGGCGAAGTCCTCGTCGAAGCATAGCAGCGCCAGCTCCTTGAAGAGCAGCACCGTCCCCAGCGTCACCAGCAGGCCGGTGATTCCGATCAGCAGCGCGTCGGAGAAGAGCATCGACGCGGTCTTGCCGTAGATCCAGCTCTCCAGCCCCGACGCTCCCGCGCCAGGCATGCGCGCCGCCACGCCGGTCAGCGCGATCCCCGCGGAGAAGAACGTCCCCAGCACGATCGCCAGCGCCGCATCGTCCTTCAGGCGCGTGAACCGACGGATGGCGCCGACCGCGACAATGCCCAGCAGCGCGGTCGCCGTGGCGCCAAGCAGCAGGCCAAGGGTGTTCTTGCCGCCGCCGCCCATCATCGTCATCGCGATGAACGCGATGCCAATTCCGGGAAGGGCGGAGTGACTGACCACGTCGCTTAGGAGCGAGCGCTTCCTCAGCAGCAGGAACACCCCCGCCAGCCCCGATGCGAGGCCCAGCAGCGTTGTGCCAATCACGACGACCCGCGTATTGTAGTCCTGCAGCGACAGCACCCGCCACAGCGCCTCCATCGGAGGAACGATTTCCGCGTGGCTGGCGGCGGCCAGGCTCGAAATCATCGCCTGCCCGCCAGCGCCTCGGCGGCGGCGCTCAGCAGCGTCAGCTTGCCGCCGTATGTCTTGCGCAGATTCTCCTCCGTGAACACGTCCTCAACGGGACCATGGGCCACCACGCGCATGTTCAGCATCACCACATAGTCGAAATACGCGGGCACGGTCTGTATATCATGATGTACAACCAGCACCGTGTTTCCCTGCTCGCGCAGGTCGTCGAGGAGCGCCACGATGGCCTTCTCCGTCGCGGCATCCACGCCGGCGAAGGGCTCGTCCATCAGGTACAGGCGCGCCTCCTGAGCCAGGGCGCGGGCGAGGAACACCCGCTGCTGCTGGCCCCCGGAAAGCTGGCTGATCTGGCGCTGCGCATAGTCCGCCATCCCCACCTTGCCCAGCGCCACCATCGCCGCCTCGCGGTCCGCGCGACCCACGGGCCTCAGCCATCCGATGCGCCGATAGCGGCCCATCGCCACAACATCCAGTGCGTTCACGGGGAAGTCCCAATCCACAGACTCCCGCTGCGGCACATAGGCCACCAGCCTGCGCTGCTCCTTGTAGTCGCGCCCATAGACCTTCACATCGCCCGACACGGCGGGCACCAGCCCCAGCGCGGCCTTCAGCAGCGTGCTCTTCCCCGCGCCATTCGGCCCCACCAGCGCGATCAGGCGCTTCTCCGGCAGGTCCAGGTCCACGTCCCACAGCACCGGCTTCCGCCGATACGCCACTGTCAGGTCGTGTATAGACAACGGCGCATCCTCCGCGTGGTCGTCGCGGGGTGTGGCGGGGATGCTGGGGCGGATTCCGGGGAGGGGCATGGGAGAGGGGGAATGGGGAATGGGGAATGGGGAACTGATGTGGCGAGAATGTCGAGGAATCCCTAACAGGGAGTGCGAAGGGGAGCGGGTTGGAACCCCATTCCCCATTCCCTATTCCCCATTCCCTTCCTTCCCCTTCAACGCTTTCACAATCGTCTCCACGTTGTGATCAATCATGCCGATGTACGTGCCCTGCGGCGTGCCGG
>Ga0105049_10001125_pt1 | contig 31263 bp, 20 predicted proteins | sample MAT06_FD_78087 | JGI IMG/M metagenome (GOLD analysis project Ga0105049, IMG submission 78087) | Freshwater microbial communities from Lake Fryxell liftoff mats and glacier meltwater in Antarctica - MAT-06 | ecosystem: Environmental > Aquatic > Freshwater > Ice > Liftoff microbial mat | place... | reverse complement strand
GGGGGCTGGCGCGGTCCACACTTGGGTCTCCGTGACGGTGATGGTGTCCCCGACGAATGATTTTGCGGGTGCCGGGAGATCCGCGGGAAGCAGGCGGGTGCTCGTGAGGGTTGCGGCCCCGTTTTCGCCGACGTGCTCGACCGTTGCTTGGGTTGAAAGTGACCCGGTTGCAACACATTTTGCCACGATGAATTCTTCTTGGGAGAGGACGGCGAACACCTCGAACGGGGTAGCGGTGAAGTTTTGGCTGAATTCAAACTTGGTGGGCATGTGAAATTCATCTCCTTGATCCGCGAATCACTTTCCGGGACTAGCGTAGGGGGGTGAGTTCCCCGCGCGCGCCGGTCCCGGATGTAGTCCCGCTTCTTGCCCGGCGGCTCTTTGGAAATCAGTCGAGTACTGATTTGGGATTTGAAGCAGGTGACCCGATGGCTCTTGATCAAGCCGGTGACATGTTGGGTTGGGCGCGGAATCGATCACCGGGGCCGTATGGGGAAACATTGGTTCGCGCGTGGACACCAGATTTTCCCGGAGCAAGTTACTCGGTCGTTGAAATCGTCACGGACGATATGCCATTTCTTGTTGACTCGGTTACTTCAGAGCTCACGCGGGAGGGACGAGCAATTGTGCTCGTTGCCCATCCACTTCTTGCAGTGACGCGCGATTCCTCACATGAACTAACTGCCATCCACGAACGTGACGTTGATGAAATTAGGAAGGGTATGAACGCGGAGTCATGGATGCGAATCCATGTCGAGAGGAATTTTATTTCCGATGACCTCGGCGAACTTGTCGCAGGCGTTGAACGAGTTCTCGGCGACGTGCGCAGGTGCGTCAACGACTGGAACGCAATGCTTTGCCAAGCAATTGAGGTCTCGGGTGATCTACGTCGTTCACCCCCCGTTGGAATTGATCCGGCTGAACTTGACGAATCAATCGCGTTTATAGAGTGGCTGACCCAAGACAGTTTCACTTTCGTTGGCTACCGCGAATACGAGCTTCTGGAGGTCGACGGTGCGGACACGTTGCGCCCAGTTCCTGGTACGGGATTGGGTGTACTGAGGGAAATCGTGGAGGAAAAACCCTCGGAGAGTTTTGCGATTTTGCCGCCAGCGGTTCGGGCAAAGGCGCGGGAAAAAACTGTATTGGTTTTGAGTAAGGCTAACTCTCGATCAAGTGTGCACCGTCCCGCCTATTTGGACTATATCGGTGTCAAGAAATTTGATGCAGAAGGAAATGTTGTCGGTGAGCGCCGTTTTCTGGGACTATTCACGGCCCGAGCGTACTCCGAGCGCATTACTGATATTCCGGTGCTGCGCGCCAAATATCAAGCCTTAGAAGCAAATCTGGATTACGTCGCTGGGTCCCACAGTGCCAAGGATCTTGAAGCATTCCTGAATAATTATCCACGTGATGAACTTTTTCAAACGGACCTGAACCAATTGACGCGGATTGCCACATCGGTCATGCAGTTACAAGAGCGGCGTCAAACCAAACTATATATTCGGTACGACCCTTATGAAAGATTTGTTTCAGCTCTCGTCTATTTTCCCCGGGATCGGTACACGACGGACTTGCGACTGCGCTTGGAAGCCATTTTGTGTGATGCATTTGGTGGGATAAACGTTGATTACACGGCGCGCGTTACGGAGTCAGTTCTAGCGAGAATACATTACGTAATTCACATGCCGAGTGGCGTTGAAATTCTTCGCCCGGAACACGCTGAACTAGAGGAACGCTTAGCCACAGCCAGTCGAAGTTGGATGGATGAGTATCAGTCACTTTCCCTCGCAGGTGGTAACTCACATTTCATCCCTATCTACGCGGACGCGTTCCCTGAGTCGTATAAGGAAGACTTCGACCCGCAAATTGGTGTGACCGACGCCCTCACCATCGAAAAACTTGAACCCGGTGAATTGGCCTTAGACCTTTACGCACCGGTCGTCAGCGACTCTCGGGAACTTCGCTTCAAAGTGATTCAAGTTGGACCAGCCATGCCACTGACCAAGATTCTACCGATCCTGGAACGTCTCGGTGTTGACGTCCTTGACGAGCATCCCTACGAAATTTGCCGCAATGACCGCGCATCCGCTTGGATCCTTGATTTTGGTTTAGTCCTACCCACGGGTGAGATTTATTGTGCGGACACTCTATTTTCTCGATTTGAATCAGCATTTGAGGCCGCTTGGCACCGGCGGATTGCCAGTGACTCATTCAATGCCTTGGTCACCCGCGCTGGTTTAACCTGGCAAGACGCGCAATTGATTCGTGCCTACGCCCGGTACATGCGCCAAATCGGTTCCACATTTGGTCAGGGGTACATCGAAAAGGTGATTTTGGAAAACGCAGAGATCACCCGTCTACTCATTGAATTCTTCCGGGTGCAATGTGATCCGGCGTTTACGGGTGACCGGGAGTCCGAGTCGCAGACGGCCCGCGAGCAGTTCGAGGCGGCACTGGTGCTGGTCCCTTCACTGGACCACGATCGAATTCTACGCTTGTTTTGGTCCTTGTTCGAGGCCACGATGCGCACCAACTATTTCACCGGCACGTCAACTTTGGCATTTAAATTGGTTCCTAAAATGATTGCTGACATTCCACTGCCAAAGCCCGCGCACGAGATTTGGGTGTATTCGCCCCGCGTTGAAGGAGTGCATTTACGGTTTGGTGCGGTTGCTCGCGGTGGCATCCGTTGGAGTGATCGGCGGGAAGACTTCCGGACGGAAATCCTTGGACTCGTCAAAGCTCAGGAAGTTAAAAACGCTGTGATTATTCCGGTTGGGGCAAAGGGTGGATTCTTTCCCAAGCGTTTACCGGACCCATTGATCGACCGCGAAGCTTGGATGCACGAAGGAATTGGCGCTTATCAAGACTTTATCCGGGCGTTGCTCTCGGTGACCGACAATATGGTTGACTCGGTTGTCATTCCACCGGTGAATGTTGTGCGGCACGACCCAGACGACCCGTATCTCGTCGTGGCGGCGGATAAAGGCACCGCCACTTTCTCCGACATCGCAAACGCGATTGCAGAAGATGAAAATTTCTGGTTGGGGGATGCTTTCGCATCGGGTGGCTCCTCCGGTTATGACCATAAGGCAATGGCGATCACGGCGCGCGGTGCGTGGGAGTCGGTGAAGCGACACTTTTTCGAAATGGATCTCGATACTCAAAACCATGAGTTCACGGTTGTTGGTATCGGTGACATGAGTGGTGATGTTTTTGGCAACGGAATGTTGCTCAGTGAGCACATCAGGCTGGTTGCCGCATTCGATCACCGACACATCTTTATCGATCCGCATCCAGATGCAGCTACCAGTTTTGTGGAGCGAAAGCGACTGGCCGCATTACCCGGCAGTTCATGGGCGGCTTACGACCCGGAGTTGATCTCAGCCGGGGGTGGGGTTTTTCCTCGAAGCGCCAAAACTGTGGTTGTGAGCCAGGAAATCAAAGATGCCCTCGGCTTTACTATCGATGTAGGTTCATGCACACCCGATCAACTCATCAACGCGATTCTCAAGGCCCCAGTGCAATTGTTGTGGAATGGTGGGATCGGAACGTATGTCAAGGCCAGCACGGAAACCAATCTTGACGTAGGTGATAAAGCAAACGACACGATTCGCGTCAACGGCTCGGAATTACGCGCCCAGGTTATTGGCGAAGGTGGAAACCTGGGCATGACGCAACTCGGCCGGGTTGAGGCAGCTCGAAATGGAGTACGACTGAACACGGATGCAATTGACAACTCTGCCGGTGTTGACACTTCCGATCATGAAGTTAACCTGAAGATCCTGTTGGCCCCATTGGTGCTCATTGGAGCGCTCACCGTGGCGAAGCGTGATGAATTGCTGCACAGCATGACCGAGTCGGTGGCGACGTTGGTCTTGGCGGACAACATCAATCAAAATGTGGTGCTGTCCAATGCGCGTGCCGGCGCCGTACGACTTCTATCAGTACATCAGAGAATGATTCGAGATCTTGAACGTCAGGAACTGTTGAATCGTGCCCTTGAGTTTTTGCCAGATGACGCCGACCTGGACACAAGGCGGTTGGCTGGAGAGGGGCTCACCTCCCCAGAATTAGCAGTGTTGTTGGCCTACGCCAAAATCGAAGTGACCAAGGAACTCAACGCGGTTGCACTGGGTAATGAGCCGTGGTGTGACCACATTGTGGTCGACTACTTCCCTGAGGCGATGCGGGACCAGTATCGCGCGCAAATAATCGCGCATTCACTTCGTTCAGAAATTGCGAACACCGTGATGGCAAACGAGTTGATCAATATCGGTGGCATCACATTCGTGTTCCGGGCGGTTGAAGAGACCGGAGCCAGCACGGTCGAGGTCGTTAAGGCGGCCTTTGCGGCGATGGAAGTATTCGGGATCAGGATTTTGTGGCATTGGATCAATACATTGCCGGAAAGTGTGCCGGCTAGCGCGCGAACCGCACTTCATTTAGAGGTCCGTCGTCTACTTGATCGCTCTGCCCGTTGGTTTCTGCAAAATCGGGGCTCCGGGATTGAGATCGAAATGGAAATTGCCGCATTCGCTTCCAGCGTTGCGCAATACGCCGGTGGAGTTCCACAGGCATTGCAAGGTCAGGAGTCCGAACGCTTTGAAAGACTGTCCCAACGTTTCGTTGACGCGGGTGCACCACAGGATCTCGCCGATCGAGCAGCAAGTGGGCTTGACGTGTTTTCGCTCCTAGACATCACCAAGTTGGCCGGTTCACTCGAAGCCAATATGACGGACGTGATCGGACTGTATTTTGCGCTCTCGGAACGCTTTGATGTGGACCGACTGCTTGTTCGGATTTCTGCCCTACCGCGCGGTGATCGATGGACTTCATTGGCGCGTCAGGCACTTCGTTCAGATTTGTACTCGGTTATCGCAGAACTCACGGGTCGTGTGTATTGCGCGACCGAGGGTGGAGAAGCGTCAGAGCGGGTAGCTCAGTGGGAGCAGCAGCGCACCGAAGGGGTGGCTCGAACGCGAGCAACCCTCGATGAAATCTTGCAGGTTGAAGAAGTGGACTTGGCAACCCTGTCAGTGGGGCTTCGGGTACTGCGAAATCTGGTGGCCCAAGCAGCATGAGTGCGCCGTTAGACATCGAGTCAGGTGATACGCTCAGTCGGACGCAATTAATTGATGCTTTGCAGGCCCGAGCACGTGGTGATGCACGCTTTACCTTAATTGATATTCGCGAGGAATACGAACTATTTCATGGCTTCATTCCGGGTGCGATTCATCGGCCACTGTCAACATTTGACGCCGACCTCCTTGCGGGTGATGTCATCGTGTATTGCCAATCAGGGGTGCGATCCGGACATCTTGTGCGCGAACTTAAAGCCCAAGGATTTATCGGCATCACGCATTACGCTGGCGGTTACCTCGATTGGGTGGGTGAAACCGCGAGCGGGACTTAAAGCATGTTCTTCTTCGTCAGGTAGGTAAAAGCCCAGTACCCGGGAAGCGTCGGTAGCCAGAAGGTCACCACGCGGAACAGCAAGACCACAGAGACCGCTAGCCCGGCGTCAAGGCCAGCTGCGGTCAAACCCGCGGCAAGGGCCGCTTCAACCGCTCCGAGCCCGCCGGGGGTGGGTGCAGCCTGACCAATCGTTGCACCGGCAAGGTAGACGACGGCTACGACCGCGATACTCAAATCGCCGTCAAAGGCGGCCACGCAGGCGTAGAGCACGGCGATGTAGGCAAGGTTGAGGAGAAGGATCCCGCCGATACCCTCAACCAACTTGGCGGGGCGTTGGGCAATTGTCACAAGCCTGGGAATTACCTCTTTGATCAGTGGACCGATCCGCTTACCAATCTCGCGTCGAATTGCCGGTACGGCGAGCAGTGCAAGCAAGATTACCGCCATGGCGGTAACACCGACGACGGCCCACATGGGGGGATCGAAAGTGAAATCGGCCTGGGTTCCCGCGGCAATACCGAATGCCAGCAGCAGACCAATGTGGGTGGCGAATGCAGCGAGCTGTGAGACGCCCACACTAGCCGCGGCTAGCGCCGGGTGGAGTCCTGATTTTTGCAGGAAGCGAACATTGACGGCAATAGCGCCCAACGTCGGCGGTGATACCAACGTGGCGAAGTCGCCGGCGACTTGGGCCAGAACGGTTTTTCCGAACGACAATTTCTCTGTGACAAAGCCAGAAAGTGACCAGGCCGCACCGATATAGGTAATCAAACTAAAGCCAAGTGCTGCCAGCACCCATGACCCGCTCGCGGTGCTAAAGAGAGTCGCAAGGTCAACCGAGGTGAGTTGGGAAAGTAAAACGTAGCCGGCGATTGCTCCGACCACGATCATGATCAGCGTTCGAGGCTTAAATCGCTGAAATTGGATCTGTTCGGTATCAGCGTCCGGTCGTAATTCAACAATTGCGTCGCGCAATGAGACGATCATTCCTTTGTGTTTACGCAATTCTTTGCGAGTGCCAGAGGAGAGTGCTACGGGTTGAAGTGCTGGGAGTGCGCGAGCAATGGCGTCACTGCCAAGGACTCGCCTGGCAGAGGCCACACTGCGATCAACGGAGGTCAACATCGCGACTGAGCACAACAGTTCGGCAAGATCCAATCGCATGGCAACATCACTCGCGGCAATTGATCCCTGTTCCATGCCCAGCAGCCAGGTGGAGTCTTCCGGCCCGCGCAACAAGTGTCGGCTTGAGAGAGCTCGGTGACTCATCTGGTGTTCATGCAGGGTGCGAATGGCGCGCCAAGCGCTATCCAATTCGGAGTCACTAATGTCGTGTAGTTCGTCAAATGGGGTGCCGGGGATGTGTTGTAAAACTAGGGCGACCGAGTCGGGACCAACTTCGGTAGTCAGTAGTAACCGAGGCACGGGGACGCCGGCTACTTGCGCGGCATAGGCAATCAGGGCCGCGTGTTCGACGGCTTTGCGCAGGTTGAAGGCCCCTTTGCCCGGTTCATCGCGTAATCTCAGGCTGGTCCACGCGGCATTGACCAGTCCCGCGCCTTCAAGGTCACGGTCGAGCACGATGACCCGCAACGTGTCGCCATTGCGAGCGGTAGCCGTGTAGCGGCGTCCTCGGTTGGTGAGGTTTGCGATTCGCAATTCGCTAATGGGGTAGCCGCCTCGTTCCAGGCCTGCGGCAACAGCCGCTCCACTCGGCCTAGTCGTTGACGTACCTAGTACGTAGCGGGTCAACAAGCCAATTGCCCAGCCGATGGCGAGCGATACGCCAATCCCGGCCAATGCGATCCCAGAACTGAGGACCGTCACCAAAATGAGCGAGACCACGACAACACTGGAGAGCACATTCCAGGGTCGCCGACCCATCAGTCGCGCCACCGTGATGAACGCCAAGATTCCACCAAGAATTGGGGCGGTTGAACCACTTGCGTTATTCGTTGACCCGGCCATGGCAACGAGGAGTCGAGTGTTATCAAGATTGCCGACCACGATGGAGGCAACCGAAAGCACCGTCACGGCCAAGAACAGGGCCACCAGTGCATCAAAAAGCTGTCGAAAGCGCCTTCGCACTATCAAATTGATGGAACCGGCAACGGGAAGGCCGAGGGAGCCGATACCGCCAATGATGTTCAGGGCCAGCACCACAAGGGATGGCAGCAGCGCCACACCACCTTCAAGATCGGTATCCAGACCAGCGGTGGTGCTTGTCGCGAAGTAGCCGAGTGCGGTCGTGGCCGCGGCGAGCGCAATCGCCACGACAAAACGGGCGAGGTCAAGTGGGCGGCGGATTCTTTTTTTGATGGCGCCATCGTCAATGATAGGAGCACGTGCGGACCCGTTTGGCAATGGTGCGGTTGGCGAAAGTTGGGTGAGGACGGGGAGAGGTCCGGCAATGGTCAGCTCGGTTTCAATTTTTGAATCCGGTTTGGGCGTCACGGGGAGATCGTGTCACATTGTGCCCCTTGTTACTGCAGCATGTGGGTACAACCTGTCAGCCCGGCATGGTATTCATAGGTCATGCGGTGGGAACTTGATACGGACATGGGCGTGCCAGAGGTAATCGTGGTGAATCCTGCTCAGCAGGCCGTCATTAACCTGGACTCGGGACGTCATGTGGTCGTTGGCTCAGCAGGGTCGGGTAAAACCACAACGCTGGTTGCTTCGGTTGCCTTCGCCCTACGCGCCGGGGTGCCACCGGGTGAGGTCCTGGTACTGACATACGGCAAATCGGCGGTTCGGGATTTTCGCGAGAAACTTGCCGGTGCGGTAGACAGCTACGTACTCCCTTACGTCGGCACATTTCATGCATTGGCCTACTCCATCGTGATGGGTGCACCCGGTAATACCGATCCAGATTCACCGGAATTACCCAAACTCCTCTCGGGCGCGGAAGAAGATGCCCGGATTCGAGACCTGATCTCGGGGCTGCTTACCGATTCACCCGACGAATCTTCGGTAATCAACTGGCCGCCATCACTTCGAAGCGCTGCTGCCACCCAGGGTTTCGCTCGTGAAGTCCGCAACGTGATTGCCCGGCTGAAGGAACTGCATTTAAGCGGAGCTGAACTGCGTAAATTGGGCGAGCAACTTAATCGTCCAGAGTGGGTCGTTGCCGGAAACATTGCCGCGATCGACGCCGAAGTAATGGCCCTGGAAAACGTCATGGACTACAACTCACTCCTGCTTGAGGCAATTGCCTTAGCGCCTATCTCACCCGTTATCTCAAGAATAACGCGTATCTACGTGGACGAGTATCAGGAAGTTGGTCCGCTACACCGCGAACTCTTGGCGGTACTCGCCGAGAAGGTGCAAGTACTCGTCGTGGTGGGCAATCCTCACGAGAGCGTTTTTGGTTTCCGTGGATCAGAAACCGAAATGAGCTCGGGCTTCGTCTCGGAGTTCGCGCACGCAAGCGTTCATTCACTCGATGGCGGTTGGCGGTTCGGGCCTGAAATTGCTGGAGCGGCGATAGCGCCATTTAGCCCCGGTGCCCGGTCTCTGGTCGGCTATGGAGATTTTTTTACCGACACTGGTTCGGTGTTCATCAATAAGTATTCCTCGCGAAACGCACGCGCGGCATTTGTCGCCGAAGGGATTTTCAGTTCACATATGAGCGAAGGTGTTACCTGGAAATCAATGGCCGTCATTGGTCGAGCTCGTTCAGACATTCCGTTGATAACACGGGCACTGAATCGAGCAGGTGTGCCCGTTGTGGTTGCAACCGATGAAATTGCCCTGAAAGACGAGCCCGCGGTGCACGTCCTTCTTGGATTGATTTCCCTTGCCGCCCGACCACAGCAGGCCAGCGCTGCCGACGTTTCCGACCTCTTGACCGGGCCAATATGTGAATTCGACCCCAGCGAGATGCGGCGCTTGGGTCGAGCATTGCGCACCCGTGAACCCAATGTTGGCTCACCGGAACTTATTCGGGAATTAATCATTGGGTCAAAATCATCGGTTGTAATTCCCGGTGAATTGGGTGCCAGGGTAGCCGCCATTACCCATGTGATTGCAACCCTTCGGAGTGACATTAAAAAGCATAAACCGGTGACAGATATTTTGTGGACCGCCTGGAGCGGTGGTGAGAAATCACCCCACGGGTGGCCGCAACGGTTACAGAAAGCGGCCCTAGACCACAGTGGAAGCGCACACCACGACCTTGATTCGATCATGGCGCTATTTGACACTGCCGCCCGATTTGCCGAGCGGAAAAACGCGGGAATTGACAACTTCCTCAAAGCGTTGACAGATCAGAATCTGCCGGCTGAACCGGTATCCGCACGTGGTTTGCGCGCCGATGCGGTTCAAGTTATGACGGTTCATCAAAGTAAAGGTCGCGAGTGGGACCGGGTTTGGATCGTTGGGCTCGAGGAAGGGATTTGGCCAAATCTCGTGTCCCGCGGGAGTCTTTTGGGCGCCGAAGAAATCGGTGTGGGCGGGGCGATACCCGGTTCGAATCCGGTTGCTCTTCTGCGCGAGGAACGGAACTTGTTTTATGTGGCGAGCACACGGGCCCGCGAAGTACTGACGCTGACCTGTATTGATCAAGGCAGTGAGGGTGGAGATCAGCCCAGCCGCTTTATTCGCGACGTGCAAGCCGGCGGGGTTACCGCCCGCGTTGTGAGCGGTTACCCGAAAAATAAGTCAAGTTGGTCGGGTCTTGCAGCCGACCTACGCCAGACACTCGCGGATCCACATGCGAGCCATGCACTCAAAGTTCATGCGGGGGTCCGCCTCCACGAGATGGGGCCCAGCGTTGGTCCGCAAAATTGGTGGGGCCTGGCACCTCTCACGCTGTCAACGAGACCGGTGCGGCCAACACATAAACCACTTCACCTTTCGGGTAGTTCATTGGACTCCCTCCTGCAGTGTCCATTGAAATGGTTTCTGGACCGTGAAGTAAAAGCGCAGGTCTCTCGCGGTTCAGCAACGGCATTTGGCAGCATTGTCCACGCAATCGCTGAGTTCGTGGCAAAGGGCGAACTCTCTCAGGACCACGTTCAGATTCAAGAATTGATCAGTGAGTCTTGGCGGGCCTTGGCTTATGAAGCGGACTGGCAGTCGGCGGCTGATCTAGCTCAGGCATATAAAGCGGCGGAGCTTTTCCTTGACTACCACAATCTGTCCCCGCGGGTTTTCAAAGAGGCCGAGGGGAGATATCAAACGTCACTCACCGTCGTCACACCCAGCGGTGAAAAGGAGGAGATCGAACTCAGCGGAATCCTGGACCGGGTTGAAATTGATTCCCGTGGGCGACTGGTCGCCATTGATTTTAAAAATGTCAAAACCCCACCGACAAAGGCCGAAATCGCCGAGAACGGGCAACTAGGCATCTATCAGTTGTTACTTCGTGACCAGCAAAGCGCGGAATTAAGTGGTGAATCTGCGGATAGAGCGGAGACTTCGATTGGGGCGGCACTCGTCCAATTGAGGGTCGATACCGCGCAGCCAAAGATTCAAGTACAGGACGTTATCGACTTTGCGCAGTCACCGACCTGGATTGAACTAAAACTCGGTGAAGCAGCAGAAATTATTCGCTCGGAAGCATTTACCCCGCGAGTGAACCCATCGTGCCGTTACTGCGCCTACAGGGGGGTCTGTCCGACTACATCAACAGACATTTTTAGCCGTGAGCTGATCGAGGAGGGGGAAAGTAATGACATCTCATTCACATAATGAACTCAGCGAAACTGATCTTAAAAAAATTCTTGGGTTTGCGCTCTCCGAGCAACAACTCAATGCGGTCACAGCTCCCCGTGAACCCGCCGTCATGGTTGCGGGTGCAGGCTCGGGTAAAACAACGTCCATGTCAGCGCGGATCGCCTACCTGATCGGTAGCGGGTACGTCACACCCGAGCAGGTACTCGGACTCACTTTTACCACGAAGGCAACAGCCCAGTTGCTAGATTCGGCGCGAACACGAATCGCCCAACTCGGGGAGTTATATCGGCATGCATTCGAGTCGGAGAGTGGCGATCCAGTCATTTCAACCTACAACGCTTTTGCATCCGGGATCGTCAACGAGTTCGGCGCCCTCCTGGGCCGTGATTTCAGTACCGATGTTTTGACTGACGGTGCGCGCCAACAATTGGCCTACCGGCTTGTGTGCAACACCAAGCATGACCTCACCGGAATTTCTATCGGTCCGGGGAAATTAACATCGGATCTGTTGGCCCTTGATGGTGAACTCAGCGAGCTGGCAATTGATCCGAATACGGTGATCGAATACGACGAGCAGGTGATCGCCTACATCGCTGGATTGACCGGATCTAATGGAACCTTGCGGAAAATTGCTAGTACTTCGGCTAAACGCATTATTTTGTCACGTCTGGTCCGTGATTGGCGGGACGTAAAGCAGTCGCGGGAACTTGTTGAGTTCTCCGACCAGGTCAGACTTGCCACGACAATTGTCATCGAGTTCCCGCAGGTAGCGAAAGAGATCCGATCTCGGTTTGCAATCGCGTTGCTCGATGAATACCAGGACACGTCTATTAGTCAACGGATCCTTCTTCAAGAAATTTTTTCCGATGGCTTCCCGGTTACTGCGGTCGGGGATCCATGCCAAGCCATTTATGGCTGGCGGGGAGCAAGTGTTGAGAATATCAATGCATTCCCCCGACATTTCCCAACCATAGAAAATGAGACCGCACGTGTTTACCCGCTGTCAGCCAATCGTCGATCTGGTATCCACATTCTGGAATTGGCGAATCTCATCTCAGAAAATTTGCGCGTCGAACACCCGCACGTGGAACGACTCGACGCCACGCGCGACATTCAAGGTGAGATCACGTTGGCACTATTTGACTTCGCCGATGAAGAGACCGATTGGATGGCAGATCAGATCGCTGCTCGGCACGGCGGCATTCAAGCAGCCGGGCTTGATCACGATATTGCCGTTTTGGCTGCAACGGGCAATGTACTGTTGCGCTTGCGAGATGCATTGCAGCAGCGTGGGATACCCGTGCAATTGCATTCGGCTGCTGGGCTACTTTCCCAGCCACTCGTGATGGACCTGCGGGCCATCCTCGAGGTTCTGCACGAGCCAACCGCCAATCCGGCTTTCCTGCGTTGGGCAAGTGGCGTGAAGTGGCGAATCGGCGCACGGGATTTGGCAGCTCTTGGGGCTCGGGCTGGCGAGGTTGCTCGGGTGCGTGGTCGGGTGAATGCTGAAAACATTGAGCAGGCCCTCGGTGCTGCGGTCGAAGGAATCGATTTAGTCGACGTCGTCTCACTCTCGGACGCACTTTTTGACCTTGGCGAACTGGATCATTATTCTGCGGGTGCCATTGAACGCTTTGGAAAAATGGCCGAACAGATTCGTTCCTTGCGTTCCCATGGCGGTGAGCCGTTGGTTGAACTCATGGGTCGAGTAATCCGTGTTTGCGGAATAGACGTCCAGGCTCAACTCGAACAAAATGACGCCATCGCGGTCGGCGAACTGATCAATCTGGCAGCCGATTTCCGAGATATTGACGGTCGGGTGTCCCTGGGTGCGTTTCTTTCTCGGCTAGCGGACATTGAAAGATTCGACATCAGTTTGGATTGTGAACAACCGGTGGAGAAAAGTGCCGTTCAACTCATTACGATTTACAAGGCAAAAGGGCTCGAATACACGCACGTGTACCTTCCCAATCTGAGCGACAGAGCTTTTCCGGGTGGTAAAGCGCGCAGTAATTGGAGCTCCGACCCAACCATGGCCCCGTGGCCATTGCGGCAAGATGCCCCACCGGCCATGAAGAATTTTCCCGACTACACCCTGACCAAACTTTCAGAAACCGGCTTCAAAAATGGTTATCTCTCCAACTTCGATGCACTCAAAGAACGCGATGTGCAGCGATTGGCCTATGTTGCCCTTACCAGGGCTAAGGACTCACTAACGCTCAGTGGCAGCTGGTGGGGTGTCAACTGGACAAAGCCGCATGGCCCGCATCCATTGTTAATGGCGGCCCACGACCTTCTCGCCGGAACCGTTGCACACATCCCGTTTTGGGCGCCACCGCCGGAGGGTGAACGCCCCGAACGGGCCCATGACACCATCCACACCCCGTGGCCGGTGCCGGTCCCGGACAGTGCTGTTGCAGAGCTCACTGCGCAAGTGGAATACGTCCGCGAAAGCGAGCAACCGGATGTAATGCTCACGGAAAGTGAAACCGGCCTTGTGACCCTCTGGGCGGATTCACTCGCAGCCCTGCAGCGCGAGCGCATCCGACGCGAAGCACCGGTGCGCACAGTTGCGCTACCTCGGAGTTTGGGAGCCAGCAGCATGCTGCGGGCCTTGCGCGAACCGGAAGTTCTCGCAGTGGAACTTGCGCGTCCCATGCCACGAAAGCCGAATTATGTTGCCACCCGTGGCAGCGAGATTCACGCATTCATCGAGAATTATTACGGGAGGCAAACCCTTTTTGACTGGGATGAATTAGAGGGGCCCCTGGATTCTGGGGCCAAGGATACGCAGATAACTCGCAAACTCAAAGACACGTTTTTGGCCAGCCGCTTCGCCACGATGACCCCCGCGGCGATCGAACAACAATTCAGTTTGACCATCGCCGGTCGCTTGATTACCGGTTATATTGATGCGGTTTTCGACATTGACGGGCGGTATCTCGTCGTTGACTGGAAAACCGGTGGCACGGAGCATCTTGATCCAGCGCAACTTGCTTTTTATCGGCTAGCGTGGGCGAAAATTGCCGGAGTCAATTGGAAAAGTGTTGACACCTCATTCGTCATGTTGTCACTGGGAAGCGAACGCTTGGTGGATACCGACAACATCATTCGCGATCTGGAACGTCAATTGGCTTAGCGTTTTTGGGATCCGTTGCTTCGACGATAACCTCGCCGGCTTCTTCGGTCGGTGTTGGACGGACTCCGATCCAATTGCGCATCCGTACGCGGGCGGGTTCTTCAATGAAACGCCACATGAAGTAGGCGATGACGAAGGACATCCCGAGCAGGAATACAACTGCGAGTGCGTAGAGGCCCCCACCATCGATCCCGATTGCGTTCATGCCGGCGCGCCAAAGACCAAACCACACGAGGTGCGTCATGTACAGGGAATATGAAATAAATCCGCCAAACACCATGATCTTCGTTGCTAAAAGATTGGCCATTCCTCGACGGGAAAGTGCGAGAACGCCGATCCATGCGATCAGAACCGGAACCAAGGTCAAATGAAAATAGGGGGGAAGCGGTTCTGCATCTGGATTCGTTGACGCAATGGGTGCGGTGGCAGCCGGCAGCCAGGCGAGGAAGACCGATCCGGCGACGACAATCCCTGGCAGGACAACAGCGAGTATGTCAGACACCGAGGCGGCGCGATCAGATTCACGAAGACGGTCAACAATCAAATAGGAGAGTGCACCAGCGGTAAATGCAGTGAGAACGCGATAGGTGGAACCCCAATTGTCCGTGTAGTAAGGATCAGATGTCCCCAAGCCGTAAATGACCAGTGGGGTAAGTGCGAGGAACCAGAAAAAGCAGAGGCCCCAGGTGGGAACGTGTTTGTGCATGCGCCATAGCACGAGAGCCATGATGGGGAAAAGGAGATATGCCAGCCATTCCATGGAAAGTGACCAAGCTACGAAGTTCCAGCCGCGTTGTGGATCTCCGCCCCATTCCTGAATGAGTAGCAGGTTTTTAATGAAATCCCATGGGGTGAGCCAACGCCGATTGAGCTCCTCACCGGTGACGATTGATTGAGCCACGATTGCACAGCCGGCAACGACCAACATGACCAGGTGAACCGGGTAAATCCGAGCCAGTCGCAGCCACCAGAATCTCAGCGATTTATTGGCTGTGAGCCGCTCGCCGAGTGAGTTGAGGTAGGTGTGCGCCAAAATGAAACCAGAGAGGGCGAAGAACAGGTCAACACCGAGACGACCAATCCGAATAAAGTCGGGTAGGACCGGGATGCTCATTAGTCCAAGGGTGTCCAGGGGCCCTTGCGAGTGGTAGAGCAAAACCCAGACGGCAGCAACGAGTCGGACACCGGTTAACTGCCTAATGAACACGTTCACACCTAAACCCTATGTGCCGTCGATCAGATCAAGGGTAGGTTGATGCCCGTTGAGAGGATTCCATGTCAGATTCGCCATTGTTGGCTGATTTAGTACTTTCCCGCAGTGCAACCGATCGCAGCGCGGAGCTGCGCAAGGATCCCGAGTGGATTGCCCGAGCGTTTAACGATTCAACGACGTTGTTTATCTGTGTCAACTGTTCCCGAGCACCGATCACCGGGAATGACATTGCCTTCATTGCGTTTGCGGACATTCCACAAGATTCCTTGACGTTCTTCCTCGGGCTTGACGATGGTATTGCGTTCTTCGGCGTCTCGGTGGACGCCGATTTCGTTGCTACCCATGATCCGGATTCGTGGTTGAATCTGCGCGCGAGCGGCTCGCGGTTGAGTGATCGTGACGCGGGACTACTCGTCGCGGCGGTGGCCTTGGATAACTGGAATGCCACGCACCCGCACTGTTCCCGATGCGGTGCGCTCACGGAGCCCAATGATGCCGGGTGGACTCGGCGTTGCCCGGTGGATAACTTAATCCTGTTCCCGCGAACCGACCCAGCAGTCATCGTTTTGGTGACCGATTCCCGCGACCGGGTGCTTCTCGCGCGTCAACGTATTTGGCAGGCCGGATGGGTGTCAATTCTTGCCGGGTTCGTTGAAGCGGGTGAACCAGCAGAAGCGGCGGTCGTTCGCGAAGTCGGCGAGGAAACTGGGATCAGAATTGATCCGGAGAGCATTGATTATCTGGGCAGTCAGCCGTGGCCATTTCCCAACTCGCTGATGTTGGGATACCACGCGAGGGCCCTTAATACCGACATTTGCGTTGATGGTGATGAAATTGTTGAGGCGGGTTGGTATGACCGAGTTGACATCAAGGAATTGTGTGGGGCCCAGGAATTACACCTACCTCCCCGAGTGAGCATCGCCCACCAGCTCCTTGTGCGATGGTATGGGGAAGCCCTGCCGGGTAATTCGTCGTTTCGCTAGCGCCACGCTAAACGGACATTTTAGCAATTACTTCAGCAATTGGTGGGTTTGTCATCGTGGTTCCATCGGGAAACTTCAGGGTTGGAACGACTTCGTTGCCTCCGTTAACCGAGGCAACGAAAGCGGCCGATTCCGGATCCGCCTCAATGTCGACTTCTGAGTAGGCAATCCCGGCCCGCTTCATTTGGGCCTTGAGCCGCTGGCAGTAGCCGCACCACACCGTGCTGTACATGATTACTGGATTCGTGTCACTCACTTGGCAAGCCTATGGGTGGTCTGGAGTTGGTGCGAGCGGGTCTGCGCCACGTGACAAGATCAGCGGGTGGATGTAGAGCAGCGCGCCGAGAGCATCTTGGCGGGATTAGATGCCGAACAGCGCGAGGTTGCCTTGGCTGTTGGTGGTCCGGTCCGAGTTCTCGCGGGCGCGGGCACCGGTAAAACTCGAGCCATCACCCACCGGATTGCCTACTCGGTTGTGACGAGGGCGAGTGAGGCAGAGCGCACACTCGCGCTGACTTTCACGAATCGCGCGGCCGGGGAAATGCGACACAGACTGCGTGTCCTCGGCGTTCACGGTGCACAGGTGCGCACATTCCACGCGGCAGCATTGCGTCAGCTTCGATTCTTCTGGCCGCAGATATCTCGCACCGCATTCCCTGATCTCATGTCGAGTAAGGCGCCCATAGTGGCTCGGGCATTGGCTCACTGCAAAGTGGATAGTGACACGGCTTTGCTGCGCGATGTCAGCGGAGACCTTGAATGGTGCAAGTCCAACATGATGGATTCGGCGCTGATTCACAAGGCTAAGCGCGATTTCGCAATTGATGTAGGAACCCTGGCTAAGGTCATGGATTCTTATGAGACCCTAAAAAAAGATCGCAACCTGCTGGATTTCGACGACATTCTGATGTTGATGTCAGCGGCGATTCGGACTCGACCTGAAATTGCGACTGCCGTACACTCCGCCTACCGGTGGTTTACGGTCGACGAATTCCAAGACGTAAACCCGCTTCAAAAAAGCGTCTTGGATCTGTGGGTCGGGGAACGTGACGACATTTGTGTCGTGGGGGATCCCAGCCAAACGATTTATTCGTTCACGGGTGCATCGTCGAAATACCTGGTGAATTTCGCCACAACCTACCCCAATGCAACCCGGGTTGAGTTGGTCCGCTGCTACCGCTGTTCACCTGAAATCGTAGCAATGGCCAATGCGGTTATTCACGGAGACACTCGGTCCAAGCCGCTGACACTTCGATCCCAACAAGGCTCAGGACTTGCACCAACGATTTCGGCGTATGCCGACGACCACGACGAAGCGGAGAATGTCGCTGCGGCCATCAAAAAACTGATCAGTTCGGGGACTGTTCCAGCAGATATTGCCATTCTTTTCCGAATTAACGCCCAGTCAGCAGAGTTCGAAACCGCGCTGTCAAACCTCGACATTCCGCTGGTGTTGCGTGGCACCGAACGTTTCTTTGAGCGACCCGAAGTCAAATCGGCGTTAACATTGTTGCGCGGAGATGCGAAAAATACTGGTTTAGCTCCGACCAATCTCACCGAACATGTGCGTGATGTGTTGTCAAGTACCGGCTGGAGTCCACAAGCACCTCGGGGTACCGGGGCAGTGCGGGAAAAATGGGAGTCGCTCCTTGCTTTAATGACCATGGCAGAGGAAGCCGATCCGAGTACGTCTTTGGGCGATTTCATTGCCGAGCTTGACGCCCGGGCCTCAGTTGAACATGCACCAACCGCGGATGCGGTAACCTTGGCATCAATTCACTCGGCTAAAGGTCTGGAGTGGCCGGTTGTTTTTCTCGTCGGGTGCAGTGAAGGCATACTCCCATTGTCTTATGCGGATTCAGAAGACGGAGTTGATGAGGAAAGGCGTCTCGCCTATGTCGGGATTTCGCGTGCGGCTCGAATACTTGAAGTGAGCTGGGGCAGGCAAAGGGTTCCTGGTGGCAAAGCGACCAGAACCCTCAGCAGGTTTTTTGCCCACTTGCCGCGAGATCTGGTGAGCGCCGCCACCGATAGTGGACTTGTTGTTGCCGGTTCGATCGTTCGGGGGAGTTCCCGGGTAACTCACCCGCGCAAGCGCACCGGCCCTAAACCTTGCCGGGTGTGTGGCAAAGGCCTGGTTACTGCATCTGAGCGAACAATTGGTCGCTGCCAGAAATGCCCTGGGGAACCCAATGAAATAATTTTTGAAACCCTGCGCATATGGCGGAAGGAAAAGTCGTTGAAAAAAGGCGTTCCCGCTTACATTGTTTTCACCGACGCGACTCTCAGCGCAATGGCGGAACTCGTGCCCGGCGATCTAGATGAACTCGCAGCGATCCCCGGAGTTGGCCCGGCGAAACTCACCGAGTTTGGCGCGGAATTACTAGCGATTATTCACGTTCAGCAGTGACGTTAAATCCGGGAACCCACGCATTAAGTTCCGCGAGTACTGGAACGTTGGCGTCGAGTTGGCACAGCACCGCGATACTGCCCAGCCACACCCGGTGGATGAGTGCGTACGAGGGTGGCAGGTTGATTTTTAGACCAATGGTGAAGTCGGGACTTTTCATGTCATTGAGCCGGCTGAATTCCCCACGGATCCAATCGCGATTGAAGTGAAAACTCTCATGGCGGGTTGGCTCAACAAAAGGTTCCAGGTAAGCGAGAATCTGATCGGCGTCGACGTCAATGTTTGGTTTAATAAATCCTTCAAGCCGTAAGCCTTCAAGAACATCTTCCGCGTTTCCGCTCTGGGCAATGCGTAGGAGTGTTCCCATGGCAACGGGTAAGCCATCAGGAAGGCGGGAGACGGCCCCGAAATCAAGTACGCAGAGTTTGTTCGAAGGGGTGATTCGGAAGTTCCCAGGGTGCGGGTCCGCGTGCAAAAGTCCGGCGCGCGCTGGACCGATCAGCAGGAATCGTTCGTACAGCAGCCCGGCGCGATCCCGCTCGGCTTGGGTGCCATTGGCAATAATGTCGGACAGGGGGCGTCCTTCAATCCATTCACTGATTAACACATGGGGTGCGGCCGCTAGAACATGGGGGATATGGAAATCGGCGTCACCCTCGAAGGCGACGGCAAATGCACGCTGATTTTGGGACTCGAGCAGGTAGTCAAGTTCTTCAATTGCTCGGTCTTTGAGTTCCTCGAGCAACGGCTTAATGTCAAGGCCGGGGATCCAGCCGGCGAAAAACTTGCCCATTCGAATCATTTGATTGAGATCGGCCACCAGGGCCTTATCGGCCCCAGGGTATTGAACTTTGACGGCCACAATGCGTCCGTCATGCCAGATGGCTTTGTGGACTTGCCCAATTGATGCTGCGGCCGCAGGTTGATCATTGAAGTCTATAAATCGACTCCTCCAGTCCTCACCGAGTTCCTCGACCAAAATCTTGTGAATGGCGCTTGTTGACATGGCCGGTGCGGAATCCTGCAGTTTGGTCAACATGGCTCGATACGGTGCGGCGAATTCCTCGGGGAGAGCTGCTTCAAAGACACTCATTGCTTGCCCGAGTTTCATCGCGCCGCCTTTGAGTTCGCCCAGCACCTTGAACATTTGTTCAGCCGTACGAGCTGACATTTCTGCGGCAATCGCATCGGCGGATTTTCCACCAACTCTTTTACCGAAGCCGAGTGCGGTACGACCGGCGTAGGTTGCGGGCAATGAAGCCATCCGGATCCCCCGGGTAAACGCATTTTTTGGTATTTCAGGCACGCCCCTATTGTGTGGCAAACGCCGACTTCGTGCGCACTCAGGTTCCCGATCACCCCGCTAGCCCATCACGTCGGACAGGTGAAGTTGACAGCCGCAGAGTGGGTGTGGGGGTGCTGACCCGGCTCGAAAATGCAACCACGGCAGGTTCGCGGTCCACGACGTATTGGTCACCGCGATTCCGTCAATCCAATGTCGAAGGAGTAACAGTGTGTAGGCCGCAGTTTGGTAGGTCAGGATCGAGTCGCTTTGCCCGGAGTTCACGTGGCGCCGCCACTGCAAATCAACTCCCATCCAGTCTGGTGAGTGATCACGGTGATGTAGTTGTGCACAACGAAAACATGAACTTTTACCGGGGATCACCAGCGGACCAATCTGGGCAGTGTCGAGGCGGGCTCCTACATGCAGGTGCGGTATCACACATGTATGCGAGTTTTCGTGTTGAAAGACGTGCGGGTGGGCGTTACTGACAAAAATTACGATGGAGGCGAATGAACGATTCCGGGTAAATTGAAATCCCGAATCAAGCCCCAATTGATAGATGTGCGTGAGCAGGGGACCCTGTCCGACCAATTCAACGAGGGTGATACTTCGACGATCAATAATGTGCGCTGCATCGTCAATGAAAGAATTGTTCGCGTAATCAATGACGTGCTTCTGGGCACAGGCGACATCCGTGTCCATACGATTCCTGCTCATTGCGTTTAACCAGCGCGTGGTGCGGGGTTTGTTACGGGCATCTGTGATTGCGCCTGAGGTAAACCCGTGAGCAAGAAGGGCCGCTATACGTGATTGTGAAATCCCCAAGAGTTCGGCTGCGACCTTGCTGGCCTGGTCAAAGCAGAGTGATCCATCCAAGGCCATAAACCAGTCAAGGCTTGCCGGAGTCGGCTTAAAACTTAAGGGGTGGTCACCGAATTCAATGGAGCCGTTTGCTCGCCGAATCACGGGAATGCGGTAGTTGTACTCGGGATAGGCGCGTTGAGCAAATGAATCAATCATGGGTGAAGTGTGAATCCGACTGGCTGTGGACAGCGAGGTGCAATCCACAGGCAGATCCGATATAAGGGGTGCTAGCCGATACTGGAGTGGATTACTGCAGCGATGACGCGCGCGGTCGTTTCGAGTTCAGAAATCAGAACGTACTCATCCGGTGCGTGGGCGACACCGGCATCCCCCGGCCCGTATTGCACGGTAGGAATACCTGCTAAACCGGTGAGAAGTCGCAGGTCTGAGCCGTAAGGCGCCCCGTATTCCTCGATTGCGACTCCCGTGGTCTGCTCGTGCGCCGTTGCAACATTTTCGATGATTGTCGAATTCGTTTCCGTTTGCCCGGATGCAAATTGACCGCCCCACCACACGACCTCTACCGGGTGCTTGGCAAGCCAAAGGTCGCGCGCGCACGCCGCCGCAACGCATGCTCCAAATTTTTCTTTGGCCGCGGAGGTGTCTTCACCTAGTGCGACGCCGAATCGGCCTTCAGCGATGAGCAGGTCCGGGACGGTTGAGGCCCAGTCACCACTGTGCACTGTCCCAATTGAAATGGGATAAGCAACTGGCCAACGCTTCATGCGTGGATCGACATCGATATTGCGTTTCATTTCGAAATCTGCGAGCGCTTGATAAATTGGATAAAACTTCTCAATCGCACTGACGCCCTCGGTGCGGCGTGACGCATGAATCGCGGCGCCATGTACGAGCAAGCGGAAGGTGAGTGCCCCACCATTGGCACTGATTGCCGCGAGGGATGTGGGCTCAGGAATGATCGCGCCCATCACGCGATGATCGTGCAGGTTGTAAAAGCGTGGCAGTCCTTCGGTGATCAGCGAGTAGGTGCCAAGTCCGCCGTCTTCTTCACCGATCACCGGGGCGAAGAGCAGATCACCCTGTGGCATGAATCCACGGGCCCGCAGGTGCTTCACGGCGGCCAAGGCCGCAATCAATCCGCCTTTCATGTCGCAGGCCCCGCGAGCCATGATCACGCTTTCACCGCCAACGGTGGTTTCCTTCGGGGTGAATGGATCACCGCTCCAGGCATTGAGGTCACCGGGAGGGACCACATCCGTGTGACCATTAATCATGAGTGCCGGTTTGGTGCCGGTTCCGCGCCAGATTCCTAACACTCCGAGTCCACGCTCACGCTCTACTTCTTGACCGGGAAAATCTGGGTCAGCGATGAGACTGGCAATGTTCATTTGCCAGGTGTGCACTTCCAATCCAGCATCGCGCATGAATGCAGCCATACATTCTTGGGCATCCTGTTCGGCTGCGCTGCCACCCATGGAAGCAATGGAAAGAAGTGAGGTGAGGTCCGTGATGATGGCTGGCGGCATCAATAGGTCTTCGTCGGCGGGAGGCACAGGAGAAGTGTGTCGCAGCGGCTTCGATGAGGAGTCAACGGACCATTTCCGGATAAATGTCCGTTTTGTCGCATAAACCTGCATTTTTTTTGCCGCCACGCCGAAGTCAGCCGGTGGCTAGCGCCTAGGAGAGGCAACTTCTGTCCTATGGTGGAGCCGGCCGGAACTTAGCGGCCGCGAGGGTGGCACCCGCCACCACCGCTACGGCGGAGATTGCTCAACAGGAGGACCCCATGGCGGAGGAAAGTTACACCGGTGAGGCATATTGCGTTAAGTGCAAGGCCAAACGTGAATTTACCGGACACGTGGAAGAAACCAATGGTCGTCGTTTCGCAAAGGGCATTTGCCCGACGTGCGGCACCAAAGTAACGCGCATTTTGGGCAAGGCCTAAATACCGCGTTTTATCAAGTAAAACTTTAGAGGGATGGCCCAACCGGGTCATCCCTTTAAGTTTGTCCAACACCGATGACCCGCATTGAGAAAAATTTCGCACCGGGTGAACGGCCCGCAGACCAACCGAGGGAGCCAAAGCAACAACACTGTATTACCGTAACGACATGTCACAATTTCCGTTCGGCTTTAGTGCGGCAGATAATAATGAACCTGGTGGATTTGATATGAACAATCTGGGGGCCATGTTTACCCAGTTTGGTCACATGTTGCAGCAGTCTCAAAATGAAGGGCCGTTGCCGTGGTCCACCGTGATGCAGGTTGCGCGTGCGGGCCTTGGTGGTGACCCAAGCGTGTCTGAAGCGTCCATTCGAGCGGTTGAAAGCGCAATGGAACTCGCCGACCTGTGGCTCAATGACAGTGTAAGTTTTCCGGCAACCAGTACGCCGGTCAAAGTGTGGTCACGCAGCGAGTGGATTGTTGAAACCGCCGCCGTCTGGCAAAAGATTATTCTGCCGATTGCAACGACAATGTCGCGGCGAATGGAAACGATGTTACCCGGGCTCACTGGCGCGGATGATGCAAGCGCGATCCAAGACCAACTTCCTGAGCAACTCAAAGGCATGTTGCCAGATGGCCTGACCCCGGAAATGATGGCAATGCTCAAACCAATGCTGGGCATGGTTACCCAGTTGGGTGCAACTGCATTTGCCTACCAACTTGGACAAGCTTTGTCGGCCCTAGCGAAAGAAGTGGTTTCCTCGACCGATGTTGGGATCCCGTTAGCCCCGGCCGGTACCCGCGCGTTGATCCCGTTGAATATCTCGGAGTTTGCCACCGGGCTTGGTATTGATGAGCGTGATCTTTTTTTGTTCTTCGCATTGCGTGAAAGCGCACATCAACGGCTTTTTGACCATGCACCGTGGTTGCGCCCGCGTTTAATGTCGGCCGTCGAAGAGTATGCCCGTTACATGGATGTCGATATTGCGTCCTTGGGTGAAAAATTTGGTGGATTTGATCTCACCAATCCGGAAGCCCTCCAAGAAATAATGGCGTCGGGGGTAATGGAGCCCGAAGACACTGCCGAACAGCGAGCGGCGATTGTGCGTTTGGAAACCCTGCTGGCCTTAATCGAAGGCTGGGTCGACGAAGTGGTGTCACAGGCAGCTGGTGATCGACTGGCAAGCCTGTCCCAACTCCGCGAGACCATGGGGCGCCGCCGGGCTACGGGTGGCCCAGCCGAGACAACCTTTAGCACACTGATTGGCATGAAATTACGGCCAAAACTTTTCCGAGAGGCACACACTGTTTTTGCTGCGGTGCGGGCAAAGTCGGGAATACAAGCACGAGATGCGCTGTGGAATCACCCGGACCTGTTGCCCGACGCGGAGAGCTTGACTGATCCGCTCGGTTTCGTTGAAGGTGTCACCGGTGGATCCGCATTTGATGACATCTCCATGAGTGATTTCGAAAAGGACGAGGGCCAAGGGTAAATGCATGACCCCGACCGTGTTGGACGATTCGTTGAAGAACTCAACAGTTGGACGACCCCGCCGGGAGAAGGGCAACGAGTCTTACACGATCAGTACCGGGAACTAATCGCATCCGGAGGTATCTCGTTATCGCGCGAACGCACACACGGGCATTTCACCGCGAGTGCATTGCTTGTTGATCCCGAGCGGGCTCAGGTTTTGCTCGTCATGCATCCCCGGGTCAAGCGGTGGTTGCAAATGGGTGGGCATATTGAAGCCCTGGACCCGAGTTTTCGAGAAGCGGCCGCCCGCGAATGCCGTGAAGAAAGTGGTTACTTCGCCATTGATATCCTCCCGTTTCCCGCGCGATTAGATCGTCACGACGTGCCCTGTACGTCCCCCCGCGGTGACGTCGTTAACAGTGTCCACTGGGATGTACAATTTCTTGCTTTTGTTGATTCGCGTGAACAGCGTGAAATCACTGAAGATGCTGCGACCAGGTGGTGGGGTGTAGATGAACCCATTGCGGGTCTTGATCACAGTGTTGAACTTTTGATAGACGCCGCCTGGCAGTTTCTTGGGCGAGGGCCTGATCATCTAAAGCCGTGAGCGGTCAATTATCTTGCTGCGCAGACTTCATGGGGCGCGGTAAACCGAGCACTAGTAGCCTGAGGGGCCGGTTCAGTACGCTGGGAAAAACTTTTGGGAGATGAAATAACGTGAACACGTTGATGTGGTGGCTGATTCCACTTTTGGCCGTTCTACTGGGAGTCGGCATCACGGCGCTCGTCACCTATTTTCGTAGGCCTCCAGAAGATCAAGATCTCGGCCAATTCGCCTTAATGCAGGAAGCTATGAAAAAGGCACACGGGCACGTTGATCGTCGCCTATAGTGCTGGATAAAAGCGCGGGTGACACGGTCGGCTCGGTCGACCCGGTTACCATTGCGTCGTGAACGAGACAATACAGTTCGAGGAAGATAACGCACCTTTGCCAGCGGACGTGCACGGTAAAACAAACGAGTCGTGGAGCTCTAGTTACCTTGCACTTCTCGTGAGCGCGAGCGTCACGGTCGGCATTCTGGCAATCGCATTTTTTTTGCCGGTGCCATTCGTCAAACTTGCACCCGGCCCGACCTTCAACGTGATCGGCGACGTTGATGGCACCCCGGTTATTGACATCAATGGGGCAGAGACATTTCCGACGACCGGTGAATTAGATATGACCACGGTACGGGAATCAGGGGGACCGCGCGGCGGTCTCACTTTTGTCGAGGCAATTGGATCGTGGTTTAACTCATCAGATGCGGTTGTACCCCGTGAAATGATATACCCCGACGACATTAGCGGTGAGGCGGTAAAAGCAAGGAATGCTGCGGCTTTTAGTACATCGGAATCTAACTCAGTGGCAGCGGCTCTCAATTATTTGGAGTTACCGGTGCAGACCAAGATCGTGGCAACGGCAGTAATTGTGGGAGCCCCAGCGAGTGGAGTTTTTCTACCACGAGATGAATTCTTGTCCGTCAATGGAGTCCCGGTGACTACCCCGTCAGATGTGGTTGAGGCTGTACAAGGCTCACCCGTGGGAACAGAGTTCACATTTGAGATTCGACGATCAGCGGAGAACAAAACGCTCACGGTGATTTCGGGGGAAAATCCCGATGTACCCGGTAAGCCGTATCTTGGCATCTCCGTGGGGGAGCTTTATTCGGCCGATTTCGATATCAACTTCACGCTCAGTGATGTCGGTGGACCCAGCGCCGGCTTAATGTTTGCAACCGGAATCGTGGACAAACTCGTCCCCGAAGACGTAACGGGGGGTAAGCACGTAGCGGGCACCGGGACCATCACGCCAGATGGCGTTGTTGGTCCGATTGGTGGCATCAGGCAGAAGTTGGCTGGTGCTCGCGCAGCCGGTGCCGAACTGTTCCTCATGCCCGCACAGCATTGCGCTGAGGCACTAGGGCACATCCCTGATGGGCTCACGGTCACACCCGTGACGACCCTTACCGACGCCATCAAGGAAATGAGTCATTGGGTCGCTGGAATGCCAGTTACTGCCTGCTCTGCCACGCCCTAGGGCGCACCTCACGGGCGTGACGTAGGTTTAGGGGGTGAGTATCAGAAATTCCATGAGCCCTGACCTTGAACCAAAACGCCGCGGGGGGGTGCTGCTTCCCACCTTGCTGATCTTGGTCGGCATCGTTGTCGCTTTCGTGATCTTCACCGGGTTCTATACCGAACTTCTCTGGTTCGACTCGGTCGGGAAGGCTCAGGTCTTCAGCATCTCGCTGTTCACCCGTGCCATCATGTTCGCGATCTTGTTTGTGATTATGGCTGTGGTTTCCTCACTCTCGCTGTTTATTGCATTTCGTACCCGCCCGTCCTATGTTGGCGCCTCACCCGAGCAGGCAAGCCTCGAGCGCTATCGGGTCAGTATTGAGCCCTACCGGAGGTGGATCGCGGCCGCGATCGTATTGGGCCTTTCGTTCTTTGCCGGTCTGGCCGGTTCGGGTGAATTTGGATCGTTCTTGCTCTGGAGAAACTCCACGCCATTTGGTCAAGTCGACCCACAGTTTGGTTTGGATTTCTCCTTTTACACATTTGAGTTACCGTTTTATCGCTTCGTTCTCGGTTTTGGTTTCGCGCTCATCATTTTGTCGCTGCTGATTGTGACGGCGGTGCAATACTTGTATGGAGGTCTCCGCCTCCAGCCCAAAGGCGACCGCGCGACGCGAGCGGCTCAGGTACAGCTGTCCATCCTGCTCGCAGTCCTGCTTCTGCTCAAGGCACTGGCTTACTACCTTGATAGATTCGGGCTGGTCACCAAAAGTGAGACGCTGGTCAGTGGTTTCACCGGTTTGAAGTACGCCGATGTCAACGCGGTGCTCCCGGCTCTGAATATTTTGACATTCGTTGCAATTTTGGTCGCCGCACTGTTCATCTTTAATATTTTCCGTAGGCAATGGGTCATTCCATCAATTGGTTTGGGTTTGTTGATTTTGACTTCGGTCGTCATTGGTGGCCTTTACCCGATGGCAGTTCAGCAATTTCAGGTTCGTCCCAGTGAGTTAATTCGTGAAGCGCCCTACATTCAACGCAATATTGACGCCACGCGTGATGCCTATGGCATTGCCGACGCTGAAGTGGTGGATTACGCGGGTACGGTGTCGCCTCCCACCGCCGAGACCCTTGAGGCAAGTGCCGGGACACTGAGCAACATTCGCCTGATTGACCCGGCGGTTGTTTCACCCACGTACAACCAGTTACAGCAGATTCGTGGTTATTACTCTTTTAACACGAATCTCGATGTAGACCGTTACGACTTACCACAGGGTCGCCGTGGCGCCGTTGTGGCAGTGCGTGAAATTAATCTTGCGGGTATCCCTGACGGGCAGCGGAACTGGACCAACGACCGCGCCGTCTACACCCACGGTTACGGATTCGTGAGTGCATTTGACAACACCGCGTTGAGTAATGGAACACCCGACTTCTTCGCCTCCGACATTCCTCCGGTGGGCGAACTTCCGGTAACCCAGCCACGGGTGTACTTCGGCGAACTCAGCCCGCAGTACTCAATTGTTGGCGCACCTGAGGGAACGCCTTCCATTGAATTGGACTTCCCCGATGACGCAAGTCCAACGGGACAGGCAACGAACACCTACGGCGGTGAGGGCGGCGTCCCCATGGGCTCATTCTTTGGCAAGATGCTTTTTGCCACGAAGTTCCAAGACTCCAATATTTTGCTGTCGGACTTGGTCAATGAAGAGTCGCAGATTTTGTGGGATCGCACGCCATTGACCCGGGTTGAAAAAGTCGCCCCGTGGTTGACGCTGGATCAAGATCCGTACCCGGTTGTCGCTGACGGACGAATCCAATGGGTGGTAGACGGTTACACAATGTCTAATGACTACCCGTACTCATCACGTGTTTCGCTGGCTGATGCAACGAGTGACTCGATCAGCAATCGGGTTGGTCAATCCGGTCTTCTGCCACGCGATGAGGTCAACTACATGCGAAACTCGGTCAAGGCTGTTGTTGACGCTTACGAAGGCAGCGTGAAGCTTTACGCCTGGGATGAATCAGATCCTATTTTGCAAACCTGGATGAAAGCGTTCCCCGACGTTGTTGAGCCTCGGAGCGCCATGTCCGAAGATATTCTGGCGCACGTTCGCTACCCGCAGGATATTTTCAAAGTCCAGCGAAACATCATGTCGCGCTACCACGTTACGGATGCGGTGACGTTCTACAACGGCACCGACGTGTGGATCGTTCCATTTGATCCCACCGTTGCTCCCGCGCAAGTTTTCCAACCTCCCTACTACCTCACTCTGCAGATGCCAGGTGAGACTGAGACGTCATTCTCGCTGACAACCACGTTCGCTCCCCAGCGACGACAAACTTTGGCGGCCTTCATGGCGGTGAATTCAGATCCTGGGGAGAACTATGGAAATATTCAAGTGCTGCAGTTACCCAGCAACACAACTATTCCCGGACCGCAGCAGGTTCAAAACAACTTCGAGTCCGATCCCGACGTCAGTTCGCAACTTTCACTCTTACGTCGTGGCGGATCCGAAGTTGTGCTCGGCAACCTACTTTCGTTGCCGTTCAACGGTGGACTTCTCTACGTTGAACCCGTTTACATTCGGGCAGCGGCCGACGGGTTCCCATTGCTGCGAAAAGTGCTTGCCGCTTACGGCGCCAACGTCGCACTGGAAGACAACTTGGCCAGTGCGCTAGCAAAGGTTCTGGGCACAAGCCCCGATGCAATCCCCGAGACCATTCCCAATATTGATCTCGGTGGCGGAACGGCCGCACCGGATACGACCAGTCCTGACGGCACGGCTACTGCTCCACTTGACCCCATTGAGCAGCTGGCGGCAGCGGTCGAAGATGCGCAAGCAGCCTTCGCCGAAGGTCAAGTTGCCCTCGGTGAGGGTGATTTTGCGGCCTACGGTCAAGCCCAGGATCGGTTGCAGGAAGCCATCAGGCGAATCGCCGCGGCAGAAGTGCTGCTCAACCCGCGGCCGATGGCAACGCAGCCACCGGTTGATCCGGCCGCGGATCCGCAAGCAACCGACGGCTCTACCGCATAGGCGGCTAATTCATGAGTCTGACTGACCATTGGAATGACCGATATGAAAACAAACCGGCATCCAAACTCAGTTGGTTTCAAGAGCGCTCACCCGAGGTGGAATTCGTCACTGACAATGTTGGGAAAGCAACTCCCATTATTGACATTGGCGGTGGGCTTTCACCGTTTGTGCACGAATTAATTGACCTCGAGTTCACCGACCTCAGTGTCTTGGACATCAGTGAGTTTGCCTTGAGTGAAGGACAGCGCAAAGCAGAAGGTCGCAAAGTTGAGTGGATTCAATCGGATATCACCGACTGGACTCCCAAGAGAATGTATGGCCTTTGGCACGACCGGGCGGTTTTTCATTTCCTAACCGAGAAAAAGGATCAAGAGAACTATTTTTTGACGGCCTCCGAAGCGCTAGTCCCCGGTGGCTACCTGATCCTGGGAACATTTTCCGAAAATGGGCCCGAATCATGCTCGGGATTGCCAGTTGCTCGGCACAGTATTTCCGACCTCACTGCCGCTCTGGGTACTGATTTCTCCGTCGTTGACTCAAGAATCCAAGAGCACGTAACCCCCAGTGGTGGCGTCCAAGAGTTCGCGTGGGTCTACGCGGTGCGCAACTAACGTGATCCGTGGGCTTACCCGCCAACTCACGAGCATCAACACTGACGTATAGTTCACGTCGTGCGTCAAGCACGAAGTACGCAAACAGCGCGGGGTGGAGCAGCTCGGTAGCTCGCTGGGCTCATAACCCAGAGGTCACAGGTTCAAATCCTGTCCCCGCTACTAAAGTTGAAACGTCAACTAACGTAGGGTTTCCTCTTCGGAGGGACCCTACGTTTGGTTTTCCTAGTGGTGTTCAACGCTGTTGCTGGCGTCGGTGCATCACCCGCAGTCAGGTTCCCGGAGCCAAGCTGACCTCTAGGGCGATCAGGGCGGCGCGAGCCTGCTTCGGGTTGGAGCCGTCGGCGACGGCCAGCAGCGCTGACCGCCATGCGGCCGCGAGCACACGGCCCAGCACGGGAGACGCCGGCGAGGTGCTCGCGGTCAGGCTCACAGCCAGCCGGTCGCGTTCTGCGCCGGCGGGCGGTGCTCCCAGGATGTGGAGAAAGCCTTCGCTGACGGCGAAGTCGAATCCCACCAGCAGCGCGGCTTTCACTGCTGCGGCGCGATCCTGAGCAGACGCCGCCCGCGCGCCTTCCATGCGGTCCAGCAAGCGCTGTTCGACATCGTCCCTCACGAAGGCGTACAGGCCGAGCTTGCTGCCGAAATGGTGGTAGATCGCGCCCGTTGTGACACTCGCGGCCGTCGCCAGTCCAGCGACGGTAACGTCGTCGAACGCTCTCGCCCCGAACTGCGATACGGCGGCGAGCACAAGTCTGCCCTTGGGAGAAGTCGAAACAGGAAACCACTTGCGCACCTGCACATAATGTCGTTATGCTATACAAGAATCTAGTTACGACACGGAGGATCCACCATGAAACTCGAGTTCCTGTTCGTCCCTACCTCTGACCTGAGTGCCTCGCTCTCCCTCTACCGCGACTGCTTCGGCTTCACAGAGGTGTGGCGCGAAGGCGACTCGACCGCGGCGCTCGCCTTGCCAGGCAGCGAGGTGCAGCTCATGCTCGACGCAAACGACTCCACCGCACCTCCCGGACCGATCTTCGTCGTCGACAGCGTCGAGGCCTTCCACGCCGCCCGCTCGGAGGCGCTGGCCGTGGTCGATGAGCCCGCCGAGATCCCCGGTGGTTTTATGGCGACGTACCAGGAGCCGGGCGGGGCAACCATCTACGTCCTGGACCAGTCAACG
>Ga0105049_10001122_pt1 | contig 31286 bp, 23 predicted proteins | sample MAT06_FD_78087 | JGI IMG/M metagenome (GOLD analysis project Ga0105049, IMG submission 78087) | Freshwater microbial communities from Lake Fryxell liftoff mats and glacier meltwater in Antarctica - MAT-06 | ecosystem: Environmental > Aquatic > Freshwater > Ice > Liftoff microbial mat | place... | reverse complement strand
GGTCCCTAGATCCTGATATTTATCGTCAGGTCCCTAGATCCTGACATTTATCGTCAGGAAAAAAAAAATAAGGTAAAGCCCCCCGACTTTCCATGCGCAATAATCCCAAAATCATCCTTTGTCCCGGAATTTGGGCTTATGAACACAAGCTTCATCTTACAATAAGTATTCGAAATTCAAGCAAAAGGCTTGATTTCACGTCCATCCAGTCCAATAAACATTGCAGTTTTTTGCCTATTAGCATATATTCAGTTACTTTTGCGCCGTCCTTTCAAAATACCACTTGAATAGACTTACAAAAAAATAAAACAAATTAAAAAACCAACATGGAATCAATGATGATTTACATGCCTATCGTAATGGCATTAATAGGACTGGCCTTCATGGCTGTCAAAAGATCTTGGGTGTTAAAACAAGATGCAGGTGATGGAAAAATGAAAGAAATTTCTGATTATATCTACGAAGGAGCACTCGCTTTCTTAAAAGCTGAATACCGCTTGTTGGCAATATTTGTGGTCATTGCCAGTATCGCTTTGGCAGGCATTACTTTCCTTCCAGGTGTCAAGACTCATTTATTTATTGTCGTGGCTTTCATTTTTGGTGCTTTCTTTTCTGCATTGGCAGGTAATATGGGCATGAAAATCGCAACCAAAACCAATGTTAGAACTACCCAAGCTGCGCGTACGAGTTTGCCGCAAGCTCTAAAAGTGTCTTTTGGCGGAGGAACTGTTATGGGCCTTGGAGTTGCTGGGTTGGCAGTTTTGGGCTTAACAGGGTTCTTTATATTGCTATTCAATCTATTCATGGGTGGTCAATGGACCAACACTGAGGATATGACCATTGTACTAGAGACATTGGCTGGATTCTCACTTGGAGCTGAATCCATTGCGCTTTTTGCACGTGTGGGTGGAGGTATATATACCAAAGCTGCAGACGTTGGCGCTGACTTGGTGGGAAAAGTAGAAGCTGGAATTCCGGAGGATGATCCCCGCAATCCTGCTACAATTGCTGATAACGTAGGTGACAATGTAGGTGACGTTGCAGGTATGGGTGCTGATTTATTTGGCTCTTATGTAGCAACAGTTTTGGCTGCCATGGTACTTGGTAATTATGTTATCAAAGACATGGGAGGTGCCATCAATGACGCATTCAATGGAATAGGTCCTATTTTATTGCCTATGTCAATTGCAGGATTCGGAATTCTATTCTCTATTATAGGAACATTGTTGGTTAAGATATCCAACGATGCCGCCAGGGAAGCTGAAGTTCAAAAAGCTTTGAATATTGGTAACTGGGTGTCTATTGTTTTAACAGCAGTATCTTGTTATTTCTTGGTAAAATTGATGTTGCCTGAAGTGATGCAAATGGAATTCTTCGGTGAAGGAATGAAAGATATTTCTTCTATGAGGGTATTTTATGCAACATTGATAGGCTTATTTGTTGGTGGGGCTATTTCATCGGTTACCGAATATTATACTGGTTTGGGTACAAAGCCGGTTCTTGCCATAGTTCAAAAATCATCCACTGGTGCAGGTACCAACGTGATTGCCGGATTGGCAACAGGTATGATTTCAACTTTTCCAACGGTATTGTTGTTTGCCGGTGCAATATGGTCAACTTACGCATTAGCAGGATTCTACGGCGTAGCGTTGGCAGCATCAGCTATGATGGCTACTACTGCTATGCAATTGGCAATTGATGCCTTCGGACCAATCTCCGATAACGCTGGTGGAATCGCTGAAATGAGCGAATTGCCAAAAGACGTGAGAACCCGTACAGACATTTTGGATTCAGTAGGTAACACCACAGCAGCAACTGGCAAAGGATTCGCTATCGCTTCTGCTGCATTGACTTCATTGGCACTATTTGCCGCTTATGTTACCTTTACAGGAATAGATGGCATCAATATCTTTAAGGCGCCTGTTCTGGCTATGCTTTTTGTTGGCGGTATGATTCCAGTTGTTTTCTCTGCCTTAGCAATGAATTCAGTAGGAAAGGCTGCAATGGATATGGTGTATGAAGTGCGTCGTCAGTTCAAGGAAATTCCAGGCATTATGGAAGGTACGGGCAAACCAGAATATGGAAAATGTGTTGAAATTTCAACCAAAGCTGCTTTACGTGAAATGATGCTGCCAGGTATTTTGACTATCGGTTTCCCTATCGGTATCGTATTGCTCGGCAAATTGGTGTATGGAGGAAACAATCAAATGATTGCTGAAATGTTGGGCGGATACATGGCAGGTGTTACAGTGTCAGGAGTACTTTGGGCAGTTTTCCAAAACAATGCTGGTGGTGCTTGGGACAATGCCAAAAAATCATTCGAAGCTGGTGTAATAATCAATGGTGAAATGACTTACAAAGGTTCAGATGCACACAAAGCTGCTATAACAGGTGACACAGTAGGTGATCCGTTCAAAGACACTTCAGGACCATCAATGAATATTCTTATCAAACTAACCTGCTTGATTGGTTTGGTAATTGCACCAATATTGGGTGTAAGTTCAGCTGAAGGTCACTCGGATAACTCTAAGATTAAGCAGGAGATTCCAGTGGAGACTAAGCTAGTTATCGATCAGCCGGTTATAGGCAAATAAAACGCTATCAACTAAAACGAAAAAGCCCAATTGAAAATTCAGTTGGGCTTTTTTTATGATTCATAAAATTTTGTACCATCGTAATCCAATCAAATCCTTATTGATTAAGCTTCTTTGGTGCGTAAAATGATTATCGGGTCTCTTTCAACTCGCCCAAGAAGCGATACAACTCTACTTCATCACTTACCAATACTTCTCGGGGTTTAGAGCCTTCTCCTGCGCCAACTATGCCCATGGCCTCAAGTTGGTCCATAATTCTTCCCGCTCTATTATAGCCCAACTTTAAACGTCTCTGGATCATACTGGTACTTCCATGCTGGTTCATTACAACCAATTTTGCAGCATCTTCGAACAAATCATCCAAGTCGGTATATTTCACTCCACTCAAACCATGCGTATCGCCCTCTTCATCTTCACATTCAGGAAGGAAATAAGGTACCGAGAATCCCTTTTGTCCACTGATGTGGTTGATTACATTTTCAACCTCAGGCGTATCGACAAATGCACATTGTAGGCGAATGGTATCCGCACCTACGGACAACAACATATCTCCTTGTCCTACCAATTGATCGGCTCCCCCTGCATCTAATATGGTTCGGGAGTCAAATTTTGATGAAACCTTAAACGCCAATCGGGCTGGGAAATTGGCCTTGATTACTCCTGTTATGATATTAACGGAAGGGCGCTGTGTAGCAATAATCAAGTGTATCCCAATCGCTCTTGCCAACTGTGCCAATCTACCTATCGGCAATTCAACTTCTTTGCCAGCTGTCATGATCAAATCAGCAAATTCGTCAATCACCAAAACTATAAACGGCAAAAACTTATGACCTTTCTCAGGGTTCAATTGGCGGTTTACAAATTTGGTATTGTATTCCTTGATGTTTCGGACCTCTGCCTTTTTAAGTAAATCGTACCGCTGATCCATTTCAATACACAAGGACTTCAAGGTATGGATTACTTTCTTCGTCTCTGTCACAATCGGCTCGTGCTGCCCCGGTAAAAATCCTAAAAAGTGGTTCTCCAGTTTTGCATAAGGGAACAATTCTACTTTTTTTGGATCTATCAATACCAGCTTGACTTCTGATGGATGTTTCTTGTACAAGATTGAATTCAACACCGCATTAATCCCTACTGACTTACCCTGTCCAGTAGCTCCGGCTATCAACAGATGGGGCATTTTAGCCAAATCTGCTACAAATACTTCATTGGATATGGTTTTGCCCAAAGCAATTGGTAGATCCATTTTTGTGTTCTGGAACTTCTCGCTGCGCAGCACCTCCATTAAAGACACTACTTGACGTTTTTTATTGGGAACCTCTATGCCTATTGTTCCTTTGCCGGGTATTGGTGCAATTATTCTAATACCAAGTGCTGACAACTTCAAAGCAATATCATCCTCCAAGTTCTTGATTCGTGAAATTCGGACGCCAGCTGCTGGAATAATTTCGTACAAGGTAACTGTTGGTCCTACGGTTGCTCGAATTTTCGTTATTTCAATTTTGTATTCAGCTAAGGTTGCTATGATTTGATCCTTATTGGCTTCTAGTTCAGCTCTGTCCACTTCAACCATATGCTCACTGTGGTCATGAAGCAACTCCAATGTCGGATAAACGTAACCTGACAGTTCAAGATTGGGATTGTATGGTTCATCTAAACCGTGATGTCTCACATGTTCAGGTATTTTGGCATCAGATACAGTTTCCATCACAGGCGGGGCCATAATTTCAAGATCCAGTTCTTCCGAATCTACCGCTGACGCCTCTGGGCTTGAAACTTCTTCTTCTAAATCTCCTGCATAATCCAAAGTTAATCCCACTGATTTGGGTTTGTTGAGATCTGCAATTTCATCTATAAATTCCTCTTCTTCTTCATCATCCTTCAACTCCTGTAGAATTCTTTCACGCTTTTCCTTGCCTTTTTGAACAGTGTCATTGATGACTGTTTTGATGGCAGCAATTTTATCTGTGCTACTTGCCACATCAGAAGTAGCCGACTTAGCCGATGACATGAAATTTGATAAATTAAACTGACTGATATCGGGATTAAAATACCAAATAATCAAAGCAAACAAACCAAAAAACAACACAACTATCATTCCGATGGTCCCAATAAATGACTGCATCCAATCACAAGCTTCGTTTCCAAAAATTCCACCTGCAGGAAAAGATGCTGCTCTAAATAAAAACGCGAGATAAATGCTGGAAACAATGGTGACTATAAAGGTATTGGCTAATGTTCGAACAGGTCGCTTTGGTTTTTTCTCAATCAATAGATGATAACCTATCCAGGAAAGTGTGTAAACTACCAAAAAGCTAGGTAATCCAATACCCCAATAAAAGAATCCATTTGATACAATTGCACCCAATCTGCCAAACCAATTCTCAACTTTTACATTGGACTGGAACATGAGATCCCATGAAAAACGCAAGACTAAATCCTGATCGTTTTGCCAAGTGAACAAATAGGAAACAAAAGAAATAAAAAGGAAAACAGATACGAGCAGCAATACCACCCCAATAATCTGTGCTGGGTTCGATTTACGACTAATTGATTTGGGTTTTGAACTTGTTTTCTTTGTGGACATATTAATGGGCTAAATTCTCGGTAGGTATCTTGGCAAAATTATGGTTTTGTTTCATATGTTTTATACTAAATAGTAATAAAAACACATTTAACACAAATAAAAATGCCTTGCATTCATTTGAATACAAGGCATCCCATCTTATTGATCGTATTATTTTACCTTGGCAGTATATCCCAATTGATAAATAATGGAAGACTTTGTTTCAGGATTCTTATTGGTTAAAATGATGTTGATATTATCATCTACTTGTTCGCCTTTGTCTTTTGGAGTTGAATCCAGAAGCGCTTTTACGAATCCCTTTTCACCTGGTTTAATAACTCCTTTTGTCCAATCCAATGTCATACACTCGCAGGCATTACAAAGATCGATTTCTACATCCACACTGCTTACATTCGTAAAATTGTAAGTAAACGCACGCTTGTCGCCATGAGGAATAATCCCATAAAAATGCTTCTCGTCCGTAAATTTCAACAATTTTGTAGGTGTAGCGGGTTTAGTCGTGGAAGTTTTAGCTGGATCATTCACTTTTGCAGGAGGAGTACTTGACGGCTTTTCAGTTGCTTTAATCAACGGATTGTTGATAATAACTCCTTCTTCTTTGGAGCCTTTTAGGCGTTTCTTGTCAATTTTGATAGAAGTAGGTCCTGACAGAATCTTAACCTCAGTGCGTCTGTTGAAGCGGTGTTCTTCATCTGAACACTCAACAAGATTAACACACTTGTTCAGGATGAATTTTTCACCAAATCCAACTGGTTGGATTCTAGCAGTTACAATTCCCTTTTTAACAAGCCAGTTCTTTGCCGAATTGGCACGACGCTGAGACAATGACTGATTATAGGTGTCATCTCCGCGAGCATCTGTATGTGATCCAAGTTCAATAACCATGTCAGGATATTGATTCATCAAATCAAAGATTAACGTAAGGTCGATTTCAGCATCTGGAAGGATTTTGTCATCATCGTAATCATAGTAAATATTATTCAGACGAATTGGTTCTTCTGTGCTGTAGATTTCAAATTCAGGTTCTTTCGGCTTTAAATTTACCTTCCTGTCATAAACCATTGATTTGGTTAAACTGACCGTATTAAAAGCAATGGTATCTGGATAAAAACCTGCTTTATTGAAAATCATACTGTAGCTCTTTTCCAATTCAAGATTGGATGAAGTTGCATTGGTCTTGCCGGTATTTGATGGTGTAGTCATACCCATTTTATCAGCTTGCATCTCAATTAACTGAACATCAACCCCAAAAATCGCTTTTTTGCTTTCTGCGTCATACACAGTGGCATTGACTGAAGCTTTATACTTTTCGATTTTTACGTCCCAAATGTCATCACAACAAGTTTTGGATTTGAGTGATCTGCCACCAGGTCTGTTTGACACCAAGGCACCATCGTATCCTTCCTTGCTGACGATATAATACATGTCATCAACACTACTGTTATAACCTTTACCCATATTGGTAGGCGCGCTCCAGGCAGTTCCGTTCCAATTGGATGAAAAAATATCCATACCACCTAAGCCCGGTCTGCCATCAGTTGAAAAATATAATTTTCCATCTTGATAAAATGGTGTGACCTCATTAAAAGGTGTATTGATTAATGGTCCCAAGTTGGTGGGCTCCGAAAATGTTGCTTCACCCATCATTGTTGAATAGTACACATCTTCACCTCCTAGGCCTCCTGGCATATTTGCTACAAAGAACAAGACTTCTTTACCAAATAATTCTCCACAAGCTGGATGTTTGGCTACAAAATCGCCATTTACACCAACTACTTCTGTAGCAGCTCCCCATCCTTCAGGTGAATAACTTGCAACAAATATTTTGGATTCAGCTAATACATTGCCTTTCAGCACTGAGCGGTTGAAATACATTCTTTTACCATCGCGGCTGATGGTCATATTTGCATTGTGTACATCTAGTCTGTTTACTTGCTCACTCAAAGCCTTACCTGGCTCCCAACCTTTTACCCCTCTTTTGGTTGAAAACAACTTCATGTGGTAATTCTCAGTTTTGCCATCGAGAACAACAGCGCTGTCTCTTGCCTCTGAAGCATAATATAGCGTGCCACCGTCAGAAGTCAAGAAAGGCGAGGCATCGGATGTTGCACAGTTGACATCTTTTCCTGCATTGGCAATGATCAATCTTTCATTTAAAGTAAGCCTAGATACCATTTTACAACCGGCTAGTTCATTTTCTGCAATTGCCTTTTCAACGGGATCTATTGACTTTTCAATAATATATAGAAATTGAACCATTGCGTCTTCATACTGCTCATTCATTTTTAATGCCTTGGCATAATTCAACTTACCTGAAGCATAGTCACCCTTTTTATCTTTCTTAAAAACCCTAGCATATTGATCTGATGATCTTTTGTAATCTCTGAGGAGAAAATTTAACTCCGCCATTTGAAACAACACCTCCATATCTTTCTTGTTGTCGTCGAAGTATTTGTCATAATATTCCAATGCATTGAAATAATCCATTGAGTCCTTGCGCGCCTCGGCAGTTTTTATCAAAGCTCTTGGAGTAGAGCGGTTTAAGGGCTGTGCTTGAACAATTATTGCCAAGGATAATATCAGGCCGATTGTAAAAAATATTTTACTAATGAGTTTCATTGTTATTCTTTTCATGAAATGTAAAACTGGGCAATCAAATTAGAAACGTGGACAAAAAATAACTGGATTAACCTTTGGTTTTTTATAGATCTTGCCGATGTAGGTTGCTGCAATTTCATAACCACCATTAAAAGATCCTGTTACTCCGCTAGTATTGGCATCCCAAGACATACCCACGCGTAAGTCATTCCAGTCCATGCCTACCAATATCTGTAGGGCATCTCTCAGTCGGTAACCTAAACCAGCATTCAATTTGATATTCTTGGCTGGTTTTAACATATATCCTCCAAGCATTTGAATGCCAATTTCATCTTGAGCAGCTATCGTCTGATAGATAAATGAAGGTGTAACGGACCATTTGGGGTTCAAATCAACATTGAATTCACCGTGTCCAACATATCTTGGACCAAATTGACGCGCATCTGCAACTCCAGAATTTTCAAAACCATACTCAGGCCTGTTGATGTGGTGCATTGCAAATCCTACTGTAACCCGCATTTGCTTATTAAGTTGAGAACGCAATGTAACGCCACCGTTGATATCAAAATAATTCGTTCCATTTTGTCCTATGTTTCTATCTGAGCTTTGAATAGGATTGACACTTGCCAACTCCTCATACAATAGGATTTGGTCTCCCTGCAGATTCAAACTTCTGCCTTGTGACCCACCTTGAATCCCAATTGACAATACGCTTGTACCTTTCTTATTCAAGCCAAGGTGATAAGCAGCGGATCCAAGAAAAGCTGTCCTACCCATTCTAGCAGTTCCGGCACGATCCGAATAAAATACCAACCCGACGGCAAGCCAATCTTGAGGTCTAAATCCTGTAATGACAGGAACATCAACAAAAAAAGATGGAGTACTGTAGGCCCTAATGACACTGGACCATTGATTTCGATAAATACCACCTATACGATAAGACCCTAAATAGTTTCCTGTTAGTGCAGGATTAAGGGTCAATGGTGACATATTGAATTGAGTGAAATGTATATCTTGTCCATATAAAAAACTGGAAATCAACAATATACATGATACTAAAACAGGTTTAAACAGCCGCATATTCTAAGTGTTTATTGCAATACGATGCGAAATATATAACTTTTCTTTAAGTTGTTAGTCGATTTTAAATAATAAACTTGCCGAAGCCAAGAAAAAAAATTAAAAACTGACAACAACTATACAGAGCCTTCAAGCTTCAATTACGCTGCGTAAACTCTTTTAATGCCGCTTCTTTTACTGCCGCTGCTACTCTTTTTACGACCATTTCATCCAAAGACGCCGGAATTACATATTCTTTGGTAGGCTTACTGACACATGAGGCGATGGCATGAGCGGCCGCTAATTTCATAGATGGTGAAATAACTTTTGCTTTGGCATCCAACGCACCCCTGAATACTCCTGGAAAACCAAGAACGTTATTAACTTGGTTGGGCATATCGCTTCTACCTGTCCCCACAATAGCAGCACCACCTTTGTAAGCTTCTTCGGGCATAATTTCTGGTACCGGATTAGCCAAGGCAAATATGATTGCATCTTTTGCCATTGTTCTCACATCTGCAGCTACCAATAAATTAGCCACACTAACACCTATAAATACATCAGCATTATGAATTGCTGTGTGAACTGAACCCGATTGCCCGATTTTATTGGTAAAGCTCAGTAACTCTCTTTTTGAATTATTTAGGTCCCCTCTTGATTCATGAATAATACCTCTGCTATCACATAAGATGATGTCAAAAACAGATATTGAATGTTCAAGTCCTTCATAACCAAAACCGTTCAGCATTTTTGCTATAGCAACTCCAGCCGCACCTGCGCCATTTATGACAACTTTGAGGTCAGACATTTTCTTTCCTACAACCTTGCAAGCGTTTATAAGACCTGCCATTACTACAATAGCTGTTCCGTGTTGATCATCGTGAAATACTGGAATTCCCAAATCTTGAAGTCGCTCTTCAATTTCGAAACTTTTGGGCGCTGCGATATCTTCTAGATTAATTCCTCCAAATACAGGAGCAATTCTTCTTACTGTTTCGATAATTTCTTCAGTATCCTGAGTATCCAAACAAATAGGGAAGCCATCTATTCCTGCAAATTTCTTAAAGAGCATTGCTTTTCCCTCCATTACTGGAATTGAGGCTAAAGCGCCAATATTTCCCAATCCCAACACTGCGCTGCCATCTGTAACGATAGCAACTGTATTGCCTTTGATTGTGTAGTCATATACCGTATCCGGATTTTTGAAAATTTCCTTGCAAGGTTCAGCTACACCTGGTGAATAGACCAATGATAAATCCTCCGCAGTGTTTACGGGTATTTTTGATACTACTTCTATCTTCCCCCTATACTTTTTATGAATTTTTAACGACTCCTTGAAGTAGTCCATGGTAAATATTATAATTGATTAGTTCGTACAAAGCTAATGGTTATATGCCTAAATCATCCATCATGTCGATATATTATTAACATGAAAAATTAATTTCACTAGAAGTATAACGGCTTAATCTGCAATTTTGATTCAAATATATTGTTTTAGATGTAGAATAAATAACCTTGCTCATCCAAGCAATTATTAATTTGATCTATATTCCAACCTTACTTCAATGTATTGCCTTACATTTGAATAGAAAATCTATTTCATGTCAGTATTAGAAATCATTAGGCAGGCATTATTCAACCTTAAAAACAACAAGCTTCGAAGTTTATTGACTCTGTCTATCATAGCATTTGGTATAATGGCCTTGGTTGGTATCCTAACTTCCATTGATACTGCTATCACAAGTTTAGGCAGTAATTTCAGTAGTATTGGTGCAAATACATTTGAGATACAGCCAGGTGGTGAAGGAATGACAGGAAATAGAAGGGGAAGAAGACTTGCCTCTCCTGACGCTATCGGTGTCAATGAAGCACTTGCATTCAAGGATCGTTTTGACTTTCCATCTAAGGTTTCCATTACTTATCCAGGAGCCTCAAATGCCACAGTCAAATACCGCAATGAAAAATCCAATCCTACCATCCAGGTCAGTGGTATAGATGAACACTTTCTTGATGTAAAAGCTTATGATTTGGTCAATGGGAGAAATTATACGGGGCAGGAAATAAAAGGGGCTTACTACAAAGCAATAATTGGCAATGGAATTGTAAAATTACTTTTCAATGGAAATGCGGAAAAAGCGCTGAATCAAGATATAACTATTAATGGGTATCGTTTCATGGTGTCAGGAGTCCTCAAAGAGAAAGGATCAACCATGAGCTTTAGTGGCGATAATCGGGTCTTGATTCCGTTCGAACTCGCCCGTAGGCATTTCGGTCAAAAAAATGTCAACATACCTATATATATCCAGGTGGTCCAATCGGATGATTTGCCAGATGCTGAAGTGGCTTCGATAGGATTGATGCGTGCAGTCCGCAAACTTAAAATCCAGGATCCCGCCAATTTTCACATTGAAAAAAGTGATGGCTTGGTACGCAGTCTCAAAGAAAATACTGCCAATTTGAGAGCTGCAGCAGTGGCAATAGGTATTATTACCTTGCTTGGTGCCGCCATAGGGTTGATGAATATTATGTTGGTTAGTGTTACTGAACGAACCAGAGAAATAGGAATTATGAAGGCACTTGGAGCTACCAAAAAGAATATCCTCATTCAATTTATAACTGAGGCAATGGTAATTTGCCAAATAGGAGGACTTGTAGGTATTGTTTTGGGTATTCTTATGGGCAATCTGCTCACGATATTTTTTGACAGTGCGTTCTTGATACCTTGGGCTTGGATCACTTTAGGTGTGGTAACATGCGTAGTTGTTGGCCTTATAGCTGGTTTCTATCCAGCCATGAAGGCTGCCAATTTAGATCCAGTAGACTCATTGCGCTACGAATAAGCTACAGACTCTTTGTTCTTCCACCATCAACTGGCAGGTTTATTCCATTGATATATCCTGCAAGTGGAGATGCCAAAAAAACTACTGCTGCTGCCACTTCTTCCGGTTTGCCTATTCGCTTGGCAGGTGATGCATTGGCCATCTGTTCATATATTTCTTCGATGGTTTTATGCTGTTTGGCTGCAGATACTTTGGCTATTTCCTCCAATCTTTCCGTCTCCGTAGCTCCAGGCAAGACATTATTGACCGTTATTCCAAATTGTGCCACTTCATTGGACAAGGTCTTGGACCAACTCGCAACTGCGGCCCTGACAGTATTGGAAACTCCTAAATTATCCAATGGCTGTTTAACACTGGTGCTGATGATATTGATAATCCTACCGAATCCAGCTGCTTTCATGCCATTCAAACAAGTCAAAGCGATAATATGATTGGCAATAAGATGTTGATTAAATGCAGCCAAAAACTCCTCGGGGGTCGCTTCTGTTATTGGCCCTGATGGTGGCCCACCAGAATTATTGACTACGATATGAATGGTCCTTGTACTGGTCAACAAATTCAATTTCTTCCGAAGATCATGAGCATCATTTGCATCAATCGACATGAAATCAGGTTTTGCCCCAGTTTCAGATTTGATAATTTGGCAGGCTTCTCCCAATTTTATAGCGTTCCTCGCTACCAATGTGACATGAGCCCCTGCAGCTGCCAATCCTTTTGCACTTGCAAGCCCTATTCCTTTGCTTCCCCCAAATACCAATGCATTGTATCCTTGAAGTACCATCTTAAAATATTTGACGTGAAATTAATCCTAAGCCATGAATAATAGGCTATTATACTTGATACTTATTTGAATTGTGCTCAATTTGGTACAAGATTTGTACTAACAGATATAAAAAAATTAATATGCGTTACCCAATCGCCGTTATTCTATTGTCAGTTTTGTTGATTTCCAATATAGCCTCAGCTCAAAATTCAAAAGTGCCACCAAGTTTTGTGATGATCCCAGCAGGGAAAGTAACAATGAGCGGCCGGCAGTTCTCTATCGAGACTTTCTATATGTTGGATCATGAAGTTACAAATGCTGAATACAAAGCTTTTTTGGCTTGGTTAGAGCAGAATAAAATGACAGCCGAAAAGCTTGTTTGTACTCCTTCTCTTTCTAAGGCAGACTGGAAGTTATTGCCAAAAGGATATTTCAAGTCAAATAAATTCAATGCCTTTCCAGTAGTAGGAATAACCCAAGTTGCGATTGAATATTACCTCCAGTATTTGTTGGCTACTCACGCTGAACTGGGAGGATTGTATCGATTGCCTCATGAGCGTGAGTGGGTATATGCTGCTCGCGGTGGAAGTGATCATTATTCCTATTCTTGCGGAAATGATACAAAGAACATGGAAAACAAAGTGCTTTTAAATTTCAAAGGCTCAATCGAACCTTCAGGACCAATGGCATCTATATCTATGACCGCTAATGGATTCAAACTCTACCACATGAGTGGCAACGTTGCAGAATGGTTGAACGCTCCTTCAAGAACAAAAGGTGGAAGCTGGAATGATGGTGAAGAGTCGCTTTTGGTAACCGGAAAAGATCCATACATGGGAACATCATCGGCTTCTCCGTTTATTGGATTTCGCGTTGCCTGGACTCCAATTGACAAATAGTCAGTTGGGCCGCATGATACTCTGAATTTGCTATTTCTTCCATTTTATATTGCAACCCATACTTGGTAATTGAACTGAGTTGGGCGGCACATCTTGAATGATTGCATCTAGTGCTGATCTGATATCACTTCCCTTTAGCGGAATATCGTTTCCAGGTCTTGAATCATCCAATCTGCCCCTATAGACCAATTTCAAGTTTTTATCAAATACATAAAAATCTGGGGTACAAGCTGCATCATAAGCTCTGGCTACTTCCTGGCTTTGATCATACAAATAAGGAAACCTGTATCCCACTTCATGAGCGTGTGTTTTCATGAGTTCCGGACCATCTTGAGGATAATGGACAGCATCATTTGAGCTTATGCCAACAAAACCTATCCCTTGGGGTATATAATCTTTTGAAAGATGAACAATCTCAGGGTTTACGTGGATCACGTATGGGCAATGATTACAGAGGAACATCACTACCAAACCTTTGGGTCCTGCCAAATCGTGGATGTTGATATTGGTATTTGACACCGTGTCGTGAAGCAACGCATTGGGCGCAATTGTCCCTAATGCTAACATAGTCGATGGAGTAAGTGCCATTTTATTATTTTATTTGCATGCAGGATTCAAACCTAACATATAATCTTCAACTATTTTCAAATCTATTGCAGTTTCTGCTCCTGAAAAATCAGAAAACATTTCATTCGTAATACTTTCCTTGACTGCCTTGGTAAAAGCCAAAGAAGATGGCTGATAACTCCAATGCCATTTTTCCTCATTATAGCCATTGGGACGTTCTTCGTCTTTAGGTGTGTAGGTCTGACAAAACCCGTAAATATGCGCGTTTTTTTTAAGCCAAGCATAGATTTTAGCTCCTTTGCTTCCTCGGAAAAAAGCGTTCTCAACACTACACATGTCAATGTCAGTTCCCCAATGATGTCTTGATGCTCCAGGCATTGCACTGTATCTCAGAATTCTTTTGGCCGTTTTAATTTTGTCCTCATAGCTTGGGTTTGGGGGACAGATATTTTGCCATTTTCCTTCCCAAATCTTTTTTTGGTAATCAAAATTTCTTGTTGCTGATAATATTTTTAGGTCAATACCGGCCAACATAGCTGCCTTGTGCATTCTTTTATAGGCTTCGTAAACCTCTTTTCTGAGATACAATCCTGATCTGTCTGCGTATTTTATGCTGATCTTTACAAAGTCAGAATGATTGCTAGGGTCAAATTTCCCCATTAAATAGTCCGTTGTCAATAAGTTTTGCTCCTTCATCGGTGACCAATTAATAACTTTCCTTTGGAATTCATGTCTCAAACTAAAGCCTAAGGTGATTAATGAAATGAAAATTAGCAGAACTATGTTAAAAATCGGTTTCATTGAGCTATTTGGTATTGAAATTATTCATAGTGAATTCAATTCCTACAGTCCCAAAACTCAAAATACATTCACCACAAGCTGGAATAAGATGACTTAGGTCTGCTTTTTCTCCTTCAGTCCATTTTCCCAACACAAAATTTACTTGCTGCCCCTTGTGAAAATCATTTCCTATTCCTACCCTTAAGCGTGCGTAATCATTGCCGCCAGTAAGTTGATCAATACTTTTGAGCCCATTGTGTCCACCATCACTTCCCTTGCCTCTTAGCCTCAATTTCCCTAACGGCAAAGCCAAATCATCTAAGACCACCAATATGTTTTCTTTGGATACATTGCTTTTTTGCATCCAATATCTGACTGCCTTGCCACTTAAGTTCATATAGGTAAATGGCTTCAGCAAAATAAAAGTCCTGCCTTTGTGTTTAACTTCTGTTATGTAACCATGCATCTCATCCTTCCACTTGACTTGAAATTTTTCGGCCAAGGCATCCAATATCTCGAATCCAATATTGTGCCTAGTCCATTCATATTCCGCTCCTGGGTTACCTAATCCTACTATCAAATATTTCATAACATGAAAATAATTTGCGAAGATAGGCAACAAGACCAAGCCAAACGGTCAAAAACGTCTTTAATTGGATACCAATAAGCTTACTCAAAACAAAAAAGAGATTCAAAATTTTCATTCTGGATCCTAGTCAATAAAAAAACTGTCAATCCAATTAAGGTGCCGCAGCAAAACGCTATAAAGAAACTGTACTGAATCCTGAAAAACAAATGTGTGTTGAATCGCAATTATTTTATCTTCAGTGTTCACTCCTCTGTTGATTGTTTAAATACCATTATTAAAAGCCTCTAGAGTAAGATTATCCTCAATGAATGGAAAATCAAAGCGACAATTTAACTTGAATCCAAAATCCGCATTAACGGATTTTGTCCTTTGGGTCGACAAAAATCTTTTATTTTTAGACTTTAAAGCCCGGATATTTAAAAAATCGTCAAGGGGTTAATCACCGACAAATTTTTGGAATAACAAAAAAATTTGTCGATTCAGCGTCTTTAGCTGAATTTGGCTTGGATTTAATGACCATGCTCACTAAAAGATCTTTATTCTGTTCTGTGTACTGAATGAATAGCTTAATCTCAATGTGCTGAAATTGTATACCTAAGTTTTGAGCTTATCTTTGTACAATGAAATGTTACTTGAAAATTTCTGTTTTGACCTTGTTTATGTTAAAATTATGTGGATTGGAAGCGCAGGAAACAATCATTCTTAATATTCCTGACATAACTATTTACGCCAACGAACTCATTCAAGGTAACTCTGATACTTATGGTAGAGGTGTTTGGAAATCAAATTTTACCTTAGAGATCATAGACGATCAAGTCAATCTAAAAGCTGAATTGTTGTTTTTAGAAAACCAGGGTGACAATACCATCATAACAGGCAAATTTGAAGGAAACTATCCAATACCCGCTTTCATTAAATACCCAAACTGCAGCTTTAAATTGCCTGTAAAAAAGGGTGTAGTGGAAGGAGCAAATTTTGGGGCCAGAGGATTTAGAACTTTTGAGGGCAAAGGTATCATCCATACTATTTCAATTCAGACCGACACATTTGGTGATGATGTTGGTAAAGTAGGTGGAACCATTCATTTTAATCCAATTGAAATAATTGTCATTCGGCCAAGAGCATAATCAAATATAGACTCTTCTCACTTAATAAATAAGGTTAAGCGTTTTATTTTATGCCATTTGGGTTCCAATCAATTTTGGAGATATTGAGAAAGATGCTGGCTTTCATATAATGATAGATTTTCAAGCTGCTCTGCCTTTTAGCATAGCAATAGAAAAAAAGACAGAAACCAAAATCCAGCCGCAGAACAATTGGTTGAGATTGACAACATTTAATTTTTTCATAATAAGATTCAAAGGGTCTTGCTTCAAAAAAGATATTTCTCTATCTTTGCATCGCTTTACGGCATTGGCTCATAGTGTAACGGTAGCACAGCAGTTTTTGGTACTGTTTGTCAGGGTTCAAATCCTTGTGAGCCAACTTTTTTTCCTAGTGGTTTTGTACATTATTCTTAACCACTTTTCCAATTTCAACTACGTTTTGATCTTCCATACATTTAAAATGCCCCTTTGGACATTTTTCAAATCCTATTTTGCTGCATGGTCGGCAAGATAAATTTTGAACTTCCGATCTGTAGTCTAAAGCGGTAGAGTCTCTGGGCAAATACGGATACATTCCAAATTCGGGCACAGTATTGCCCCAAATACTTACAATGTTTTTGTTTAAAGCTGCAGCAATGTGCATCAAGCCTGTATCAGGAGTGATTACAAAAGAGGTCCTTTCTATCACGGCAGCTGAAGCGGACAAACTGAGTTTTCCTGCTAAGTTCAAAACTTCCTTATTCGACTTTGATACAATTTCTTCGCCTTTTATAAAATCCATTGGACCACCCAACAATATACAAGGAAGGTCAAGGTTTTGGATCAGATTCAAAAATACTGAAACTGGAGGCACTTTGGTTTGATGTGCTGCTCCGATAACAATGGCAAGAAATGCAGAATGAGGGATATATGCCTCTGCCATTGCTTTTGCCTCATTTGAAACAATAAAATCTAAACCTTTATGGTCATTTTCGACACCTAATGTCTTAACAGAATCAAAATATCGATCCACCAAATGTTCCTTTGGAAGGCAGTTGAATTTAAAATTTGTCAAAATCCATTTTTGGATATTTTTCTTTTTATAGCTTATATTCTTGACGCCAAGTCTGACTCTGAGTCGTTTGGTTCGCCAATTGTTATGCAAATCAATCACCAGATCATATGCTTCCTCTAGCAAATTTATTTGACCATTCACTTGATCTTCATAATCTATGAACTTTGTAACATAAGGATTTCCTTGCAACACCTCCCGAAATTTATTCTTAACCAACAGATGAATTTCGGCATTTAATTGCTGCTGAACGGTTCTAATAATTGGCGTGATAAGAACCAAATCACCAATCGAACTCAATCTAATAATCAGAATTTTCATTAGGCTAAGCTTGGATCCTTTTCAGGATCAGAAATCCAGCCATTTTCTTCAGCCAATTCCTTGATGTATTTAATAGCCAATTGCTTGAGGTATTGTTCTTGATTTTCCGGACCTGTTACGTGAATAGGGTGTATCAATGTATAGTGAGGCCAACCATCTGCATCTCTTCCGTCGAATTTATAATGTCCTTCTTCACTCAATAATCGACAGATGGCAATGTGCATCAAATCTTGCTTCTCCTCTTTGGTCCACTTGGCCTGCCACCTTCCCAGTTCTTGCATTCCCACTAGGAATAATGTGCCATTCATATCTGGAAGCCTCTCGAGCTTCATGGCCTTAGACATAATGTGCTGTACTTCGAGCCATTGAAAATCTATTTCCCAATCTTCCATTTCAATCATTTCGTGATAAGGTTATCATTTGTGCTGCTTTTTTGGAAGGAATCCATGAAGCAAATAATGCAATTATAAATATTACCAAAGCTACTGCTATAATATCTTTTGGTTTCATCAATATCGGATAAGAATCAACTGCAAATCCATCAGGGACACCTATCAAGCCATATTTTAATTGCAGTATATAAAACAAAACTGCCATAAAAAGGCCAATAAAGAATCCACTAAAAACATAAAAACTCCCCAGCCAAAGAAAGGTGCTTTTTACAGCATTTTTTGACAAACCAATAGTACGCAAAATGGAAATATCGGGTCTTTTTTCTAAGACAATCATCCACAAGGCGCCCATCATATTGAAAACTACCAAAAGCAAGGTAAGACTAAGGATTGCAAAGCTGACCCATTTTTCCATATTCATAAGTCTCATAAAAGACTCTTCTTGCTGGTATCTATTTTTGACATAAAATTGCTTTCCTACAATGTTTTCTATTTTGGTCACCAACTGATCCTGGTCCTTTTCATAGGAAGATAATTTGACTTCAAATCCCGATATCATATTGGGCGCATTGAGAATATCTTGTACAAAGGGTAACGAGGCAAGGACATATTCGTAATCAATATCTTGTTGAATTGAAAAAAGTCCTGATGGATACAGAAATAATCTTTTAAATGGTTGTTCGGTTCCCCCAGCTTTATTCTGATCAACTGCATATATGGTTATAGGATTCAAGGACCTTTCAGGATCTATTCCCATTTTATTGCCCAATCCAGCGCCAACAACTCCCATGTCGATATCTTTCATTTGCAGCTTGAAGACACCATCTGTTACTGCTGATTCTATATCACTTACTTTTAAATAATTATTGTCAACTCCTTTTAGTGTCCCAAAATCCTGACTTCCTTCATATTCGAAGAGTGCCTTTTCTTCCAATACGCATGAAATTGAAGAAACCCCCGGAAGTTGTTTAATTTGGCCCAGTTTGGCTGAATCAATCTGAAAGGTTTTACCCTCAATCAAGCCAATTTTTATGTCAGAATTGAAATGGCTCATCATTCCTGATATCAAACTTTCGAAGCCATTGAACACTGAAAGCACCAAAATCAGAGCAGCAGTTCCTATAGCAATTCCTATAACTGAAATACCAGAAATCACGTGAATCGCATTAGGTGTCCTGCGTGATAAAAAGTACTTTCGGGCAATGTTAATTGGAATATTCATAATCCCTTATAGCATGGATTCATAAATTGCCGTATGTATTCTTTCGCGATAATCGCCTTTGTTCAATTTTCTGTTATCCATAGTAGGAAAAGTGCGATTGCTCAGAAAAATGTAAACCAAGTTTTTATCTGGATCCACCCATGTACAAGTGCCTGTAAAGCCGGTGTGACCATAGGTTTTATCCCCAGCCAGTCTCGACATATTTGATATTGTGTTTTTATCCGTCATTCCCATATCAAAACCAATTCCTCTTCTTCCACATCCATTGCATCTTGATGTGAACAATCTGACAGTTTCTGGTTTTAAAAATGTTCTTCCTCCATAGGTACCTTTATTCAGCAGCATTTGCATCAATATAGCAAGATCTCTTGACGTGCTGAATAAGCCAGCATGCCCACTTATGCCTCCCAACATCGCTGCCCCCATATCATGTACATAGCCTTGAACTGTTCTCATTCTGAAGTATTTATCAACTTCGGAAGGGACAATATTATTTTTCTTGAAATATAAAAGTGGTCTGTAGCAAGTCTTGTTCATGAGCAACGGCTTATAAAATTGCTTTTCTGCAAAAACATCTATTGAGCTGCCTGTCCTTCTCTTTATAATCTCGGCCAACATATAAAAGCCTAAATCAGAATATTTGTACTCCCCCAAATTTGGCAAATCACTATTGACGATTTCGTCCCATATTGCTTCTCTATAATTAGATAAAAGATATAAGCTGTCAATCACTTTAATTTGATGCTTTTTGTCCCTTCGATAAGTATAAAAATCAGGGGAGGGTTTTAATCTGCTGTTTTCTCTCACTAAGGTCTTTTCATAAAAGGGTATCCAACTTCTCAATCCTGCTCTATGAATCATGATTTGACGCAAGGGTATTTCTTCTTTGTTGGTACACTGGGTTTCTTCCAAATATTTACCCAAGGGTTCATCGATATCCATTTTACCCATTTCCTGCAATTTCATTACAGAAATGGTCGTGGCCGCAATTTTAGTTAAAGATGCGAGGTCGTATATACTTTGCTGATTTACTGGTTGATTGTTCTGATAGGTAAAGTTACCAAATGATTTGTCATAGATTATTTGACCATCTTTGGCTACAAGTATTTGACAACCGGGAGTAGCTCTTGTTGAGATGGCTTCCATTGCCAACATGTCTATTTGTTTTAGTTTGATAGAGCTCAATCCGACTCTTTCCGGCAGATCCCATCCAAGTCTTGTAGGTTTAGCTGTTGACATACCCATCCCAAATCTCAAGTTTCTGTTTACGGAAACTGGAAGTTTACCAAAACATTGACTGGATCCAAAAATCAATTGTGCTGCTAGCTCTTGAAAATTTCTTCCTTCTTCATAACATTGAATAATTGTTCCGGGATTCAACAATGAACCCATCAAATAAGGCGTGCCAAAATTAACCAAGACGGTCTTTTCGTTTTGTTTCACCAAGGCTTGATACAATTTTACCTCATCATCCGAAAGTCCATAAAATTCGTCAGCTTTATTGTTTAAGCCATGCAAACTCAAGATAAGTAAATCTGCAGATTTGCACTGTACCAAACAATTATACCGCTCCTGATCACTTATTTTACCTTCATAATTTAAGGTCTTTAATTCTGTATAATCTCTCAAATGTTCCTGAAAGATCGTAATTTTGGGTCTTCCTAGTGCAACTGAGACACATCTGAATTTATCTAAATCCTTTACTGGAATTTGGCTTTTGCTATCTTTTATTAAAGTGATTGCTTTTTCGGATAATGTGCGATTCAGAGCTATTGCGCCCGGTGTATTTAAATCCTCCGTAAGATTGAATAACTCAACTGCACGATAATTGGACAGGCCAAGTTTGTATTTACTTTCTAAGACCTTTCTCACTTTACGGTCTATCTCAGACTGGACCAGTTTACCAGATGCCAAATAGTTTTTGATCCCATCTATTGCTGCTGGAACATTGCGAGGAAGTAATAAAATATCGTTTCCAGCTTGCAGGGCTTGTGCCTCTAATTCTCCCGGTTTAAAATATTTGGTAACTCCTTTCATTTCAAGTCCATCAGTGAATACCAAGCCTTTGAATCCCATTTTATCTACAAGCAGATCCTGAATAATAAGCGAAGACAAACTGGCTGGCATGTTAGGCCTTGGGTCCAAAGCAGGAACTTGAAGATGACCTGTCATAATACTTTGCACGCCTTGGTTGGCCAAGGTAGCAAATGGAAATAATTCCAAAGTATCCAGCCTTCTCCGGCTAAATCCTAGCCTTGGAAGCTCCTCATGAGAATCTACCTGCGTGTCACCATGCCCTGGAAAATGCTTGGCGCAGGCAATCACATTTCCACTTTGAAGGCCCTTGGCATACGCAAGTGCCTTAACTGCAACATTCTCTCTATTGTCCCCAAATGAACGGCTATTGATAACTGGATTAGCAGGGTTGTTGTTGATATCAGCTACAGGTGCAAAATTAACATGGACACCTATCCTTCTTAGCTGCCTTGCTATTTCACGTCCCATTTCTTCAATCAGCTTTTCATCCTCAATGGCACCTAAAGTCATCTGTCGTGGAAAAGAAATGACCGAATCAGTAAGCCGCATTCCAAGCCCCCATTCTGCATCCATGCTTACCATCATTGGGACTTTTGACAATGATTGATAATAATTTGTCAGCAAAGCCTGTTTTGCTGGGGTACCTTGAAAAAAACAGATACCACCTACCTGATATTTTGAAACCAAATTAGCAACATCTGCCTCGTATTTAGCGTCCTTGTTGCTGTGCCCTCTCACTACTATCAGCTGAGCTATTTTCTCATCAAGGCTCATTGATTTCATCATTGAGTCGACCCATTCGGTTATGGATTGTTGATTGGTATCGATGGGAAGTACAACACGTATTGCTGCCTTTTGCCCAGTGTTCAGGCCAAAAACCAAAAGCGAAACAACTAGAAATATTTTTTTTAACAACATTCAATAAATTATTTTTGACCAGATTGCAAAGCTGGTGCTTGATTTGATTTTTGAGCAAATTCTTCAGCCTTTTCCTTGTTTCCTCCATTAGCATAGGCAATACTCACGTTCTTTAACGCTTCAGCACTCGGATTTATATCTGCCGCTTGAAGAAAAAATTGGATCGCTCGCTCTTTATTTCCACTGATGCCATTAGCAACGCCTAACAAACGGTTGGTTTCATAGTCTTTTGGGTTTTCTGCTTGTGCTTTCTCCAAAAAGAAAATTGCTTTGCCCAGATCTCCCTTTTTCTCTCCGAAATATTTCCCGGCTTCACGATACGCCAATGTCCTGTTTCGGATTGCATCACTATATCCAGGATTCAAATTTAGGCAATTGTCATAATTCTTAATTGCTTCATCAAAATTCCCAAGCAGAAATTGAGCATTTCCCTTTAATAAATACGGAATATGGTAAGTCGGGTGAATGCTTATAGCTTTTTCCAAATGAGGAATTGCCTCATCGGCTAACCGTCTTCTTTCGAGGCTATCCTGAGTTTTGGTTGCGGTAGTAAGCAATTCTCCACCTACACTGTTTTGAAGTTTTGCACTATTGACAGAGGTCTTTACGTCTGTTGTAAAAAGGGTTAAATTATCCTTCCAAACTCCATTGCGTGAAATAGTCATTATCCCATAAATAGCCACTATTCCGCAACCGATGGCCAATGAGGAATTTCTACTGTTTTTCATGAACTGGACAATTACTATTGCCAACAACAAACAAAATGCAAATGATGGCATGAAAATAAATCGCTCCGACATATTAGTTCCAATAGGGAATAAAATATTGGACACAATACTTATAGTAATGAGATAGAAGCCTGCCAGAAAGCCAGAAAGCTCCTTTTTAGCAACTCGTGTTACAAACCAGAAGGCCATAAAGCCATAAATCAATAGGCCCAAAATACTTCCAATACTGCCGAAATTCATTATTTCAATATGTCTGGGATAGTAGTCATGGGTCAATGGATAAGGCAAAATCAACAATTTCACGTAAACCCACAAAGTGTAAAATACGGTTGCCAATTTTTCTGCAGCGTTGAAGGGAATATATTGGGTTCCAGTCCACTTCAAAAAGGGATTGTTCATCAATTCTTTTGGAGCGTCTCCAAATTGCCAACCTATAACTGCGCCACGAATCAACAAAAACACAACAACCGCTGAAAAGGCAGCTGCAAGTGGTTTAACAACACCATTCCATCCTTGATTCGTAAAATAATATATGGCCAAAGGAATAACTGCCAAGAAAGTTATGGCATTCTCCTTGGACAACATTCCTCCTAATAAAGAAAGAAAAATCCACAGCAAGTTTTTATTGTCACCAGAATTAGAAAAACGAAGGGCAAAAAACAGACTTAAACATGCCAAAAGCATACTCAATGTTTCGTCCAATCCCTTTATATTGGCAACGGCTTCAGTGTGAATGGGATGCGCGGCATAAAATAATGTTCCAAGTAAAGCAATCAAATCAACTACCTCTGACTTGAATCTGTGCCTAAGCAATTCTTGGATAAGCCGAAAAATAACAAAACACAACAAGCAATAAAACAAAACACCGACTAAGTGGAACAAAAATGGCTTTCCGCCTGACAGGTCATATATCAACGCAAATACTGTCAAACTCAATGGACGATAACGACCTCCAGACACCAAGCCCGCTTTTCCTTCTTCCTTAAAAAATCCAAAAAAAGTATCCTTTCCCCATATTCCTTTTAATCCTGCCAATCCGTCCTTGGTAAACATATTGTCCGTAATAACAATGGAATCGTCTTGAGCAAAATCATAAAATAAGGTGTTGGAATAGAGCAAAAAAGGTAATGCCAATACTGCCCATTTGTACCATTGAATTGACTTCAGTCCAGCATTATTGTTTCCTATAGTTGTTGGATTGTTTTTATGTGAGCTTTGTTTTTGCTTTGCCATCTAAATAAAAATTAGCTAAACGCAAAACTACTACGATAATCCTATTGCTTCGTATTACTTTGACTTAGGATGTTAGAGAAATGTATAATTATATGTCACTAGTTATAAATTATTTGTTTCTCAGAAGCTTTAATTCAGCTACGTAGGTAATTGAATTTTACGTCCTGCAGTCAATTTCTTAAGTTTCTTGAGAGGAAAATTCTATCCTTGCACCCAAAAAAAATATGAACTAGAAAGTATCCAACAGTAAAAAAACTATTGGTTAATACTGTCACGTAATATTATTTGATATACTGAAAAATAAAATCTTGAATTGGTTATTTTATTCCAATCCATCCTCTTAGTTAATTCAAATTCCGATAGGCCTAAATTTACCTGACAATTTACAGTTTTAAAACTTCGAAAAATGAAAAAAAACACTATTTTTCTGTCTCTTTGTTATTGGAGTCTCTCCATCGGTTCATGCTCAACAAAATGATTTAAGCCCCATAGCCTTTGAGGACAAAAATTGAATTCAAAATGGTGAAGAAATAACCTCAAAAGTCGATGACAAGGAAACAGAGGGTCAGGATTTGCAATTTGTAGTTCCAAGTGAAGGTAATATCGTGTATTATGAAGTTGCCGATTCAGACATTGAGAAAGCTTTTAGTCTTGCCGCTGGCTTGACTAGAAATACAGGAGTTGATCTGTCAATTCCTGCTTTTTTGGAAAAGAATTCAATCTGATCCGAGATACAAAGAGGATGTGATTGATGACATGAAAGAAAAATTGAAATACGCTCTTCATACACACAAGGACGTTAATAAAGGCAAGGGATTTCAGCATACTCACGATTAAAGCTGCATCTGTCCTAAAGTCAAAACAATAGTTTGGAAATTTTAGATTTGAAGATTCCAAATTATGGAACGACAAGCAAGGTTCAATAATAATAGGTAATTCATCTTTTATCCCACACGCTATGATCCTTTGCAATCTTGCTTTCATTCGAAAAACAATTTCTTACCCGTACTAGCAAAGAATCATAAATTGAATTAAAAGAAATCCAGGAAGGCTGCCAAATATGGGTGGCCTTTCTTTTTCTCTACTGAAGGACAAACATGCCTATCTCTGTTGGTAGGTTTTCAATGATAGTAGGCTATCTCATATCATAAAAAGTAGAATTGCGTTGGTTCAGCATTTTCTGTACCTTTGTACCTACTTTATGGCAACTCCTGGCACTGTAGCATTTCATACTTTAGGCTGTAAACTCAATTACAGCGAGACTTCTGGATTATCCCGTTTGTTCAGTCAAAATGGCTATGCCGTTGCTTCATTTGCTGATATTGCTGACATTTACGTGGTCAATACTTGCTCTGTTACGGAAGGCGCCGATCGCCAATGCAGGCAAATAGTAAGACAAGCGCTACGCCAAAATCCTGAAGCAAAAGTGATCGTGACCGGTTGTTATGCTCAATTAAAGCCAGCTGAAATTGCAGAAATACCAGGCGTAAATCTGGTACTCGGAGCTGCTGAAAAATTCAGAATGCTGGACTACATTGACCTTATACAGAACAGCGGCGCAAAAGGACTCATATCCTCAGGCGAAATCAAAGAAGTCAATACTTTTGAATCTAGTTATTCCTTTGGAGACAGAACCCGCAGTTTCTTGAAAGTTCAAGATGGATGTGACTATAAATGTTCTTTCTGCACCATTCCTAAAGCAAGGGGAAAGAGTAGAAGTGATACTGTTGAAAGTGTATTGAATAATGCGCGTTCCATAATTGAGATGGGAGTCAAAGAAATTGTACTGACAGGTGTTAATTTGGGTGACTTTGGCAACGGAACTGAGGTAATTGAAGGCTCATTGCCCAAAAAAGAAGCATTGTTCATTGATTTGATAAGCGAGTTGGATCAGTTACTTGGAGAAGTTCGTTTTCGTATTTCCTCAATTGAGCCCAATTTACTTACCGAAGAGATCATAGAATTTGTTGGTGGTTCCAATCATTTCATGCCACATTTTCATATCCCATTGCAATCTGGAAGTGATTCGATATTGAAATTAATGCGCCGTAGATACAACACCGCGCTATACCAAAGCAGAATTGATGCCATCAGAAAACATATCCCTCATGCCTGCATAGGAGTGGATGTAATTGTGGGCTTTCCAGGAGAGACCCAAAAAGAATTTCAAGAGACTGTAGATTTTATCGATCAATTGGAAATTTCATACTTACATGTCTTTACTTACTCTGAACGCGATGATACAGCAGCTGTTGAAATGTCAGGGATAGTTCCAGTGCAAGAAAGAAAAAGGAGGAATGAAGTATTGCGTTTGTTGTCTGAAAAAAAGAAAAGACAACACTATTTAAAACACCAAGGAGATATCCAAGAGGTATTACTAGAAAATCATAAGAACAAAACACTTTTGACCGGATTCACTCCAAATTACATCAAAGTTATCATACCTACTAATGGCTTGACCTCTAATAGTATGTCACTTGTCCGCATCACGGGTATATTGAACGGACCTGAAATAGCATCAACCGCGGAATTGGCATGAAAAAATGGATTTTACTTCTTTATTTGTTTACGGCTTGCATTAAAGTTGGTCAGGCACAAATTATTGTAAGTCCTGAAGTCGTCCTGTCTCTTCCTAACTCCATTTCCGAGTCAAGTGGTCTAATATTTTGGGGCTCAGACAGTTTGTTGACCCATAATGACAGTGGCAACAAGGCAAAGCTTTACTGGTTGGACACACTCGGTGAATTGCTGCAGGCATATGATCTTTCAGAAAGAATAAAAGTTGATGACTGGGAAGAGCTCACTAAAGATGACAATGGCAACTTGTATTTAGGAGATTTCGGTAACAATGATAACCTTCGACAAAACCTCAGAATTTTCAAAATATTTGGTAACTTAGATAAGCCCAATTCACTTAAAATTGATACCATCTCATTCACCTATGAAGATCAATTGTCTTTTCCTCCGCCATCTTCCTTTTTGCATTTCGATTGTGAGGCATTTGTGAGCTTAGGTGATTCCCTATACCTTTTTACCAAGGACAGAACTTCACCTTACAAAAGTGAATGCAGGATGTATGTACTTTCCAACAAAAAGGGCACTCAAATTGCAAAATACAAATCCAGTTTTAATACCGGATTGGGTAGCCTTTTTCTGGGCTCGGTAACTGGGGCAGCACTTTCCCCGCAAAAAAATGCTTTAATTTTGATTGGTTACGCACGCATGTGGCTGTTCAAAAATTTCACATCAAATGATTTTTTCGACGTTGAGCCAATTGTGTTTCAATATTCCGATTTTTCCCAAAAGGAAGCCGTTGCATTTCAAGACAGCAGTACCATTTATTTGACTGATGAATCGAGTATTTTGACCGGTAATCCCGGCCGGCTTTTTAAGCTAAGTTTAAATCAGCCAATCACCTCAACAACTGATGACAAGGGTCACAAAATTCAGTGTTTTGTATTTCATGAAAGTGATGAAATAAGCATACAGCTCAACTCCAAAGCCAGAGAATGTGTGTTCTATTCAGCAATGGGCAAAATAATTCGGAAGGCTCGTTTCAGTCAACAAGGAAACCATTGGGTCGCAAAATACAATCCTGGTTTTTTGAGCCGACAATCCATTTTTTACAGTGTAATTTCAGAAAATGGAACCATTCTGGCAAGCGGCAAATTAATCCACTAAAACATAAAAGGGTGGAATTTCCACTGACCTAAGCTGTTGTACTCTATGCCCGGCAGGGGAACTTTTACAGAATTTAAAACATAAAGCAAGGTCCTCAAATACCGATTGCGCACCCGTAATCTTGTCATATCTATATCTAAACTCAGAAAATATTGTTGATATCGTGGATAAACTCCTGCGGGAATATTAAAAACTTGTCCGTTATCATTTGTCCATTCATTTCGGTATCCACCTAACATATTTTGAGCACCATAACCCACTGCAACATTCAACCAAGGAGGAAATTTTGAATCAGGCATAAATGACTTTAGATTCAAAGATACCCAAGAGCTGGCGGCATTGTAATCTTTAAAATAGCCAACCACATAATTGCTTCCATATAAATTGCGTGCTCTATCACGAACTGAAGATTGTTGTGAACCATCAGTAGAAGTGACAAATATATCGGCGGGGTAATTAACTGGAAAATTTCCCCACTTCAACAGGATTCGCTGCTCCTGCCAATAAAGTTGTTGGGCTAGAAAAACGCTGACTCCCAAAGTATTAAAAGCTACATCGGGAAGAGAGAAACCCCATTTAGAAGAATATGCATCGAGCATTTCCAATGACAGTTGAAGGCCGCTTGCAACTCCAACAGCGGTCCATGTCGCTCTCCTATCTGATAATCCACACCATCGGGCACCTCCATAGAGATATCTTGCTTCACCATAAGCGGTCATTGTATGTCCCAATTTGTCCATGCCCTTCCATTCACCCCAATCATTGAATAACTGAAAGGAAGAACGAGGGTATTGGGCATACCATATTTCGTTCAAGCCCACAATAGTTCCTGCAAAAATTCCAGTTCCTATCCCCGAAACTGTCCAAAATCTTTTGTCATTAAAACTTGGAGATGGCTCTAAAAATTTTAGTTTGATGGAGTCTTGACTGTATAACAAGGAACTAAAAATCATTGCAAAAATTCCAATCAACCGCTTCATTCCACAAAGGTAATCCATATTCAGGCTTGATTGAAATTGAGGCATATTATCTCTTCATGCTGCTAATTTAAATCATCATGGCTCAATTTATCGTGCAAGAATATTGAACCTCAGGATTCTCTTAGCTTGCTAAAATTGTATAGGTCAAAAAAAATATTTGCTTGGTACAATTTATATTCCTTTCATGAAACAGATCAATCCGAATTTCTTTAATAAAACACACCTTAGGGCAAATATATTATCCCCCCGTAAACGTCTGTATAATATTTTCCACAAAACCTAGATCAATTAACCTAAAGTTAAGGAGTGCTTGAACCTTTTGATTGTTATTTGATTTACCTTTGTGCCACCAAAATTAAATTAATGTCACAGCTACCTAGAATTCAATTCAATATCAAGCGATCTAAGGAAGATTTTTACAATGTTTTAAGTCATAGAATTGAAGAGTATTTCAAAAACCACGGCATTTCGAAACATGCCAATCCTTCAATGGTTTTTAAATCCATTATAGTTGGGGCTCTTTTCGTTGCAAGTTATTTGCTTATATATTGGAGTGCATTGCCTTTGTGGGCTGTGCTTAGCTTGTATGGACTCAATGGTTTTTGTGCAGCTATGATAGGCTTCAACATTTCACACGATGCTGTTCATGGATCATATACTTCCAACAAAACAATAAATGGCTTGCTTGGAGCAACTTTTAATCTTTTGGGTACCAGCGATTATGTTTGGAAAATAAAACACAACGTGGTTCACCATACTTATACCAACATCCCTGATCATGATTCAGATATTGAGGATGTTCCGTTGATGAGGTTCAGTCTGGAAGAGCCTTTGAAACCAATTCACAGATACCAGCACATCATCATGTGGTTCATGTATCCATTTACTTCTATTACTTGGGTGTTTAAAAACGACTATGTAAATTTCTTTAGAAAAGAGTGGGGCGGCATGAAAAGTCCTGACCACCCTAAAAGGGAATATTTCCGTTTATTCGCATTTAAGATTTTGTATTATTTTGTGTTTTTGATACTGCCAATGTTGGTTTTGAACTGGGCTTGGTACATTCCCATTATTGGCTTTGTTGTTCTTCATGCTGTAGAGGGTCTGACTTTGGCAATAGTTTTCCAAATGGCTCACATAGTTGAAGGTGCATCATTTCCTACTCCGGATGAAGTTGGAAAAGTTGAGCATTCTTGGGCAGAGCATCAGCTTATGACAACAGTTAATTTTGCGACTAGAAGCTGGTGGGCAAACTTCCTTTTTGGTGGTTTGAACTTCCAAATAGAGCATCATTTATTTCCAGCTATCTGCCATATTCACTACCCTAAATTAGCGCCAATAGTCAAGAAAACAGCTCGTGAATTCGGACTTCCTTACAATGAGTTCAAAACTTTATGGGCGGCTATTGGATCGCATTCAAGAATGATGAAGGCATTGGGAAGACCGGAGACTGCAATGGCATAAAATGATGAGCACAACCTACAGCTGTTTTTCAATTTCATGAAAATGGTACAGGTTTCTGCTGTCATAATAACTTACAACGAAGAAAAGAATATTGCTCGGTGTTTGGCATCTCTGAAAGATGTTGTGGATGAAATCATCGTTGTAGATTCATTTAGTACTGACGAGACCACAGCAATATGTAAATCTTTCAACGCCAAGGTTTTTCAAAATGCATTCAAAGGGCATATCGAACAAAAAAATTATGCATTGTCCCTTGCAAGCAATCAGGCCGTATTATCCTTGGATGCAGATGAAGCTTTGGATGAAACATTGAAAAAATCTATCCAACAAAGCAAAACGAACTTTAACTTTGATGCTTATTCCCTTAGCCGCCTAACCAATTACTGTGGGCATTGGGTGAAATATTGTGGATGGTATCCTGATAAAAAAATAAGACTCTTCAATAGTACTAAGGGGAAATGGGTAGGCACAAATCCCCACGATAAGTTTGAGTTGGATAAGCCAAATACACCAATTGGAAAATTAGCCGGAAATCTTTTGCATTACAGTTATTACACCGTGGCTGAGCACAGAGAACAAACTTTGAAGTTCAGCACCATTGCAGCAAAGGCCCTCTTTCAAGATGGGAAAAAAACCAATTTAGCCCTTGTTTATTTGAAGACCATATTCAAATTCATTAGCAGCTATTTCATAAAATTGGGCTTTTTAGATGGCAAATACGGCTATACAATTTGTAGGATTTCGGCGCACTATAATTATCTCAAATACTCCAAACTGCTAAGACTGTGGAAAGAAAAGCAATAAAATCTGTTTTTCTTGAAATGGAAAAAACTTCCAATTTGCAATCCGGTTTGGGTCAATTCTGCTTTCATTTAGG
>Ga0105049_10001120_pt1 | contig 31291 bp, 20 predicted proteins | sample MAT06_FD_78087 | JGI IMG/M metagenome (GOLD analysis project Ga0105049, IMG submission 78087) | Freshwater microbial communities from Lake Fryxell liftoff mats and glacier meltwater in Antarctica - MAT-06 | ecosystem: Environmental > Aquatic > Freshwater > Ice > Liftoff microbial mat | place... | reverse complement strand
TTCGGCCGCTGGAACCGCAACGCCCTCACCGGCTTTGTCACCACCGCCTATGCCGAACACGCCCTCGCCCGCCTCTATCCAGAAACGCCGCGCGAGGCCGAAGCCAAAGACTTTACCGCCCTCCCGAACGAATCCTTACTCGACACCGTCGCCCGCTTCCGTGCCCTAGCCCAGTTGGGTCTGCGTCCGAGCGACACTGCATTTTTGCCGTTAGTCCTCCCCGGAGTTAGTCACGCGACTGCCGAAGTCCGCTACTGGGCGCAGATTGCTTTGGGCGGCCTTCACGACGAGCGCGGAGTTACTTCCCAGTTGGCCGGCTTGGGCGATCCGGTGAAAATGGTTCGCGAAGCCGCCCGATGGGGCACGCGCCAAACCCTTCTCGACGACAAGGGCTGGGACTATCTCTACGCCACTTACTCAAGCGGCGACGACCGAACCCGCGAAGGCATTGCCGGCGCCCTCATCATGCGTGCCGACGCCGTCATGACTCGTTCAAACGCCGGCTTTCCCCGTCTCGGCCAGTTACTCAGCCGCATGATGAATGAGGATTCCCACCCCGCCGTCCGCGCCTGGTCCACCCGCGCCGCCTGGAATTGGTGGGTCTGGAATCCGCCCATCCGCGATGCCGTAAACGCCGCCGTATTGACGACCCTCGAACGCTCCGAAGACAATTGGCTTACCGAAGAGGCGAAGCGCTATCAAATTGAAGCCCTCTTTATTGCCAATGGCCAAAAAGCCAACCCTAGCGCCGAACACCAATATCCGCAACTCACTAAGTTATTCGAAACCATCTCGAAACGGCTGGACCAAAAGCCGCCTGACCGCATGATCGACCGCTTAGTCGCCATCGCCGGCACTTACTATAGCCAGGCCGGCGGCGACGGCGGGCCAGGACAAATGGGTTACATCACTGAGCAAGCCGCACCGATGATGGCCAAAGCCGTCATGCACTATTGGACGCGCGCAGAAGCTTCCAAGATCGATGCCAACTTGCGCTTCGCCATCGAATCGGCCGCCAATATTATGGATGACCCCCTTCAGAAGCGGCTTCTCACTTACTCGAGCACTGGCCCCGAAGCTTATCGCACCCTCGCCGCCACCTCCATCTCCGATCCGCGCATCATCGCCTTACAGGGTACCCACGAATTCTTAGAGCCCTTGATGGAACAGTTCTATCGCGGCGCTAGCACGGCCGAGCGTCGCGGCGAACTGGCCGGTCCCCTCTTGAAGCTCTTCGGACGCGCCCGCTGGAACCTGCCCAAGAGTGATGAGCAGCAACGGCTCTTCTACAACGTCCTCCTGCCTCGCTTCACTCCGGAGCGCGGCAAGTTGGAGGAGAACACCCGCACGCCGCTCCAAATGGAACCCGACTCGCTCGATTGGTACGTCACCCGCTCCCTCGCCAACGTCGTCCACGGCAACGCCGACTTACAAACCGACATGTTACTCAAACAAATGCCGACCTCGTTCGCCACTCCCATGGACGAAGCCTTCTGGTTACCCAGCCTGGGCTGGCTACTCCGCCATGGCACGGAAGTCCCCGAAGTCCACGCGCCGGTGAAAGGCGGGGAAGTTGCCACTGAACAGAAGAATCGCATTGCGGAGTTACTCGTGAAAACTCTCGAGGCACCCAAAGTGGACGGGCGCCTCCGCGGCACTGCGATGTCCCTCGCGAACGATGTCATCGTGCGCCAACACCCTAAGGTGGAGGCCGTCCTCCGCAAGAAGCAGCCCCAGTTCTATGAGGAGGACCCGCCCGAGGCCAAGGCCTTGAGCGCCGCCGCCAAGGAAAATTGGAACTATTTCCAGAACTGGCTCGCGCCGGAGATGACTAAGGTCGATCGCAACGATCAGCAGTCCTGCCTCAGCTGCCACGCCGTCCCTGGACGGGTCCCTTCCATGGAACTTGCCGGCCCCAACGGCAACGGCTACATGTCGAAGAAGGCCCTCTGGACCAACTACAAGATCCTCTCCGAGCGGGTGAACGAAGCCGGAGGGGTCGAATCCAGCAAGCTCCTGCGCAAGCCCCTCAACGTCCAAAGCGGCAAAGAGGACGGCCATCAAGGGGGTCGACGCTTCAATCCCAACGACCGCGGCTACGAAATCCTCCGCCGCTGGGTCCTCGATACCGCCAAACTCAAGTCCACTACCACCGGGCTGTAGGGCGAGCCCGGCTCACCTTAGAATGTACCCACCAAACAGCAGTAAGTTCCAGCTCTCGTATCAGGAGCCCTACCAATGGAGTGCGCTCCTCCATTTTCTCTCTTTACACCTTTTCGCGGGCGTTGAAAGTATCAGCGAGAACCACTACCGCCGCCACGGCGAAGGTTGGCAAGTCACTGTAAGTCACCAGGCCGGCAAGCTGCTCGTCGAAACGGCTGGTCCCGCTCCGCCCGACACCCAAGCCCGAGTGCGTCACCTCTTTGACTTATTTGCCCCCATCCAGGAAATTGAAAACCATCTTAGTCAGTTCCCTAACCTGGGCATCCACGCCCACCCGGGCCTTCGCTTACCTGGATGCTGGGACTCGTTCGAACTCGTCATTCGCGCCATCCTCGGTCAGCATGTCTCCGTCAAAGGAGCTACCACTCTTTCCGCCCGCCTTGTCGAACGCTTCGGACCACCCACCGCCCGCAGCCTGGCCGACGCCGACGTCGCCGTCATCGGCCTCACCAAGTCGCGCGCTGCTTCCATTCGCGCCATCGCCCAAGCCGTGCTCGACGGCACCGTCGACCTTCACGACGCCGCATCGCTCGAAGCCGTCAAAGGCATCGGCCCCTGGACCGCCCAATACGCCCTCATGCGCACCGCGCACTCCGCCGACGCCTTCCCCGCCAGCGACTTGGTGCTGATGAAGAACACCGGCCACTCGAACCCACGCTCCCTCGCCGCCGCCGCCGCAGCCTGGCGCCCCTACCGCGCCTACGCCGCCATGCACATCTGGCAGAGGGGATTGACGACTCAAATCGACCTATGTAACTATAGTTAAGTCGAAATAGTTCACTATGACTCAGCCCTCGCTACCGGAACTTCACTCAACCGTCGATCCCTCGCGCGCGCTCGGCTTCTTCCGCCGCCTCTTCGCCTTCTCCGGCCCCGCCTACCTCGTCTCCGTCGGCTACATGGACCCCGGCAATTGGGCCACTGACCTCGAAGGCGGCGCCCGCTTCGGCTACCAACTGCTGTGGGTGCTGGTCCTCTCAAACGCGATGGCCGTCCTGCTGCAGACCCTCAGCGCCCGCCTCGGCATCGTCACCGGCCGCGACCTGGCACAGGCCTGCCGCGACACTTACCCGCGGCCGGTAACCCTGGTCCTGTGGATCCTCTGCGAAATCGCCATCGCCGCCTGCGACTTAGCCGAAGTCCTCGGCGCCGCCATCGCCTTGAAGTTACTCTTCGGCTTGCCCGTACTTACCGGTGTGTTACTCACCGCTACCGATACCTTATTACTCCTGTGGCTTACTCGCTACGGTGTCCGGATGGTGGAAGCCTTAGTGCTGGTATTGGTATTTACCATCGGCATTTGCTTCGGGATCGAAGTTTGGATGGCGAGCCCACATTGGGGATCGTTAGCGGCTGGTTTAGTGCCCCGACTTACTGACGAAAGCCTCTACGTGGCCATCGGTATTTTGGGTGCCACGGTGATGCCGCACAACTTATACTTACATTCGGCCCTCGTTCAAACCCGGCGCATCGGGGCGTCCGTTGAGGCCAAGAAAGAAGCTTGCCGCTTCAACTTTATTGACTCCGCGATTGCCTTGAACGCCGCCCTCTTCGTCAACGGCGGCATCCTTATTATGGCCGCGGCAGTCTTCTTCGAGCGCGGTGTTAAAGTTACTCAGATCGAACAGGCCCACGTGATGCTCGCCCCGCTACTCGGCACCAGTTTGGCCAGTACGCTCTTCGCCTTTGCCTTACTGCTCTCCGGACAGTCGTCTACACTTACGGGCACGCTGGCCGGCCAGATCGTGATGGAGGGCTTCGTCAGCATCCGCCTACGTCCCTGGCTACGCAGACTAATCACGCGGTTAGTGGCCATCGTACCCGCCGTGATCACCATCTCCATCAGCGGCGAAGGTGCCACTTACCCGCTGCTGATCTTGAGCCAAGTAATCCTAAGCTTGCAATTACCCTTTGCGGTAATGCCGCTGATCCAATTTACGAGTGAACGCGCGCGAATGGGCGAGTTTGCCAATAAGCTCTGGGTACGCGTGCTGGCCTGGGCCGCGGCGGCGATCATCGTGGCCCTCAACTTACGCCTCGCCACTCAGCAATTCGGCGAATGGGCCACTACCGCCACCGGATGGAAACAAACCCTACTCTACGGACTTGGCCTACCCTTCGGATTCGGATTTATCGCCTTACTCCTCTGGATCGCCCTGCATCCGGTACTGCCGGCCTGGGCCAAAGCTGGAGTAAAGCCCGCCACCTTGGTGAAGATTGCCCGCGATGGCTTCACCGCCGTAACTTACTCGTCCATCCTCGTCCCCCTCGACCACTCCGAACAGGACCACGCGGCCCTCGCCCATGCCGTCTCGATGGCGAAACTCTACCAGGCCCGCTTGGCGTTGCTCCACGTCGAAGAAGGCGCCACCAGTTTCGTCTACGGCAGCCAAGCCAGCACTTCGGAAGTCGAAGAAGGCGAAGCCTATTTAGAAGAGATCGCCGGTCGGCTTCGTGAGACCGGACTTACGGTACACGTCGAAGTCCGCCATGCGCCCGACCCCGCTCAAGCCATCATCACTTACGCCCGCGAACTCAAGCCCGACCTAATCGTCATGGCCGGCCACGGCCACAAAGGCCTCAAGGACATCGCCTTCGGCACCACCATCAGCGCCGTCCGCCACGCCCTGCCAACTGCCGTACTCATCGTGCAAGCTTAGGAATTAATGCCTTGAGCGCGGTGTGCGTTTTCGAGAAAGCCGCCGCTTTCACGTCCACCAGGCCGGAGGCTTTGGTCGCCGCCATCACGTCGGCTTGGGTAATCGTCTTGACGCCTTTGGGGTAAAGGTTTTCCGGGCGTTTCGAGCCAAGCGAGAAAGTTCGCATCGCTGATGCCCCGCACCACCACGCTCTGCCCAGGTTTCACCTCGAGTTTGTCGACCAAGGTTTTGGGATGAGCGATCTTCTCCGCCCATACGGCCGCCTGCGGACCCAAATGTAGCACCATCGAACGCAGTTCCGAACGGCCATTCACCGCCCGCACCGCCGGAGGCGGCACCAGCGGAATCTTCAAGCGGTACTCGTGGCCGCGAAAGAGCAGAAAATCCGACGCGATGGAGTTATCGGTGCCGGTGTACGAACCGACGGCGGCCGGTACTTCGAGTGGCACCACACGGCCGCGGACACGCTGGACAAAGTGAACCTTGACGACCTGCAGAAGAATATCGCACAACTCGCAGTTTTTGCTTACGTGCTGGCCGATATGGATTCCCGTTTGGGGCAGTAAGCAGTAGGATAGGTTTCGAGGCAACCCAAGACTTTCATCCACCCGAACCGTAGCGGAGGAGAATATTCGGGATATTGGCGGCTTTCTGGCGCCGGTCGATCCACAGGACTCCATCACGATCGTGCCGGCCGTCAGCGGCGGCTAAAACGTGTAAGAAGTCGAGAGATAAACCAAACGGGAACGGGCGCCGGGCGTCGTACGCCGAATAAACTCTCCGGGGAAGAACTGTCCAACGCCGGCGGAAATCGTGAAGCCGCCCCACTGGTAGTTCGAGTAGAGGTCCAACTCTTGGCCGATGTACCGGCCGGCATTGCCCGCGGAGGCTTGCACGATGGCACGGCCTTGCCCGTTGTATACCGCATCGCGCGAATTGGCGAGCCAGGAGGAGTTGTACATCAAGACCCAATTCCAGGTCTTGCTGAGATTTAGGGTATTCGCGGATTTTACATTGTGGATGTTACGCCATCCCAGTAAGTCGACGTGGCCGAATTTGTCGTGTGCCGCGGGGTAGAGTTGGTCGAAGGTGCCGCTCTGGCCGCTGCGCGGATCGGTACCGGAGGCGTATTTGTATTCATTAGCCAAGTCTAAAGAACGCTTGCGCACCGCAGTGCGGTAACCGATTTGAGCGACGCCCCCGGCAGCCCGATGACGTAGCAACCCTACCTTGCCATTCTGCAAGATCCCCTCCACTGTGACGCGGAAATGACGCGGCAGGGGAATGGCCCAACGGGAGCCGTAGAGATTGATGCCCAGTGTGCCGGACCCCGCGAAACCGCCGGGGAAGTTCTGATCGTGCCGGAGGATGTAGACGTCGAAGGTTTCTTTACCGAGGAGCTCGCGAAACGTACTGTAAGTGCCCCAGATGCGATCGCCCAGCACCGGCTTGTTAAAGCGATCTCCGCGCGGGACGATGGTAGACAGAGTAAGAAACTCAAGTTTCATTTTCTTCGTGACATGGTAGAGGCGAGCCGTATCCCAGGTGCGGGCGGTGTAGGCCCACTGCGGCGAACCGATGAGTCGGGTGTCTCCATAGTTGATCATCTGGCGCCCAATGGCGACGCCGAGTCCTTTTTGATTTTTGGCAAAGAGTTCGACGTAGGCTTCCTGCAGATCGAATGGATCGCGCACGTTGCCCGGAGCCAGGGCCCCGTAGAAAGGAGCCCGGCTATCTTGGGCCAGGACGGAGGCTTTAATCCAGGACAGCGGCTTGTAAGTCAGACCAATGCGCGTGCGAACGAAATCAGCCGCCAGATCACGGTCGCGGCCGAAAACGGCTCCCGTGCGATTCTCGGCGCGCTGACGCAGTTCAAAGCGCAGTTGAAATCGATCGCTAGTGCGCTTCGCCAATTCCTGATTCAACTGACGCCCGGGGTCGAGCTGCGCCGAAAGGCTCGGCGTATTGAGGATAACTAGCATCGTGAATCGCAGCGACAAGATCCGATCATATACAAGTCGGGGAGCACTTGGTTCACGACATCGAAACGAAACACCCTTAGGCGTAGTTTGCCCGGCTCGTCAGAATGTTGACGCCATGCAGGAGCTTTACGCCGACTCTACCGGAGCGCGCCGATTTGGGCTAGCGGTGGACGGGAAGAAAAGTTAAGATATGTGAATGCGCTTTGTTACGCTTCTGTTTCTCTCGCTCTCCCTGTTGTTCGGCCAAGGAACAACCTCACGCGTCGTGGGCACCGTGCAGGACCCGTCTGGCTCCCCTATTGCTGGCGCCAAGGTGAAACTCTCCAATGAGTCCACTGGGCTCAATTTTGAGAGCCAAACCTCCCAGGCGGGTACCTACCAATTTGAGTCCGTCCAGATCGGCCTCTACACCCTCGAGGTGGAGTCGGCCGGTTTTAAGAAGTTCGTAACGCGCAATAACCAACTTACCGTCGGCTCGCCGATGACCGTTAAGGTCACGATGGTGTTGGGGGCCGTGGCCGAGTCGGTGGAAGTCTCCTCGGCCGCCGAACTCGTCCAGACGAGCCAGAGCGGCAACCTCGGCCCCGTCATCAACGAGCGCACCATGAAAGAGATGCCCATCGTCGCCACCCGTCGGCGTGACCCCACCAGCATCTTGAACGTCGTCCCCGGCATGAGCACCGGCCCCAACGGCAGCGGCGGTCATATGAACGGCGCGCGCGATCGGGCCTGGAATTTCACGCTTGACGGTATCGACATGAACGAAGTGAGTGCCGGCGGTGGCATCGGCAATAACCCAATTCGTGTGAACCCCGATTCGGTCGCCGAAATGAAGATCGTCACCTCGAATGCCTCGGCGGAAAGTGGCCGCAACAGCGGTGGCCAAGTGTCGTTAGTTACTCGTTCCGGCGGCAATGAGTTACACGGCAACGCTTTCTGGTTTTATCGCACCCCGCGCCTGAATGCCAACCCCTGGCAGAATAACTTCAACCGCATCGGCAAAGAGCAGTTTGTCCAGAATATCTTCGGCGGCAGCATCGGCGGACCCATCAAGAAAAATCGCACCTTCTACTTTGCCAATTGGCAGGAACTGCGCGCGATTCGCAACGTAACCTCGCAGGCGACGGTGCTCACGGCCGAGGCGCGCGCCGGAAACTTCCGCTTTGTGCCCGGCGGCCGCAACTTTCCGGCCGGCGTCACGGGTGCCAGCGTTGACCAAAGCGGCAATCCGCTAGTGCCGCTTTCCACTTACAACATCGTCGCCAACGATCCGCAGCGCGCCGGGATTGATCCTACGGTGAAGGCCCTCATTGACCAGACGCCCCTGCCTAATCGCTTCGACGCTGGCGACGGCCTGAATACCGCGGGCTTCGTCTTCCGCCCTACCGAGACCGAAAAACAGCGCGACCTCACTTTGAAGGTCGACCATCTGATCAATAACAAGAATACGGTCTTTGGCCGGGTTTACTACGGCTTTCAGAATACGTTCTGCGACGGCGTAAACGGCGGCCTTCCGCGTGTTCCGGGCGCCCCTTGCCTGACAAATACTTTGCGTCTGCCCCGCAACTACGCCATCAATTGGCGGAGTAACATATCTACCAACGTCACTAACGAGTTCGTCAGCGGCTGGAGCGAATACAACTTCGAATTCCCGAACCCCGTCCAGGACTTGAATCGGCCCACCTTTGAGTCCGGTTACACCATTCCCGTGGCTTATACCTTCAATAACGCTCGTAAGTTGAACACGCTGCAATTTGTGGATAATTTGAGTTGGTTCAAAGGTAAGCACGCTTTCAAAACCGGTCTCAACTTCCGGCTCACTCAGCACCTCGATACCCGCTCCAGCATCGGTGGCCAGAACTCGGGCTTAGTCGTGAATTTCGACCGCAACGTGAACGTCGTCGATCCGAACTCCTTCGGTCTCCCCGCCGCCATCAACCAGGCCTTTGACCGTCCGGCTCTTGAAACCATGGTCAACACCCTGCTCGGTCGAGTCGGGCAAGCACGCCAGGGCTTTGTGGCCCAGGGCAATGAATTCGTCAGGGGCACTTTCAAATTCGACGCCCGTTACTACGAATACGACTTTTACTTCCAGGACACCTGGAAGGTCCGCAAGAATTTGACCATCGATTACGGCCTACGTCTCGACGCCCGCCAAGCGCCAAAGTCCGGTAACTCGTCGCCGATCCTGGTGCCGAACTCGGTGCCTGTCGCTGGGGCCGCGCCTGCAAATAACCTATCCTGGCAGCCGGGCCAATTGTGGAAGAGCGATTGGAATAATTTTGGCCCCTCGGTCGGAATTGCCTGGGATCCCTTCGGCAACGGTAAGACCAGTGTGCGCGCGAATTACCGCATGGCTTATGACCGCGTACCCACCTTCCTGGTTTCGAGCTTCATCCTGCCCAACATGCCGGGTAGCACGCTCGGCATTACCGACATCGCCTATGGCGCCGGCGGCGGACGCTTGCGCGGTCTGCAACCGCTTTCCACCACCCGAACTCCCAACGACCTCCGCACGCCGATTCCGTTTAGCGCCAATAACAACACCGTCTTCGATCCCAATTTCGAAACGCCACAAACTAATATGTGGAGCTTCGGCATCCAGCGCGAAGTGGCCAAGCGCACCATGGTGGAAGTAAATTATATTGGCCGCCGCGCGCATAACTTACTCGGTGGTTACAACGCCAATCAGGCCTTCCTGCGGAGCAACGGTTTCCTTGATGCCTTCCGCGCCGTGCAAGCGGGCGGTGAAAGCCCTCTCTTCGATAGCATCTTTCGGGCCGATAGCCGTCGCGGCGCGGCAGAAACCGGCGCGGCCTTCGCGCGCCGCATTTATGCCACCAACTTCCCGATCAGCAATGTCGGCGGTTTAGCGAATACGATCGCTGCGCAACCGCAGAGCGGCACCAACCTGCCGAATGCCTCCGGCTTGGGACCGTTCTTGCTGAGTCCCTATCCGCAATTCCAAGGTGGGATGTTTGTTGTCGACTCGAACGACTTCTCTACTTACCATTCCGTGCAAGCTACCTTCACCCGCCAGTTCGCCCGCGGCGCGAGTATGACCGCCAATTACATCCTGGCTAAGTCGCTCGACACCCGCAGCTTCGATCCTACGTTCACTCTGGCCAGTGCCGGCAACGCTCAATCGGCCGGCAGCACGCCGTTCGATATCAACAACCGCCGCCTGAACTACGCCCTCTCCGACTTTGACCGGCGTCATTCCTTGTTCGCTAACTTTGTCTATGAACTGCCTTTCGGCAAGGGTAAGTTGATGGGCGGTAACTCCGGCCCATGGCTCAATCGCCTTATCGGCGGCTGGCAGGCCTCCGGGCTCTTCCGCTGGACTAGCGGTCGTCCCTTCACCATTTACTCCGGCGCGACTACCTTTAACAGCGTCGTGCAATCCTTCGCCAATTGCACCGGCTGCGACCGCAAAATCGGCGAAGTCCGCGATGAGAATGGCTTCAATTGGTTCTTCAACCCCTCTGAGCGGGGTAACTTCACCGCACCCGCTGCGGGCGAATTGGGCAATACGGGACGTAACTCCGTCCGCGGCCCCAGATTCATCAACCTCGACGCCAGTTTCGCCAAGAAGGTGGCGATCACCGAGCGCTTTAATCTCGAGATCCGCGCCGACATGAGTAACTTAACCAATACTCCGTCCTTCAACGAACCCACCGCCACCATCACCAGTACCCTGTTCGGCCGCATCGGCGCCAGCGTAGCCAGCGGTGCGCGCCAGATTATGCTCGGGACGAAGATCAATTTCTAATGCTCAATCGGCGCGAATTGCTGGGCGCTCTGGCCTGGGTGCCCGCGCGCCGTCCGAATGTGGTATTTATTCTCGTGGATGATCTGCGGTTTGACGAACTGGGCTGTACCGGGCACCCCTTCGCTCAGACTCCGGCGGGGGATCGCCTGGCTCGCGAGGGCGCCAATTTTCGCAATGCCTTTGCCACCACTCCGCTCTGTTCGCCTTCGCGGGCCGCGTTTCTGACGGGTACTTACTGCCATACCAATGGCATCACCGACAATGTTGCGCGCGATGCTCAAAGTCATCGCCTGGTTACTTGGCCTCGCTTACTCCATGACGCCGGCTACCGGACGGCTTTCATGGGGAAATGGCACATGGGCAACGACGACTCACCGCGCCCGGGCTTCGACCGTTGGGTAAGTTTCCGAGGCCAGGGCGAATGCGTAAACCCGGGCCTCAATATTGACGGTCAGCAAACTACCTCGACTGGATATGTGACGGATATCCTCAGCCGCCACGCCGTCGACTATATTGAACAGCAAAGCGCGCAGCCCTTCTGCCTTTATCTGGCCCACAAGGCGGTCCACCCGAATGTTCAGCAGGGCAACGACGGCTCGATTGACCCTTCGAAGTCCGACGATCCCGATCAGTTCATCCCCGCCGAACGCCACCGCTCGCTCTACGAAGGCATGGTCCCGCCCCGTCGGGGTAGTTACTTGAAAGTGCCGCAAAACAAACCGGCGCTCGAAGATCCCGGCTCCGGCGTCGCTCCGCTCGGGCCAGCCACCGCCACCAGCGACCGGGGGATTCTCGCCCGCATGCGCATGACGAAGGCCGTCGATGAATGTACCGGCGCGATTCTTACGGCGCTCGAGAAGAAGGGTCTGCTTGATGACACCCTCGTCGTGTTTACTTCCGATCATGGTTACTTCTACGGAGAACACTGCCTCGGTCCGGAGCGCCGGCTGGCCTACGAGGAAGCCATCCGGATCCCCCTGTTAGTGCGTTACCCGGCCCGCTTCCGTCCCGGCACGCAGCCTCGGCAAAGCGTGCTCAGCATCGACGTAGCCGCCACGGTGTTGTCCCTGGCCGGTGTCACTCCTCCAACTCCTTTTCACGGACGCCCCCTGTGGTCCACCACCCATCGCGACGCCGTATTGATCGAATATTTCTCCGACCGCGTATTTCCTCGCATACGGCAGATGGGCTATCAGGCCGTACGCACAGAGCGCTGGAAGTACATTCACTACGTGGATCGCCAAAACTCGGACGAAGTGTATGATCTGCGGAACGACCCGTACGAGTTAAACAACTTGATCCAGGACCGTCGCGTGCCGCTCGCTAAGCTAAGGGCTCGACTGAGTGAACTACTTGCCGCGGTATGAAAAATGGTATTACTGAAAGTATAAAGACTGCAATCTCCGTGGATGACACTCTGATGGCGCAAGCGACCAGGCTGCTCAGGATTTGGGCCTAAGCCGAATGCGGCTTGATCTCCGAATCCTACGCAGTCAACTCCGTCACCGGCGGGACCTCCGGATTACAGAGCAATTGAACCAGGCCTATCCGAACGCCCCTACCGCCGAAGAGCGGCAGTTCGGCCGCAAATTCCACGCCAAACGATGACAGGCTGCATCCGAAGAAGGAAACTACGCGGTCAGAGCTCCAGAGTTTACTGTTTTTGTTGAGGGCTTGGGTGACCCATCACTTACGCGATGGGCTAGTTTAAATTGATTCGCAATAACTACTAAATCAAGCTAGTCCCTAATTGTATGCGTGGCCGCGTTCTGAAACTCCGGCCGAAGGTTCAAGTGCGCGTAAGGCATTAACTGGATCATCATGATGCCGACCATCTGCTCCTTCGGGTTGATCCAGAAGAACGTGCCGTAAGCGCCGCCCCAGCCGTAGCTGCCATTTGAACCCAGCAGCGCTCTCGCCCTGCAGCGTCTCCTGCCACATCGGGATCTGGCCGATGTCATTGGCGGTCATCAGCTCGATCGTCTTTCGGCTGACTAACCGCTTGCCGTCCAGCACGCCACCGTTCAGCTTACGCCGCCCGGTCAGTCTCAAAAGTTAACGGATGAGCACTGTGTCCAGGAACCGGGTGAACGAGCCAAGCCAAAACGCGCGATGCGCCAGAAAAGGATGGCCATCCACCTGGAAGCTATGGGCGCCGCCTAAGAATCGGTGCCTTCCAACGCCACGATCCCATAAAACTCCAAGTACTTACTTCGAATAATGCGACTCCACATACCCATTCAACATCCCAATAAACTCCGCCACAATATGATCCCCGCGCAAAGTCTTCGCTAACTTCCCATCCACATACACCGGCGCCACCGGATCCTCAAATGTCCCCGGCAGCGATATTCCCAAATTCGCGTGCTTACTCTCCCCCGGGCCATTCACAATACATCCCATCACCGCCACCTTCATCTCCTCCACGCCCGTGTAGCTCTCCCGCCACACCGGCATCTGCTCCCGTAAGTAGCGCTGAATCTGGTCCGCCATATCCTGGAAGAACGTCGACGTCGTCCGCCCACAGCCCGGGCAAGCCGTTACCTGCGGCGTAAAGGCCCGCAATTCCAAGGCCTGCAAAATCTGCTGGCAAACGATCACTTCCTCCGTCCGGTCTCCATTCGGCATCGGCGTCAGCGAGCAACGAATCGTATCGCCAATCCCCTCCTGCAGCATCACGCCCAACGCCGCCGTTGAGTAAACAATGCCCTTCGAACCCAACCCCGCCTCGGTCAATCCTAAGTGGATCGGATAATCGCAATTCGCCGCCAAGCCGCGATTCACCACAATTAAATCCTGCACCCCACTTACTTTCGCCGACAGCACAATGTGGTTATGCGGCAATCCGTAACTCTCGGCCTTCTCCGCCGAAATCAGCGCGCTCATCACCATGGCATTCATGGTCACTTCTTTGGCGTCCAGCGGCTCCGGCAGCTTCGCATTCTCGTCCATCATCCCGGTCAGCAACGCCGAGTCGAGCGAGCCCCAATTCACTCCAATCCGCACCGGCTTGCCGTATTCAATCGCGCACTCAATCATCGTCCGGAAATTATCGTCATGCTTCTTGCCGATATTCACATTCCCCGGATTGATCCGATACTTCGCCAGCGCCCGCGCGCACTCCGGATACTTCTTCAGTAACTGGTGCCCGTTGTAATGGAAGTCGCCCACAATCGGCGTCGTAAAGCCATGCAGCCGAATGGTGTCGACGACGCGCGGCAAAGCCTTAGCCGCGTCTTCGGAATTCACCGTCACCCGCACCACTTCTGAGCCGGCCTTCGCCAACTCCATCACCTGCTTCGCGGTGCCGGTCACATCCGCCGTATCGGTGTTCGTCATCGACTGCACCATAATCGGATGCCCGCCGCCCACCTTCACGCCCCCAATATCGACAACGATCGACCTCCGTCGACGAATCGGGTGCAGGCGGACCTTCGGTTGAACAATTGCGGATGCGGCCAGGGGCAGAGTTGCCATATCTACCAGTTTAGTGGGTAGATGGAAGCTGTGTCTCTCTCCGCTGCTATTCTTGAGCGTCTCGATTCGCTCACCAAACCCCTCGGAAGCCTCGGCGATCTCGAAAAGCTCGCCCATCGCTACTGCCTCCTCACCGGCCAAATCACCCCTCCCCTGCCCCGCAAAGGCATGTACCTCTTCTGTGCCGACCACGGCGTAGTCGCCGAAGGCGTCAGCGCATACCCCGCCTCGGTAACGGCCGCGATGGTCAAAAACTTCGAGCGCGGCGGCGCCGCCATCAACGTCCTCTGCCGCCAATTTCAGATCGAGCCCGTCATCATCGACTGCGGCGTCGGCCACCCCACCGCCAACTTCGCCCTCGAGCCCGCCATGACGATCGCCAAAGCCGAAGCGCTCTTGAAGCGCGGCCGCATGCTCGCCCATAACGCCCAACAGCGCTTCGACCTCGTCGGGCTAGGCGAAATGGGCATCGGCAACACCACCCCCGCCGCGGCCATCCTCTCCGCCTTCACCGGCCTCCCTCCCATCCAAACCGTCGGTGCCGGCACCGGCCTCGACGCCGCCGGCATCGCCCACAAAGCCACCGTCGTCGGCCGCGCTCTCGCCCTCCACCCTTCGCGCGAGCCCCTGCACATCCTCGCCAATTTAGGAGGCTTCGAAATCGGCACCATGGCCGGCTTCATCATCGCCGCCAGCGAAATCGGCTTGCCCGTCGTGGTCGATGGCTTCATCAGTTCCGCCGCCGCCCTCGTCGCCGTCAAGCTCAATCCCGAGGCTCTCGAAACTGCCTTCTTCTCGCACCGCTCCGCCGAACCTGGCCACCACGCCATGCTTCAAGCTGTGGGCGCCACCCCACCCCTCGACCTCCGCTTAAGGCTCGGCGAAGGCTCCGGCGCCGCCCTCATGATCAACCTGATCGAAACTTCGCTAAGGATCTACCTCGAAATGGCCACCTTCGCCGACCTGTAAATCTGCGCAAGAATGAAGCGATAGCCGATTTCGATCCCACCCTCAAGCTTCTCTTCCGTCTCCGCAGCCGACTCACGATCAAGATGCTCGCCGACTTGGCCAATCCCCTATGGCTCGACATTGAGTTGCCCAAGACTCAAAACCTGCGCATGGACCTCCTCGCCCAAGACGCCCATGGCCAACTCCATCACTTCGAACTCCAAAGCAAGAATGACAGCAATATCAACCTGCGTATGGCGGAGTATTCGCTGGGCACCTATCGCTTGACGCGCAAGTTCCCCCGGCAGATCGTGCTCTACGTCGGTGAGGCGCCCCTCACGATGCCGGACAAGCTAGTCGGCCCGGACGTTCTGGTCCGCTACCGCGTAATCGACATCCGCGAGTTGGACGGCGAGGCACTCCTCGCCAGCGACGACGTCGGGGACAACCTGATTGCGATCCTCACCAAGCTGCGGGATCATAGAGAAGCGGTACGCAAGATTGTGACCAAGCTCGGGACGCTGCCGGAAGGCGAGCGGAACGTCGCCACCCAACAGTTGATGATTCTGGCTGGCTTGCGGCGGTTAGAACCGTTGGTAAAGAAAGAGGTAGAACGAATGCCACTTGAAATCGATCTCATGGAAAACCAAGTGATCGGCCCCGCGATCCGCAAGGGTTTGGCGCAGGGTCTGGAACAGGGTCTGGAACAGGGCCTGGAACAGGGTCTGGAACAAGGATTGCAAAAGGGCCGGCAAGAAGGCGAACTGCGGTTGCTTCGACTGGTGATCGAAAAGCGCTTCGGCCCCCTTCCCACCTGGGCTCAAACCAAGCTGGCCGCGTTCTCCACCGCCGAAATCGAGACCGTCGGCGAGCGCCTCTTCGAGACCACTAAACTCGAAGATCTGCTATCCGCTTAGGGCCTCCGGCGGGCCGCCGTCGATACGCACCCGAAACAGCCCCCCCATCTGCGATAGTCACAATAAATTGCAGCACCCTAAAGATCCTTAAACCTCATCCCATCAATATCTTAGCTGCTCCCGACTACCCCCAAACGCGCCTCCACCCAAATCCGGCATGCCACCCTATTCTCATGCCGAGACCCCTCTCCACCGCTCAAAAAGCCGCCTCTCAACAGAATGCCCAAAAGTCCACCGGCCCCCGCACCGCCGCCGGTAAAGCCAAAGCCCGCTGGAACGCCGTTACCCACGGTCTCACCGCCAAACTCCCCGTCCTCCCCTTCGAATCCGCCGCCGATTTCGAAGCCCTCAAAGACGGCTTCCTGCACGATTTCGCTCCCCAAAACACCTATCGGAAGTTCCTCGTCACCCAACTCGCCACCCACGCTTGGCGCATCCTCCGCTCCCAGCAGGTCGAAATCGGCCTCCAAGAGGTCCTCCTCAAAAAACTCATCCACGACCTCCACCGCCAAGGCCTCGACACCCAAAAAGCCCTCGCCGAAAACCCCTACGCCGGGCTCGCCCTCACCCTCGAACCCAACCCCACCGACCCCCAGAACCACCTCCTCCGCAACTTGTTCCGCTACACCCGCCAAATCCAATCCGACTTCGAGCGCACCCAACGCGCGCTAAACTCCTCCGAATCAACCACTCCCGGCTTCGTTTCGTCACCTACGCCCACCAACGAAAATGCGGCCCCCGCCGCCGCGCGACAATCGAACAAGCAGTGCCCCCCAACCCCGAAATACCAGTGCTCCAATTCGCCGGCGTCCATCGCAAGTACCAAAACGTCAGCGCCCTCGACGGCGTCTCCCTCTCCGTCCCCCCCGGCCAGCTCCTCGCCCTCGTCGGCCGCAGCGGCTGTGGAAAATCCACTCTCCTCAACCTAGCCGGCGCCATGGACTTCCCCTCTTCCGGCACCGTCCACATCGATGGCCAATCCACCACCGGCCTCGACGATCTCGCCCTCACGCGCCTCCGCCGCGACAAAATCGGCTTCATCTTCCAATCCTTTCAACTGCTTCCGAACCTCACCGCCGCCGAAAATGTCGAGCTCCCCCTGCTCCTCGCCGGCCAACCCCAAGCCCGCGAACGCGCCCTCGACCGCCTCGACCGCGTCGAACTCGGCGGACTCGGCCACCGCTACCCCCACCAACTCTCCGGCGGACAAATGCAGCGCGTCGCCATCGCCCGCGCCCTCGTCCATCGCCCCCGCCTCCTCCTCGCCGACGAACCCATCGGCAACCTCGACTCCACCACCGGCGCCACCATCCTCACCCTCCTCCGCAAAATCGTCTCCGAAGAACAAGCCACCATCGTCATGGCCACCCACTCCCCCGAGTCCACCGCCTTTGCCGACCGCATCATCGAAATGCGCGACGGCCGGATCATCAACCCCTCATGATCCGCCTCTTCGCCCGCCTCATCCTCCGGCCTCTCCGGGCCGAACCCGTCCGCACCCTCCTCACCGTGCTCTCCGTCGCCCTCGGTATCTCCGTCGTCCTCGCCATTGAACTCGCCAGTGACGCCGCCGCTGGCTCCTTCCGTTCCTCTCTCGAAACCGTCGCCGGCGAAGCCGATTACGAAATCACCGCCGTCGGTGGCCTCGACGAATCCCTCTACGCCAAACTCTCCCAATTACCCATCCCCATCAAAGTCCGCCCCCGCATCGAAAACCACGCCGTCTTACTCGAATCCAAACAAACCCTCCCCTTAATCGGCCTCGACTTAGTCGCTCACGCCCTCGACACTAACTCCACTAACGCTCCCAACCCCTCGAACCCGCCCGCCTCCCCTTCCGTTACTCCCGCACCGAACCTAGCCCCCGGCGTAAGCCGGGGGGTCATCCTCGCCACCGCCTCTAACCGCAAACCCGGAGACACAATCACTCTCCGCATCAACGACCACGACCACTTACTCACCGTAACTAAAGTAATTAACTCCGACACCGCCTTCGCCATCGTCGACCTCGGCCTAGCCCAGGACTTACTAAGTCGCCCCCTCAAAATCGACCGCCTCCTGATCGAAGCCACCGACAACCTGGAACCCCAAATCAAACAAGCCCTCCCCACCGGCGCCACCCTCGCCCCTTTCGGCGCCCGCACCGAAGAAAATCGCAAAATGCTCGCCGGCTTCCGCTCCAACTTAGTCATCCTCAGTTACATCGCCTTAGTCGTCGGCGCCTTCCTCATCTACAACACCATCTCCGTCTCCGTCGTCCGCCGCCGCTCCGAAATCGGCATCCTCCGCGCCCTCGGCATGACGCGCACCACCGTCCTCACCATGTTCCTCGCCGAAGCTGCCCTCTTCGGCCTCGCTGGCATCGCCATCGGTGTCCCCCTCGGCCGACTCCTGGCCGAAGCCGCCGTCGGTGCCATCGGTGCCACCGTCCAAAACCTCTATGTCTCCAGCCAACCCGGCCTCATCGCACTTACTTTTCTCTCCTCCCTCAAAGCCGTTCTCGCGGGACTTACTGTAACTCTCGCCGCCGCTTGGGCCCCCGCCCGTGAAGCCGCCGCCATCGCCCCCGTCGAAGCCATGGCCCGTGGCCGCAAGGACTACGACACCAGCCAAACCCAATTCCGCAACCTCGCCCTCTCCGCCTTCTGCGCCGCCGCCGCGTACTTCGCCTCCTTCGCCCCACCCATCGGCCGCCGCCCCCTCTTCGGTTACTTAGCCGCCGCCCTGTTAGTCCTCAGCGCCTCCCTCGCCACGCCCGCCTTCGTCCACTACCTAACTCGTTCCACTCGCCACTTACTCAAGTCCTTACTCGGTGTGGAAGGCCTCCTCGCTAGCCAAAGCCTCGATGCCTCCCTGCGCCGAACTTCGGTCTTAATCGCCGCCCTCATCACCGCCGTCGCTATGTTAGTCAGCGTCGGCATCATGGTCGGCAGCTTCCGGGAAACCGTTATCCAATGGATCGACTCCCAACTTACCGCCGATATCTTCCTCCAGCCCGCCGTCCCCGCCAGCGCCGATCGCTTCCCCACCCTCACCCCAGGCATGGCAGAAAAGGTCGCCGCCCTCCCCATGGTCACCATGGTCGATCAATTCCGTGCCTACCCCATCTTCTTCCGCGGACTCCCCGTAACCCTCGGCTCGGGCGACGCCAACGTCGTCCGCCAACGCGGCAAGTTCCACTTACTCGAAGGCGACCCCGAATCCGCCTATGCCCAAATGCTCAACTCCGATTCCGCCATCGTGAGCGAACCCTTCGTCAATAAACACAATGTCCACTTGGGCGACACCATCAACCTGCCCCTCGGCGAAAAGATCCACCCCATTAAAATCGTCGGCGTCTATACCGACTACTCGAACGAACGCGGCTATATCATCCTCCACCGCTCCCGCTTACTGCGCTATTTACCGGACCCTGCACCCTCCAACCTCGCCGTCTATCTCCGCCCCGGCACCAACCTCACGCAAGCCCAGCGCGCCATCGAAAACGCCCTCGCCGATTCCCGCGTCCTCATCCTCCCCAACCAATCCCTCCGCCGCGAAGCGATCCTCATCTTCGACCGTACCTTCGCCATCACCTACGCCCTGGAACTAGTAGCCGTCTTCGTCGCCGTCGTTGGCGTCGCCGGAGCCTTACTCGCCTTAGTCATCGACCGCCGCCGCGAACTGAGTCTCCTCCGCTTCCTCGGCGCCGCCCGTACCCAAATCCGCAAACTCATCCTCTGCGAAGCCGGACTCATCGGCTTACTCTCCGTCCTAGGCGGTATCATCCTAGGCGGCGTTCTTTCTTTAGTGCTCGTCTACGTCATCAACAAACAATCCTTCGGCTGGTCCATCCAATTCCATATCCCGATCGCTATTTTACTAGGAGCACTTACCATCATCTTCACTGCCACCTTACTAGCCGGCCTCTACCCAGCCCGCGTCGCCCTCGCCCTAAATCCCATTGAGGTCATCCACGAAGAATAATGGCCAACTCACTCCACAACCAACTACCCCTCCTCGTCTCACCACTCTCGCCAACCTCGCACTTCTGGCCCCTCTGGCCACTCCGCCTAGCCCGCGGCGTAAGCCGGGGGGTGCAAAGCGCCCTGACATTCTCCGCACGATTCCGCCTAGCCCGCAGCGCAAACCGGGGGGCACTAACCGCCACGATACTCGCACTCACCCTCCATGCCCAGTACCGCCCCGCCCTACCCAACTACCAATACAACTTCCCCAAAGACCATTACAGCCACCCCGACTTCCAAACCGAATGGTGGTATTACACCGGCAATCTGAAAGACACAAAAGGCCGTGACCTCGGCTTCGAACTTACTTTCTTCCGCCAAGCTACCGACCGCACCGCGAAACCCTCCACCTGGGCGGTAAGAGACATCTATCTCGCCCACTTAGCCCTTACCGACATCACCGGACAACGCTTCTTCCACAGCGAACGCCTCAACCGCCAAGGCCCCGGACTCGCCGGCATCGAAGAAACGACCAAGCGCGTCTGGAACGGCAACTGGCAAGTAACCTGGCAATCGGAAAACCAAATCCAATTACAAGCCATCGACCCCAGCTTCACCCTCCAACTGAACCTCACCAGCCAAAAGCCGCCCGCGATCCACGGCGAAAACGGGGTCAGTCAAAAGGCCAAAGGCGAAGGCCGCGCCTCCCATTACGTCTCACTCACTCGCCTGAAAGTCAGTGGGGAAGTAACGATCGGAGAAGACAAAAGGCAAGTCACCGGCCAAGCCTGGATGGACCACGAGTTCTTCACCCACCAACTCGACGCCGAACAAACCGGCTGGGACTGGATGAGCCTCCAACTGAACGACGGCCGCGAACTGATGATCTTCCAACTCCGCCGCCGCGACGGCACGATTGACCCGTTCTCCAGCGGCACCCTCATCGAACGCGATGGCCGCACTCGCCACTTGAGCCAAATCAAAATGACCCCCGGCCGCCGCTGGAAAAACTACCCCGTCGAATGGACCGTCGAAGCCGCCGGCCTCAAGTTACAAGTCAAAACCCGCCTCGACAACCAGGAGTTAGTCAGCAAACAGCCCCAATCGCCCACTTACTGGGAAGGTTCCGTCGCCATCACCGGCGACGCCACCGGCCTCGGCTACTTAGAAATGACTGGCTATGAAAAACCCTTTAGCTTCGGCAACCCGTAACCCCACCAAGTCTCGCCCGGTGCCAAGTGACTTCTTGGCCACATCGGGGTTCAGTTCAATACCCAAACCCGGTTTGTCCCGTCTCGAGTAAGCCGCCTGACTTCGAGAAGTTAGAACGAGAGGCGCAAGGCGAACTGGATCTGCCGCGCCGGGATTGCCGGGTAAGCATAGCCGGTAATGGTGCCGTAGTTGGCATTCGAGATATTGGCATTGGGCGCGCCCCAGTTGGTGGTATTGAAGAGGTTAAAGAACTCCGAACGGAATTCCAGCTTCATATTCTCAACCGGCAGCGAGAAAGCCTTATGCAATCCGCCATCGAACTGGAAGATGGCTTCGCTGCGTCCCACATTCCGGCCCAGCGTCCCAAAGGGCTGCGACGGATCGTTAGGCGTTTGGATGTTAGGTGCCGCCACCGCGGCGGGATTCAAGAACCGTTGGTTGTTCCGTTCGGTGGGGTAAATATTGCCGCCCAGATAGTTCGGCCGGTAAGTGGGAGCGGTAGAGACCTGGAACTGGGCGGGCGGGCTGTAGCTCAGGTTCACCGGCTGGCCGCTCTGGGCGATGTTGATACCGCTGAGGCGCCAGCCGCCTAGGATAGCATCCATGAAGCCGTTGGCGCTGCTGCCGAAGCGGCGGCCTTTGCCGAAAGGTACTTCGTAGACGAAAGAGGTCGTGTTATTCAAAGGCTGATTGAAGCTACCTTGCGCCTTCTCACTGGCTAGGTTACGGAAGTTAATGCGGGAGTTATCGCCGTTGAAGGTTTCAAGATGTCCACCGGCGTTATCGATCGCCTTTGACCAGGTAAAGCTATTCAAGAGGTAGAAACCGTTCGCGTACCGCTTCTCGATCTTCGCTTGGAGAGAATTGTAATTAGCGAAGCCTCCGCCGTAGGAGATTTGAATATAATCGAAACTGGTGATCGGGCGGCGAGAGATAAGCGACGAGTTTTCCCCGATGGCGTTCGGACGAGCCTGATTGAAGTCTCCGAGGATCATCAATCCCGACGACTTGTTGCCGACATAGGCTACGTCAAGCACTAGGTTACGAGCAAGTTCGCGTTGCACGGTAAAGTGATAGCTTTGCACATAGCTCGATCGATAATTCGCTGGCGTGTAATTCGTCCTCGTGAGGGCGGTGGAGAAACTGGCGGGTTCTACCAAGCCCGCCGGGTAGCCCTGTTGCGTGGTGCGGAAGCAGTTGCGGAACTGCTCGGCGGCGCACACCGGCAGAGTGGGCAATTGATTGATCGTGAGGTTCACGATGCTAGGCCCGTTGTAACCCAGCAAGTTCTCGCCGCCCAGGCGATTGAAGTGGATGTAAGCGAGACCGTAGCCGCCGCGCAGAACGGTCTTGTTAGTGAGTTGATAAGCGGCTCCCAAACGAGGTGCCCAGTTATTGCGATCGGGATTCACCAGGGAGCGATTGTAAAGGCTGCCCGGCTTGGCCTGGATAAGAGTGTTCGCGGCCGGATCGAAATTGGCAATCCGGTTTTGGGCTTCGTACTGAGGCGTGGCAAACTCATAGCGGACACCCAGGTTCAAGGTAAGCTTGGCATTCACCTTATAGTCGTCCTGTAAGTAGGCGAAGTGCATTCGCTGCCGGTAGTTGAGGACCACTGCATTATTCAGACTATAAGCCGAGCGCGCACCGACCAGAAAGTCGGCGAGGTTATAGAGGTTAGTCGCCGGCGAAGTGGTAGGGCGAGAAAACTGCCCAGCGTAAGAATCGGAACCGTATTGAGGGTTAAAGTCGAGGATATCCGTATCGATCGCCTGATATTCGTAACCCGCCTTCAAGGAGTGCCGCCGCAGGACCTTGGAGTAGTTCACCTTGGGATTAATCGTGTAGGGGTTTTGAAACTGCGGATTAGAGCCTTGCCGGCCCATCGTGGTAAAGCCGTTCACCCCTTGAGTGGTCAAGCCACCGCCGATTTCTGGCTTATCCGGCAGGCCGGGGATGCCGTACTCGGCGAGCATATTCTTGCGGTCGGCGCCCACGGCGCTCTTGCCGCCCTCGAAGTTCGAAAACGCGATGCGGAAGTCGATTAGCGAAGTAGGCGAGACATTGTAATTGAAGCCAGTAGCCATCTGCTGATTCAGAACGCGGACAAAGCCGTTCGAGTCACCACCGGAAAGGCCCGGGATTACATGGCCTTCAAAGCGGTTCAGCAGGCGATGGCTGTAGCGCGCGAAAGCATTGAGTTTGGAGGAAATGTAATGGTCGTAGCGGATATCACCTTTATCATCCTGCCAGGAAGTAGGAGTCAGATACTCCCAGTTATTCGAAGGCAATGCGCCAAGCGCGGTGGCGCGGAGCGGTGTGGGCAGGTCACCGAGTACCCGACGGGCAAAGGGCGTGATCGCGCTTTGGGGAATTACCCCGTCGGTGTAGACGTCGCCATTCAATGGGTTGCGAACCGGGATACCGAAACGGCCAGCGCGTTGATCGACGCTAGGCAGATTGGCGAATTGTAAGGTGCGGTCAACCCGGCGAAAACCTTCGTAGTCGCCGAAGATAAACATCTTGTTTTTTTGAATCGGCCCACCGAAGGCCCCGCCAAACTGGTTCTGTACCAGCGTCGGCTTACCGGTGGCGGGCCTGAAGAAACCGACGGCATTCAGTTTGGTGTTGCGGAGATACTCCCACGCCGAACCATGAAACTGGTTGGTGCCGCTGCGCACGGAGGCATTGATGACGGCGCCACCGGCGCGGCCGTATTCGGCCGAGAAGTTATTGGTTTGCACTTTGAACTCCTGCACCGCGTCAGGAGTAATTTGCACGATCTGGTTCGAAAATCCTTGGTTCGAAGTGCCGTAGGCATTGTTATCGACGCCATCGACCATAAAGTTATTGAGTGAACTACGGAGGCCGTTGACGTTGAAGGAAGCGTCGCGGTTGGCGATGTTACTTTTGCGGACGCCAGGTGAAAGCAGTGCCAGGTCAGCGTAGGCGCGGCCGTTCAAGGGCAGATTGATGATGGCCTCGCGGGTGATCACTTGACCGCGGTCGCTCGAATCGCTTTCGAGTTGGCTGGCGGCGCCAGTAACGGTGACGCTCTCGGCGACATTGCCCACCTCGAGCGTGAGGTCCACCCGTTGGCGGGCGTTGACCACAAGCTTAAAAACTTCGGAAGTAACCTTCTTGAAGCCCTGGAGCTCAGCACTCACCTGAAAGGTTCCAATGCGGAGATTAAGAAATAAGTAGTTACCGGAAGAGTCGGTGGTGGCGTTCTGCTTCACGCCGGTCTGGGTATTTTCGAGCGTGACTTTGGCGTTGACGACTTGCGAACCTGAAGGATCCTTAACGGTGCCGAGAATGGTGGAAGTATCGTATTGAGCCAGACACAATAATGGGATGGCCAACGAGACCAGAAGTGCATTTCTCATATTGCTACCATACTACACGAGCGATATTTCATTCAGATTAACGTTTGCATCGCACGGTGCCAAACCTGATAGAATCCGGGGGCGCGTGACAAAACTTCTCTTCTTCTGGCTGGCCGCGGCCACATTCCTTACCGGCCAAGCGACGTACATTGACAGCGCGAAGATGGACGCGGCCTACCCGAAGCATGCCGTGCTGTTGGACCAGGGCCAGTATCGCGTGATGGCGATCGGACGCGACAAGGACGGGCAGGCCGAACTGCACACGAAGGATACGGATATCGTGTATTTCGTCGAAGGCACAGCCACGCTGGTAACGGGCGGTATTTTGAAAGAGGGTAAAGTGACGGCGCCGGGTGAGATGCCGGGAGCGCGCCTTGAAGGAGGCGAGAAGCACGAACTGAAGGCCGGTGACGTGGTGACGATTCCGAATGGGGTGTCGCACCAGTTCATGAATATCAAAGCGCCCTGCCGGTATTTTCTACTGAAGGTGCAGACGCAGGAACGCGGCCGTCCGCCGATGGTGACTTCGCTCTCGAAAGGCGGCGCCTTGGGTGGCGGCGACGGCTACAAGGTATCGGGGAGCCATCGGGAGAAGGACGGCATCGCCGAGTGGCACGAGCGCGACAGCGACGTGATGTACTTCGTGCGCGGCACCGCCACTCTGGTAACGGGCGGCAAGGTGAATGACGGCAAGTCCACGGCGCCGGAAGAGGTGCGGGGACCGAGCGTGGATGGCGGCGTGCGGCAGGCGCTGAAACCGGGCGATGTGGTGGTGGTGCCGAATGCGACGCCGCACCAGTTTGTCGACGTGAAGGGGCCGCTCGACTACTTTGTGGTGAAGGTCCGCTCGGCGAAGTAAGGGTGTAAAATTGAGGCACCATGCGTGCGTGCCTTCTTATCCTAGTCAGTTGCGGCGTAGCGTTTGCCGCGCCGGTAACCAATCCCAGTAAGATCAGCTTTCAGCGGCAGATCCGGCCGTTGCTGTCGGAGAATTGCTTCCAGTGCCATGGGCCGGACTCAGGCACGCGGATGGCGGGGCTGCGTTTGGACACCCGGGAGGGCGCGTTTGCGGAGCGAAAGCCCGGCGCAGCGCTGGTGGCTGGCCAGCCGGAACAAAGCCGGCTCTGGCTGCGGGTGAATGAGACGCGGGAAGCGCGGTTGATGCCTCCGCCGACGTCCCATCGCAAGCTGACGGCGGCGCAGAAGCAGTTACTGAAAGATTGGATTGCGCAGGGTGCGCCTTGGGAAGAGCATTGGTCGTTTATCGCGCCAAAGTTGGTCACTCCGCCGGCCACGATGGATAAGTGGGTACGGAATCCGATTGATCAATTTGTGCTGGCTAAGTTGAAGGCGGCGGGTTTGAAGCCGGGTCCGGAAGCGGATCGGCGGACTTTGATCCGGAGGGTGTCACTCGACTTGACCGGCCTGCCGCCGACGCCGGCCGAGGTGCTGACCTTTGTGAACGACCGGTCTGCGGATGCCTATGGCAAGTTAGTGGACAAGCTGATGGCGAAGCCGCAGTGGGGCGAGCATCGGGGCCGCTATTGGCTGGATGCGGCACGTTATGCCGATACGCATGGGTTGCATATCGACAACTACCGGGAGATCTGGCCTTATCGCGACTGGGTGATCCGGGCGTTTAATCGGAATTTGCCCTTCGATCAATTTACGGTAGAACAGTTAGCCGGCGACTTACTGCCGAATCGCACGATGGACCAAGAGATCGCTTCCGGATTCAACCGTTGTAATATCACCACCAACGAAGGCGGCGCCATTCCGGACGAGGTGGATGCAATTTATCAGAAGGATCGCGTCGAGACGACGTCGGCGGTGTTTCTGGGGCTGACGCTGGGTTGCGCCGTGTGCCATGACCATAAGTTCGATCCGCTGGCGCAAAAAGAGTTCTACCAGATGGTGGCGTTCTTTAAGAACACGACCCAGAAGCCAATGGATGGCAATATCTCCGATACGCCGCCCACGATAATTGTGCCGCGGATGGAAGACCGGGAACGTTGGCTGCAAGTGCAGACCGCAGAGAAGCAGGTGCGCGGCCAGATGGCGACGGAGCGGGCGGCGGCGCTCAATAACTTCGATGCCTGGGTGCACACGAGGCCAAAGCTGACGGCGCCCGTGGAGGGGTTGAAGCTGCTGGCGGAGCCTTCTGAATTGGGCAAAGGTGTGGAGTGGAGCGAGGGCTTGGTGAAGGGCTCCCGGGCGATGTTGTTCGGCGAGAAGGCGATGGTGGAGGTGCCGGGAATACCGGTGCGCGGCGACCGACCGTTTTCGGTGGCGGCGTGGGTATATTTGCCGGTGGCCGAGGACTCGTTCACGATCCTGAGCCAATACAAGAAGGACCAAGGTTGGACTTTGGAGAGCAACGCCCGGGTGTTGACATTTCGCTTAACGGGGAATGGGGAGAAGGACCGGATTGAGGCGCGGGCTTCGAATGCGAACCGGCTGAAGGCGCAGGCTTGGACGCATATCGCGGTGACTTACGATGGGGGCCGGGATTATTCGTCCTTCTCGATTTACGTAAATGGTTTGCCGGTACCGATGGAAGGGACGGGCGATAGTACGACGCACTTAGTGGGCGAGATTGATTCGGGTACGCCGTTGCGCTTGGGCTCGAACGGTGCCGGGAAGTATTTTGCGGGGGGCAAGTTACAGGACGTTCTGGTAGCGGGCGACTTACTGAATGATGAGCAAGTCCGCTTGTTGGCGGACTGGCAAGTGGTGAAGTCGGCGCTGGGGAAAGATGCTCTGGAAGCCGACGAGAGGGACGCTTTAGCCCGGCAGTATGTAAACCGGGAGAGTACGGCGTTTGTGGCGCTAAACAGTCAGTTGAGCTCGTTAGGTGCGGAGCGCAAGAAGATCCGCCGGGCCGGGGCGATTACGCATGTGATGTATGAGAGGACGGATGCGATGCCGACGGCGAATATTCTGAATCGCGGCCAATACGATCAGCCGCGGGAGCAAGTGACGCCGGGTGTGCCAGCAGCGCTGCCACCGATGGCGGCGAGCTTGCCGCGGAACCGTTTGGGGTTGGCGAAGTGGCTGGTGGACGCGGATAACCCGCTGATGGCGCGGGTAACGGTGAACCGGTTCTGGCAGGAGCTATTTGGGAACGGTTTGGTGCGGTCGGCCGGAGACTTTGGCAGCCAGGGCGAGGTGCCGTCGCATCCGGAGTTACTGGATTGGATGGCGGTGAATTTCCGGGAGTCCGGATGGGATGTGAAGAAGTTTTACCGGCTGTTAGTGACGTCCGCGGCTTACCGGCAGGCGGTAAGCGCGACGCCCGAGAAGTTGAAGGCGGACCCGGAAAACCGGCTGCTTTCGCGCGGACCGCGCTTCCGAATGGATGCGGAGATGGTGCGCGATTATGCACTAACCGTGAGTGGCTTACTGAATCCGGAAATTGGCGGACCGAGTGTGAAGCCGTACCAGCCCAAGGGAGTTTGGGAAACGGTGGCGATGTTACAGAGTAATACGCGCCATTACAAGGAAGACGAAGGCAACAAGCTCTATCGGCGGTCAATGTACACGTTTTGGAAGCGGAGCGCGCCACCGGCGTCGATGGATATCTTCAATGCGCCGAGCCGGGAAAATTGTACGGTGCAGCGGGAACGAACTAATACTCCGTTGCAGGCTTTGGTGACGATGAATGATCCGCAGTATGTGGAGGCGGCGCGGTACTTGGCGGAGCGGATGATGCGGGAACCGAAGCAGCGAATGGAGTTTTTGGCGCAGCAGGTGTTGGGCCGCAGCTTCGATGCGCGCGAGGCGCAGATTGTGCAAGGGGCGCAGGCGGACTATCTCGCCCATTACCAACAGCATCCGGAAGAAGCGAAGAAGCTGATTGCGACGGGCGCCTCGGTGGCGGATGCGAAGTTGTCGGCGCCGGAGTTGGCGGCGTGGACGATGGTGGCGAACCAGGTGTTGAACCTGGACGAAGTGCTGAATAAGTAGAAAAGGCGACCTATGAACCCGCATGATGAAGCAGTAAAGTTAGAGACGCGGCGGCAGTTACTGGCGCGGTCGACTTATGGGATTGGGGCGCTGGCCATGAACGCGCTAGCGGCTTCGACAGGTAAGACTACGGGCGGCTTGCCGGAGTTACCGCACTTTGCCCCGAAGGCGAAGCGGATTATCTATCTGCACATGGTGGGGGCGCCACCGCAGATGGACTTACTCGACTACAAGCCGGGAATGAAGGAATGGTTCGATAAGGACTTACCGGAGAGCATCCGGCAGGGCCAACGCCTGACGACGATGACCTCGGGCCAAGCTCGTTTCCCGATTGCGCCTTCGGTCTTTAAGTTTGCGCAGTATGGGCGCAGCGGGGCCTGGATGTCGGAGTTGATTCCGAATATGGCGAAGATGGCCGATGACTTATCGATTATCCGGACGATGAACACGGAAGCGATTAATCATGAGCCGGCGATTACGTTTATTCAAACGGGGAATCAGATTCCCGGCAAGCCTTGTTTTGGGTCGTGGCTATCTTACGGCTTGGGAAGCATGAATCAGGATTTGCCGACGTTTGTGGTGCTGAATGCACAGCACTCGAATCCTCGGGCGAATGTACAGGCGATTTCGGCGCGGCTATGGAGTTCGGGCTTTTTGTCGGCGCAGTATGCGGGGGTGGCGTTGCGGTCGGGCGCGGACCCGGTGCTTTATATCAACAATCCGGATGGCGTGGACTCGAAGGTGCGGCGTCGGATGCTGGATGCGCTGAGTGAGATGAATCAATTGCAGCATGCCAAGGTGGGCGATCCGGAGACGCGGGCACGGATTGAGCAGTATGAGATGGCGTTCCGGATGCAGTCTTCGGTGCCGGACTTGACGGACTTATCGAAGGAGCCGGCGAGCACTTACTCGCTGTATGGCGAAGAGGCGCGGAAGGGCGGGACGTTTGCCAATTCCTGCCTCATGGCGCGAAGACTGGTGGAGCGCGGCGTGCGCTTCGTTCAGCTGTATATGCGTGGTTGGGACGTACACGGCGAGTTGCCGCAGATCCTGCCGAGCCAGACCAAGGACGTGGACCAGGCTTGCTATGCGCTGGTACAGGACTTGAAGCAACGCGGGTTATTGGACGATACGATTGTGATTTGGGGCGGCGAATTTGGCCGGACGATTTATTCTCAAGGTAAGTTGACTGCTGATACTTACGGGCGCGATCATCATCCGCGGGCGTTTAGTTTGTGGGTGGCGGGTGGCGGCTTCAAGGGCGGCTATGTACACGGGGAGACCGATGAGTTCAGCTATAACATCGTGCGGGATCCGGTGCATGTGCGAGACTTCCAGGCGACGATTTTGAATCAGTTTGGGATTGATACGGCGCGGTTTGGTTATAAGCACCAGGGGCTGGACCAGCGATTAACGGGGGTAGAAAAGGCGACGGTGGTGAAGGAATTGTTGGGTTAGTGCGGGTTGGGTCTCTTTGGCCAGGATTAACCCGTGGCCCGCGCCGGAAGCCCCCCGATTGACATCGGGGGCTAGCGGCGATTGGCGAGCCAGAGGACTAACGAAAGTACGGCGCTCAAGACCAAAGAAGTCATCAGCGGGAAGTAGAAGGTGGTTTGACGGCCGCGGAAGACGAGATCGCCCGGTAGGCGGCCTACGCGGAAGCCGAGCTCCCAGAGTAGGCCGCACGAGGCCAGGGCGATGCCGGCGATGATGAGCAACCGGCCGGGGGTCATTTTTTAGTGGAGTAAGTGCGGCCGCGGTGGGCGCCGACTAACAACTGGAAGATGCGGTGGGCGATGAGCTCGTGTAAGGTGAGTAGCTCCTTGTTGGCTTCGAAGATGGCCATGGCGTCGCGGGGGTCGCAGGGTCCGCCGCCGGCGCGAAGGGCGGCGGAGGCTTCTTTCATGACTTTGTCGGCCATGAGTTCGCCGGCCATTTCCCAGAGCGTGATGAAACGGTCGACGGCGGTGGGGAAGCTGACGGCGAAGACGCCCCAGTTGGAGGTGGTGCGGGGCGGCTTGAAATCGAGGTTAAATGGGCCGTTGTAATCGTGGCTGCGGAGCAAGACGAGGACGTTCAACCAATCGAGCGGATTGACTAAGCCGACCGCGATGTCGACGTCGTGCTTCAGGCGATAACCATCGTTGATATCGAAGTGCCAGAGCTTGCCGGCCATCAGAGCGCGGGCCAAGGCGGCGCGGGGAGCGCCACCCCACATGAGTTCGTGTAAGTACTCGGGATTTAAGCCCACCATTTCGGGATGAGTGAGTAAGCCCGAATTAATCCAGGTAAGCATCGCATCTGAGGTCGGCAGCAGGATCTCGCCTTGGGGTTCGAAGGGTTTGGCCTCCATGCAGTGCTTCAAGGTAGGGCGATTCTTTTCGGCAGCGATGCGGATGTCGGCTTCGCAGGCGTAATTCATGCCGTCGGCGTACCAGGCGAGGGTTTGCGTTTCTTCGACGGCGCCTTGGGTAAAGTAACCGAGCGAGCCGGGCCAGTAGACGGCGTATTTGGCGCCTAACTCATGGCCGATTTCGACGGTGTTGGCCATGCGGAATTTGGCATACTCGCGAATTTCGGGCGACTCCGAAGCCGGGCCGCTGGAGAAGACGGCGTGGTGGAAGGTTTCGGTGGTGACCATGGAGCATTGCAGGCCATGCTTCTTAAGGGCGCCTTTAATGCGGGCGACGGTTTCCCATTGGGCGGGCTTGCCGACTTCGTCGTAGGAGAGCACGTCGGTATCGTGGGTGCACCAGTGGCCGATGCCGATTTTTTCGTATTCGGCGATAACGGTTTCAAAC
>Ga0105049_10001118_pt1 | contig 31309 bp, 24 predicted proteins | sample MAT06_FD_78087 | JGI IMG/M metagenome (GOLD analysis project Ga0105049, IMG submission 78087) | Freshwater microbial communities from Lake Fryxell liftoff mats and glacier meltwater in Antarctica - MAT-06 | ecosystem: Environmental > Aquatic > Freshwater > Ice > Liftoff microbial mat | place... | reverse complement strand
TGTTTTGTTTTTTAAATCATCAAGAATATCTCTATTTGCATCTAAATAGAAAAACGGTATTTCGTCAAAGTAAAAACTTAACTCTGTTTTAAATATTTTTGAATACCAATAACCGTCAACATCATTGTCAAATTGACCCCATTCGTCAATAAAAAATTGTTTTTTCTTGTATGTTTTTCTAATAATGTTCTCCTCAATTACTGTTCGAAATGCAAGAAATTGGCAGCCTTCTGAATCAATACCAATTCTACCTTCTGTAAAGACTGTAGCCCAATTATCTTCAAATTCTTTTATTTCATCTCCATCATCATCAACACTAATAAACAATATATCTATTACAATTTTATTACGAGTAATCGCATCTGTAAAATGAAAATCATCGTCAGTAATTTGAAATGAGTTAGATAATGCTAGTTGTAATGATTTTAATACAGTAGTTTTACCAGCATTATTAGTCCCAACAAGCACAGTAGTAGGTTCGAAATCAATTTCAAGATTATCTAAACCTCTAAAACCGTGAATCCTCAATTGTTTTAATTGTATCCCCATATCTTTCAGTTTCCTATTGTTGCAAATTGACTCAGAAGTAAATCTTTCAGTTCAGTAAGTTTTTGGTTTACTGTTCTTTTTAAGAAAACATTATCGATTATCGTATATAAGTTTTCTTGAACAATATATAGGAAGTGTATTGAGGTTGCTTCAAAAATATAATCTTCAATTGCTTTTTCTTTTACTTCAATTTTTGCCATTAACAATTATAAGTGTTTTAGATTTCGATTTAGTAACTGTACAAAGATACAAAATGTTTTGACACATTATAACATTTCGAAAAATTCCTATTATTTTCACAAAAAAAGGCATTCAAATGAATGCCTTTTAACGATAATATGAGCTTATTTTTTTTTACTGAATGATCAATTCTTTACGGACTGTGTGTACAACTCCGAGATACCCTAATGGGGGTTTTGATGGGTTTGTTGAGTTCACTACATTAGAACGCAAAGGTGCAGGTGGGGGATTATTCCCACCGGGTCTGTTTACCACATAAGCGGTGAAGTAAAACTCATACATTCGTTTCGATAGCGATCGTACTTCTACCCGAGATGTATCGCCTACTTCAAAGACAACATCGTTATTTACAATAAGTCCTATTAGTGTTGAACCGTTGAAAAATTCATCATTTTGCAGTAATCTGAATTGATTCGCAGGTTGGGACAGTAAAGTATTTTTACCGTTTTTAAAAAGTACTAATTGGTAAAAATTTTGAGTTTCTCCTGGGTCGCTATAATTTATAACAGAAACGATACCACCCTTGTTAAATACAGTTTCTTTTTGTTCTAACTGGAATAACGAATCAATAGTTCCACCGAGTATTACTGAATCAGAAACCACATAAGTATCGCCTCTCCAAACAATAGAAGTGGTGTAACCTATATTTGGACGCAAAGCTAATTGGTTGGTAATATATCCAGTATCAGCTGAACTATAGACAAAATTTACATCTTGAAGTCCATCCGAAGAGCGAACATTTACAAGAGCATCAGTTACTGGTAGAGGTCTATTTGAGGAGTAAAAATCAATATTAAAATTGATTTTAATAATTTGTGATGAGGAATCTGGCAAATTTGGCTTATACTGTAATGTACCGTCAAATACCATTCTATTCAAATCTTGATCTAAATCCACGACTATAGGTTCTTGACAAGAAACCAAGAACAATAGGGTTGCAGCAAAAAGTCCAAATTGTATATTTTTCATTTTTTTATTCCTTATTAAAATTGAAATTCCCAACCAATGGAAGGAACAATACCAAAGAGAGCTAAACGAACTGACTCACTTTGGTAACTATCTTGATTTTGACGAAAGACTATAGAAGTAGCATTCATTCGATTGTAGGCATTATAAACGCCAAAAACCCAAGAAGAACGGAAACCATCAGTAACAAGAGACTCCCAACGAGCAGACACATCAAATCGGTGATAATCAGGCAACTTTTGAGCATTTCTTGTTCCATTGTATTGTGGAATTATTAATCCATTGAAATCGTATCGACCAGATGGGAAAGTTGCAGGAATACCCGAATAGTAAACAAAGTTTGCCGACAAAGTCCACGTTTGAGACAATTTATAGGTTCCAACAACATTCAAAACATTAGGTCTATTAAAGGGAGAAGAATACCACTGTCCGTTGTTCACACCAGGACCACCATTAAATTCATCAATTTTTCTTTGCGATTGAGAGTATGAATAACTAATCCAACCAGTTAAATCACCAACAACTTTTTCTAAGAACAATTCAATACCGTAAGCTCTACCAACGCCGGTAAGAATTTCGGTCTCAATAAAGTTATTTCCAAATAGATTAGCCCCGTCAACAAAATCTACGATATCGTTGAAATTTTTATAATAGCCTTCAATAGAAAATTTATATTCATTATCGAACAATGTTGAAAAATAACCAAGAGAATATTGATCAGCAGTTTGTGGTTTTATATAGGGTCCTGCTGGTTGCCATAAATCCAGCGGAGTAGGGGAAGCAGTGTTAGAAATTAGTGCCAAATTTTGACGAGTGCGGTTGTAACTTGCTTTTAAAGAAGTTTCATCGGTCAATAAATACCGAGCAGAAACCCTTGGTTCAAAACCAGCATAGTTAGCTATTACATCACCATTGGCATATTGGGTTGTGCTTGTAACAACGCCTTCTTCATATTGACCAGTATTTTGATTAAATCGAACTGGTTCATTATTTTCATATTTTCGTATTGGCTCGTTTCCAATTCTCCAAAACATATTATATCGTAACCCAGCATCTACAGACAGAAGTGGGCTAATTTCCCATTCATCTCTTAAATAGAGTGAAGATTCATAAGCGAACTTATTATCTAAACTTCTTGGTGTAATATTGGATTCTTTTAGAGGTCGTACATTACCCGGAACAAAATTATAGTATAAACCTTCACCACCAAATTCAAGTTTGTGATCTTGCGAGGCACGGTAGAAAAAGTCTGCTTTGGCATTGTAACTGATAATATTTGATTGAATACCAAAAGAAGTGCCCGGTGCTAAAATTTGAAATTCATAATCATAGTTGTTATAAATCATTGATATATTCGAAAACAAATCAGCATTATAAATATGATTCCACCGTAAGTTTAAAGTAGTGTTTCCGTAGATATTTCCAATAGTAGAAGCTACTTCAAAACGGTCTCTTCCAAAATATCCGGAAAGGAAAACACGATCATTTTCACCAATTTCATAACTTGCTTTAGCATTGAAATCATAGAAATATGCTATATTATCTCGAATAGCTTCATCTGGAGCGAAAGCCAAAAACAAATCAGCATAGGTTCGTCTTCCAGCAAGCATAAACGAGCCTTTATCTTTAACAATTGGTCCTTCAATAAGTAGTTTGGAACTTAACAGCCCAATTCCACCAGTAACGCCAAATTCTTTATTATTTCCATCTTTTTGTCGTACATCTAAGACCGAAGAAAGTCTACCACCATAATTTGCAGGAATACCCGCTTTATAAAGAGTGAAGTCTTTAATTGCATCGGGATTAAACACCGAGAAAAACCCTAAAATATGCGATGCGTTATATAAAGTCGCTTCGTCTAAGAGAACAAGATTTTGGTCAGCACCACCACCACGAACATTAAACCCACCACTTGCCTCAGAAGCAACTGTAACACCAGGCAACAACTGAATTGCCTTTAAAACATCAGTTTCTCCAAGAATAACAGGTAGTTTTTTTATATCAGACATTTGAAGTTTTATAGTTCCTACTTCAGTAGATAGAACATTTTCATTTCTCTTTTCTGCTGTAACAATTACATCTTCAGTCGTTCTTACTTGGGGAGACAGTTCTATATTTAACGATAAAACTTCATTTACCGTAATTGAATCTTCATATTGTTGATACCCAATTCGCTTAACAAGCAACACATATTTTCCAGATGGAATAGCAATGGAATAAAATCCGTACTTATTAGAAACGGATCCTTTTTTTAAAGAAACAATTTGAACGGATGCACCAATAACTGATTCACCAGTTTCTTTATCTTTTATACTTCCAGATATTGTGTAAGTTTCATTTTTAAAAGAATAGGCAACAGACGATACTACAAAAAAGATCAATAAAACACATAGGAATGAACCCTTAAATGTTGAATACATTTGTAAGGGTACTCGGAGTAAATAGTTCATAAAGTGTTGATTGTTTGGGGAAAGTATATATGTAAAAACGTAAAAGGAAGTTCTATATTATAACCTTGACAGTTAATAGTCCATTCGTTTGGAAGTAAGGTTCAGATTGTTTAAACAGCATTTTATGAGAAAAAGTTTAAAAGTAAATAGAATCAGCTTTATAATTATTTATAAATTCTGAAGTCCACACCTTTTTAAGAGCGAATATCTTTCGCCCTCATTTCCTACTACATTTAGGAATGCCCCCTCTCCCCTATGGGCGAGGGAGTTCTTTGTTGCTCTTCCGTATACCCCCTCTCCCCCAAGGGAGAGGGGGTACTCTGTTTGTAGGGACGAAAATCTTTCGACCTCGTTCCCCCACCTAAAAGGCATCACGCTAAGGGAAGGGAAGGGAATGAAGATAGATTTGGTCAATTTCAGAGCTCTTTTCAAATCAGTAGAAGTAATACATAGAGAAACTTGTATATTTGTGGTTTAGAATTATAATCAATCAGTTAGAAATGAAATTAGAAAAACCCACTTCATACCTTGAAGTAACTTTTTTTACGTTAGTAGTATACCAATGTATTCATGGCATACTTTTATCGTTTTTCTATATACCAATAATGGAAGACTATACTGCTTTTCAAAGTATTGTTAGCACTTCTGTATTGCTCAAACACGGTTGGTTTTTTCAACAGATGCATAAACAAGGTGTTCATTTGCTAATTATAATCAGCATTTCACTACTTTTTTTTCAATTCAAACGAGTTAGTTTCACAAAAAAAGAATATCTCGCTTGGGTTTTAGCTTTACTTGTTATTGTGATAATGTTGTTTTCAACTTTTTCGGGCAACATTCTGGTTGGGGATGGGTTTGCAAAGCAAAGCTATCAAATTGGTGGAAATTTTATTAGAGAAATTCCTTTAATTGGCTATTTTGTTCATTTAGTTTTTTATGTTTCTGATGCTCCTGAACTGCATACCAATTCATTAATGAGGTTTTACATTTTACATATCCTTGTTCTTCCTGCAGTCTTGATTATACTTTTGAGATTGAAACGGAGCATTCAAATCAAAGAGACATTTTCCACAATAGAAAACTCGTTGATAATACTTGGGAGTTTACTATTTCAAACAATTTTATCGTTTGCACTACCCCTAAAAGACAGGACTAACCCCTATACTCCAGATTGGTTTTTTTATCCAATCAATTTTCTTCAATACGAATTTCCTATTAGTATTGTAGGGTTGTTTTTGGGTCTAGTATTAATAATATTATTATCGCTTCCTAGAATGATTCGCAAGAAGTAATACTTTTACAACGAAAGTTTTTTGAAAATAAATTCTGGAATAGATTTGATAATTAACATTATGTATCGCCAAAAGAATGGTAAATAGACAACATTTTTTCCAGATTTCATTGCAACAACTATTCCTTTTCCAACATCTTCAGCCGTTGCGAACAAAAGATTTTTAGGCACATCTTTGGTCATTGGAGTATCCACAAACCCAGGTTTAATAGTTACAACATTCACACCGTTTTTAAACAAGGTATTCCGTAAACCTTGTGAAAATAACGATACTGCACCTTTAGCAGATCCGTACAAGTAATTACTTCCACGACCTCTATCACCTGCAACTGAAGAAATTACTGCAATTGTTCCTTTACCAACTGATTTCATTTGTTCACCAAAAAGAATCATTACAGAAATTACAGAAGTGGCATTTGTGGTAAATTCTTGAAGTGCATACGTTACATTTTCTTCACATTTTTTTTGATCTGGAAGTGTACCATACGCTATTAGAACAGCATCAGGGACAGCATTAAAAAAATCACTACAGTTTTGAACAATTTGATTGTGAGTGCTTACATCGGATATATCGCAAACATCAGTACCAACTTCAGATGCTCCACGCACAAGTAGATCGTTTGCAATTGTCGTAACTTTATCGTGGTTTCGAGCAACTAAGAATAGTTTTGCATTTTCTTTAGCAAATACTTTGGCAGATTCAATGGCAATAGCTGATGTAGCTCCAATAATAACAATGTTTTTCATAAGATATAGTAAACCCATTGAAAAAGAAAATATTCTTTCAATGGGTATAAATAATGTAAAAAATTAGCGAACAGATTTAGAAGCATCTAAGGAACTTTGTTTTTCTCTCATTGTCTCCTCTGACGGCGAAGATATATCATCTAAATACGGAGTAATATCGGCAGTAGTTCCCATTATAGATTCTTTATGAATGTATTTTACAACTTCTTCTAAAGATCCAGTTTCTTTGAAAACTTTCAACTGTCTGTCAGCGCCAGTTCCCATTTCTAAAATTTGATAGATATATTCTATTTCTTTTCGAGAACCTAAATCATCAACAACATCATCAACAAAATCTAACAATTCACGTACTAATTCTCTGGCAGGAACTTCACGTTCTTTTCCAAAATCAATCATTTTCCCATCGAGACCATAACGAACTGCTCTCCATTTGTTTTCCATTACTAAAGAACGACGATAATTTCTAAATGTAAGATTTTTTTCGAATAATGAATAGAGTTTTACCGCTATAGCTTGACATAAAGCAGCGATTGCAATTGTTTCTTCAATACGCATAGGAATATCGCAAATACGAATTTCTAATGTTGGAAAAACTGGATGAGGACGGATATCCCACCATATTTTTTTTGCATTATCGATTGAACCTGTTCGTACCAATAAATCGACATACGATTGATATTCTTTCCAGCTGACAAAAGTATCAGGTAAGTTAGTTCTAGGGAATTGTTCAAAAATTTTAGATCTATACGATTTCAAACCTGTATTCATACCTGCCCAAAATGGCGAATTTGTTGAAATTGCCAAAATATGCGGTAAGAAATATCGGATGATATTCATAATTTGAATTTGAGTTTCTCTGTTTTCAATTCCAATATGAATATGCATTCCAAAAATAAGGAGCGAACGTGCCAAGAGTTGCATATCTTCAATTAACAAACGATAGCGTTCATCTGGGAAAATTTCTTGTTCTTGCCATTTAGCAAATGGGTGTGTGGAAGCAGCTCCAAAGCTTAAACCATTTTGATTTGCTAAATGATTTACAATGGAACGCATTTTTGTTAATTCGAATCGTGCTTCTTTAACATTTTTACAAACCTTTGTACCAATTTCAAGCATCGATCCGTGCATTTCAGGTTTGATATGCTCGTGAAGTAACAATTTCCCTTTCGACAACAGCTCTAAATCAATATGCGATTTTAAATTTTGTGTTATCGGATCGCACATCATATATTCTTCTTCAATTCCAAGCGTAAAGGCTGGTCTGACCCGAGAACCAGAAGATTCCAATACGACACTTTTTTCTAAATCTGATGCTATCATAGTATGGTTAAGTTGTTGCTTGAAAAAAAATCAATCTCTAATTATTAAGTTGTTTATTTTAAAACGATGTTGTTTGAACGTAATAGAAAAATGATATAAATCCATATTCATAAGAATAGTACATCATTAATAGGGCTACTGAAAGAATTATCGAACTTCCCCCTATAGCATATACTTTTATTGCATCTACATCAAATACAACCGCTGTTGCACGTAATATTCTGTAAAACAACCATACGAACAATGCTATCAATAACGCCGTAATTATCATTAATGAAAATGTGGAAGTTACAACCTTTACTAACACCGCCGCTAATGGCAATATAAACATTAATGGCAAACAAGACCAAACAATTATTATAAATGTATCATAAAATAGAACTCGCTTTGCCAATAGTATTGCTATTAATCGTAGTAACACTGCGAAAACATAGAACAATACCATTGTAATTATGGAAATAGATACAATAGAAATTGTGGAATTCCAAATCAGATTGTCTATAAATTCTTTTACCTCATTCCAAGGAATAATTAAAGAGAATAAAAAGTCAACATCGTTGTTTGTACGTGCAAAATACAAAAATGCTGACAATATCAATCCAACAGTTAAAGAAATAAACACTCCCAAGACAACTGTTTGCGACAAAGACAATATTCTTTGGTCACGTATATCTGCATAAAAATTGTAAGGGCGTAGTAGTGCTCGAATTACATATTCTCTAAAACGACGAAGTCGCGATATCATAAACAAAAATGCAAATGTTGCTATTAATCCTAACAACACAAAACTAATTGGCATAGATTCACTATACGCCCCTGCACGCAACAACGGATCACGTTCTTCATTAAACAATGCTTGTATCATTGAATACGACAAACGTGTGTTTCTATATATATCAGTTAGTCCAGATGTAGCTATAAACGATGCTTCTGGAGAATTTGTAGTAAATATTGGTCTTCTTATTGAATAATCGTTGTAGGACCACACAACTAAACCAGCATATGAACCCGATTTAATTAATTTGTAAAAATCTCGTAAGTATTTTGCTTGTGCTTCATTCGATAATGGATCGCTGTACCCATTTTTATTATTCGTTTGTACTAATTTTCCAAACAAAAATACAAGTGGTTTTCCATCAAATACTTTTGCAATCCTATTTACTTCTTTTATGTCTCGGTCAATGTTATCAGAAACTTGTCTCGAAGAGCGGAAAATATAAAAATCTAAATTGCCATTTTCAGAATTTGGTGAATTTGCTCCAAATCGAATTGTTCTATATAATAATTTTGTTGATTTTGACCGGACAAAAGCACTAAATTCTTTGGTATATTTGCTGGTCGAAGAAGCAGATTCTTCCAATCCTTCACCTATACCCCAAGCTACGATTGAAGGATGCCGTTCATAAGCAGTAATATATCGTTCTATAGTGTTTTGCATTTCTACAAACAACTCATTCGAAGATACTAGCGACGATGGCATATCGAATAAATTTAAGTCTGCAAAAATCAATATCCCATATTTATCGCACAATGAAACCAAATAAGGATTCGGTGCTATCCCAGGTAATTTAATAGCATTCGCACCAAGTATTTTTAGATTTTTAACATCATTTTCTAGTAATGATGGTGAAATAGTTATCCCTGTCTTAATCCCATATTCTTCAATGTAGTTTAGTCCTTTAATAAATAATGGTTTTCCATTAAGTATCAAAAGTTTTTTATCTGAAGAAACTTTAAATTCCCGTAACCCAATTTTATAGATTAATTCATCAATAACTTCAGAATTCTGAACGATTTTTACTGATAATGAATATAGGTTTGGGTTTTCAATAGACCATAGTAACGGATTAGCAATTTGGAACGAAACAGGTATAGATTGCGTACGTTCAGGCAATATTTCAAATTGTTGTGGCGATATAATTGTTGTTACAATTTGACCATCGGGGTTTCTAATCTCAAATTGAACTGAGGCTGACATTTTATCGAATATAGCTGAAGTGCTTTTTAATGAATCAGAACGCAAGTTTGTTAACTTTTCTAAAGTTGCGGAACTAACAGAAATGGTTGAATTGATACTCGCATTGGTATAATTGTTCGAAAATGTTTGAGAAGATTTGTAACCGCTTATCCATAAAGATGGAGTGCCGATTAAAATTGGTTCCCGTGGAATTCCACAATAAGTTGTTGGACTAAATTCGTATTGTTGTTTGAGTTTATATAAACCTTGTGAGGGTTTAGATACTGTGATTTCTAAAATATTTGTTCCATTCCGCAACATTTTGTCTGGAATTTGAATATAAAACGGTGACATTCCACCAACATATTGGCGAACATATATATGATTGATAGAAACTTCAATTTCTTCTTCGACACCTAAGAATAAGATCTGCCAAGTGTGATTACGACGATCAGATTCATTTAATTCAAAATTGCGTTTGAAATAGATTTTTTTCGAAGTAGTTTCAGAACTTGGAACAATTGTTTTAAACCAGTCCTTCGCATTATAGCTTTTTTCCCAAACTCCCGCTAAAGATTTTATTAGCCTCGTTGGTGAATTATGCAACTCTTTAATTTGCCAATCTTCGAGTGGTTTATAATTTTGCTCTTGAGAATGTACTTGCGGTACCGATAGAATTAAAAGGAGGAAGAGGTATATATACTTCATATCATCTGATACATTGGTAGAAAATCTCTTCAAAAATAGGAAATTTTTCGACGTAAACCACCGTTCACTTCAAATGTTTTTCGCTTCTTGTACTTTCAGTAGTTGATTTGTTCGATTTTTCGTAAATTAATGAAAAAAAAACGTCTTTTTTGCCCTTCGACATTATCATAAGAAAGTTCCATTGTGAAAATATCTTTACTACTTTTTACCTTTGCACTACTTGTTTTTTTACCGTTCAGTGGTTGTGTTACCCCTACAAAAATAAAACCTGTTGTACGGTATCAAGTTAGAAAAATGCCTTCGGATACTACTCTAAAAAGAACCGAAGTTGTAGAAAACATTACTCCTCCTACAACAAACCCCGAAGTTCTTAAAAAATCTCCATTAGAAGAAAAGTTCTTGCTACTTCAACAAGAATTTGACCGAAATGCAAGTGTATGTCCTGATTTTGTGGATTTATTAAAACTTTTGAAAAATGATGACCCACTTTATTGGGAAGTGCTTTTTATGATTTGTGAATGTTACATTATTCGTGAAAATTACGACCAAGCTCGAAAACGGTTAGAATCTGTTTTGGTAAATTCAGGAACAAATAACGGACTTCGACAAAAAGCCTTAGTCCGCTTGGGTCAAGTTTATTGCGTAATCAACCAACCTGAAGACGCTCAACGATATTTTATTCAACTTAAAAAAGAATTTCCTACTTCTTTATATTTGCCTTTAGCAAATTGTGATGTCATTAACTAATAAGATTTATTTTCGTTGTTCTTGTAATTTAATTTCATCTTGTTCCATTCTGTCTAATTCTTGATACGCTTTTTTATACGCTGATTCAGACCCCTTCATTTCTAAGGCTTTTCGAAGTGCAGTCCTTGCATTTTGAAAATCGTAGGTGTACATATACGCCACGCCTAAATTGTAATATGCGTAATGAACTAATGGATTAGAAGTTTGGCTCGATGCTTTCATAAAATTTTTAATGGAAATATCCCATAATCCATTTTCTGCAGCTTCAATTCCTTTTGTTAGTTCAGGCATAGATTCATCGGATTTCAACTCTACACTTACTCTTTCTTCGTAAGGAATAATTGCTCTTAGAAAATTTGCAATTGATTTCTGCAAATTTTGAAGTATTAAACCATCTCGGTTAATGACTGCAGGAACTATATCGGTCGCACTGTTTGAAATTGAAGTCAAATCTTCAGTATTTTTCGTACCAATGATAACACCATTAATAGAATTCAATTGATAATTTATCGAAAGAGTGTGGTTTCCAGTTCTCTTTTGGTCAATGTGGGTTTTCCCTTCTTTGTCCTCATATGGATCACCTTTGGTAATTTCTTCGGTATAATCTGAGTTAAGTATATTCGCATTTATTATCAAAACATCTGTTCCAGAAGGCATTCCCATACGGGTATCGAGAATTTCAAAATACTTCTTTTTTTGTAATTCTGTTATTAAAGTAGAACGGAAGTTTGCTACATCGGAACTTTTCGTATTTGATGCAAATACATTTCCAATTGCTGCTTTTTTGTATTGGGCAGTGGAAATTTCTGCTGGGCGAAGCACTTTTACGGAAACAAAGTTTCCGCAACCTGTGAGCAGCACTACAGCAAGGAAAAAAGGTACTAATTTTTTCATTTTCTTAGGTATAATTGTTGAACAAATCTTTACAAATTAGCTAATTTTCTTTTCCATGATGTAATCTTCCATTAAAAACCCATTCCCAATGTCAATATCCTCAGAACCAACAATGGAAAATCCACGTGCTTTATAATGTTCTACTGATTCATTAAATCGGTTTACGTTTAACGTAATGGTATCCATTCCTTGTTGTTTTGCAAGTTCGGTTATTGTATCCAACAGTCGTGTTCCCAAACCTTTCCCTTGAGTAGAAGGCAAGATATAGTATTTGTGAATTTTTACTACCGTAACACTACCATACCCAAATTCGAACGAAATAAATCCTTCTGGAATATCGTTTTGCAAAAGCATTATAAACCGATGTCCAGTATTTATTTGATGAACTAACGATTTGTTTGAGTACATACTTTCAAGCATATATTCCATTTGTTCTGTGGAAAGTATGTCCTTATAGGCTACAGCCCACGTAGCATGAGCAATTGAACATATTGAGCTAATATCAGAAGCAATTGCTTCGCGAATAACAATCATACATACTTTATTTAGATGAATACGGAGTTTCGTATCGGCTCCAATCCCAAATATTCCATTTTAGATTATCTGGGAATTTATAACCGTGAATTTTCAACGTTAACATAATATTTCCTCGGTGGTGTGCTTCGTGAGCAACAACCCGAGTTAACGTTTTTAATACTCCACCTTCACTTTTACGTTTCATCATAAAATTATTGTCAATTCCACGTTTCAGATATTGAGCAAATTGATCTGCCGATTGCAGTAGCAATCGCTTTATATTTGCCGTTTCCAAGGGAATTTCTACCTTTACAGATTCCTCATTTGGCAAAAGTAAATCTTTTGCCGCTGTTTCCAACCTCCAAAACCGAACATTATGAATATGTGTAAATTGGTAGCCAATAGTCCCACCTCCACGTTTAGACGTAGTCCACGCCAACGCTTCTTCGGAAATAGTTTCTAAAATTTCCAAGTTAACTCCATTATTCTCATACCAAGTCGAAAGTATCTGATCTTCTAGAGTCATATAGTTGTCTTTAGTTTTTTGGTTTAAACTTTGCTAATTCCCTATTTGAAAGCCCCTCTTTCTAACCCACTCCCAGGAGGAGCGAGGGAATTATTGTTTTGTATATTTTACTGAATAGGTTAAAGAATGATGCTTCTTTTAAACTCATCGAAAAATTAGTATTGGATAACTTGACTTTTTTGAGTTTGATGAAACTTCTATAAAATACATTCCATTGGAATATGAATTAAGATTGTACTCTATCTCTATGAAATTTTGTGGATTGCTTGGGAGTTCTAATCTTGCTACTTCAATGCCAATAATGTTTCGAATTGTAATTTGTTGAATTTGTTCGTTTTCGGATGTTTTGATTTTTATTCTTACGAATGCGTTTGCCAAATTAGGGAAAATTATTGCTTCAAAATTCTCACTTTGTTCGACTGAACTAATTGTCTTTATTGTAAAATTTCTAATTGTTGACCATTGACCCACATTTTGAGATGAACTCGATTTGACTTTCCAATAATAAGTTGCATCTGCAAAAAGTGTTTTATCTTCGAAACTTGTTTGTAAGATTCCAACAGTGTCGATTATTGCATCTTTAAAACTACTATCTAAACTTATTTTAAGATTATAGTGTTCTACGCCTTCAACGCTTTGCCAAGAAAAAGTTAACTTGGTTGGCGAAATAGTAGCCTCGTTAAGTGGTTGAACTAAATTTGGTTTTTCAAGTATTGTTAAAAAAGGCCAAGTATTAGACCAATTGCTAAATTCTCCATCTTTTCTTGTACGGATTTGCCAGTAATATTTTTGATTATTTTCTAATTGTGATACTTCTGTTTGTAATACTTCTATAAGTGGTGAACGTTCTAAAACAGTTGTACTAAAATTCGGAACTGTAGATACTCGAACTGTATAACCTTCCACATTCGTCGATGGATTCCAATGCAACATTGTATCGCAAGGTACTCCAACAGCATTTGAATCTGGATATATTTGAGAGTTCTTTGGTAATAATTTTGTTGTAAATGACCATTCATCTGACCATTTGGTGGAGTCTTGACCAACTAACTGTTTTATTCGCCAATAATACGTTTTATTTTGTTTTAACGAATTTGTTCCATCATAAAAATATGTAGTGTCCAACAGATTAGGTACATCTTCAATCAAGTTGGAAAAGTTTGGTTGGTCAGAAATTTGCAAAAAAGACTTTGCACTCAATCCACCCAAGCCTCTCCATTTGAAAGTGATTAATTTTCCTTTGTCTATCGTTCTATCGCTTGGTTCTACCAATAGCGGTTTCGAAACAGTAGTAAATTGCCAAACCGAAGATTGAACTATACCTAAATCTGTGGTTGCTGTAACTGTCCAATAATATGTTTTATTTATCTCTAAATTAGGAACCAAAATCGACGTATCCATCACAGTAGTTGTATCTACTATAAAATTAAAGAATTGTGAACTATTTGATAAACGAACTGAATATGAATTTGCACCTTCTAACGATTTCCAACTAAGATTTATACTTGTATTGCTAATGTTTTCTGCAGAATCAGGATAAAGCTTTTGTAAATTATTGTCAATTACCGTCAAAGATCGCGTAGCAGACCACAAATGTGCCTTGGGACCGTACAAGGATTGAACTCGCCAAAAATAACGTTTATTTTTTATTACCGAACTAGTTGAATACACCGTATCAGGATATGCAGTTTCATTTACTACTAAATTGCTAGTAAAGTTCGGATTTGTAGAAACTTGTAGATTAAAAATATTGATGCCTTGAGGTCTATTCCATTGCAAATACGTTGGTTTTATTGTAGTTACTAATTCATCCATTGGATACTTTAAAAATATCAATGGATCAAATGTTTTAAATGACCAAACTACTGATGGGTTACAAGGACTTATGTGCATACCAACAGATTGCCAATAGTATTGTTTATTAAACTCTAAGAAATTAGAGTATTTATAGGAAGTATCATGAATTACAAATTTAGTAAAAACAACATTTGCTAAGAATTCTCCATTCATATTGTCATTTTCAGCTATATATAAAAAGTATGATGATTGATCTTGTTTATTCCATAAAAATCTTGGTCGTAATGTAAATATTTCTGAACTACTATCAGGTTTTAACAGCCAATAAATAGTTTCAGATTTCACGCAGGGATCGGACGATTCAATAATAGTTGTCTGAGAATTTCTTTCATTAGAAATATCTAATGCTAACATTTCATTTGTACATTCTAAATTTATTAATCCAAACACATTTGCAAATGAAATGGAAAAACTTGTTAAAAACAAAAAGATAATAATCGGTATTTTTTTCATAATATTGCCTGCAGTTTAGATTCGTTGTAATTGAAGCTATTCAAATAAATATACTATATTTTGTTCAAAATGGTTCCACGATTTATTATATTAGTCATAGAATTGCCGAATGATGTTAGAAAAGCAAATTGAATTTCAAACAAGATTCACTTAAATATAGTTTAAAATAGCGTCATTAATAGAATTGTTCTTTCTTTTTTAATATGTTGTATTTAATCTAAATCTCAAAGATCTACAAGCTATATAGAAATCTCTATCAAACCAAAGAATCAAACTCCCTCGCCCCTTTCGGGAAATAGTTAGGGGGAATCAAAAAAAAGTAAAATTGAGTGTTTGTTTAGGAGTTAGAATCTTCATTTTTTTTGTTCCATTATTTTACTTTTCTGCAAAATACGAAAATGATTAAATTTGTATTGTTTTCAAGTAAATTTAAGAATAGAATCTACAGATTAGGTCTAAAATATGGTTGAGTATTTACCGAATTAGTTTGTCAAGGTGTTAATGTATCAAAAAACAATCTTTTTTACATACAGAAATGTTGTTTCATTAATGGTTTTGCAGAACTTTGTTGTATTTTTGTAAAGTTATTGAATACACGAGGTTTATATGGTTATTACTGAACAAAAAGGTCTCAAAGAACTTGTACGGTTTTGGGTTCCTTATTTTATTGGATGTTTCCTCTATGGATGTTTTTTTATAATTATAGAGTATAATTATAGTTCCTACATTCATAATGTTCCTTCGCAAATTGGGAATGTATTGGGGCTTGCAATTGCGTTCTTTTTAGGTTTTCGAATGAATTCCGCTTACGACCGCTGGTGGGAAGCTCGGAAAATAATAGGTGAGCTTTCAAATACTGCCAAAGCATTGTATATGAAATTAGTACTTTTTACTTCTGATTCAAGGAATGTTAATGAAGCATATCATTTACATTCATCAGCATTACCTAAGGAATTTTTAGATTTGATTTCTTTGTATTTTAATGATATTTCAGGTATACTAAATTCTACTTCTAAGAATCGACCTGAAAAACAATTGTTTATATTACTCTCACGTTTTAAACAAATTTGCAGGAACGAAAACACGTTGCAAGTTCACGAAATTTACCAAATGTTCACATTATTTACAGATATTCAAGGGCGTGCAGAACGAATTAAAAACACTCCATTTTTGAAAGTCTATGCAGCCTTTACAAGGGTTTTGATTATTGCCTATATTATATTTATACCATTGTTTGTTGGTGAAATATATATTGATTTACAAAATTTTCAATGGTTAGATTTTATTTCAATTCCCATTTTAGCTTTAATTAGTTCTGTTTTTATGACCATTAATAAACTTGCTATATTATTTGGTGAACCCTTTACGTTTCCGGTTACTGCAGTACCAGTTTCTCAATTGCTGAATAATGCTATTTATGAATTAGGGGAATTACTACCGCCCAATGAAAAAGAACTATATTAAAAACTATCTCAACAATATAAGTGTTTATTTTGCAGTGCTCCTTTTTGTTTTATCAACTTCTTTATATTCTAAAGAAGTTGATAAAACAAAATCCTTCGATTGTTTACTAGAGTTACGTTTTTGTATTGGGCAAGATATATCTGAACTTCAATGTTCCCTTTCTCGAATGAAAGGGATAAAAAACAGTTATACATTACTTCAGAAATATGTTTTTATGGGGTCTGATGTAGAACATAGTAGTATTGAAGTTGAAAATGGAGTTGTGGCTACTGTTACCTTTCAACTTTCTGGAAAATCAATTTCAGATGTCGAAAAGAATCTTACGAAGATATGTTCACATATCGTAGAAAAAAGAATTAACAAAACCGTTACTGAGCGAACTTTTTATTTTGTAAATGGATATAGAATTAATACTTCTACGAAAAAGAATCATCTTCAAGTCAAGATTTTTATGCGTGAGATGAATTCGTTAGTTTCGAATGGGGCGGTTGATGCTCTTTCATTTTTTGGATTTGATATAGGTGAAAAAACTACTATGATGCAAGGGTACGATGTACGAGGTCCAAATGCGAGAATGTCGTTCCGTCCAACTGCAAAGATTTTTAGTGTCCAAATGTATTCTACCTTTGTAAAGGTAGAAAATGGAAAAATAGAATCGATACATTTTTTAACAAATCCTACGAATAAAATAGAAAGTGAACAAGTTCAGCAGTATTTACAGAAACAAGCCGTTTCGGTTGTACACTCTAAAGAACAGAAAGGAAATAGAATTTATAATTTTAAAAATGGATATACTATTGATGTAGAAAAAGAAGGCGAAATTCTGTGTCATTTTGTAATTAAAAAAAACACTAAATTCCAAAAGTAATGCCATTTTTTCGTACATTTACTTTTTTAACATCGTAAAAAGTACTATACCGAATGCCAATCGATATCCCATCACTAATAGCCTCAGAAATCAATAGACCGCTTTACCAAATATCAAATGTATTAGAATTATTAAATGAAGGAGGAACAATTCCTTTCATTGCACGTTACCGAAAAGAACGAACTGGAGAAATGAACGAAGTACTACTTCGAGAAATTCTTGAACGATTTGAATATATAACTGAATTAGAAGATAGAAAAATCACCATTCTACAGTCAATTGAATCGCAAGGCAAACTTACCGAACAATTGAAAAAATCAATAGAGAATTGTGTAAAAAAACAAGAATTGGAAGACATTTACTTACCTTACAAACCAAAACGAAAAACCAAAGCTACTACGGCAAAAGAACAAGGGTTAGAACCATTTGCAGATGAAATATCCTTAGCAAATGCATTCGAAAAACCGTTAGAATTACAAGAACGAGCAAAACACTATGTAAACGAAACATTGGGAGTTGCAACAACGAAAGAAGCATTAGAAGGAGCTGGATATATTCTTGCAGAACGAATTTCAGAAGATTCTGTTATCCGAACCACATTACGAACTATGTTGGTTACTTATGGAAAATTTGCTACAACTTTTAAAAACGAATTCCCTGTTGGTTCTACAAAATATGAAGCCTATAGGGATTTTTCTGTTCCAATTCAACGTATAAAACCTCATGCAATGTTAGCACTTCGACGTGCTGAAAAAGAAGGTTTTCTGTATATTGATATTATCTTTGATGAAAAAGACTTACTACAGTATATTTTCAGGAAAACAATTGTTACGTATGATTCTGAACTTGTAACTTATCTAATGAATGTTGGTTCAGATGCATTTTCTAGATTATTGAAAACATCCCTCTTTGCAGATATTCGATTAGAAAAGAAACTAGAAGCGGACGAATCGTCAGTTCAGACCTTTGAAATGAATCTAAAAGCCTTATTGCTTGCTCCTCCAGCAGGGAGCATCTACACAATGGGAGTGGATCCGGGATTCAGGACTGGTTGCAAAGTAGCAATTGTTGACCAAACTGGATCGTTTCAAAGCTATGATACTTTGTTTATTCATACTGGAGCGAATGGAAAAATCGAATCAGAAAAAAAAGTTTTAGCGCTTTTAAAAAAATATTCTATTTCAATAATTGCTATCGGGAATGGAACTGCAGGAAGAGAAACTGAACAATTTTTCCGTACGTATTTAAAAGATAGTTCTATAGTTGAAAAACCAAAAGTAGTTATGGTATCAGAAGCAGGAGCTTCTGTATATTCAGCATCTGAACTTGCTGCCGAGGAGTTTCCAACACTTGACCTAACAATCCGTGGAGCAATAAGTATAGCAAGAAGAATTCAAGACCCTTTAGCAGAATTAGTGAAAATTGATCCAAAATCAATTGGCGTTGGTCAATACCAACATGATGTAGATCAAAAACTTCTAAAAAAGAAGTTAGATTCCACAGTAGAAAGTTGCGTTAACTTTGTTGGCGTTGATGTAAACACAGCATCGAAAGAATTATTGAATTATGTAGCAGGAATTGGACCTTCCTTAAGTGGAAATATTATTGACTATAGAAATAAAAATGGTATGTTTACAAGTAGAAAACAATTGTTGGAAGTAAAGCGATTTTCCGATAAAGTTTTTGAACAAAGCATTGGGTTTATGAGAATACTTACATCTGAGAATCCTTTAGACAAAACAGGTGTTCACCCAGAATCGTATACAATTGTTGATTTGATTGCAAAGAAATTACAAACAACAATTAATCATATAGTAGATAATCCTGAAGTGTTACAATCGGTTGATTTAAGCGAATTTGTTACTGATAAAATTGGCTTACCCACATTAAAAGACATTATAAAAGAATTAGAATCTAAAGGCAGGGATCCAAGGAAAGAATTTACGCCAGTAGATTTCTCAGAAAACATTAACTCTTTAGAAGACGTAAAAGAAGGTATGGAGTTACCCGGAATAGTTACAAATGTTACTGCTTTTGGAGCTTTTGTGGATATTGGTGTGCATCAAGACGGATTAGTCCACACTTCCCAACTGTCGAAAACATTTGTAAAAGACCCACATCAAATTGTATCCGTTGGGCAAAATGTACAAGTGAAAGTACTAGAAGTAATTAAAGAGAAAAAACAAATCCGATTAACAATGAATTTTTAAAAATGGAACAAACATTTGGTCATATTCTTATAGTAGAAGACGATCCGCTGTTGCAACAGCAAATTGCTGAAATTCTATCTTTTGAAGGATATTCCATTACTATTGCACAAAATGGAAATGAAGGTATTGAAAAAGCAATTGCATTGTTGCCTGATTTGATATTGTCCGATATATCAATGCCCGATTGTAATGGGTTTGAATTTCTAGAAAAATTACAAACAAACTCCAAAACAGCCATAATTCCATTTTTATTTTTAACGGCAAATTCTGATTTAGAATCAGTTAAAACTGGAAAAAGACTTGGTGCGGATGATTATTTGTTAAAACCGTTTGATCAAGAAGAACTTTTAGTTTCAGTAAAAAATAGACTTGAAAAAAGTTTAAAAACTAAATCTGTAGTAACAAAAGAAGCATCAAAACAGATTGAACAAATTCGTTATACAGTTTCAACAGCAATGCCACACGAATTTAGAACCCCTTTGTCTTCAATTTTAGGGATTTCCGAATTACTTCGTGATAGAGCAAAACAATATAAACCATCGAAAATTTCAGAATATTCGGAGATGATTTTTGATGCAGGAAAACGGTTAGAACGCTTATTGGAAAACTACGTTTTGTATACTCAGTTGTCTATACAAGAAGTTGAAACTCCGCAACGTAAAAAAGAACCAAGTATTTGGGACAGAACCGAATCAATTGAGTTTGAATTAGAAGAAATAATTGAAAAAGTTGCCAAACCCTATGAACGAATCAAAGATATTGAAGTATCAGTTTCTGAAACACCTATTGCCGTAAATCCAGAATTGTTCAGAAAAATTACATTTGAGATTCTCGATAATGCATTGAAATTTAGCGAAGTTGGAACAAAGATATCCGTAGAATCAATTGTAAAAGATACATTCTTATACCTTTCTATTAAAGATAATGGAATTGGGATGTCAAAAGTTGAAGTAGAAAAGATAGGAGCATTCGTGCAGCATAACCGAGACAACCAAGAACAACAGGGTGGAGGTTTAGGCTTGACTGTTGCTCATTTGTTAGCCTCAAAGAATGCTTGTGCAATTTCAATAGTCAGTCAAATTGGCTCACATACTGTAGTTACTATCAAATTTCCAATAGATTTTGATAATGAAGGCGATTAGTTTTGAAGAAAATACTATTCCCCGAAATGAACTTGTTTTCTTTAGAGTGAAGTAAAGTGGGGTATGGCAGTTGATTATGAACATTTTACAGCGATAGATTTAATAAGTCTTTTTTGTACATTCTATTCATTCAATTCAAGATTTTTATCAAAGTCAAAATTATACAGAAGTAAAAGCATATTCATTTCTCGTAAATAAGTTGCTAAAAGAATAATAAAAGTTTCTTCCTAAATTTTTGTATTTTTGATACCTGAATGTGACTTCAGTAAATTGTAAATATTTAGTAATCTATCATTCCTCTTTTTCTATACTTTTTAATCAACTCCTTCTATGACTCAAACATCTACCATAGGTTTTATACAGATAGAAATACTCCATAAAGCTATTTTTTCTATTAAAAGGGTATCCAAAGGAATAGAAAAAATGTTTAAAACTTCAGCAGTTGAAGTACAAAATAAACATTTTGATGAAATAGAATCTAAAGAAAATAGTTTTTTGTCGTTTTTACTGGACGAATTACAGAAAACCTATATTTCCTTAATCCCACATTCTAATACTTTTGATTTTGAAACTTCTTTTTTAGATGTTAACAATCAAAAAAAGTATTTATGCCACTTAACCTTACAGAATTCAGAAATTGAAAACACCCACCATTTGGATGTTACCATAATAAATGTTTCCTTACAAAGTAAGAATATATTTATTCTCGAGGAAGTACTTCAAAGAACTTCATCAGTTGTAGGAGAAGAATTTTTTGATTCTGTTGTTCAATTGTTTCACGATTTTTTTGGAATTTCAATTGCTTATGTTGGAATTTTTGTTGATGGAAATAAAAAAACATATTTGCATTCACTAGCAAAGAATGGTGAACTTTCGAAAGGAGTATTTTTTGATTTACCTGATTCTTCTTGCGAGTTAGTACTAAACAAAGGGGAAGTCTCAATTGAATCTGGTTTAGATATTGTTCTTCCAAAAACCAGTTTAGAAACAACTTTTAAAAGAGAAGCATTTTTAGGTCAACCTATTGTTGATCAAAATGGTAACAACGTAGGAGTAATTGGTATTCAAAACTCTAAAAAGATGCAAGATATACCATTGATGAGAAGTATACTAAGAATTTTAGCACCAAGAACGTTTGCTGAATTTTCAAGATTATCTGCTCAAAGAATTATCTTGAATAAAAACAATTATTACAAGTATATTTTAGAAAATATTTCATCAAATATAGTTAGTACAAATTCAAAAGGAATTATCCAAAATGTCACCAATTCAATAAGTACAATATCAGGATTTTCTGATACTGAGATGTTAGGTGCATTTATTGGAGGAATCTTTTGTCCAACAAAAGATTCTACAACTCAAGAGCTGTTTTTTCAGATAATATCTGCAAATCGTGATCATCCTATTTTTGCAACTGTCATTTCAAATACTGGAATTTCTCAACATATTTCCATTAATTCTAAAGAATTTCATTTTTCGAACGAAGAAGTAGAATACATTTTTATTATTTCAGAAAGCCTTCTTCAAGTAGACTCTTTAGAGTACTCATACTCATTAGAATATTTTGAACGAGAATCGAAAATATTAGAATTACGCAATACTTTAATAGAATTAAACCAATTACAAACGAAAGACTACGCTTTAAATATTAATCATTGTTTACAAACTGTATCGAAAATACTCAAATTAGAATACTCTGGTTATTGGGAGTTAAATTCTGAAGGTCTAAAGTGTAAAAAGTATTTTGAACTTGAAGGAATGCAATTCAATAAAGAACTAGAAGGGATGCAATTAGATTATAAGGATTATTCTGATTATATTGATAATTTCAAAAAATCTTTAAAACCGATAATAATTTCTGATGTTAGAACCAATGAGTTAACATCAGTATTTAAGGACTTTTTCGAACAGTTTAATATTCACACTATGGTAGAAATTCCATTGTGGGTCAATAGTCAATTAGTTGGAATGTTTTGTGTTGCAGGGACTGAAAAAGAACGCGTATTTAAAGAATATGAAATTTCGTTCATTACCTCTGTTTCGGTAATACTGTCTCAAAACATATCGCAAATACTCAATTCTTCAATTGAAAAAGAATTACTGTCCACTCAAGTTCAGTTAAACACAATTTTTTATAAATCTTCTTTCCCAATGTTCATCTCTGAGTTAGAAACATTTATCATAGTTGATGTAAATGAGTCTTGGGTTGAAACATTTGGTTTTTCTAAAGAAGATGTAATAGGAAAATCAACTCTTGATTTAGGATTATTAGAACCTAATACAATTGAAGAAAAAGAACAGTTTTTGAATCATTTTTTCTCAAAAAAGGAATTTATAGGTTTCCCTTCGAAGCGTAAAGTTAAGAATAGTGATACGAATGACTTTTTAATTACCTCTACAAACTTTAATGTTAACAATATAGATTATGCAGTTTTTTATCTTCAAAACATTACTGATTTAAATATTCTAAAAAAAGAATTTGACAGGAAAAGTCAACTAATTCAGAAAATTTTTGAAACATCTAAAGAAGAACTCATTGTCTTGGACTTAACAAATTCAATAATCCTTGAAGTAAATGATGAATGGGTTAAAGCAAATGGAGCAAATAGAGAAGAAATCGTCTTTAATAGTGTTCAAGAAATTGCAAATCTTGTTACTGGCGATATGGAAGAATGGCAAGAATTTGTAGATGACGTCATTTCAAACGGTGTGAATACAAAAAGACATATTCAGAATGTTTACAATATCCGACTTCAAAAAAACAGACTTACTGATTGTACTGGAGCTACATTCTGGTGGAATAATAATCTTTGTTTGGCTGTTTTCGGTAGAGATGTTTCAGAACAAGAAAAACTATCAAAAGATTTAGAAGTATCTAAAGTAAAAGCAGAATCTGCAGAAAAAGTTAAATCTGAATTTTTATCCATGATTTCACATGAAATTCGAACTCCTATAAGTGCAATTTTAGGATTCACTAATATTCTTTTTCAAGAGTTAAATTCTTCAACTCAAAGGGGCTACTTAGAAATAATTGCTAAGAATTCTAATACTCTTCTAAAATTATTTAATGACATTTTAGACCTTTCTAAAATAGAAACAGGAAAAATAGTTTTTGTTCCAACTTCAGTGTCTTTACTTAGTTATTCAACTGAACTTAAGAATCTTTTTTCTATTCAATGTATAGAAAAAAACATTTCTCTTACTATTGATATAGATGAACTACTACCCTCAATTATTCGAATTGATGAATTTAGACTTCATCAGATAATAACAAATCTGTTAATAAATGCTATTAAATTTACTGATAGTGGCTTTATTTCTATTGTATTTTCATTTTTAGAAATTTCAGATTCTTTTGTAACAATTTCAATTGATATTCAAGATAGTGGTATAGGAATAAGTGAAGCCCATTTGGATTCAGTTTTTGAACCTTTCCAACAGGTAGACAGTGATATTTCTCGTAAATACTCTGGAACTGGACTTGGTTTGGCTATTGTTAAAAAATTAGTTTCCGTTATGAATGGTTCTATTACAGTCAGTAGTATCCATGGTAAAGGATCGGTATTTTCAATTATTCTTCCTGATATTGAAATACAAGTAACTGAAATTAACGAAGATTCTCCTATTGAGTCCGTTACTACTGCCTTTCAAAAAATACGATTAGATGGTATTGTTGTACTTCTAATCAATTCTCTGAGTACACAAATTAGCACCTATGAAATGATGTTACAAGATTTAGGAGCAACTATTTATATATCAACTTCTATAGAAGAATCACTACAGTTGTGTGAGTACATTAAATTTGATTGCGTTTTACTGTTTTTTGATATTTTATCTCCAATAGAAATTGAGTATCTTAACCAAATAAAGCAAGAGCACCTCAATTCGGCAACACCATTTGTAGGAATAAGCAACAGATTTGATTTAGTTGATTCTGTAACAGCAACTATTTTTTATACAATAATTTCACGTTCGACGAATGTTGACCAATTTTTAAAAATCGTAACAAAAATTTTCGCGTTTGATTCGTTTATCGAACCTGCTTCAAATTCTGGAGCTCCATTCAAGGAACTAATCAGCTTTACGAATTTCCCAGATTCGATAAGCGAAGAAGATAAATCCAATTTTATAAATGAATTCTATTTGCAAATAAGCCCATTATTACGATTAATTGAAAAGAATCATCAGTTGTCCTTGTACCAAGAACTTACCAATCAATTGGTTGCCTTGAATACTACATATTCTCTTGAAAATTTGAATGTGTTAATTGGGGAGTTGACTGTTAGAAAAAGTAACTTTGATATAATTGGACTGAAAAAATCATTTCAAGACATTAAAATGTTACAGGCAAATATTTTTTCAATCTAAATTGAATTCTTAAAATCTTTAATGTGCTTGTGAAATATTAAAGTTCAGATTTTACTTTGTTTTAGAAAACACCACGAAATCTTGTTCGTATTTTGGAGAAAATTCAGAAGGATGTACAAATTGGTTTTTATTAAACATTCGTAAGCCTTGTCTGATGGTAAACCTTGGACTTATTCGCTGAAGTCCCGATAAATAAACACAACTTTTTGAATCAATAGGTAAAGATCCATCACTACAGACTACAGTTTTAGTAGTGAGTGATGATTTGATAAATTCTGAATTGACTAATTGAATTTCTGAAACAGCTTCTGAAGTAGGAGAAAATTCTTGAAAGTAAAATACATCCTTATGTGACCGAATATACGTGATTATTTTTTCGGCACCAAAAGTAACTGCAACTTCGTCCCCTGCCGAAGCCATTGCTGAAAGAGTAGGAACTGCTATTAATTTTGGCGAATTTTCGAAACACAAACCTTTAGCAAACGATGCTCCAATTCGTAGCCCGGTAAAGGAACCAGGTCCTGCCGAAACAGCAACAGCTTCCAAATCTTGAACGCTGATGGAAGAATCTTCTAAAATTCGTTTGGTCAAAACTGCAAGAAACTCGTCGTGAACAGTTTTATGAATATACGTATATTCTGCACGAAGTTTGTTATCCATTACTAATGCCACCCCACAAGTTTGACCACTTGTTTCAATTGCTAGAATTGTAGGAATTTCATTGGACATTTCGTTATATTCTAGGATCGTAATCGAATTCACCAATGGCGGCGGATTCGAAATTAGTAAAGAGATCTCTATACGAATCTTGAATTCTTGTTGGTTGGTGCGAGGCTGGGTTTAAATGTACCATTACCGTCATTGAACGTACAATCAACTCTTTATCTTGATGAAGGCGTATTACTTGTTCAAACCCAACAGAAGTATTATTTACAAAATTCATTTTGGTCAATACTTCGTATTCATCATCAAATTCAGCCGCATAATAATAATCGATATCAGTGTGAGCAACTACAAAGCGGTGTTTCGATACAAATGTTTGTTTGTCAATTGGAATCCCTATTGCTCTAAAATACTCAACTCTTGCTGCTTCTAACCAATATAGGTAAATTGCATTATGAACAATTCCTTGACGGTCTACATCATAAGTTCGAACTCTACTACGAATAATATGCTTAAATGTCGCTAATTGTTCTTCCGTAATAGGAAGTGGTTTGTTTTGATTATTAGGAGTTTCCATACTGTTCCATCTATAAATTTTTTAGAAATTCTTTTTATTTTGCTTCTGAAGCAGTTCTATATTTTGTTCCGTTTGAAGGATCTAAATACAACAACTTATTAAATATATCCTTTGTGTCGTATTTAGTAAATAGTTCAACTAATTCAGTAGATTTTGTATCAAAGAACAATTGTAACAAGGCACTGTTTCCAGATATTTTATTTCGTTTAAAATGAGCTAAAGATGAAATGGAAGTTTCAACATTTTTTAATGCTTTCGTTCTATTATATTTCAATGAATCCATTCCATCTACATGATAATAGTAAATTTCTTTTCGGAAATCTTCAAAACGAATATTATTTAACTCATTTGCTATATTGAATTTGTTTACGATTCCTGGTTCAGAAGACTGTGGAAAGCCTAATGCATTATTTGAACTTGCTATGTTTGCTATTTGATTCATTCTTGAGAAAACTTTTGCTCCATCTAATAAACCATAGCTATCTAATTCAAACCCTATTGCCATTAATGCATAAAAATCTATGATGCTCGAAAATGGGTCATACCTATTAGGTTGGTATGCAATGTTAGCATTCATTTGATAAGGGAAGCTCCATTCTTGGTCTACTATTCTCAACATAGGCGAGAAAGCTCCACCGTCTATCATTCTTGAAGTATTGATTACTAATCTTGCTGAATAATTATTCCCTTGTTTGGCAGTAATAAATATTTGGATATCAAATGGAATTGGGTCACCTTCCCAAGTGTCTGTATATCGTTGATTTTTTAAATATTGCGTTAAATCATTTTGAAGAGTTTGCAAACTCACTCGTTGATCTTGAGGCAAAAATTCCATATTCACAACTACTTTGGGAGTTAATTCTTGTGAGTATGCAACAAAAATACTTGTGCTAAATATCGAAAGTATAAGAAATAGTGTTTTCATTTTTATTTAGTAGAATTTTATGGTATAACCTACTTACTATAACGCATTAATTCGGTTAATGGTGTTCAAGTTGATATTTTATTCGTAAACAATGCAGTTATTCTTTCCGTAAGTTCTAGTGCATCAACATTTCCTAAACAAGATATCATACTTTTTGATCCTAAATTAGAAGCTGTATCTACATCGATAACTGCAATATGCCAAAATTTTAAAAATATTGACTGTCTATATTCTACTGTTTGAACTTTTCGTAATGGAATAATCGTTACTATAGTTGAATAAAATCCTCGCTGTATTGCTATATATGTTTGGTTTACATCAAATTTTCTTTTTCTTACCGATAGAAACATGATTCCTATAAATGTTAGTCCAAACAAAACCCCAAGTAAAAACAATTGGCTGTAAAAGATACTTAAAAGAATACTTGGCAAAATAACCATAGTACTTCCTTGAGAAAGATATCGGTAAAACGTAGAATTTGCAACTTTTTCTCTCGGTTTTTCACTTTGAAAACCTAACAAAAGATCAGAAATTATCTTGACTTCATCATCTTTAATTAATGGGATTAAGGTTGAAGATAGTTGTTGAGATTCTCGAATCCCTGCTGTAAATATATTGATTGTTGAATACCCAAACAACTTCAACAATGGGTTTGTGGATATACTCATTGCCTGAATTCTTCGAAGCGGAATTGTTGTATTTATTCGTACTAATAAACCAGATTGAATCACTATTGTATCATTTACTTTTGTTGCTTTGAAATTATAATACTTGTTAAAACTTGTGAAAAGACCTAATATCCAAGAAGCTAAAACAGATGCAACAAATACTCCTGCAATTGCTAAGGCTACTGCAAATGGAGATGTTTGACTTAAAAATTTTTGTTCTATTTGATTCTTAGTAATCGAAATTACTGAATCAGGGAACAAAGTATATAAGTATTGAAATGCTAAAAATACAAAGATGAAAAATGTTGGCGAGAACTGAAAACAGCCAACCAACCACGTTTCTTTTACTGAAAGTGAATGGAGAATATTCTCTTTAATTTCTTGTTCGTTTTCTTCATCTTGAATAGTACTACTACTATATTTATGTTGAAGGATATACGATCTAATTTCTTTTGCATCTTTCATCGAAACAAACTCTAATGTTCCTTCGGTGCCGGTTCCTCCTGCAGTTTCGATTGTTATTTTTGCTATTCTGAATAAACGTTGCAGAAAACTTTGCGTTATAGCAACGTTTTGTATTCGCTCAATTGGTATCGACCTTCGTTGCCTTGATAAAATTCCTGAGGCTACAAAAAATTCTGTCGGAGTTATTCGATATGTGACGAAAAAATACGAAACAAAGAACGCATAAAACACCAGCAAACCAATTGCGAAATTAATCAAAAAGAAAAACCACTCTTCACTGGAACGTGTTGCAATGTAATATGAAAATGCTAACGAAGGAATATTCGCAATTATACGGTACAATATCGTTAATGGATGTAGCTTCCTATCGACTTCAAAATGCTGTTCTGTCATAAGATATCTTCATTTTTGATGTCTTTTATCGAATCTCGTAATTCATCTGCATAACGTGCTTCTAATCCAGGAATGACTATGTCTGCCCCGCGACTTCCTGCTGTATAAATAATTAACCTTGCTAATCCAAACATTCGTTCTATCACACCTTGAGATACATCTAAATGTTGAATTCTTGTTCTTGGTGCTACTGTTCTGATTTTTGTTAATACTCCACGTTCAATATATAATTCATTTTCACGAATTTCATATTTCCAATAGTAATATGACAAAAATGGGAATATTATACCAATGATACTCATTCCAATGAACACCATAAAAGCTACTAATCCGTGATTAAAGAACAGTGCATCCTCAAAACGAAACAACCGAGTTAGCTCGTAAAATAAAATTCCCATACTAATTATAATACTTAATAGTAAGTTCTTTAGTATCCAAATTCCTTTTATTCGAGGATCTAATCTATACATCATAAAGCATTAACTAAAAGTTTATAAACTGTGCCGCGTTCTTCATAATTTTTGAACATATCAAACGATTTGCAAGCTGGAGTAAACAATACTACTTCCCCTGCTTTTGCTTCTTTGTACGCTTCTTGAATAGCATTCTCGAATGAAGAACATTTTTTAGACGTAATATCTTTAAAATGTGTAAGTATTTCATCAGCTTCTTCTCCAATTGCAAGTATACACCGAACATTTTTCGTAATCGAAGTATTTAACATCGAATAGTCATTATTGTCGCCACGTCCACCTGCAATCCAAATTATTGGAGCTGAATAACTCGTTAATGCGTACTTCGTAGAATCGACATTTGTTGCTTTCGAATCGTTAATATAACGAACTCCATTTAATTCACGAACAAATTCTAATCGGTGTTCTACTCCTGCAAATGTTTTTAATCCTTTTGCGATATTCGAAACCGTTATTCCCGCTGAACGTGCTATCAACGCAGCAGCCATTGAATTATAACAATTATGTGTTCCTGGAAGACTTAATTCTTCTTTAAAGAGACAATGAATTCTTGTTCCATCTTCTACAAAATAAAGCACTTTTTCATCTGCAAACATCCCAAACGATGGCTCATTTTCTATTGAAAACGAAACAACATTCGCCTCACCCATTCCTTTCGGAATTGATACGAGGTTATCGTCATTGACTATGAGAACATCTGTTCTTTTTTGATTTTTTGTTATTGAATGTTTGGAAAGTGTGTAGGCTTCAAAGGAACCATGATAAGTCAGATGATCTGGAGTTATATTTAGAATTACTGCAATTTTAGGTGCAAATGTCGTAATTCGATCTAACTGATAACTGCTCGTTTCTATGATTAACCAAGTAGTCTCTTCAATTCCATTGAGAACAATTTCTGAAAGTGGAACGCCAATATTGCCACAAGCTACAGAACGTACTCCGGCAACCTCAAATAGATATTGCGTTAATGCTGTGGTTGTTGTTTTGCCATTCGTTCCTGTAATTGCAACAATGGGATTTGTAATCTGTTGTGAAGCAAATTCTAATTCACTAATTATAGGAATTCTTCTGATGAGAGCACTTCGAAGTACTTCACTCGTTGGGGGAACACCTGGTGAGGCTACCACAAGTTCAGTTTCGTTCAACAAACCATCGGAATGACCACCAAATTCAAAACCAATTTTGTTTTCCTCTAAAACTGAAATAACATTCAAATAATTTTCGTTACTATTCAATTCGGTAAGGAAAACCGAATGACCTAGTTTCTTTGCCAAAAGAGCAGCAGCAACCCCACTTTTCCCTGCCCCAACAACCGTAATTTTCATATATTTCTATTTTGGTAATCAGTACAATAACACAGCCTGTAGACGTTCAAGCACTCCATTTGTTTAAGATCGAAGAATAGTAATGAATTCAAGATAATTCCTATTCAATTTCCAAAACTTAAGGGTGCTGATATATGAATTTTTTTAATTAAATAGATTTATGACTTACTTATGCAAAGTCATTTTCGTATTGTGAATAGTTTTTGGTAATTCAACAGTGATAAAATATACACCATTACTGCAATTTTTGGTATCTACTTCAAACAGAAGAGAACCAATTGTAGAAGAACCCTGTTCTTCCATCATATTTCTCATAATTTAATATATTTTAAAGTTGCTTTTCCATTTTCTATTTTAATCTTTACTATCATCAAACCCAATTTCAAGTAAATCTTTTGAAGTTATCGTTCTAGTAATATTACCAAAGAAATGCAAAAATACTACTCCTTTCTATTTCTTCTACCAATGCTAAATGTTCAGAAGTTTTTGCTTTGCTTAAATTCAAATCATCTATTTTTTTACAGTAACTCTTTTTAAATAAAATAGA